>Ga0082335_1001225_pt1 | contig 56860 bp, 45 predicted proteins | sample Subgrocontami58m_FD_72375 | JGI IMG/M metagenome (GOLD analysis project Ga0082335, IMG submission 72375) | Subsurface groundwater microbial communities from S. Glens Falls, New York, USA - GMW37 contaminated, 5.8 m (SPADES assembly) (version 2) ... | reverse complement strand
CCGGTTCATGCGGAGCCGCTGGCGTGGATGCGCCGGCCATGCATGGGGCGACGTAGCCAAGTGGTTAAGGCGGGGGTCTGCAAAACCCCTATGCGGCAGTTCGAGTCTGCCCGTCGCCTCCAAACTCTCCCAGGACGCGGAAACGCAGGGCACTCCCAAGTGTCGGACATTCCAGGCCGGAGCCGTTTCCACCCGTACGTCGGCCTGCGCGCGCAAACCGGGTCAGCACGTGGCGTTCACTCACGGGCCACGCCAGGGCCTTCGACATGCAACCGCGGAAGTTGTTGGTGAACCCGAGCAGGGACCCAATCCAATTCCCGGGAGGTCGCTCATATGAAGGCAATCCTTCTCGATGGTTCGCAAAAGAACGACAGCACGGGCGAGCGCGTCCGCGCGGCGCTTGTCTCAACGCTCCAGACACGCGGCTGGAACACGGAACACATCGTCCTGCGTGAGAAGAAAATCGGCAATTGCGCGGGCGATTTCTTTTGCTGGATCCGCACCCCGGGCATGTGCAACGTGGACGACGACAACCGTACTATCGCCAAGGCCATGATCACCAGCGACCTGATGGTCTTTCTCACCCCTGTCACGTTTGGCGGGTATTCCTCGGCGCTCAAACGCATGGTTGACCATCAGATTCCGACCATCTCACCGTTTTTCACAAAGGTCAGGGGTGAAACGCACCACGAAAAGCGCTACCCAACGTACCCCGACTTCCTGGCCGTTGGCTGGATGGACGCGCCCGACGCGCACGCCGAAGCAGTGTTTCGGCATCTTGTCCAGCGCAACGCTATCAACTTCTACGCCGAAAGGGCTGCCAGCGGGGTGGTGTTGGCTGGTCAATCCGACGGGGAAATTCTGGCCTCGGTGCAAAAGTGGCTGAACGACCTGCGGAAAGGCCAACCATCCCAAACGGTGGAACTGCCGATGCGAGGCGAGACAAGCCGCGAGGCGTCCCAGGTCCGGCGCGCCCTGCTGCTCGTGGGCAGTCCGCGCACGCGTAAGAGTACCTCGTATTCGCTCGGCGGATACCTGTTTGAGCGGTTGAGCGCACAGTCCGTCCACACCGAAACGGTCTACCTGCACACTGTCTTGCGCTCTCCGGAAAGGATGAAAGCCCTGCTGGATGCCGTGGATGGAGCAGACCTGGTGACGCTGGCCTTCCCGCTGTATATTGACTCGCTGCCCGCCCCGGTGATCGAAGCACTCGAGCGCATCGCCGCGCACCGGCGGGGCCGGGAACAGACTCACCGGCAGTTGTTCACCGCTATCGCGAACAGTGGTTTCCCCGAAGCGCATCACAATGCTACCGCGCTGGCTATCTGTGAAACGTTCGCACGGCAGGCTGAGTTTGAGTGGGCGGGTTCGCTGGCTCTGGGCGGCGGCGAAATGGTCAATGGCAGGCCGCTGACCGAGATGGGCGGACGCGCCATCCCTCTCAGAAAAGCGCTGGACATAGCCGCCGAAGCACTGACGCGGGGGCAAGCCATTCCGAAAGCGGCGCAGGAAATTCTGGCGAAGCCGGGCATCCCCAGATGGCTGTACCGGCTGATCGGTAACTACGGCTGGAAACCACGGGCTAAACGCTACGGCGCGGAAAAGTCGCTGAAGCGGCAGCCGTATTCGGCACGGGCCGCGTGACCGAGTCCACGAAGGTCCGACTGGTTTTCTTGCAAGGACGAGAGCGGTCGCTCCAAGTTCGGGAACGAACTCCGAGAGCCAGGAAGCCTCCCGGGAAAGTACGGCTGCCCAACCCGCGTATGCACCCGACTCGCTCCGCGCGCGGGTGACGCGCCACTGATGTCCGACGTTCCTTTATAATGGCTGTACGACGCCGAGGTGGCGGAACTGGTAAATACCTCTGATCGGACAGGCTGACCATACCTGGGGCATACCGCCTTCCTATGGCTGCACAGAAAAAGTGTGTGACTTTTGTCATGGCGACCCGTGTGCGCCAGGGACAATGATGTCAACACTACGCGACATGACAAACACACTGGAGGTCATACAATGGGTTTCAACGCGGCGCTGCGAACAAGCCTGGGCATCATCGCATTGAGCGTATCCACCCTCTTGGCGGCTTGCGCGCCGTACGCTGCTTCCACCGCGCATCCGTCCGCTCCGACGGCCAATTCCCACGGGACACCTCATCAGCAGGACCACGTGGAATCGCTCTCTTCTCCGGCTGACAATCCAGAACCGTCCAGGGCTTATGCTCTGGATACGCACTTCTCCGGCGCCAGTTTCACATTCGAGGGCCACGATGAGGTCTCCAGCGGCGTCATGAACCCCATCCTCAAATTGACCGTCGGGGACGTCGCTAAGATAACGCTGACCAACGGTGATGGAATCGAGCACGACCTTATTATCCCGTCCTTGGGAGTCCACGCCGGACATGTCTCGTCCAAGGGTCAGAACCGGTCCGTTGTGTTCAGCGCAACCAGGGCTGGTGAATACGCGTATTATTGCTCCGTACCCGGCCACCGCGAGACTGGAATGGAAGGCAAGCTGGTCATTGAGTCGTAACCGTCCGCTCAATAACCAGAAAACGACTCGGCGCATTTCGACGCAGGAGGGCCGCGAAACGGTCTCCTGCGTTCCTGTATAATGGCTGTACGACGCCGAGGTGGCGGAACTGGCAGACGCGGAGGACTTAAAATCCTCGGGACTCCGTCCGTGCGGGTTCGAGTCCCGCCCTCGGCACCACCGTGGTCGACCCTCTCCACGAACCGGCCCGCTTGAGGAAGTACCGCCTATGACTCCACCGAAAGACACAGACCCCAAAGTCCACCAGGCAGTTGATTCCCTAGAGCTCTTCCGCGGCCTTGACGCAGGAACAAGAAACAGTCTCGCCCAGACCGTGCGTGTCGCCCGCTACCCCGCGGGCGCGACTATCCTCAAGGCAGGCGACGTTCCCCAGGCGTTCTATGTCCTCGTCCGCGGTCGCGTTGGGGTCCAGATACCGTCCCAACGCACGGAGTCCTCTTTTTCAGCTATGACGGATATCCTTGAGACGGGCGAGTGCATAGGCCTTGTCAGCCATCTGACGAACACGTCGCTCGTGGGGAACGCCCTCGCCGTGGAAGACTGCGAGTGCCTCCTTGTCCCGCCGGACGTCTTCCTGGGCCTCGCCCGCACGAACGCCGACATCAGCCTCAGGCTCCAGCGCGACCTGGCAAAGCGCGTGCATCACGCCCGCACGTGGCTGACCAAGCTCCTGTAAAGACGCGCCGCTCTCCACGACGTAGAGGAAACAAGAGAGTCCCCGGCGCGGTCCGGGCAACAGTGGACCAGTGAGGCATCCGCAGCCCCGCGAGAAAGCAGGACACGTGGCGGACCACGACATCATGGACGGCTATTCGCAGGCCGTGACGCAGGCGGTGGACAAGGCAGCGCCCGCGGTGGTGAAGGTGAGCGTCGCGCGCGGGCGGCGGGACGGCGGCACGGGGTCCGGTTTCCTCATCGCACCGGACGGCCTCGTGCTCACCAACAGCCACGTCGTCCACGGCGCCAGCGCCCTTGAAGTGATCTGCTCCGATGGCCGCACCTACCCGGCCCAGCTTGTCGGCGAGGACCCGGACACGGACCTGGCGGTCCTGCGCATACCCTGCCAGGGGCTTCCGGCGGCGGAACTCGGCGACTCCGACGCGCTGCGCGTCGGGCAGCTCGTCATCGCGCTGGGCAATCCGCTGGGATTCCAGGCCACGGTCACCGCGGGCATCGTCAGCGGCGTGGGGCGCGCCCTGCGCAGCTATGCGGGGCGCCTGATAGAGAATGTCATCCAGACGGACGCCGCGCTGAATCCGGGGAACAGCGGCGGGCCGCTGGTGGACTCGCGCGGGCGCGTCGTGGGCGTCGCGACAGCCATTATCGCGTTCGCACAGGGCATCTGCTTCGCCATCCCCATCAACACGGCCAAGTGGGTGGCCGCGACCCTCATTCAGGAGGGACGCATTGTGCGCGGCTTCCTGGGCATCCAGGGGCAGCGTGTCGTTCTCCAGCCGGAGGCGGCCGCCGCGCTGGGCGTTCGCCAGGAGGCGGGCGTCCTCATCATGGGGGTCGCGCCGGACAGCCCGGCCCAGAGGGCCGGCGTGCGTCCCGGGGACGTCATCGTCGCCCTCGCGGGAAAGGCGGTGACCAGCGTGGACACCATCCACAAGATACTCACGAAGGACAGCATCGCCCTGGACCTCCCGCTGATTGTCCTCAGGGAAGGGCGCTTGACCGAAATGAGCGTGCGCCCCGCGCCAAGCCCGGTCACAGGCTGAGCCAGCATGGCGACACCGACCTCCAGCCGAGGGGCTTCGGATAAAGGGGCCGCGGAGAGAGCGCGCATTCCCTGGCTTGTGCGCCTGGACAACGCTCTGCCCATTTTCACGAAGGTCATGGGCATGGTCGTCGTCCTGACCCTTATTCAGGCAATTGTTCTTGTCGCCATCATCCTCAGCGCGGAGCATGACGCTATTCAGGCCCTTTACGAGGAGCGGGCGCTGGCGATGTCCCGGCTGGTGGGGTCCGTCGTTCTGAACGGAGACCAACTGGAGGACCAGCCCCACGCCCAGCGAGATGTTGCGGAGCTTGTCCAGATCAACCCCGGGCTGCTGAGAGTGAACGTCTACACCGCCGAATCAGGACAGACGCGCGTGTGGGTCAGCTCCACGCCCGACCGCGTTGGACAGGCCGGGGATGCGGAGGATGCCGCCCCCCTTCTCACTGGTCAGTCCACCGCCAGGGAGACGCACATTGACGGACAGCCTGCTATCGAGGTACTGGCGCCGGTGCTCAACACCAGGGGACAAATCCTGGCGTCGGTGGGTGTGTACATGTCCACCGTTCCCCGCGAGGCGGCCCTCCAGGCGCTGGCCGGACGGGTGTACCTTATCACGGGCATAGGGCTTATCGCTGTCGGCATCACGTTCTACTACCTTCCCTACAGGCGCGGCCTCAAGCGGATTGAACGGATCACCCGCGCCGTCCGGCAGATGGCCCGCGGCAAGCTTGACACACGTGTAAACGAGCCTGCATCTCCCGGCACGCGCGACGAAATCACAATCCTTGCGGCCGGATTCGACCAGATGGCCAGCGCCATCCAGGAACTGCAGAAGAAGACAGAACAGCTCGCCACCACGGATGGCCTCACCGGCCTGTACAATCGCCGCTATTTCGACGAGGCGCTGCGCCGCGAAGTCCAGCGCGCACGACGGCTCGACTATCCATTAACCCTGTTGTTCGTGGATATTGACAAGTTCAAGGACTTCAACGACAGGTACGGCCACGTGGCGGGAGACGCCGCGTTGCAGAACGTGGCGACTGTCCTGCGCCGGGCCGTGCGCGAAGTGGACATGGTGGCGCGCTACGGCGGCGAGGAGTTCACCGTCGTCATGCCGGGCTGCGCCTATGACGCCGCGGAGAGGGTGGCTGACAAGCTCCGCGTCGCCGTCGAGCAGGCTAGGTTCGCCATCCGTCCCGTGAACGCGGAGAAGGAGGCAGAGGCGAGCGTCACAGTGAGCGTCGGCGCGGCGACGTACCCGGACACGACCACGAGCGCATGGGACCTGGTCTCCGCGGCGGACGCGGCCATGTACCAGGCCAAGCAGGCGGGGCGGAACCGCGTGCGCGTGGCGCAGCCGCCGGGTCACGCCGGCCCTTCGACTTGACGCTTGGCAAGGGGCATGTTACCGTTATCGTCACAAAGGCTGTGACGGAGACACGCCGGAGGACAGCACCAGTCCGCCCCAGCGAGTCCGAAGAGTGCAAGCGGACGCGGACGCCCCTCTGGACATCCCTCCCGAGCCGCCCGCCGAACTCGCCGACCGGATACGTTCCGATAGCGAAAGTAGACCGGGCCGGACCCGTCCCCCGTTAGCCGGGACGCGGGCATATCCTTCCAGGGAGGATGCGCCTGAACGAGTTGCCCCGGCATGGCCGGGGAACAAGGGTGGCACCGCGGGCTATCGCCCGTCCCTTATTGGGATGGGCGTTTTTGTTTGGAAGGAGGAGAACGCCTTCACCCCCTCGGTCCCCCGCTTCTGGCAGGAGCGGGGGATGAAAAAAACGCACTCGGGAGGTGTCCTCCCGAACCTTCCGGCAGGGAACCACGGTTCCCTGCACCTTCCAAATAAGCTGACATTGCCTGACACGTAAGATGCCAGCAGATGCAGTCCTTCCGCGGAAGGACGCCGGAGGACCTGCGAGAGCCTTCCCTGTCCACATCCGCGCCCCGACGCGTCGGGGCGGCATTTTGTGCAGGGAGCGAGGTCGAAGGGTGTTATTCCAAATGGGTCTTCTCCTGCAGAAGAACACAGGAACACTATAACGCCTATATAAAAGCGGGTGCAGGGCCGCAGCCCCGCCGGGGTCACAGGGGTGTCCCCTATTATTCAGATCCCCCTTCTCCTGCAGGAGAAGGGGACAGGGGATGAGATATCTGTCCCAGCAACACGCAGAAACTAATAACCAGACACACGGTGGGTTCCCCCCAGCCATAGCACGAGCACAGGACGCAGCGAGGAGAGAGCATGGGCTTCAGGCAGGTCAGCAGCAAGGTGGACTTCCCCCGGCAGGAGGAGGCCGTCCTCCAGTTCTGGAAGGAGCGCCGCGTATTCGAGCGCAGCGTTGAGGGGCGTAAGGACGGGCCGCGCTTCGTTCTGTATGAGGGTCCCCCTACCGCCAACGGAAAGCCGGGCATCCACCACGTCCTTTCGCGCGTGTTCAAGGATGTTGTGCCCCGCTACAAAGCCATGCGCGGCTACTACACCCCGCGCAAGGCCGGCTGGGACACCCACGGCCTACCCGTCGAGCTGGAGGTGGAGAAGGAACTGGGCATCTCCACCAAACCGGAGATCGAAAAGTACGGCATCGCGCCGTTCAACGCCCGGTGCAAGGACAGCGTCTTCCGTTATGTCAAAGAATGGGAGCGCCTCACCGACCGCGTCGCGTTCTGGGTGGACATGGAGAGCGCCTACGTCACCTTCACCCCCGGCTACGTGGAGACCGGCTGGTGGGCCATCAAGCAGCTCTGGGACAGGGGCCTGGTCTATCAGGGCATGCGCGTCACGCCCCACTGCCCGCGCTGCGTCACGACCCTCAGCTCGCACGAGGTCGCCCTGGGCTACAAGGACGATACGAAGGACCCCTCCGTTTACGTGAAGTTCGAGGTGGACCGCGACCACCCTGACGCGAAGCCCGCCGTTCAAGCCTTGCTCGCCATGTCCGAGGGGATGCCGCTGCACCTGCTGGCGTGGACGACCACGCCCTGGACGCTGCCCGGCAACACCGCCCTCGCCGTCAAGGCGGACGCCGACTACGCGCTCGTGGAGCTGCCGCCGGACGAGAAGTCGGGCCGGCGTGCGGAGCGCCTCATCATGGCACAGGCGCTGCTGAACACGGCGCTGAAGAGCCCGCACCGTGTCATCACCACCGTCCGGGGCGCGGACCTCGTCGGCCTGCGCTACAAGCCGCTCTACAACCCCTTCGACTACGGGGTGGAGGTCCGCCGCTTTGCGCCCGACCTCACGCTCCAGCCTGTCCGGGAGCGCCCCGCCGGGTACGGCTACGCCGTCATTGCTGGCGACTTCGTCTCGCTGGAGGACGGCACGGGCATCGTGCACATCGCGCCCGCCTTCGGCGAGGACGACTACAACGTCGGCAAGGAGAACAGCCTCTACTTCGTGCAGCAGGTGGACGTGCAGGGGAAGCTCGTCGGCTCGTACCCGTTCGCCGGAAAGTTCGTCAAGGACGCGGACCCGCTTGTCATGGACGACCTCAAGAAGCGCGGCCTGCTGTTCCGTCGGGAGACCATCGCGCACACCTACCCGTTCTGCTGGCGCTGCAACGCGCCGCTGCTCTACTACGCTAAAAGCTCCTGGTACATCCGCACCACGGCTGTGAAAGACCGGCTCGTGAGCGCCAACAAGGAGATCAACTGGTACCCGGAGCACATCAAAGAGGGGCGTTTCGGCGAGTGGCTCCGCAACAACGTGGACTGGGCGCTCTCCCGCGAGCGGTACTGGGGCACGCCCCTGCCCGTGTGGGAGTGCCAGAGCAAGACGTGCGGCCACCGCGAATGCGTCGGCGGCGTCGCCGACCTGCGCGCGCGCCCCGGCCTGCGGACGCTCGACACGTCGGTGCTGCCAGACGCCACGCTGCGCGGCGGCGAGCTCGACCCGCACCGACCCGTCGTGGACGCCATCGCCTTCGCCTGCCCGAAGTGCGGCGGGACGATGCAGCGCGTGCCGGAGGTCATAGACTGCTGGTTCGATTCAGGCATGATGCCCTTCGCCCAGTGGCACTACCCGTTCGAGAGGCCGGACTACATAGACAAGGGCCTGTGGTTCCCCGCCGACTACATCTGCGAAGCGGTGGACCAGACCCGCGGCTGGTTCTACAGCCTCCACGCCCTGTCGGTGCTGCTGAAGGACACGCCCTGCTACAGAAACGTCATCTGCCTGGGGCACATCCTGGACAGCAAGGGCGAGAAGATGAGCAAGAGCAAGGGCAACGTGGTGGACCCGTGGTCTGTCATCAACGCCCACGGCGCGGACGCCGTGCGCTGGTACCTGTACACGGCCACGCCGCCGGGCAACTCACGCCGCTTCTCCGCGGAGCTTGTCGGCGAGGGCGTGCGCCAGTTCCTGCTGCCCCTCTGGAACACCTACGCCTTCTTCACCACCTACGCCGTCATTGACGGCTTCGACCCGTCGAAGGCGAAGGACCCGGGCCCGCAGACCGACCTGGACCGGTGGGCGCTCTCCGAAGTGAACCGCCTGACGCGCGACGTGACCGCGCTCATGGACGCGTACAACCCCACCGACGCGGGCCGCCGCATCCAGTCCTTCGTGGACGACCTGTCCAACTGGTACGTCCGGCGCAGTCGCCGCCGCTTCTGGAAGAGCGAGAGCGACGAGGACAAGCTGGCGGCCCACTGGACGCTCTACAAGTGCCTGACCACGCTGTCCAAGCTGCTCGCGCCCTTCACGCCCTTCGTCGCGGAGGAGATGTACCGCAACCTGGTCGCCGCCGTGGATAACGCGGCACCAGAGAGCGTGCACCTGGCGGATTGGCCCGCGGTGGACGAGCGCGCCATTGACGACGCGCTGAACGCATCCACACGGCTGGTCATGCGCGTGTCCAGCCTGGGCCGCGCCGCCCGGCAGAAGGCCAAAATCAAGGTGCGCCAGCCCATCGCGCAGGCGCTCGTGAAGGTGCGTGCGCCGGAGGAGCGCGACGTGCTGCTGCGCCTCGCGCCGCAGGTGCAGGACGAGCTGAACGTCAAGGAGGTCAAGCTCCTGTCGGACGAGGCCGCCGTCCAGGAGTTCCAGGTCAAGCCGAACCTGCCCGTGCTCGGCCCGCGCTACGGCAAGGAGATGGGCAAGGTCGCGGCGGCGCTCGCGAAGGCCCCCGCCGCGGAGGTGGCTGCGAAAGCGCGGGCAGGCTTCGACGTCGCGGTCGGCGACTACACGCTGAAGCCGGACGAGCTGCTCATCACCGCGTCCGACAGGCCGGGCTACGCGACGGCGTCCGAGGGCGGTTATCTGGTGGCCGTGACGACGCAGGTCACGCCGGAGCTTGCGGACGAGGGGCTGGCCCGCGAGCTGGTGCACCGCATCCAGACCATGCGCAAGTCGGCGGGCTTCGACATCGCCGACCAGATTGTGACGCACTACCAGGGCGGCGAGGCCGTGCAGCGCGTCATGCGGACGCACGCCGCCTATATCAGGCAGGAGACGCTATCGCGAGAGCTGGCGGCGTCCGCGGCTCCCTCCGGCGCGTACAGCGAGGAGCACGACGTGGAGGGGGAGAAGGTGACGCTGGCGGTGCGGAAGGCGGAGTAGTGTGGTGTCTCAGAAATGCGTTGCCTGTCTAACACGTCATACCGGCGGAAGCCGGTATCCAGGGAACTGCGGGGGACGCTGGTTTCCGGCTTTCGCCGGAAAGACGCTGAATGGCGAGGGCGCCTCGGCGAGCAGCTTTCCACGCATGACTTGGCAAGCGTACTTCAGAGACACCATGCTAGGGCATCCCTCGCCTACAAGCGCAGCGGCTTGATGGGCGCCATGATGGCCTCCGGGCGCTCCTTCCAGACGGGCGGCTGGACGTCAATGTACAGCTCGATCTCGTTGCCGTCCGGGTCGAGAATATAGACGCTGTGCGTCACCGTGTGGTCGGACATGCCCACGATGGGCACCTCGTTGGCCGTCAGGCGGGCCAGCGCCTCGCGCAGCTCGTCGTCGCTCTCGCCCACCTTCAGTCCGAAGTGGTACATGCCCACGCGGCGCCCCTGCGGTATGGGCTGCGCGTCCTTGCCCACCTCTATCAGGAGCAGCTCGTGATGGGTCCGGCCTGAGGAGAACGCGACGCCCCAGCGGCCCATGCGCGCGACCTCGCGCCACCCCAGCACGTCCTTGTAGAACCGGCTTGAGCGCTCCATGTCCCGCACGTACAGGACCACGTGGCCAAGCTCCTTGACTTCCATGTTACCCCTCCCTGTCCTAACAGGATGCTGAAGGACCTTTCCGACCATCCCCCTGTCCCCCTTCCTAGCCAGGAAGGGGGTGGAAAGCCGTATTTGGGGGACACCCCAGACCCCCGTCAAAGGGGCTTCGCCCCTCTGCACTCCCCCTCTTTCCGCAGTCTGCTGAGCGCGGCCATGACCGAGGGTCGCGCGCTCTCTTGCACTATTCGCTATAATCTATTCTGTACATTTCTCCTCATCCTGGCAAGGAGGCGCGCATGACCGTCTATGACCGCCGGGACACCTTCGGTCGCTACTTCGAGCAGTTCGTCGAGGGCGACATCTACAAGCACTGGCCCGGCATCACCATCACCGAGCAAATGAATACGGAGTTCTGCCTGCTCACCATGAACCACATGCCGCTGCACATTGACGCGCACTACGCGGAGCAGAGCCAGCACGGCAAGCGCATTGTCGTCGGCCCGCTGGTCATCAGCCTGGCGGTGGGCATGACCGTGGAGGAGACCAGCGGCAAGACCATCGCGAACCTGGACTATCAAGACGTACGTCACGTGGCGCCCGTCTGGATAGGCGACACCATCTACGCCGAGACGAAGGTGCTCGACAAGAAGGAAAGCTCGAACAAGACCGACAGGGGCGTGGTGCACGTCATCACCGACGTGACCAACCAGCGCGGCGAGCAGGTGCTGACCTTCCGCCGCCACTTCCTGGTGCCGAAGAAGCCGAAATAAGGTCGTTCCGCTCGTGGTGAGCTTGTCGAATCCACGAGCGGCTACAAAGACGCTCACCCTTCGACAAGCTCAGGGTGAGCGGATATGAGATGACATGAGCACACCCAAACCCACTCGCTCGCGGCTCAGCAAGCCGATGGCCCCGGCGGTGCGCGACTACACCGCCTCCGTCCACTATGACCGCCGCCTTGCGCCGCACGACATCGCGGGGAGCATGGCGTGGGCGCGCGCGCTCCACAACGCCGGCGCGCTCACCGACAAGGAGGCCGAGCTGGTGCTCATGGGCCTCACGACCATCCGCGACGAGGTCGAGAAGGGCGCGTTCCAGTGGAAGGCCGACCTCGAAGACGTGCACATGAACATCGAGGCGCGGCTCGTCGAGCTGGCGGGCGACGCCGGGCGCAAGCTGCACACGGGCCGCTCGCGGAACGACCAGGTGGCCGTGGACATGCGCCTGTACGTCAAGGAGGCGTGCGACCAGACCGTCACGCGCGTCCGCGCGCTGCAACGCGCGCTGCTGGACCAGGCGGAGGCGCACAAAGACGCCATCCTCCCCGGCTACACGCACATGCAGCGCGCCCAGCCCGTCCTGCTGGCGCACCACCTGCTCGCCTACGTCGAGATGCTGGAGCGGGACGCCTCCCGCTTCCGCGACGCCCGCGCCCGCGCCGACGTCCTGCCGCTGGGCAGCGGCGCCCTCGCGGGCACGCCCTACGCCGTTGACCGGCGGGCGCTCGCCAGAGAGCTTGGCTTCGGCAGCGTCAGCCGCAACAGCATGGACGCCGTCAGCGACCGCGACTTCGTCGTCGAGTACGAGGCGGCGGCGAGCCTCGCCATGACGCACCTCTCGCGGCTGGCGGAGGAGCTTGTGCTGTGGTCGGGCGAGGAGTTTGGCTTCGTGGAGCTGGACGACGCCTACGCCACCGGCTCCAGCCTGATGCCGCAGAAGAAGAACCCGGACGTGGCGGAGCTTGCGCGCGGCAAGACGGGGCGCGTGTACGGCCACCTGATGGCGATGCTTGCCGTGCTGAAGGGCCTGCCGCTCACCTACAACCGCGACCTGCAGGAGGACAAGGAGGGGCTGTTCGACACGGTGGACACCTTGCATGCCACGCTGGACGTGTTCGCGGGCATGGTCGGCACGATGCACGTGAACGCCGCCCGCATGCGCGCGACGGCGGAGCAAGGGTACATGCTCGCCACGGACATCGCCGACTACCTGGTCAAGAAAGACGTGCCATTCCGCGAGGCGCACCGCATCGTCGGCGGACTGGTGCAGCACGCCGTCGCCGCGAACAAGGGACTGTGGGAGCTGACTCTGGAGGAGTACCGCCGCTTCTCGCCAAAGTTCGCGGAGGACGTGCTCAGCATCAGCGTCGAAAGCTCCGTGCGGGCGCGCAACGTCGCAGGCGGCACATCGCAGGAGCAGGTCGCGCGGGCGCTGGCGGACGCGCACAAAATGGTGGAGTCCACAATACCAGTGGATTCCATGATACCTGTGGTTCCTGGAAGTCGCGTTGAGATTCTGCCCACCGACTCCAGCGCGGACGTTGGTGCCAAACAAATGCAAGAGATTTCGCGCATGTTGGACGCATTTTTGGCCCATACTCTTGCAGGCAATCCTAATAGTAATCTGAGTGAGGCGAAAGAGTTAGTTGAAAAAGTAACCGCCCACCTAGAAAGGTATGGGAATTGGATAAAGGCCAAGGAGCTGAAAAAGTAAAGCTGGCCCCGTCCATCCTCTCGGCGGACTTCGCCCGGCTGGGCGAGCAGGTCGTCGAGGCCGCGCGCGCGGGCGCCGACTACATCCACGTGGACGTGATGGACGGGCGCTTCGTGCCCAACCTGACCGTCGGGCCGCTGGTGGTGCGGGCCATCCGGCCCCACACGACCCTTCCGCTGGACGCGCACCTGATGATCGTGGAGCCGGAACGGCTCATCCCAGAGTTCGTGGAGGCAGGCGCGAACATCGTGTCCGTGCACGTGGAGGCGTGCCCGCACCTGCACCGCGTGGTGCAGCAGATCCACAAGCTCGGCGCGAAGGCGAGCGTGGCGCTCAACCCGGCCACGCCGCTTTCGGCCATCGAAGAGGTCCTGCCGGAGGTGGAGCAGGTGCTGGTGATGAGCGTGAACCCGGGCTTCCCCGCGCAGACGTTCATCGAGAGCACGGTGGACAAGGTGCGGCGGCTGCGGCGGATGCTCGACGAGCGCGGCCTGCCGGCGGAGATCGAGGTGGACGGCGGCGTCAACGCGGAGACGGCGCCGCGCGTAGTGGAGGCGGGAGCGCGGGTGCTGGTGGCGGGCTCGGCAGTGTACAGCAAGCGGGAGGACGTGTCCGCGGCCATCACGCGGCTCAGGGCGAGTCTGGCGAAGGCGGCGCACCCGGCGGTGTAACGCACGGACGCTACTTCGGGCAAACGAAAAGCCCTCGCGCACCAGAGCGCGAGGGCTTTTTACTTCCGGCGTGGTGGAGCTGAGGGGGCTCGAACCCCTGACCCCCTGCATGCCATGCAGCCTACGGCTATCTGTTTGTTACCACGTCGCCTATGAATCTTCTGTCGCCCCACTGGTAACGGGCGACTATCTGTATTCTACTACAAACGCAGCTACAAGTCCATATCTGGCGGCCTATGTTTCCCATGAAACCATGCGCGGGGGACTTGGGCATTCTGCGAAGGGTTTCCACGGAGCGCCTTCATTAGAAAACCACTGACGGCCCCGCGCCCTCTCTCACACCTACCCGTTCCCACGGAATGATAATCAAAGGAAATCAAAGGTTTTGTATCTGGCGCGGTTTGGTTTTGAGCGGGAAAATCAAATCCTAGCTTCGGGAAAGCTATTACGTCGAGGAGAAATCAAAGACAATCAAAGGCAGTTGGGCTGACGTGCTATAATGCCGACCGTGGGCCTTCATCCTCTTTTCCATGCGTGGAGGACTGAGATGCGCCGCTTTGTACCCCTGGTCTTCGCGGTCTTGACGGTTTCGACGCTGACCCTGGGGTGTACCGTCGCAGCCCTTCCCACTCCGACTCCCGAACCTAGGCCGACACCTACTTTTGTGCCAGTTCCGCCGACTCCAACGCCTGTACTTACGGCCACGCCCGTACCGCCAACGCCGACTCTGATTCCACCGCCGCCTACGCCTGTGCCCTGGGTGTCGTACCGTGAACCTACGGGCCTTTTTACGATTACATACCCGCCGGATTGGAGACAATATCTAGCGGTCTCAGAGCCGTACGTGCGGCAATTTTTCTGGGGGAGCGAATCGGTTGGGGAAACGGTATTGGTGAACGTCTATTTGAAGCGCACGGGTGGCTCGTTCGACGTTGAAGAATATCATGCCAAGCAAATTCGCGCTGCCGTTGAACCTCTCCCCGAAGAGGCGGGTAAGCTTATTCCAAGATGCCCTTATTTCGCTGTACTGTCTGACCAGCGTGGGTCATGGCAAGGGGTTCCTTCCTATACGACTACCTATTTAGCGGAAATTCTAGAATTGCAATATTTGAAAAGCGGCGAAAGGCAATATGCGTGCAATGGTCGCAAGTCCGTGTCCACCATTCGCTCCTTTGAAAAAGGCGACGCATTGTTCAGTATAAAGTGGTCTCGTAACGCAGATGCACCTCAAGACTCTATCAACACGCTTGAACGAGTAGTCTCCCTAATGAGATTTGCGGCAACTAAGAGCGAATAAGTGCCCGTGCCGCGTAAGCTGCGCCGAAGGGAGCTTGATGTCTTCATGCCTTGCATGTAAGGGATGAAACCAAGAAACCTAAAACTATAGTCTTTTCATCCCATGAGAACACTATAGTAAGAAGGCTCCCGATTTCACCCCCCTGTTCCCTACCTACTCACGGTGCTTTTCTAGGCTGCTTTCTTTTCGCTCCCCCTTCTGCAAGCCATTCGTCCTGCACCCCTAGGCAACGGGGCAACAAAAACGCTGCTACCTTCACTGGTAACAGCGTGGTAACAGCGTCGTATCTGCGAAATGGTGGAGCTGAGGGGGCTCGAACCCCTGACCCCCTGCATGCCATGCAGGTGCTCTCCCAGCTGAGCTACAGCCCCACGAGATGACAGGCCGAAGGTCATCTTACCAGACCGCAGCCAGCTACGCAAGGCTCGCGGGCTATCCCCTGCCAGGAGAACCCATCCGTGAAAACCCTCTTGACAACGGTCTTGAAACGCGCATAATAGGACGCTGAGTGTGTTGGCCAAAAGTACTAGGCTGAATATACTAGTCCGAACGGCCAGCGTGTTTTTATTGTGTGGGCGACCATTACGGAGGTAACGCGTTTGTAGTTTCCCACGGGCAGACCGGATGACTGGTCGGGACTGAAGTGGGATTGGCGACCGGAAGAGACGAACCAGACCACGAATGCGCCCAACGGGCGGGCACAAGACAAAGACAAGCGAAGACTCCTTCAAGGGTGCCAGGAAAACTTCTCATAAGGGGGATGGTATGGATCTACCATACACTCGCAAGTTCATGCCAAAGCTAACCCTCAACCGGTATCACATCGCCGGCCTTATTACAGGCACCCTGCTGGTAGCAGCGCTTATTCTTCCTTCCATCGCGGCTGGCGTCAGCGCCAGCCTGACCACCCCATCATCCAGCTATGTGTTGGGGTCAACCATCTCCTTACCTGCGTCGGTTGACGTGGGCAACGGGGAGTTCACCAAGCTCAACTCGGCGACACTCACCATCACCGGCCCCCAGCCGGTCACGAAGGCATTGCCCACGACACCCACGTCGGGAGCACAAGACCTGGGCGACGGCGTCATGGTCACGGCCACCCTCGTCAACATGCAGGCCGCCGATGGTACCGGCTACGGCTACCCAAGCGCCGGGTCGGGCTACGTGGGCTACGCGTCGGGCGCGAAGATAAACTACGCCATCACATGGCAGCCGCCCGTCTTCCTGAATCCCCCACCGCCCACTCCTCCACCCAGCCTCCCTGGCACGAACCAGCTTTTCGCCGTGCCCTTTAACGACACGTTCGACAGCCCCATCCTGGACATGGCGTCTGACGGGACCAGCCTTTACCTTCTTAGCTCCCAGAACGTTGGTTCCGGCTCCTCCAACAATCGCGTCATGGTACTGAACCCAACCACCGGGGTACAGGTGGACCTCTTTGCTCTGGATTCTCCTAGCCATGATGGTCTGGTGGCGGTCGGAAATTATCTATATTCGTACGACAACGCCAGCCGCGAGTTGGTGAGGACTGAAAAGGCCTCTTCTCATGGCGTTACCCGCTACCCGATTAACCTTTTCGGCGGCCAGCAGGTGGGTGCGCTCACGTATGACGGCGTCAACCTGGTCGCGGGCGCCCGTAACTTCAACGGCTTCCAGAAGCTGACCCTCACGGGCTCGCCCGTCGGCGGCTCGTTCAACGCCCCGTTTGGCGGCGGCGGCTTCCCGCCTCCTCCGAGCATCAACGGCGCGGAGGACATGACCTACAACGGAACCACGTTGATCGTGGCGCAAAACAACAACGTCTTCCGCTGGGACAACCCGCCCGGCGGCGGCGTGACGTCCGACCAGGTCAACTCGCCTTTCACCAGCTTCGGCGGCCTTGAGATGCTGAACGGCTCGCTCTACATGGTCAGCGGCTTTTCCAACGTCTATAAATCCACTCTGCCGGGCACGCCAGGGCCGGAGCCGACCACGGTGGGCGACTACTCCGCTCAGCTCTCCGTGAACACGGCGACGGTGGGCGTCATCACCAGCTCCGTCGCCAACTTCAGCCTGGCGAAGGCCACATCCATTGGGCTGGCTATCACCGCGCCCACCGACAACCAGGCTTTCTCCACCGCTAACATCACGGTCAGCGGCACGGTCACCGACAAGAGCGTCACCAACGTCAGCGTCGGCGTGGTCCTGCCTATCGCCACCGTGTTCTCGGACGGCGCGGAGAATGGAGAGACCAAGTGGTCGAAGAGCGGCCTGTGGCACATCTCCGACCTGACATCACCGGCGCTCAAGAACCAGTTCCCCCAGAACCTCCCGGAGCCCAAGACGGGCACCAAGGTCTGGTGGTACGGTCAGGAATCCACGGGCAACTTCCAGACCGGTTCCGCAAACAGCGGCGACTTGGACATCGTCCTGTACGGCTCCGCCAGCACCATCACGGTGGCGACCGGCACGACGCTGAGCTTCCAGACATGGTATGACACCGAGCCCGGCAGCTTCTTCGACAAGAAGGTTGTCCAGTTTGTTGAGTCCGGCGGACCGACCGAGCCCGCGGCGCAGATTGTTGACCCGGGCATGCCACTCGGCGGCCAGTCCTGCGGCCCCAAGTGCACATGGGTACAGATGGTGCCCAGCCCGTTCGCCTCGTTTGGCGGACCGCCCCCGGGCTTCGGCGGCGGCGGTGGCGGCGGCTCCCCCGTCGTCCAGGCCACGCCGTCCGTGGGCGGCTGGGCGCTGGTGACTTTCAACCTGGACCAGTTCAATGGCAAGACCGGCAAGATCCGGTTCAAGTTCGACTCCGTGGACGGCGCGGTGAACAACGGCAAGGGCTGGTTCATTGACGACGTCTCCATCAGCGGCAAGGGTTTCTCCGGCGCCACGGTGCCGGTCAACACCAACGGCACGTGGAGCACCACGTTCTCTCTGGCGGAGGGCTCCAACCCCATCACGGCCAGCGCGACGAGCGCATACCTCTCACCCGCGCAGGCGTCCCAGACCGTCACCGCGTCCCTGGACACCACGGCGCCCATCGTGACGCTCAACACGGTCACCACGCCCACGGGCACCGCCTCCCAGACCCTATCGGGCACGGTGAACGAGGCTAACTTCGACCTGCTGACCGTGACCAACAACGGCATCACGGTGGCCACGTCCAAGACATCGCCCACGGGCGGCGTCTTCTCTCAGGTCATCAACCTGTTCCCCGGCACCAACAGCATCGTCGCCACTATCACCGACACGGGCGGCCTGTCCGGCTCGGCCACCGCCTCCATCGTGCTGGACGCGGCTGAGCCCACCGTGACGGTGAACGCCACACGGTATCCCGTGGGCAACATCTCCGCCCGCACCGGCGACCAGGTCATCTTCGACGTGACCGCGGCTGACGCAGTGAGCGGCATGCAGAAGGTGGAGCTGGTCCCGACCGGCGGAGGCACCCCGCCGACGTTCCTGGCGAGCACTGCCGTCCCCGCGGCGGTCCGCGACCAGTGGGGGACATCGGGCAACTTCCTGTTGCCGATGGAAATCCCCTCCTCCGCGGCCAGCGGCACGCTGTCGTTCACCATCAAGGCGTACGACAACGCCGGCAACATCAAGACGTCCACCGTGTCGGCCAATATCGTTGCGTCCCTGGAGGCCTTCACGATCAACCTGTTGCCTGACTGGAACTTCATATCGCTGCCGCTCACCCCGGACTCGACCACCTACGCGGCGACGCAGACGCAGACGCAGATACAGCGCCTGACGTCGGGCCTCTCCGGTCTGGACTCCATCTGGTACTACGACGCCAGCGTCTCCGACCCGGCCCAGCGATGGAAGGTCTACAACGCCAGCGGCGCGCCCAGCGACCTGACGGCGCTGGCGCCAGGGAAGGGCTACTGGGTCAAGATGACCAGCTCGTCCTTCACCTTCTCCGACCCGCTGGCTCCCGGCCTGGCCAGCACGCCAGCGCCCAAGAAGTTCACATACACCGGCACGCTGCTCCAGGCGGGTGCGAACGCCACGCCGCCCGTCTATCCCGTGCCCGCGGGCTGGGCCGCCGTCGGATTCCACTCCGAGCGGAACAAGACGGTGAGCCAGGCGCTGCGCAGCGTCTCCGTGCCCACGCAGATCTGGGGCTCCCTGCTCGCGTACGACAACTACATTCTGTTCCAGCGCGACACGCCGCCGCAGATCGTCCTAGGCGCCTTCAAGGGCAAGGACGAAAGCAGCACCATGGAGCCTGGACGCGGCTACTGGATATTCATGCAGCAGGCAGGCAACATCGTACCCACGAACTAGTGGGATGGCCTGACCTGAGGAGAACCGACGCTTTCGTGAGGCCCGTCGAGGAACGCCTTGACGGGCCTCACGTGGGATAAGAAGACCTCTTCGGAGGTTGCCGCTGGCGGTCCGGCGGCGGACCGTCGGCGCTCTCGCAGCCCCGGACTTTCTGAGGTGATGCGCTTTGCAACGATATACAGGACTCATCCGCCACGTATCTCTGGCTGTTCTTCTTCTCCTGACGCCCGTGCTGGGGTCCGCCCGCTTTAATGCCCCCTCCATCCCCCACCAGTTCTACGGGACTGTGACTGTCGGCAGCTCAGCGGCGTCCTCTGGTATCACGGTGAGCGCGGCCATCGGCGGCGTCACCTACGCGACGACGACGACGGACTCGCAGGGAAGATACGGCTATTCGCCCGTCTTCACCGTGCCCGGTGACGACCCCTCGACGACGGCCACGGAAGGCGGCATCAACGGTAATACGATCACCTTCTTCGTCAGCACCGTCCAGGCGACTACAGCTACCTTTCAGTCAGGCGCGCCAGCCACCCAGCTTAACCTGACCGTCACCTCCATTCCGAGCTCCGGAGGCGGTGGTGGCGGCGGAGGTGGTGGCGGGGGTGGTGGAGGAGGCTCCGGCGGCGCGCTGGCGACGGCCGCCGCGAACAACCCGGGCCTTGTCGGCAACTCCATAGCAGGCGGCACAATCTCCGCGAGCGACCTCGCGTCAGCCGCGGCCGGCAACTCCGCAGCCATCGGCGCGGCCCTTGCGTCCGCCGCGACGTCCAACTCGACGACGCTGGGCGCAACGCTGGCAGCGGCCGCGGCCCTCAACCCTGGCGCTCTGGGCAACGCGCTCGCCGCCGCCGCCGCGACCAATCCCACGGCCATCGGCGCGGCCATCGCAGCCGCCGCGGCGTCCAACCCCAACGCAATGGGTATTGCTCTGGCCGCCGCGGCCATATCGAACGTCACAGCGGCCGGCGGCGCCATCGCCAGCGCCGCGGCGTCCAACCCCGTGGCGCTGGGCAACGCCCTTGCCGTGGCCGCCGTGTCCAACCCCACTTCCGTGGGAAACGCGATGGCCACCGCGGCGACAACCAACGCCACCGGCCTCGGAACCGCCATGGCGACCGCCGCGGCAGGCAACGCGGAAGCCATGGGCACGGCATTCGCGAGCGCTGCCGTCCTGAACGCCGCGGCCATGGGCACGGCCCTGGCCAGCTCCGCCGGCGCTGACGCCGTCGCCACGGGCAACGCCCTGGCGGCGAGCGCTGCCGCCAACCCCGCATCCACGGGACTGGCGCTGGCGACATCCGCGGCCACGAACCCGGGCGCCACGGGACAGGCCCTGGTGACCTCCGCTACAAACAACGCCCAGGCCACGAGCCTGGCCGTGATAGCCAGCGCGGCCAGCAACCCCATCGCCACGAGCGGCGCGCTCGCCACGGGCATAGCGATCAACCCGCAGGCCCTGGCGAACATCGGCAACTTCATGACGGTGGAATCGTTCACGCCGGAGACGACCCCGTCCACGGGCGCGGCCCCGTCAGGCAGCGGCTCGTGGGCGCCCGTCGGCTCGCCCGCCCCCATCAAGGCCATCCTCGCGAAGTTCGCAAAGACAATCCCGGGCGCTCATGTCAAAGTAGAAGACGTCGCGGCGCTCCCGTCCGGCGTGTCGTCCCTCCCCTCCGGCCAGGTCGTCAGCAACTATCTGCGCCTCACGCCGGAGAACTTCCAGAACTCCGACCTCGTCGCGTCGCACACCACGTTCTTCGTCGAGAAGAGCTGGCTGGGGACAAACCAGATACACCCCTGGTCTATCCGCTTCAACCGGTACGACGAGGCCCGGAACGTCTGGGTGCCGTTTGTCGGGAAGCTGGTGCAGGACGACGGCCAGCGCCTGTACTACAGCGTGTCGCCGCCCGGCTACTCCATGTGGGCCATTTCCGGCAGCAGTGAGGCCCCGGCCCCCACCGCGCGGGTGGACAACCTGACCATCTCCCCGTCATCCGCGCAGGAGGGACAGAGCGTGACCGTTGGAGTGAACGTGGTCAACACGGGCAACTCCTCGGTGGACTACACCGTCACCCTGTGGCTGAACTCGGAGGTCGAAACGAGCCGCACCGTCACTGTCCCCGTGGCCACGTCAATGCCCGTCTCCTTCACCATCCAGCCGAAGGCAGGCGCCTACACCGTGCGCATTGACCGGCTGCAGGGCAACCTGACGGTCCAGGCGCAACCGACCACGCCGACACCCGTCGCCACAGCCACGGCAACGCCCCCGACCGCCGTGACGCCCACGCCCGCACCGGCGACCGCGACGCCCGCGCCGCAGCCGACGGCCGCACCCGCGCCTGTCGCCACGTCCACACCGGTCCCGCCGACAGCGACACCCGCGCCGCGCCCGACGGCCACGCCCGCGCCGCAGCCGACGCCCACGCCACGACCGACCGCGACGCCCGCGCCACAGCCGACGGCCACCCCGGCGCCGACGGCCACGCCCGTGCCGCCCACGCCGATTCCGACGCCCGCGCCACCCGCGCCGACTCCGCCCTCGTTCCCGTGGGGGCTTGTCGTGGGCATTGTCGTCGCGGCGGCGGTGATCGTGGTAGTGGTCGTGCTCGTGTCGCGACGGCCCAAGGCATAGCTTGACATTGCCGATTTGCAACGACCGATAGCCCTGAAAACGCGCCGACGATTGGGCAGGGACGCCCCTTCTTGGTAAGATGGGTATCCCTGCCCAATATGATTTATGAGTTCTTCTGGTGAGCAAGAGACGGGACACACAGGTGGTTTCACTGGCCGCCGCACCGGATAAAATCAGAGAAGCGGCGCCCTTCTTGCGAGCGCTGCCTCTGGCGGGCATTGCTCTGGCCGCCTTCGCTGCGGTCGTCCTCATCACCACATACGTTTTTCCGTACTACTCGACGAATAACGACGAGGCGGTCTATCGCTTCCAGGCGCAATTGCTCGCTCAGGGCAAGCTCTACCTGCCCGCGAACAGCCTCAGCGAGCACTTCAACTCCTTCTACATCATCAACGACGGGCAGCGGATATACCCCAAGTACGTCCCCGCTTTCGCCATACCTTTGGCGCTGAGCCAACTCCTGTTCGGCGACATGCGCGTCGCGCTGGGACTCATCGCCGCCGCCTCGGTGATCGCCATCTTCCTCGTCGCGGAGGAGATGTATGACCGGTCCGTCGCCGTGCTGGCCGCGCTCTTCCTCGCGCTCTCGCCTCTGTTCCTCCTCCAGTCCGGCATGTACCTGCCGTACATGTTTTCGTTTCTGCTAAACATCCTGTTTTTTCTGTTCTTCCTGAAGGCGCTGCGCCGTCAAGGGCGGCTCTATCCGGCGCTCGCGGGCGTCTTCTTCGGCCTCAGCTTCTACGCACGACCTTTCACGGCGCTCGCGTTCGCCCTGGCGATGGCGATTTACACCTACTATCTGGTGCGGAAAGGCAGGCTGCCGCTCCAGACCGTGATGCCCATCGTGGCCGGCGCCGCTCCCTTCATCATCCTGACGTTCCTCTATAACTACGCCTTCACGGGCAGCCCCATTCGATTCCCGTTCAACATCTGGGAGCCGCAGGACACTCTGGGATTCGGGACCAAGCGACTGGGGCCGGGCATGCCGGACTGGAATTACACCGTCCCCGTGGCCCTGGAGAGCACGGCGGTCCAGCTCGGCCAGCTCGCTCTGTGGGTGTTCGGCGGGCCGCTGCTCGTGCTCCTGGCCGCGGCGGCCTTTGTGAAGCGACGGCTTCAGACGCCGGAGGCGTTGCTCCTGTCCATGGCGGGCGTGGTCGTGCTCGGCAACGTCTTCCAGTGGGGCACCCTGATCTCCCGATATGGGCTTGACAACCTGGGGCCGTTCTACTACGTGGACTTGCTGCTGCCCCTGTGTTTACTCGGCGCGCAAGGTCTCTCTCAGACGGTGTCTTTGCTGCACAAGCACGCGAGGGTCGTCCGGGGTGTTCCCGCGTCCGCGCTGGCGGCTGGCTTGCTGGCGCCCTGTCTGGTGGTTGGAGGTATGCTGCTGGTCTCGCGCATAGACCTGAATCTTGAGCACACGGCCAAGCGCGCCCGTGTATATGCCTCCGTCATCAAAGCCGGGCTGGATGATGCGCTGGTCTTCATTCCTCCCCTCTACGGCCCATTCATTGGGCTTCCGTTCGGTTATCTCACCAACTCACCCGCAATGAACGACCCCGTGCTTTACGCACGGAACATGGGGACCAGGAACCTTGGACTTGTGCAGGCGCTGAACTCACGCAAGCCCTACTACTTCCGCCATGAAGGGGCATGGGACGAAGACCCAAAGGCCATCGGCTCCACGTCTCTGATACCGCTCACGTTGATCAACGGACGGAATATGATTATGGATGTGGAGGTCGTCAATCCTGGCGACAAGCCCAACGTGGTCACGTACGTCTGGAACCACGAGCGCACGGAGACGTATGTGCTTGACCGCGCGTCACAAAAAGGCAAATCGTACCGGTTCAGATGGATAGTGAATGCCTCCGAGATTCACCTGGAAGGGCCGTCTTCCGAGCAACGCGGCGAAGTCACACCTTCAACAACGACAACGCTGAACGTCGCGGTCGCATTCTCCGACACTCTGGAAAGAAAGACGCAGGACATCTACGAGGAACGTTTCTGGTTTGATATACGAGACAGCCGGGTGCGCATCGTGGCTCCGGGCGAAAACTGGACCAATGCTGACTGGCCCACCGGCCGCTGGCTTGAGCAAAACGTAGCGCCGGTCATTCATATCTCGGTACGTGCCCAGAGCTGAGACAAGGTCGCTTTGTCGTGGATGAGTCCGCGAGCACAACAATGGAATTGCCCGCCTCACGAACGGGACGGTGGCTGGTCCGGACCGTGCCTCTTGTGCTGGGCGTTGTCACCTTCGGTCTGGTGCTCCTGACATCCCAGACCATCTTCCCCTACCTCTCCAACAACCACGACGAGGGGGTGTACGTCTTCCACGCCCGCATACTGGAACAGGGCAAGCTCTGGCTGGACCCGCCACCCCAGAGTGAGTTCTTCAACGCGTGGTTCATCGTCAACGACGGCCACAAGGTCTATCCCAAGTACTCGCCCGTGTTCCCCGCGCTGCTGGCCGCGGCTGACATCCTGTTCAAGGACATGCGCATGGCTCTGGCGCTCATCGGCGCGGGAGTCGTCGTCGCCCTCTACTTCGTAGGGCTGGAGTTGTACCGACGCCCCGTAGCGCTTCTCGGCGGCATCTTTCTGATGTTCACTCCCCTTTTCCTCGTCCAGGCGAGCCTCTTTCTGGCCTACATGCTCTCGTTCCTTTTCAACCTGCTCTTCCTGCTATTCTTCCTCAGAGCCATCCGGCGTGAGGGACTGGCTTATCCGCTCCTCGCCGGTGCGTGCATCGGCCTGGGCGCGTTCGCCCGGCCCTATTCCGCGCTGCTGTTCGCGCTGCCCGTGGCGGGCTACGCGGCGTACCTGCTGGCGCGGAAACGGATGCCTGTCCGGACCGCCGCCCTGCTCGTGGCCGGGGCCGTGCCGTTCCTCGCCCTGACGCTGGGCTACAACTACCTGATGACGGGCAACCCGCTGCTGTTCGGCTACAACGCGTACGAGCCAGCCGACAAACTGGGGTTCGGGATACGACGCTTCGCTCCGGGGCTGCCGGACATCATCTATACGCCCGCGGATGCGCTGCAGGGCATAATCGTGCGGCTCGCAACGCTGCCCTTCTGGGTCTTCGGCGGGGCGCTGCTGATCGTCCTTGCCATCATAGCCCTGAAGAGGCGGAGGCTCCGCGCGCCGGAGATACTCTTTTTGGGGATCGCGGGCGCCGTGGTGCTGGGGAACGCCCTCTACTGGGGCAACAACCCCGTGTCCACGCGAGAGCTTCTGGGTGACATGGGCCCTTTCTACTACGTGGACCTGCTGCTGCCCCTGTGTCTGCTGGGCGCGCGCGGCTTCTTCGACGCCGTCCGGCTGCTGCGCCGTCCGTGGCGACGCGGCCCTGTGTCCGCGTCCGAGGCCAGCCGGAGCGGCGCGCCCTCGCTGACCACCGCGGTCATGCTGGCGTTGGTCATTCCCCTTGCAGCAGTCACCGCGTACCTGACGGGGCGTGCGCTGGACGCCAACTTTCGCTATACTGTCAAACATGCTGCAATCTATAGTCCTGTCGTGAACGGGCGGCTGGAGTCCGCGCTGGTGTTCCTGCCCGCTCCCTACGGGCCGTTCATCCATCACCCCTTCGGCTATCTCCTGAACGACCCCTCGTTCAACGGCCCCGTGGTCTATGCGCGCAACCTGGGCAACGAGAACCTGGAGCTTATGAAGGCGATGCCCGAGCGTCGGGCGTACGTGTACATGTACCAGGGCAAATACACGGAGCGGGCCGAGGACGTCGCGCCGGTGTCGCTTATACGCATCCAGCCGGTGGAGGGCCGCTTCCTCTCCGTGGACATGGAAGCCGTGAACACGACAAACAGGCCCTTTGTCTGGGCGTACATCTGGAACGGCGAGAAGACGCTGACGTACCTTCTGGACGACCAGTCCGGCTCCGGCAAGACGTACCGCTTCCGCTGGTACGTCGCCGCCGACCGCCTGTACTTCGACGGGCCGAACAAGGGCCGCGCGGACGCCACCATCCAGGGCCTGTCCGGCAAGACGACGCTGAACGTGGCCGTCGCCTTCTCGCCCACCCGCGAGCGCAAGCAGCAGGAGATATTCGAGTACCGCTACTGGTTCGCCGAGAAGGACGGCATGCTCACTCTGGGCGCCCCCGGCGTGCCCTGGCGCGACACGGCCTGGCCGGACGACGCATGGCTCTCCACGGATATCTCGTCCACGCTCCGCGCGGGGGTCGGCGTTGTGCCGGGATTCTAGCGAGGGAAAGGCAGAGAGTTGGTGACTGAATCCGCGGCGCCGCGTCAGCTATGGTTGCTGGCCGTCCGCTTCCAGAAGTTCCTTCTGGTGGGCGCCGGAGGCCTCGCCATCAACGTCGGCGGGCTGGCGCTGTTCAAGGAGTGGTTCCATATCCAATACGTGCTGGCGGGCCTCATCGCCATCGAGCTGTCGCTCTTCTTCACCTTCGCGCTCAACGAGCGGTGGACGTGGCGGGACCGGCGCTCCGGTTCCATCTGGGCGCGCGGTGGCAAATACCAGGCGGTCAACGGAGTCGGCATGGGCCTCAACCTGCTCGTGCTCTTCCTGCTCACCCAGTACGCGGGGCTTCACTACATGGTGTCCAACCTGGCTGGCGCAGGCTTGTCGGCGCTGTGGAACTTCAGCGCGAACCATCTGCTGACCTGGGGCGTCCGAAAGCAGCCAGCCACGCAGGAAGCAACAGGGGACGGTGCAACACATGACTGAGAAGCAGCGGACGCTGTCGGTCGTCATACCGGCGCTCAATGAGTCGAAGGCCATCCGGCAGGTCGTGGCCAGCGTGCCCGTGCGCGAGCTGGCCGGAATCGGCTACACGACGCAGATCGTCGTCGTGGACAACGGCTCGACGGACGGGACCGGCGACATGGCGCGTCAGGCCGGCGCGGACGTGGTGCTGGAGCCAAACCGTGGGTATGGCCGCGCGTACAAGGCGGGCTACCGCCGCGCGACCGGCGACATCATCGTCTCCGCGGACGCGGACATGACCTACCCGCTGGAGACGCTACCGCAGCTTGTCCAGCAGATGGACAGGGACGGGCTGGACCTCCTGACCACGAACCGCTTCGGCATGATGGCCAAGGGGGCGATGCCCCTGCGGAACAAGATGGGCAACGCCCTGCTCACCTTCCTGACCACCCTCCTGACGGGGTTGCGCCTCAAGGACTCCCAGTCCGGCATGTGGATTATCCGAAAGTCTCTGCTGGACAAGCTCGACCTGAAGTCGGACGGAATGCCGCTGTCGCAGGAGCTGAAGATCAAGGCGTGCAGGCGCACGCGGGCCTGGCGCGAGGTGCCCATCGTGTACCGGCAGCGCGTCGGCGAGCCCAAGCTGCGCCCCTGGCGCGACGGCCTGTCCAACCTGTGGCACCTGTTCCGCTCCGGGTGGCAGGGCTAACGTGACGGGTCGAGTCCTCGTCCTGGGCGCCGGCCCCACGGGGCTGGCGGCGGGCTACCGCCTAGCGCAGCGCGGCGTCTCCGTCCACGTCATCGAGCGCCTGCCGTGGGTGGGCGGCCTCTGCAAGACCTTTCAGCACGGCCCCTTCAGCCTGGACCTGGGGCCGCACCGCTTCACGCCGCACACGACGGAGGTCTACGAGACAGTCCGCGACCTCTGCGGCGACGACCTGAAGGTCACGCCCGAGCGCGTCCGCTTCTACCTGTTCGACCGCTTCCTGACCTACCCTTTCCGCCTCGGCGAAGTGCTGGGCGGCGTCGGCCCGTTCAAGGCGACCAGCCTCATCGCCTCGTGGCTGGCCGACCGCGCCCGCTTCTCCGGCTGCGCGGAAAGCGACATGAACTACGAGGAGTGGCTGCGCGCCCGCTTTGGCCGGGGCGTCATAGACGTGGTCTTCCGACCACTGGTGCAGAAAACGTGGGGCGTCCCGCTCCACGAGCTGCACTGGCGGCTGGCGCGGCAGCGCATCGCCGTCGGCAGCCTCCGCGAGGTCATGGCCCAGATCATCACCGGCAAGCGGAGCAAGCTGTTCCAATCGCAGTTCTACCCGTACGGGACCTTCCTGTACCCGCAGAAGGGCTATGGCACGATAACGGACCGCATGGCAGACGCCATCGTGAAGGCCGGGGGCACGGTCACGACGTCCGCCCAGGTGGAGAAGCTCATCGTGCGGGACGGGCGCGTCCGCAGCGTGGTGTACCGCCGCGACGGCGTGGAGGAGACGGTCGAAGGCGACCACGTCATCTCGACGCTGCCGGTCAGCATCTTCGCCGACATGCTGTCGCCGGAGAAGCCGGACGCGGACCTGGACGCGGCCCGGCAGGCGGCCCCGGCGCTGCGCTTCCGCAAGCTCATCCTTGTCTATCTGGTGGTCAACAAGCCCCATGTCTATCCCTACGGCGTCGCCTTCTTCCCCGGCAAGGAGTTCCGCTTCGGCAGGACGTGGGAGCAGAAGAACTTCAGTCCAGGCATGGTGCCGGGCAACCAGACCGTCTTCGGCGCGGAGATTACGTGCTGGGAGACGGACCCCCTCTGGAAGGCCGAGGACAAGGACATCTTCGAACTGATCATTCCCCAGTTGGAGCGGTGCAACCTCATCCGCCGCTCGGAGGTCGCCGAGTGCTTCACCGTGCGCCTGGGCTACGTCTATCCCGTGTGGGACACGCACTTCGAGCGGAACCTGTCCATCGTGGAGAAGTACGTCTCCAGGGTGGAAAACCTCATCATCAACGGCCGTCCGGGGCTGTTCTTCTACAATAACCTGCACCACTCGCTGGAGATGGGGTTCCTCTCGGCGGACCACGTGCTCTCCGGCAAGCCCAAGGCGGAGCAGTGGGAGCGCGACGCGCTCCGCTTCCGCGAATACCGGCTGGTGGAATAGACGGCTTTCGCCGTCGCGCTACATCATTCAGAGGCCGCCGTGCAGCAACAGACCGAACAGCACGCCGCGACAACACCACGGCAGACGCCGCTGCGCTCGCTTCTCGCGCGCGGCGGGCCCGCGTGGCTGCCGTACGTCTTTTACGCCGTCCTGGCGCTGGCGCTCACGGCCCCGTTCCTGGGCCCCGGCTACCTCCTCACCCTGGACATTCCACTGGGCCCCGGCGAAAGCCTGAACGACGGCGCGTACGTCATCAACGAGTGGTGGCTCTCCCCGTCCATCCATCTGGCCTACCTGGCGCAGCTTGCCCGGACAGTCGTCCCCCTGTGGCTGATGCAGAAGGTGGGCTTCTTCCTCACCTTCTTCCTGGCCGGGCTGGGAGCGCACCAGATGGCGCGGAAAGCGGGCGTGGGAGCGTACTTCGCCGGACTGCTCTATGTCCTGAACCCGTTCGTGTACGTGCGGTTCCTGACCGGCCAGTGGTGGCTGCTCGCATCCTACGCCGTGATGCCCTTCGCCGTGCAGGCATTCCTGGACATGCTGGCGCTGGCCCCTCGTGAGACCCCCGAACCGATCGCGCGGACGTTGCGCACGGCGCAGCGCCCCCCGCGAGTGCTCGGACTGGCGGCACCGACGCTGAGCGCGGGACTGCGGGTCGCCGCGCTGACCACGCTCACCGGCCTTGTGTACGTGCACGGTTTCGTCCTGCTGCTTCTGGCGTACATCGTGTTCCTGGCGGTGTACCTGGCCCGCGCCGCTGACAGAGGCGCCTTCCTGAGATGGACGCTCCGCTACCTGGGGCCGACGGCCCTCCTGACCGTTGGCCTGAACATCTTCTGGCTCGTCCCCGCGCTGACGAACACCGAGAGCATCTTGAGTGGCACCAGCCAGCTCGACCTGTCGTTCTTCGCGCCGCGCGCCACGTCCGGCCTGGGCGTGGCGTTCGAGACCGCCGCTATGTACGGCTTCTGGCGCGAAGGTTATGTCTACTCGAAGGACCTCCTGCCCGTCCTCTGGGCGCTCCTCTTCGCGTTCATCCTCTTCTTGTCCGTGCTGGGCGCACTGGCCCACTGGCGGGAACCTGCCGAAGCCGGCCCGCGCGAGAAGCGCGCGCCCCTCGACTGGGGACTCGCGCCGCAGACCATCGGGTTCAGCATCGTCGGAGGGCTGGCCATCCTGCTGGCAATCGGCATGGCCAGCCCGGTCACGGCCCCGCTCGCCGAGCGGCTCGGCGACGCGGTGCCCGCCGCGCGGGGCTTCCGCGACTCGCACAAGTTCGTGGCGCTCCTGTGCCTCTCGTACGCGTTCCTGGGCGCCTTGGGCATGGACGAGCTGCGGCGGGCGCTGGACGGACGACTCCGGCGGGTGTGGCGCGCAACGGTCCGCGTCGCGCTCGTCGCCGCGCTGCTCGCGCCCGTGGTCTATACCTACGGGATGTTCGGTTTCATGGGCCAGCTTGGGACGACGGACGTGCCGCGCTCCTGGCGCGAGGTGGACGCCGAACTTCAGAAGGACCCCAATGACGCGTGGATGCTGGTGCTCCCCTGGCACCTCTACATGGACCATAGCTGGCTGCCCAATCGCGACAAGCGCCTGGCCAGCCCCGGCCACCTGTTCTTTTCCAGACCGGTGTACGCGGGCGACAACATCGAGGCGGGCGGCATCTACTCCCAGAGCACCAGCCCGTCCAGCCGGTTCATCGAGGCGCTTATCCGGGACGGGGCCAAGCAAAAGAACATAGGCAGCCTGCTGGCGCCGCTCAACGTGCGCTACGTGCTGCTCCTGCACGAGGTGAACTACGCCGACTATGATTTCCTGCGCCAGCAGCCGGACCTGGAGGTTGTGCTGGAGCGGAACGACCTGACCCTGTTCCGCAACAAGACGGCGGTGGGCCGGGCCTTCGCCGTCACGCAGGCGCCGCCGCCGCCCGCGCCGCAGAAGAGCGGGCAGCCGCCCGAGGCGCCCACTCCCCTGGCGGCGGCGCTGTCCGCGATGGGCCAGACCACTCTGGAGCCGCTGGCCGTCCAGCCGGACGGGCCGTGGCGCTGGCGCGTGGCAGGCACGACTCGCCCGTACATCACTTTTCCCGTGCCGCCCAAGTCCGGCTTCACCTCCTGGACGTTCAACGGCGAGCCTCCCATGTCCCAGGCCGGGTACCTGCCCGTATGGCGCTCCCGCTTCAACGGCGGCGTGATTGTGTACGAGCGGTTCTACCGCGTGCTCCTGCCCGCCTACGCGGTGTCCGGCGTCGCGCTGCTCCTGGCCGTCGCGCTGGGCGTGGCCGCGGCCCTCGCGGGGCGGCCTCTCGCCGACACACGCCGCATGCGGTAAGATGGGAAGCGCCATGCGTATTCTCGGCATCGAGTCCTCCTGCGACGAGACCGCCGCCTCAGTGGTGGAGGACGGCGTCCGCATTGTGTCCAGCGTCGTGGCGACCCAGATTGACATCCATGCCCGCTATGGCGGCGTGGTGCCGGAAGTGGCCTCGCGCCAGCATATCCTGACGGTCATCCCCGTCGTCCGGGAGGCGCTCCAGAAGTCGGGCGTTGACCTGCGCGGTATAGACGGCGTCGCGACCACGCACGGCCCCGGCCTGGCGGGCTCCCTGCTGGTGGGCCTGAACGCGGCAAAGGCCATCGCATTCGGCGCGGGCAAGCCGCTCATCGGAATCAACCACCTGGAGGGCCACATCTACGCCAACTGGCTCGACAAGGAGCCTGGGCAGGAGCCCAAGTTCCCCCTGCTGTGCCTCATCGCCTCCGGCGGGCACACGGACCTGGTGCTCATGAAGGGCCACGGTCAGTACCAGCTCCTGGGCCGCACGCGGGACGACGCGGCGGGCGAGGCCTTCGACAAGGTGGCCCGCGTGCTGGGTCTCGGCTTCCCCGGCGGCCCCGCCATCGAACGCGTGGCCCGCGGCGCACGCCGCAGCGCCGTCCTGCCCCGCTCCTGGCTGCGCGACACGGACGACTTCAGCTTCAGCGGCCTCAAGACGGCCACGCTGCGCATGGCGGAGGAGCAAGGGCTGCTGCCCGCGGACGGAGTCCAACCGTCACCCGCGCCGGCGGTCAGCGACCTGGCGGCCGGATTTCAGGAGGCGGTCGCGGACGTGCTCGCGGCCAAGACGGCGGACGCCGCGCGCCGGCTGAGCGTGCGGCAGGTGCTGCTTGCGGGAGGAGTCGCCGCCAACGCGCTGCTCCGCCAGCGCCTGTCGGAGCGGTCGCCCGCGCCATTCGGCTACCCCTTGCCGAAGCACTGCACGGACAACGCGGCCATGATCGCCTCCTGCGGCTACTTCAAGCTGCGTGCGGGCGTGACCGCCGCGTGGGACCTGGACGCGGTGCCCAACCTGCCCATGAGCTCCTGGGCATGATGATCGTGATGCCATGAGCACGCCTCAAGGCGCCTCCGGAGGAGCCGACAAGCTCAACCTCGCCGTGGAGCTGGCCCCGAACAACCCGCGGGGACTGCGCCTGGCCAACCCCGTCATGACCGCCTCCGGCACCTTCGGCTACGGGACGGAGTTCGCCGATTTCCTGGACGTGAACAGGCTGGGCGGCATCATCTGCAAGGGCACTACCGTGGAGCAGCGGCAGGGCAACCCGCAGATACGCGTGGCGGAGACACCCTCCGGTATGCTCAACTCCATCGGCCTGCAGAACGTGGGCGTGCGTGCCCTCGTCAGCGAGAAGGCGCCCCTCTGGGCCACGTGGAAGACCCGCGTCATCGTGAACATCTCCGGCCACCGCGTGGAGGAGTACCCCGAAATGGCGCGGCTCCTGGACGGCGTGCCTGGCGTCAGTGGCCTGGAGCTGAATATCAGCTGCCCGAACGTTTCCGAAGGCGGCATCGAGTTCGGACGCAGTCCCCGACTGGCCGCAGCGGTCACGCGCGCCGTCCGCGCCGCGACGACTCTGCCCCTGATGGTCAAGCTCACGCCCAACGTCACGGACATCGTCGAGGTGGCGAAGGCGGTGGAGGACGCCGGAGCGGACTGCCTCTCGCTGGTGAACACGTTCGTGGGCATGGCGATAGACATCCGCAAGCGTCGCCCCGTGCTGGGCACGGTCTTCGGCGGCCTCTCCGGCCCGGCCATCAAGCCCATCGCCCTTGCGATGGTGTACCAGGTCAGCCGCACCGCGCGCGTGCCGGTGGTGGGGCTGGGCGGCATCACCCGCGCCGAGGACGCCCTGGAGTTCATCATGGCAGGCGCCCGCGCCATCCAGATAGGCACGGCTAACTATGTGAACCCGCGCGTCAGCGTCGAGGTGCTGGAAGGCATCGAGCGGTGGATGCGAGAGCACGGTGTGCGCGACGTCAACGACCTGGTGGGCGCCGCCCGGACGTGAGGCGTCGCGGCGCGCCCGGCGATGCCCTTTTCTCCAATCTGACCCAAATCTCTCGCGCGTGCCCTTGACATGCCCCTGTTCTCCGTTTAGAATCTCCCCTACATCTGCGGTTGCCTCTCTTCATACCTACATTCCGCTAGATAGACGATACCGCGGTTGACTATTACCCAAGGAGGTCTCCATGTCTCTGGCTAAGCGCCTTAGCTTGCTAGGCTCCAGCAAAGTTCTCGCCGTGGCAATTGTCGCGGGCGTGCTGGCCGCATCCTGCGCGCCCGCTGTCGCGCCTGCCCCCGCGCCCAGCGCGCCGCAGCCTTCAGCGCCGGCACCCGCCGCAACGCCTACGCGCGCTCCCACGGCCCCGGCTGCTCCCGCGCCCACCGCGGCGCCCGCCGCAGCGCCTACACGCGCGCCAGGCGCCACACCTGCCCCCGCCACCGCTCCGGCCAAACGCGGCGGCACGCTGCACCTCATATCGTCCACGGACGCCCCGCACTGGGACCCGCAGCGTGAAACAGGCATCAACGCGTACTGGATTTACCTGAGCGAGTTCCTGGTGGACTTCAACGACGATGGCACCGCCAGGCCGCAGCTCGCGGAGAGATGGGAGTTCCCGAACGACAAGACGCTCGTCCTGCACCTGCGCAAAGGCGTCAAGTTCCACAACAAGCCTCCCGCCAACGGGCGCGAGTTCACCGCCCAGGACGTCGTCTGGAACCTGGAGCGCATCCGTCGTCCGGGCGCATCCTACATCTGGAAGAGCAACCTGACCGAGGTTGACAAGATCGAGGCGGTGGACAAATACACCGTCAAGATCACGACCAAGAGCGTCTTCGCACCCATCCTGTTCTACCTGCGCGGCAACTACACCTCCGGCATGACCATGCTGAACAAGGAGATGGAGGACCAGAAGGGCGAGGACGCGTACAAGGAGCTGACCAACGCCATCGGCGTCGGCCCGTTCATGGTGGACAAGTGGGCACCGGGTGTCAGCGGCCATGCGGTCCGCAACCCCGACTACTACCGGCCCGGCTTGCCCTACATGGACGCGGTGGACTACACGAACGTCCCGGACGGCGCGACGGTCATCGCCGCGTTCCGCACGGGCAAAGCGGACTTCGCCATGAACAGCAGCGCCTTCTACTCGCTGCCGCAGCGGCAGCAGATTGAACGCGGAGGCGCGCCGGTCAGTTTCACCCCGCGTTCCGACCCGTACCCGCTCACCCTCTCCCCGAACGTGAACAAGGAGCCGTTCACGGACATCCGCATCCGCAAGGCCATGTTCCTGGCCGCCGACCGCGAGGAGTACCTCAAAATCAACCTCGGTGGCGGGGGGCACATCACCGGCCCCATCTCCTGGCGAGTGTTCCCCGGCTGGACGTGGTCGCAGGCGGACCTCATGAAGCGTGAGGGCTACCGGCCCAAGAACACGCCGGAGGGCCAGGCCGACATCGCGGAGGCCCAGAGGCTTATGAAGGAGGCAGGCTACGGCCCGGACAAGCCCCTCAAAGTGACCGCCGAGGGTTGCCAGTGCTTCACCTTCATCAACCTGACGAATATGGAAGTCGCCAAGTCGCAGTTCCAGAAGATCTACATGGACATCACCATCAAGATGGTGGACCAGGCGCAGTTCTACGAGCAGGACAACAACAGCACCTTCCTGTTCCGCGCCCGCGCCACCTCCGCGCCTGACGAGCCTGACGGGCAACTCTACACGCGCCACCACCGCACCGGCGGACGCAACTACCAGAGGCTGTCTGATCCGGCGCTGGACAAGCTGCTGGAGCAGCAGCGCCAGGAGCTGGACGTGAACAAGCGCAAGCAGCTCGTCATGCAGGCCCAGGAGCGGCTCTGGAGCCTGTACCCCCAAGTATGGCTCAACGTCCGCGAGGCGTACATCCCGCAGCAGAAGTGGGTCAAGGGCCTGACGCCCAACCAGTACCGCGTGTGGGACGACCCCGCCAGCACATGGATTGACAAGTAGGACCACGGTCCTGTAATCGCAAACGCGCCCGGCTCTCGGTCCGGGCGCGTTCCCTTTTGTCGCGCGCCTTGCACTTTCTACCCAACAATGTAAACTGAGGCAAGCCCAGGCCGCACTTCAGCGCAGGAGGTTTACTTATGCCTCTCCGCACACCGGAGCAGTTCAAAGCCAGCCTTCACGACGGACGCCGCGTCTACATTGCGGGCGCCCGCGTCAACGACGTGGTCACACACCCCGTCCTCTCCGTCTGCACCGAGCACGCCGCCAACCTCTACCGCCTTAACCGCGACCGCAAGCTCAAAGAGTTGTTCACGTTCACGTCGCCGGAGACGGGCAAGACCGTCAGCCGCTACTTCATGATTCCCAGGACGCCCCAGGACCTGCTCCAGCGCGGCGACCTCATCGAGGCGCACACCGCCGCCAACAAGAGCGTCCTGGACCTGCTCAAGGCCGTCGGCACGGACGCCCTCCTCGCCCTGCTGGTGGTCAGCCGGGACATGGACAAGGCCCTGAAGACGTCGTACAACAAACGTGTGGAAAAGTTCTTCTCGTACTGCCGGGAGAACGACCTCTCCCTGGCGACGGCGCAGACCGACGTCAAGGGCGACCGCAGCCTGCGCCCGCACGAGCAGCCCGACCCGGACATGTACGTGCGCATCGTCAAGCGGCGCAAGGACGGCATCGTCATCCGCGGCGCCAAGGCGCACACCACGGCGGCGCCGCAGGCCAACGAGATCTTCCTCCTGCCCACGCGCACCATGACGGAGGCGGACGCCGACTACGCGCTCGCCTGCGCCGTGCCCGCGAACGCGAAGGGCGTCACGCTCCTGTGCCGCCCCATGCCCGGCCCCGAGCACGCGGTGTTCGACTTCCCCGTCAGCCGCACGCACATGGAGACCGAGACCATCACGGTGTTCGACGACGTGTTCGTGCCGAACGAGCGCGTGTTCATGGCGGGCGAGTGGCAGTTCGCCGGTGCGCTCGCCAACTCCTTCGCCACCTTCCACCGCCACACGGCCGTCTCCTACAAGCCGCCCTCCGCCGACCTGTTGCTGGGCGCCGCCGCGCTGGCCGCGGACCTCAACGGCGTGCGCAACGAGGGCCACATCCGCGAGAAGCTGTCCCGTCTGGTAATGTACACCGAGATCGTGCGCGCCTGCCGCAAGATGGCCGCGTACGAGGCCGTGATGACCCCTTCAGGCATCATGATGCCCAATCCAATCTACACGAACGCGGGCAAGTTCCACTTCGCCAACAACTTCCATGAGGTCGCCAAGATCGTGCAGGACATCGCGGGGGGACTCGCCATCACCGCGCCGTCGGAGGCCGACCTGAAGAGCAAGGAGATCGGCAAGTACGTGGAGAAGTACCTGGCCGGGCGCAAGGGGTCCACCGGGCGCGAGCGCCTGCGGGTCATGAGCCTCATCCGCGACTACACGGCCAGTGACTTCGGCGGCTACAACTACGTCGTCACGCTGCACGGCGAAGGGTCCATGGCCGCCCAGCAGATCGTCGCCCTGCGCGACTACGACGTGGAGCGCTGCGTCCGCCTGGCACGGGAGGCGATGGGAGCGGAATAGCGGCGTCAATCCTGATGTAGAATGGACTATGGGGTCTAGCCGCGGTTCCTTCGCGGGAGGACGAGTTGCAAGGTTGCGGCGGCACTATCCGACAGGAGCGGACGACATGACTGAAAGCAGGTACGTGGAGAAGCGCTACGGAATGTTGCGCTTCATCGCCGGCTTCCTGAAAGTGCTGGCGTGGGGTGCGCTCGGGGGCTTCAGCCTCATGGCACTGGTCGCACTGGCGACGGCGGCGGGCGCGCCCTTCCCTCAGTTCCGTAACGCCGGACTGCTTGGCTTTGTCCTGTTTATCCTGTACGGGGCCGGAGCGTTCGTTCTCCTGTATCTCTGCGCCGATTTCATCCGATTGTTCCTGGACATGGAAGAGAACACCCGCGCCATGCGCAGGAGCCTGGACGCGTTTCGGGAGGAGAGCAGGCGAGAGACACCCGTGGAGCAGGGCGTCGCCTCCGGCCTCACGGCTCAGCAACCCGCGCAGGAACACGTCATCCGCCTGCCCGCGACCCCGCCGTCCGCCGGGGACGCGCCGCCCCAGCCCGAGGCGCCCGCGTCAGGCGGCCCTTCAATCCCCGGACATGGCCCCGGCGACTCGTAGTCCAGAGCAGCCGGGCGACGGCGACTCGCCGCGTCCAGCCGCGGTGCTCGTCTGCGACATTTGCGGCGGGCCTGCGTTCGAGTTGCACTGCAAGATCATCTGCCGCAACTGCGGCTTTACCCGTGACTGCACTGATCCTTAGCCTGTCCTGTCATGAGAACAGGAAAGGCCGACCTTCGCGGGGTCGGCCTTTTTCATTGTCCGTCCGGCGTTCTCGCGTGCCTTATCAGCCTGGGACCGCTCCCGGCGCGGACCTTCCGGAGCCACGCCGTTTCCGCAGCCTCTCCGCAAGTTGACGTATTCCGCTATCAAGGGCCAGAGCGCCCGGCCCAGCCGCGGCGAGCGAGAGGGCGGCGCCCACCAGCGCCAGGTCCTTGACCATGGCAAGGGTGAAAACGCCCAATCTGATCATGAGCACTCCAATGAATATGGACGCGATCACGGCTACGGGCTTGGCGAGGAACCCGAGGAAAAGCAGAACGGCTGCGAGCACATGGGCGACGCCCGTCCACATGATCAGAGACAGCATGTCAAGCTGATTGAATGGCGGCTGGTTAGGAATGAACTGTAACTGCGCCAGTTCCCGTGCAAAGGCGCGGGGATCGGTCATCATGTGAACGCCCGACCAGAAGAAGACCACAGCCAGGCCCGCGCGGAGCAGCGTCGGGCCGAACATCGCGAGCCACCGCGGAGGCGGAGAGGCCATGCGCTTGACCGGCCCCCAGTCCGCCAGGAAGCCGTCCAGGCTGAGAAAGGCGCTGCCGCTCAGGGCGAGGGCCAACGAAGCGCCCAGCAGCGCCGCATCCTTGACCTCAAAGAGGTTGTGCGCCCCCGTGCGCAGCAGGTAGAGAGCCAGCAGCCCCGCAAGGCTTATCGCCGCGGGGCGCGTGAACAGGCCGATGATGAGCAGCAGGCCGGCCGCCACCTCTATGTGCCCGATGAGCTGAAAGACCTGGTCAACGGTGGACGGCGTGACCAGCCCTATCTCCACCAGGTTCCCCAAACGGCCTTCCAGCCTGGATATCATCAGCGGCGGGGTCAGAAGGTCGTTCCCGTTCCAGAAAAAGGCAACGCCCAGTCCTATTCTGACAAGGAACGACCCCAGATGCAGCCAAAAAGGTATTTTGTGCTGTCTCGCCACTACAACGCTCTCCCCGCCAGCGGGAGCGCTAGTTTATCCGCTCACGCAACTGGGCCAGTGCCTTCGCCGCGGCCGCGTAGCGCGGGTTCAGGGCCAGGGCATCCTTCTGGCACTCCAGCGCTTTGTCCCATTGGTCCAGGCGTTCGTACGCCCGGCCCATGTTGAAATACGGGAAGAAGTAACTCTCGTAACGGCTGGAGCGCAGGGCCTTTTCAAGCCAGGGAAGCGCCTCCCCCGGCTTGCCCATCTCTATCAGGTATGCTCCTATGTCGTTATACGGATTGCCGAAGTCCGGGTCTATCTCTATGGCCCTGCGGCATTCCCTGATGGCTTCCTCATAGCGGCCCTGAAAGCTGAACGTCCAGCCCAGAAAGGTGTAGGCTTCCCCTGTGGGACAGGCCTCGATGGACTTCCGGTACAGGGCTATCGCTTCGTCCAACTCCCCTTTCATCTGGAGATCATACGCTCTCCGAAAGTACTGTAACGCCTGCTCTCTAGCGTCTATGGTCATGGCCGTCACCGTGCCAGCGTTGCTAAATCCGGCGCCTGCTAGGATGATTATACCGCACATCCCAGTTCAAAGGACAAATTCCTTACGACAGCGACCGGAGCACGTCCGCCAGGGGCCTCTTCAAACACGTGAAAATGGGCGTATCCCGCACCGTGTAGCGGCTGGCCTCCGTCTCCCGCAGCTTCATCACAAGGGCCTGGAAGTCCGCCGGAGAGTCCGTCTCGAAGGCCAGGACAAACTCCTGATCGTCCAGGCCGAATGAATAGGTGGTGTTGATCTTGACGTTGGGGAAGAGGTGGCCCGCCCGTATGTGCTCGTCCATCATCTTCTTCCGCGCCTCAAAGGGCAGTGCGTACCACTCGCGGCTCTTGACGAACGGGTACACGAACACCCACTCGTCCACGCCCCCTGTCTGCGGGCCGGGATTCGTGTGCGGCGCGCCTTTCAGATAGACGGACTGCCGTGTCATGGCCAGGTAATGGTATGTCTGGTCCAGGTACGGGCCCATGTCCGTGCGGGAGAAGTCCACGAAGAACGTCCGAATGTCCGGCAGGTCCTGCGCCACGACCCACAGCAGGAAGTCCGCGTCCCTGCGGAAGCCCTGCGTCGAGTAGGTGCGTATCCACAGGTTCTCGCCCTGCGCGCGCAGCGTCGCCAGCGCCTGCTCCACCCCGCGCTCCCGCGCATCGGGGGGCAACCGTCGCCATTCGGGCCGGACCTTGTAGAACGAAAAGGCAACAAAGTTGCCCTTTTTTTCACCCTCCATGATTCCCTCCCCGGGCCTCAGCGTACCACTCGCTATCTATTGGGAATACTATGAGCGCCTTGCATAATTCCCATAGCGGAAGTTAGCGATGGCTAACGTAGATTATATACCAAAGCATTGGCGGTTACAGACTTGACGCAGGAACAGGGGCGGCGTAGTGTGGCGGCATGTTTCAGTTCAACCCATTGCCTATTCTTCAGCGGGTAGGCTCTATGAGGTGCGGATGGCTTCTCGTAGCCCCGACACTCATTCTGACGACTGTAATTGTCCTTATTTGCGGCTTGTTTTTTGCCCATACCGTTTTGCGCTACCTGAATCCTGACGGCAATGGGATAGCTTGGCTGACTTATATTGCACAACAAGATTGGGCTCCGGCAGCCACCACGGTGATACTCGTCGTGACGGTCGTTGGATGGTTGGCGACTTTATTGTTAGATGTGGCGCATAGAGAGAAACCGAACAGTGAGCAAAAGGAAGGCACTCGTCATGATGCAGCGCGCGCTGGATCATTATCTGTTCCGGGTACGACACCAGAAGGCCCCCAAAAGGCAGCCTTTCAGGCATGGATAACGCCAAGACAAAGCAAATTCATAGACTCAGGGGAGGCGCTACACAATAAGGGTGAAGGAGTGCCACTCTTGAGGGTGGCTTGTGACATACGAGTAAACGATGAAGCCTCCATTGAAAACATCAAGTTAGCCCTCTCTGGAGAACAGTATCCATCCATCCGCTTCCAACTAATCCATGTTGGGCCATCCATCGTGACAGACTCGATACCTGTGACAGTCTATTTCACGTTGCCAAAGAACATAGCCAAAGGTCAGCACAGCGCAAACATACTGGCGTTCATCGGAGACGCATGGTGGACTTCAAATCCATTCCACTTTGAGGTTAGGCCGTCAACTCATGATAAGGAAGGTTCTCAGCCATGAGCAACTTCGTAAGCGTATCCCTGAACAGATACGGATTCTCGCGGTTGTTGAACCGCCACTCTAAAGTGCCTGAGCAAAAGCCCTTAATAGCGTTCCGGCATTCCGCTATACAGCCGCCATCGCAATCAGGGACAGGTAGCAATGCGTCGTGACCTTTCGGATGCCCCGCACGGTGATACGATTGAGCGAGCGAATTTGTATCTGAACCAAATTCAACATAGGGCTTCATTTGGAGAGAGATGCCGAGATGCGAAACATACGAGTTGCTCGCTATACAATGCGGGCGTTGAATATGCTATAATCCTGTATCTTGGAGATACACCTCATTTCCGTATACACTCGGGCGCAGCGGCTCTCGAGGGCGCATGTCTGAGAGAGGCGCCGACCCGATAAGGAGGATATGATGGCCTACGTCATCGCCCAGCCGTGCGTCGGAGTCAAGGACTCCGCCTGCGTCGAGGTCTGCCCCGTGGACTGCATCTACACGACTCCGGATGCCCCCCAGTACTACATCCACCCCGACGAGTGCATTGACTGCGCGGCGTGCGAGCCTGTGTGCCCGGTCACGGCCATCTTCTCCCAGGACCAGGTCCCCGACAAGTGGAAAGAGTTCATCGCCACCAACCGGGACTGGTTCACGGGCAAAGATCTCGCTGCCCTCAAGAAGAAGTAGTCCCCTAACAGACAGTCTGTCTCCGAACCGGCTCCTGAAGCCGGGAATATCCGGTTTGGTATGACGCCTCAGACTCCGGTCCGCATTGAGCGCGACTCTCTGGGGGAATTCCGCGTTCCCGCAGCCGCCTACTACGGCGTCCAGACCGCGCGGGCCGTTCGGAATTTCCCCATCAGCGGAGTGCGCCCGCACTACGCCTGCGTCTGGGCGGCGGCCGCGGTCAAGCGCGCCGCCGCGGAGGCGAACATGGCGCTGGGCGTCCTGGACAAGCGCACGGGAAGGGCCATCGCCCGCGCCGCCGCGGAGGTCATGGACGGACGCCTGGCCGACCAGTTCGTGGTGGACGTGTTCAACTCCGGCGCGGGCACCGCCTTTCATATGAACGTCAACGAGGTGCTCGCCAACCGCGCCATCGAGCTGCTGGGCGGCGAACGCGGCGACTACACGCGCGTCCACCCCAACGACCACGTGAACATGGCCCAGTCCTCCAACGACGTGATGCCCACCGTGACACGGCTGGCCGCCCTCTCCCTCGTCGAACAGTTGCTGCCGGAGCTGGCGTCGCTGGACAAGGCGCTGCGCGCCAAGGCCCGCGAGTTCGACTCCGTGGTCAAGGCGGGGCGCACGCACCTGCAGGACGCCGTGCCTATGCGGCTCGGCCAGGAGTTCTCCGGCTACGCCGGGGCCGTCCGCAGCGGGCGCGGGCGCATTCAGCACGCGGCGCTGGCGCTCCGGGAGGTCGGCCTGGGCGCGACGGCGGTCGGCACAGGCATCAACGCCCACCCGGACTTCCGCGCCAGGGTCGTCGGGCGGCTCAGCGCCCTGACCGGCTGGGAGCTGCGCCCCGCGGAAAACATATTCGAGACGCACCAGAGCTTCGCGGCCTTCGCCGAGCTCTCCTCCGCCCTCAAGGTGCTGGCGCTGGAGCTTATCCGCATCGCCAACGATCTGCGGCTTCTCAGTTCCGGCCCCAACACCGGCCTGTCTGAGATCAACCTCCCCGCCGTGATGCCCGGGTCGTCCATCATGCCGGGCAAGGTCAATCCCTCCCTGCCGGAAATGCTGGACATGATATGCTTTCAGGTGGTGGGCAACGACACCACCATCAGCATGGCCGTCCAGGCGGGGCAGATGGAAATCAACGTCATGACGCCCGTCGTGGGCTACAACCTGACCCAATCGCTTGATATCCTGCGGAACGGCGTCCACGTCTTCACCGAGCGGTGCGTCCGTGGCATCACGGCCAACGCGGAGCGGTGCTGGGCCTACGCGGAGCGGACGCTCGCTTTGGCGACGGCGCTGAACCCCTACATCGGCTATGAAAAAGCGTCCGAGGTGGCGAAAGAAGCCCTTGCCTCGGGCCGCAGCTTGAAGGAAATAGTCGTGGAGAAGAAGCTGCTCTCCAGGGCCAGGGCTGACCGAGTGCTGGACGTGCGCGCGCTGGCGGGGCCATCCCTGGGTCGCAAACGAGCATCACGCCGAAAGGCGATAGGAGGCATTTGATGACACCCGGCAAGAATGGCGGCGCTCCCGCAATCGAGTCCACGCCCGAGTTCGTGGAGCGCGCCTATCAGGGGATGGAGAAGAACCTGACCATCGTCCGCAAGCGCCTGGGGCGGCCCATGACGCTGGCGGAGAAGGTCCTGTACGGCCACCTGGACGACCCGCAGAGCGCGGAGATGGTCCCGGGGAAGAGCTACCTGCTCCTCCGTCCGGACCGGGTCGCCATGCAGGACGCGACGGCCCAGATGGCCCTGCTCCAGTTCATGCTCGCGGGCAAGAAGGCCGCCGCGGTGCCGTCCACCGTCCACTGCGACCACCTGATCCTCGCGCGGCTGGGCGCCAAGGCCGACATGGAGGCCGCCCTCGGCGAGAACAAGGAGGTCTATGACTTCCTGCGCACCGTCGCCCAGAAGTACGGCATCGGCTTCTGGAAGCCCGGCGCGGGCATCATCCACCAGGTGATACTGGAGAACTACGCCTTCCCCGGCGGCATGATGATCGGCACGGACTCCCACACGCCCAACGCGGGCGGCCTGGGCATGCTCGCCATGGGCGTCGGCGGCGCGGACGCCGTGGACGTCATGGCAGGCTTTCCGTGGGAGGTGCTCAATCCCAGCATCATCGGCGTGCGGCTGACCGGGAAGCTGAGCGGCTGGACCGCCCCCAAGGATGTCATCCTGATGGTGGCGAAAATCCTGACCGTTTCCGGCGGCACGAACAGGATTGTCGAGTACTTCGGGCCGGGCGCCGCGTCCATCAGTTGCACCGGCAAGGCCACCATCACCAACATGGGCGCGGAGGTCGGCGCCACCTGCTCCGTCTTCACGTACGACAAGCGCATGGCCGACTACCTGCGCGCCACACGCCGCGCCAGGCTGGCCGACCTTGCGGACAAGCACAAGACCCTGCTGACGCCGGACCCGGAGGTGGAAGCCAACCCGGAGCGGTTCTACGAGCGCGTCGTTGAGATTGACCTGTCAAAGCTGGAGCCACACATCACCGGCCCGCACACGCCGGACCTGGCGCGACCCGTCTCGCAGATGGCCGCGGACGTGCAGAAGAACGGCTACGCGGACAACCTGCGTGTCGCCCTGGTGGGAAGCTGCACCAACTCGTCGTACGAGGACATCTGCCGCGCGGCGGAGGTGGCCGAGCAGGCCAAGGCCCACGGCGCTCGCGCGGCGATCCCCCTGCTGGTCACGCCCGGCTCCGAGCAGGTACGCGCCACCATCGAGCGGGACGGCCAGATGAAGTCGCTGCAGGACATCGGCGCGAAGGTGCTCGCCAACGCCTGCGGCCCGTGCATCGGTCAGTGGCAGCGTGATGACGTCAAGCCCGGCGAGAAAAACTCCATCCTGAACTCGTACAACCGGAACTTCCCCAAGCGCAACGACGGCAACGCCGCCACCATGTCGTTCATCGGCAGCCCGGAGATCGTCGTCGCCTACGCGCTGGCGGGCAGGCTGTCATTCAATCCTCTGACGGACGCCATCACCACGTCCGACGGCAAGCAGTTCAAGCTCCAGCCGCCCAAACCGGCGCCCGACCTGCCGGCCAGAGGCTTCGTCTTCGACACGGCGGGCTACGTGCCACCGGCGGCCGACAGCGACAAGGTGCAGGTGGCCGTTGACCCGAAAAGCCCGCGGCTGGCCCTGCTGGACCCGTTCCCCGCGTGGGACGGCAAGGACTTCGTCGAGCTGCCCGTCCTGGTCAAGGCCAAGGGCAAGTGCACCACCGACCACATCTCGCCCGCGGGCCCCTGGCTGACCTACCGGGGCCACCTGGACAAGATCAGCGACAACGCCTTCCTGGGCGCCGTCAGCGCCTTCACCGGCGAGGCGGGCAAGGGCCTCAACGTGTTCACCAGCGCCCGCGACTCGCTGCCCAAGATCGCCCGCGACTACAAGAAGCGCGGCGTCCGGTGGGTGGTCGTCGGCGACGACAACTACGGCGAGGGCAGCAGCCGCGAGCACGCCGCCATGTCGCCGCGGCACCTGGGCTGCATGGCCGTCATCACGCGCAGCTTCGCGCGCATCCACGAGTCCAACCTGAAGAAGCAGGGCATCCTGCCCCTGGCGTTCGCCGACAGGGCGGACTACGACAAGGTCCGGGAGACGGACAGGGTCAGCGTCACGGGCCTGGCGTCGCTGGCGCCCGGCAAGCCGCTGCAGGCCGTGCTGCGCCACGCCGACGGCTCGAAGGACACCGTCCAGCTCAAGCACACCCTGAACGCCGAGCAGATAGCCTGGTTCAAGGCGGGGTCGGCGCTGAACCTGCTGCGGAAGCAGGGCTAGCGTCCTGCTTCGGAAATACGTTCCCAATTCCATGTCATACCGGCGGAAGCCGGTATCCAGAGAAGCACCGGAGAACGCCGGATTCCGGCTTTCGCCGGAAAGACGATAAGCGGCCAGCGGCGTTTTCTCGAACAGCTTCTCATGCATGAACTGGTATGCGTACTTCAGGGACAGGACACTGGGCCCACGTTCCGCCATGCGCGGTGGCGCGTCTGGCGGGGACCCGCGCGACGTGCTAGGATAGCCGCGTTGTCGCGGACTGCTGGCCAGTCCCACCTGAGCCTCCGGGGGCCTTGATGCTGGACATCCTTGCGGGGATTGGACAATCGCTCCTCCTGAGCGCCATCCCCATCTTCGTTGCGATTGACCCCGTGGGGACGGTGTCCTTCCTGCTGAGCCTGACCCAGGGCATGTCTTCAAGGGAGCGGAGCCGCGTCACCCGATTCGCCATCCTGACCGCGCTGGGGCTTGGCCTGGGGTTCCTGGCCGTCGGCCAACTGGTCTTCTCCCTGCTGGGCATCACCCAGGCCAGCTTCCTGGTGGCGGGCGGCGTCCTCCTGTTCGTCCTGACGACCACTGACATCGTGCGCGGCGTCAGCATCCCGCGGGAGGTCCAGACACAACGGCACGACGAGTATATCGGCGTGGTGCCGCTGGGAACGCCTCTGGTCGTAGGGCCGGCGGTTCTGTCAACTCTGTTGCTGCTCGCGCAGAGTTATCACATCGCCATAGTCGTGGCGGCGTTCATGCTCAACCTGGGCCTCACGTGGCTGGTCTTCACGCAGGCGGACCGAATCACGCACCTGTTGGGGCGGGCCGGACTCATGGTGGTGACCAAAATCGCCGGCCTTCTGCTGGCGGCCATCGCGGTGGACATGGTGCGACGGGGCATCATGCAGTTCCTGGCGTCCTAGTGGCATTGAAAAGGGGCAATCAGCCCATTTCTATACAGGATGGTGAGAAGGCTATGGACTACACGGGACTGCTTCTGCAACGCGACGCCGGAGTGGCGACTATCACGCTGAACCGCCCGCAGGTGATGAACGCGCTGAACCAGGCGCTCATCAGCGAACTGGTGCGCGCCGTGGACGAGGTCTCCCGCGACGACGACGTGCGCGTCGTGGTCGTGACGGGCACGGGGCGCGGCTTCTGCTCAGGGCTGGACATCAAGGAGGAGACGAGCGGCGGCGACGCGGTGGGACTGCAGGCGAACGCCCCCATGCTCACGCGGCTCTCCGCGGGGCGGCGCGGCATCCAGCGCGTCCCGCGGACGTTCCACGCGTGCCAGAAGCCCATCATCGCGGCGGTGAACGGCCCGGCCATCGGCGGCGGCATGGACATCGCCAGCATGGCGGACATCCGCATCGCGTCGGACACGGCGCGCTTCGCCATGAACCACATCCAGATAGCCCGCCTCTCGCTGGACGGCGGGTACTATTTCATCCAGCGCATCGTCGGCCCCGCGAAGGCGCTGGAGATGGTGCTGAGCAGCCGCATCTTCGACGCGCAGGAGGCGCTGGCGATGGGCTACGTCAGCCGCGTCGTGCCACAGGCGCAGCTCGCGGAGACGGCGAAGGAGCTTGCGCACAGGATAGCGAGCATGTCTCCGACCGCCACGCGGCTGGCCAAGCAACTGCTGGCCCAGGCGCGCGACGCGTCGCTGGAGCAGGCGCTGGAGCAGGTGGAGGTGGCGATGGCGATGCTGACAGGCACCGAGGACTACACGGAAGGCCCGCGCGCCTTCGCGGAGAAGCGCCCGCCCAAGTTTACGGGACGCTAGGGACACGAATCCTTGGCTCCTTGCAATAGCGGGGGCTTCCTCGTGAGGATACACATCTCTCTGAGAGTGCAGATACCTCACCCCCTAGCCCCCTCTCCTGCAGGAGAGGGAAAGATATAAACTGAAGCTGGGAGGACACCTCCCAAACCCTCCGGCGGGCTGCGCCCTGCACCCCGGTGGACTTATGCAAGGAACCTCCGAGCGGGGCGTTAGGGGCCTGTCCGTCACGGTATGATAGGGAGGTACAGGGCCGCCCTGCGGCTCTGACGGGGGTCGGGGGGTGTCCCCCCGCCGGAAAGGCTGGTGACACCAATGCAGGTGCATCTCGACGACAAGGGCCTGGTGCCCGCCATCGCGCAGGACGCGAAGACGGGCCATGTCCTCATGATGGCCTACATGAACGCGGAGGCGCTGCGCCGCACGCTGGAGAGCGGGCAGGCGTGGTTCTACAGCCGCAGCCGCAGGGAGCTGTGGCATAAGGGCGCCACCTCCGGCCACTACCTGAACGTGCGCGGCGTCAGCCTCGACTGCGACAGCGACGCCATCCTGCTCCAGGTGGAGCCGATCGGCCCCGCGTGCCACACGGGCGCGACAAGCTGCTTCTTCACCCCGCTGGCGAAGGGCGGCGCGGAGTTCGCGTCCGCTCCCGCGACGCCGCGCGACGTGCTGCGCGAGCTTGCGACGGTCATCGAGGAACGGAAGCGCACGAAGCCCGAGTCCAGCTACACCGCGAAGCTGCTGCAGGGCGGGATAGACCGCGTGGGGCAGAAGGTCATCGAGGAGGCGGGCGAGGCGGCGCTGGCCGCGATGAAGCCGGACAAGGCGTCGGTGGCGTCCGAGGTGGCGGACCTGTGGTACCACACGCTGGTGCTGCTGGCGGCGTGCGACCTGAAGCCGGAAGACGTGTGGGAGGAGCTGAGGAAGCGGCGGAAGTAGGCGCACTGATATAATGGTCTTGTGGGGAGGGTGAAAGGACGTGCGCCATGCCGCTTCCCACCCAACCCCTCCGCGACGAGCACAAGGACCTGTTCCCCCACGTCGAAACCCTGCGCGCCGCCGCTGACGCCGTCGGCGCGGCCTCCCCGGACGCGCTACTCAAGAGCGTTGACAAGGCCTATGAGTTCCTGACGCATCATCTCATCCCGCATGCCCACGCCGAGGACAAGGCCCTCTACCCCGTCGTCGCCAAGGCGATGGGCGCGGCGCGGGCCACGGCCACCATGAGCCGCGACCACGTAGAGGTGAGCCGCCTCACGGAGGCTGTGGGCAGGATGAGCGCCCGACTGGCGAAGGGCGCCCTGAGCGCCTCCGAGGCGAACGACCTGCGGCTCATGCTCTACGGGCTGTACGTGCTTGTCAGAGTCCACTTCGCGAAGGAAGAGGAGATATACCTTCCCCTGCTGGACGAAAGGCTGACGCCTGTCGAGGCGCGCCAGATGTTCGCGGCGATGGAGAAGGCGGCGGGAGAGGCCAGGGCCGGGGTATAGCTGTTCCTTACCCCACGCGGCCCAGCAGCGCCACCGCCCGCACGATCGCCGCGCGGGCCTCGTCGGCGGGACGCGACGCCAGGCATTCGTCTATGTGCGCGGCGACCACGCGCCCCGCCACGCCCTCCAGCGCCGTCCGCGCGGCCATGACCTGCGTCAGCACCGCCTCGCAGTCGCGCCGCTCCTCCACCATGCGCCGGACACCGCGCACCTGCCCCTCAATCCGCCGCAGCCTGTCCAGCACGTCCTTGCCCGCCACGTCCTTGCCTTTCACGTAGCCCTCCTGAGTGGTATCCAATTCGGAAGGGAAGCGTACCGCTTCCCGCTCTACCCTCAGGCCGATACGCAGGGCGTCTCGTCGCCGCCGCCCGCATAGGCGAACGCGGAGATGACGCGCTTGCCCTCGCCGCCGCAGGCCGGGCACGCCACGTCCTCGGTGTCCGTGATGAACCGGACCAGCTTGTCGAACTTGCCGCCGCACTCCCCGCACTGGTACTCGTAGATGGGCATCCTGGTCGCCTCCTGTCAGGTCAGTGCAACTATTATATCATACCCCAGTGGGGTATGTAAAACGAGAATTCCACCCCCTGGCACTGGCCCGTGGGATGTGGTTACAATGGGTGTGTAGAACGATTATGCTACCCATCCGACCAGTCGCCTCGGGCTGCAGGGGAGGAGAAATCCGTGGACAGGCCGGGCATTGTGGCGTTCCTTGGCTCCGGCGAAGCCGCGTCCACGGGGCGGCGCGTCCACGAGTGGCTGTTCACGCGGCTCGCGCAGCCGGTGCGGGTGGCAATTCTTGAGACCCCCGCCGGATTTGAACCTAATTCCGCGTACGTGGCGGAGCGCATCGCGGAGTTCCTGCGCGTCCGCCTCCAGAACTACCGCCCGCGCGTGGACGTGGTCCCGGCGCGTCGCAGGGGCGCTCCCGACGGCCCGGATAACCCCGCTGTACTGACCCCCCTGCTGCGGGCGTCCTACATCTTCATGGGCGCGGGAAGCCCCACCTACGCCGCGCGACACCTGGCGGGCACGCGCGCCTGGCACACCCTGGTCGCCCGCTACCAGTTGGGAGCCACCCTCTGCTTCGCCAGCGCGGGGGCCATCGCCGCAGGGGCGTACGCCCTACCCGTCTATGAGATATACAAGGCCGGAGAGGACCCGCACTGGCGTCCCGGCCTGGACATCTTTGGCCCGTACGGGCTGCGGCTCGCCATCGTCACCCACTGGAACAACGCGGAGGGCGGCGTCCATCTGGACACCAGCCACTGCTTCATGGGTAAGGCCCGCATGAAGCAGCTTCTGTCGCTCCTGCCGGACGACGCGACGGCGCTGGGCATTGACGAGCATACCGGGTTCATCATGGAACCCTCGACGCAGTCCTGCCACGTCCTGGGCGAGGGCAGCGTCACGCTGGTGCGCGGGGGCTCGGCGAAGGCGTACCCGTCCGGCAGCGAGTTCCCGATGAGCGAGCTGGGGCGCGTGCGCTGGCCCGCTCCCGGCGAAGGTGTCCCGCCCGAAGTGTGGCGTGATGTGATTGCGAACCAGCAGGCCGAGGCCGACGAGGAACCGGAGGCGATGCCCCAGGAGGTAGCCACGCTCATCGAGCGGCGGGAGGGGGCGCGCCGCCGGCGCGACTGGGCGCTGGCCGACGCCCTGCGCGACGAGTTGGCGAGCCTAGGCTACAGGGTGATGGACACCCCGGACGGGCCACAATGGGAGACCACGGGCGCTAATCCGTCGTAGGGGGACTCGTCTCCCTGGTCGCGCCGTCCTCCGTCGGCGGCGCGGGTTTCGCGGCGCCAGTCGCAAGCGCGTCCGCCAATGGCCCCACGGGGCGGCCCTCGTCCGCCGCGATGGCGGCGCTCATGGCGGCGATAGCCACCTCTATCTGCGCGTCGTCGGGCTGGCGCGTCGTCAGCGCCTGCAGGGCCAGGTTCGGCGTGATGAGCAGCCGCACCAGCGGGCTGGACTCGAAGCGGGCGCTCAGCCGGATAACCTCGTACGCGGCGCCCGCCACCACCGGCACCAGCACGATGCGCGACAGCAGCCGCATCCACAGGTCGTCGTACCGGCCCACCAGGACAAAGACCACAATGGCGACCACCATGACCGTCAGCAGGAACGCGGTGCCGCAGCGTTCGTGGGCCGTGGGATAGCGGCGGACGGCCTGCGTCTCCAGCGGCTCGCCGTGCTCGTAGGCGTGCACGGTCATGTGCTCCGCGCCGTGGTACGCGAAGACGCGCCGGACCTCCGCCATGCGCCCGATGATCACCACGTAGCCCAGGAACAGCGCCAGCCGCACAATCCCCTCCACCACGTTGCTCAGAAGGGACGACTGCAGCAGCGGGTCCAGGAGTCGCGCCAGCAGCGTCGGCGAGACGAAGAAGACAAGAATGGCGAATGCGAGGCTGACGGCGAGGGTGACGCCCACCGTCGCGGGCGATATCTCCTCGTCGCTCTCGTCCTGGCCCGCGACGCGCGCCGAGTCCAGCAGGGCGCGGACGCCCAGGGTGAGCGTCTCCGCCAGGACAAGGATGCCCCGCACGAAGGGCACGCGCCGCCATGGAGTAGTGGCCGTGGCCCCCAGCGGCGACGTCCACGTGGCGATGTCCCCGGTGGGACGCCGCACGGCCACGGCCAAGTACCGGCGCCCGCGAATCAGGACCCCTTCAATAACCGCCTGGCCGCCGTAGTAAAACCGCTGGTTCACCGAACGGACATCCCGCAACGTTCCATCTTCACCCTGGTGCCTTTCTCCGGCGTGCGCGCCTGCGCATTCAAGAATAGCATGCTTCCCCATTTTCCGCATGCGGTCGTCCGCGCAGCCTAGTGTAGTGCTTCTAACGCTTCGTTAGATGAGCTTGCGGACATGACACTCTGAGAGTCGCGATAGATAGGCTGTCTGCGAGGGTCGCAAGGGACGAAGTCCCTGCCGGAGGGTTCGGGAGGACACCTCCCGAACCCGTTTTCTTCGTCCCCTCTCCTCGACGGAGAGGGGGACGAAGGGAGTGAGGTGCGTGCGCAGCAGACGTGGCCGCGTTCTCAAAAGGAAGCCTCCAGTGAATGCCGTGAGTAACGGTCAATCGGACCACTACACTAGCCGGAGGCGGGCGCCGCCGTTCCCGCGCCCGGCGTCACGCCGAGGACGCCGCGCAGGATGACACCCGCGGCCTGCTTGTCCAGCGGCTCGTTGTTGTTGCCACACTTGGGCGACTGGATGCAGCTCGGGCAGCCGTCCTCGCACGGGCACTCGGCGACGGCGCGCAGCGTGGCCGACCACAACTGCTCCAGCAGCTCGAACCCCTTCTCCGCTATGCCCACGCCGCCGGGATGGCCATCGTAGATGAACACCTGCGGCTTCCCCGTGTCCGGGTGCAGCGGCGTGGACACGCCACCGATGTCGTTGCGGTCGCAGAGGGCGAACAGGGGCAGCATCCCTATGGCGGCGTGCTCGGCGGCGTGCAGCCCGCCCGACAGGTCCAGCCCCGCGTGCGCCACATCGTTCAGCAGCGGCTCCGGGATGTCCCACCACAGCGCGACGGTGGAGAAGGGCTGCTCCGGCAAATCGAGCGGCTCCGCGCCCACCAGCTCCTCCGTCACGTGACGCTTCCTCTTGTAGCCCAGCACCCGGTTCACCACCTCGACCTCGCCCAGGTAGGCGCGGGATGCCCCCACGACGCGCTCCTCCAGCACCTTGCGGATGCGGATGTCCGTCAGGTCAATCGCCTGCGTATAGTAGGGCGCGTCCGTGGCACGCGCATGGGCCGTCCTGCCGGGAATGTCCAGCTCCGTGATGAGGTATGTCTCGCCCTGGTGCAAATAGACGGCTCCCGGATGAATCTGGAAAAACGCGACAGCCGACTCCACCGTTTCCAGCAGAGCGCCGGTGCCCTCCTCCACGATGGTGTACGGATCGTTGGAGGTTGAGCGCAGGTTCACCCTCTCCGCCGGATAGGCCACCGTCGCCGAAAGGTACCACGTCGCCCGCCGCTCGTGCATGAGGCCCTGCTCCACGAGAGCCGCCACGTGCCCGCTCATCTCCGGCCCGAAGTATTTTATGTCCAGTTCCGTGAGGGGGAACTCGTAGGCGGCGCACAGCAGATGCGGCTGCAGGATGTGGGGGTTGGATGGCGAGATGAGGGCGTGCTCGCATGTCTTGCCGAAGAAGATGTCCGGGTGGCGCATGAAGTACTGGTCGAGCGGGTTGTCCAGCGCCACCAGCGCGCTCAGGGAGCGGGCGCCGCGTCGTCCGCTGCGGCCCGCCTGCTGCCACACGCTTGCGATGCTCCCCGGATAGCCGGTCAGCACCGTGGCGTCCAGGTCGCCGATGTCCACGCCTAGTTCCAGGGCGTTCGTCGCGGAGACGCCCAGGAGGTCGCCCTGGACAAGCGCCTTCTCTATGCGCCGCCGGTCCTCCGGTGTGTACCCCGCCCTGTAGGGCGAGATGCGCGTCGCAAGCCCCTTGTCCGTCTCCCGGAGACGCTCCCTGCTGTAAACGTACAGCAGCTCCGCCAGGCGGCGGGATCGCGCGAACAGAATGGTACGCGTCCCCGCTTTGACCAGATCCGTAAAGAGCTGGGACGCCTCGGAGTTGGCGCTCCTGCGTGTCCCGCGCGCCTCGTTGACCAGAGGCGGGTTCCAGAAAACGAAGTCCTTGCCGCCATAGGGGGCGCCGTCCTCGTCAACCACCTGAAACGGCAGGCCGGTCAGCCGCTCGGCGTGTTCCCCCGGATTGGCGATGGTAGCCGACGACAGCACGAAGCGCGGCGACGCGCCGTAGAAGGCGCAGAGGCGGCGCAGGCGACGCAGCGTCAGCGCCACGTGAGAGCCGAAGACGCCCCTGTAGGTGTGCGCCTCGTCCACAACGACGTAGCGCAGGCGCCGCAGGAAGCGCGACCACGCCCGATGGTTCGGCAGAATGCCCGCGTGCAGCATGTCCGGGTTGGTGATGAGCACCTGAGCGCCCCGGCGCACCACCGCGCGTTCCTCAGACGGCGTATCGCCATCATAGGTCGCGGCGTGAACGGGGACGCCCGCCGCCGTGGTCAAGCCCTCGAAGGCTCGCAGCTGGTCCTGGGCCAGCGCCTTCGTGGGGAACAGGTAGAGGGCGCGCGCGCCCTTCTCGGCGAGCAGAGTTTCCAGCACGGGCAGGTTGTAGCAGAGGGTCTTCCCGCTGGCGGCCGGGGTGCAGACGACGACGTTCCGATTGCCACGCAACGCGTTGATGGCCCGCGCCTGGTGGACGTACAGGCGCGTTATCCCCAGCTTGTCCAGCGCGGCGCTCAGCGCGGACGGCAGGGGCGCGTCGAGGTCGGCGTACCTTGCGGCCCGTGGCGTCATCGCCTGAACGTGGGCCACCTGGTCCTTGTACCAGGGCTGGCGCTTTACGTGGGCCAGAAAGGCGGCTGTGTCCATACCGTTACTCGTCCTGCCCCGAAGGCCCTTCACTGCATGGCTGTGAAGATAGCGTCCACGCCGTCAACAATTGCCTTGGTCCAATTCTACAGACGCGGAGACGCGGACGCGACGAGGGGAGGACAGGGACGGCCAGCGGCATGGCAGGTGCACCGTACGAAAGAAGTCGCCGACTTCCGGGTGCGCTCGCCGCCCGCCAATGCAAAGCCCCCCTCCGTGAGGAGCGGGGCCGCATACGCATGAACCAGCCAGGTGCGCTGAGTAATCGCTAAGACGGCTTCATGGAGACGCAGGTCAGAGTACTCAGCACGCCGTCCACCTGGCGGATAGACCTGCGCAGGATGTCCGTCATTTCCTCTAGCCGCTCGATGCCCAGCTCCACCACGACATCGTACGGGCCAAGGACTTCATTGACTTCCTTCACGCTGGGGACGCTCACCATATGAGCGATGACCGCCTTCGTCTTGGCGGGCTCGGTTGTCAGCAGGACATACGCTTTGATTGCCATTGGCGTCTCCTTAGCGTTCGTTGTTGGCCGGCCTAAAGGCCCGCGTTCCGCTCGTCCGGGTCTCCGCGGCACGGCAGGCAGAGCAAGTGAATGTCGTCCCGCTCGTAATGCACGAACTCGCCTAAGGACGTGTTCATGGGGCGGGCACACTTGGGGCAGGAGTACCGGACGCGCTCGCCGTGCAGCTCGACGTTCAGGTCCGCGTACCAGAGGTGCACGGCCGCCATTGACAAACGGCCCACGGTATCACTCATCTCCCGATGCCGCTTCACCAGATCGCCCAGGTTGAGACCTGTGGGTGGCATAGCGCACCTCCTCACGAGCCGCCTGCTGAAAAAGCAGGACTAAAACATATAGTATAGCCCATTATAACAAACAAATCATGACGGCGACCCGCTTTCGCGGATGGTTTACGACGGCGTATGGCCCAAGATGCGCTTGGCCTCCTGCCACAGCGCCTCCTTCCGCTCCATCGGAAGCCCGGCGAAGTCCAGGCCGCGCTCCCGGCACAGGCGCTCCATGGTCGTGAACCGCTGATAGAAGCGCTCGTTGGCTTGCCGCAGAGCGGTCTCACTGTCGAAGCCGAGCCATCGGGCGATGTTCACCAGGGCGGTAAAGATGTCGCCCAGCTCGCTCTCCTGCTCGCCTTTATCCCGCGCCTCGCGGAACTCACGGACCTCCTCCTCCACCTTTGCAAGCACGCCCTGGACATCGTCCCAGTCGAACCCCGTCCGGGCGGCCCGCGCCTGCACCTCCTGGCTGTACGCCAGGGCGGGCATGGACTTTGGCACGCTGTCCAGAAGGGACTTCCCATCCGCTCGCTCCCGGCGCTTCAGGTCCTCCCATCGCGCGTACACCTCGCCCGCCGAGGCGACATGGGCGTCGCCGAAGACGTGCGGGTGTCGCCGGACCAGCTTGGCGCTGATGCCGCGCGCCACGTCGTCCATCGTGAACGCGCCGGACTCGTGGGCGATCTGGGCGTGAAAGACGATCTGCAGGAGCAAATCGCCCAGCTCCTCGGCGAGCTTGCGCGCGTCGCCGGAGTCCAGCGCCTCCAGCGCCTCGTAGCACTCCTCCAGCAGGTACTTGCGGAGCGATTGGTGGCTCTGCTCGCGGTCCCAGGGACACCCACCGGGGCCGCGCAGGCGGGCCATGATGCCGACCAGCGCCGTGAAGTTGGCCTCGCTGTCCGCTCCACTGAGGGGCGGCAGGTACAGGAACGCGCGCGTTGTCCCTGCGGTCTGCTCAACGACGTCCGCAAGGACGAGCGAGTGGACGCGCGGCGCGCCGCGCGTGGGGACGTAGACGAGGGTGACGCCGTGGTCGCGCGGGTAGCCGGCCAGCAGGCGATCCCGCAGGGCGGTCATGCCCTCCGCGGCAAGCGGGCCGAGCAGCGTGGGCACGTGAGGCCGAGGCTCCGCGCCCGGCCCGCACAGGAATAGTCCCGAGGACATGTCGAGGCCGAGCGATTCCGCGGCCCGTGCGGCGGCGCGCGTAGCGGCCACGGCGGGCGAGGAGGCCATGCTGGACTGTTTACGCACCATGCCCGACACGCTCCCTGGACTCGTGCTCACGGCGAGACCCGCACTCTTTTATCACGCAACCCTCACTCGAAGACGACATTCGCGGAGGCCGCGCCAGGTTGCAGGCTGGCGCGATGATTGGCGCAAGCTGTATTATAGGCAGGCATTCCTTGCATTGACAAGGAAAAGCCCGAGCCGGACTTTCGGCGAGAGAGGTGTCCATGACCAGCGCGCGGCCCATCCTTCGCAACGTCCTCGCCTGCGTTGTCGTCCTGCTCCTGCCGGCGCTCTTCATCACCACCAGCGTCCGGCTGGCCTTCACGTATCTCCCTCTATACCTGTACGGGTTCGAGCAGTACGGGGCCGCCGAGCGGACGCACATCACGCCCTCCGACCTGGAGCAGGTCGGACGCGACTTCATCGCGTTCTTCAACGGGGACGATCCCACGCTGCGCATTCGCGCCCGCGTCTCCGGCGTGGAGCGCCCCCTGTTCAGCGAGCGCGAGGTCGCACACATGCGGGACGTGCATGCGCTGGTGCGCGATTTCTTCCGCTGGCAGACCGCCACCCTGCTCGCCCTGGGCGTGTACGTCGTCGGCGGGTTCGCGCTGATGGGCAGGCGTTTCGCCCGCGAGCTGGGCTGGGCGCTCTTCTGGGGCGGCGCTCTGATGCTGGTGCTCGTCGGCACGTTCGCCGCGCTGGTGACGGTGGCGTTCTCGCAGATGTTCCTGCTGTTCCATCTGCTGAGCTTCAGCAATGACTTCTGGACGCTGGACCCTGCGCGCGACTACCTGATCATGCTGTTCCCCGCGGGCTTCTGGTTCGACTCCGCGCTGGCGCTGGGCGTGATGATAGCGGCGCAGGCCGCCGTGGCGGCAGGCGCGGGGGTTGCGCTGACGCGGGCGCAGAAGGCGCGTTTGCGCCGGTGGAAAGCGGTCGGCTGAAGACCAGCCTGGAAAAGAGCGGGGCCGGCTAAGCGGACTACCCGCCGACGCAATTGGCGCAGCCGTGCGGCGCGCAGGCGGGGCCGGCCTCGCCGTTCCCCATTGCGCAGGTCGGGGCGTCGCCGCTCTTGACGACGGTTGCGAAGAGAGACAGGACGCGGCGGCCCGTTTCGTGGCAGGTGGGGCAGAGGCATGACTCGGCGGACTGGCTCACCGGGCGC
>Ga0082335_1001224_pt1 | contig 56884 bp, 60 predicted proteins | sample Subgrocontami58m_FD_72375 | JGI IMG/M metagenome (GOLD analysis project Ga0082335, IMG submission 72375) | Subsurface groundwater microbial communities from S. Glens Falls, New York, USA - GMW37 contaminated, 5.8 m (SPADES assembly) (version 2) ... | reverse complement strand
GGGCGGAAGACTACGCCCCTCCTGTGTTGTCTGCGTTCCATGACTGCTTCAAGCCCGGCACATAAGGCCAGAGCGCTCTTTCCCGTGCCGGCTCGTCCTCCTAAGGAGACAATGCCGACCTCTGGATCGGTTAGCAGGTCTAAGGCAACCCTCTGTTCTGCGCTCCGGCCGTGGATGCCGAATACGTCACGCTCAGCACGGATCAGGCGCACCTGCTTATCGGCGGTCATGCGACCGAGGGCGCTACCTCGCTCGCTGATCAATACAACACCGGTGTGGCAAGGAAGATCGTGCGCCTCAACAACATCGACTCGATCATGTTCATAGAGCGCGTCGACAACGCTTCCTGCGACCTCGACTTCAGCCATTCCAGTCCAACCACTGCTAGGAGCGAGTTCTGCGCGATACTCCTGCGCCGCCAATCCGATCGAAGCAGCCTTCACTCTAAGTGGTAGATCCTTACTTACCAGAACTACATTTCGACCTTCACTGGCCATATTCGCGGCAACCGCAAGAATCCGCGAATCGCTGCTGCCGTCTCGCACGAAACCGGGTGGGAGTGAAGACATGTCTGCGTGATTGAGTTCCACATGTAACGTGCCGCCGACTTCATTTATCTTTATCGGGGCATCTAGACGACCATATTGAACTCGAAGGTCGTCAAGGGATCGCAATGCAGCTCGAGCGAAATATCCCAACTCTGGGTGATCGCGCTTGCCTTCAAGTTCCCCGATCACCGTAAGCGGAAGAACGATTTCATGTTCGGCAAAACGATAGATTGCGCGGGGATCAGCTATTAAGACGCTGGTGTCCAATACATATGTCACGCGGCCGTCTGAGATCTGACGGTCAAGTGGCACAAGAAAAAGGTAGGACGACCACAGGGATAAAGCTTTGCGACACGCCCGAATCTGCGGGTCGTTATCTCAAGCGCCGAATCGTCGCTGACGCGCTGCATACGAACGTAATGCGCGCAGGAAATCGACGCGTCTAAAATCTGGCCAGTAAGCGTCGCAGAAGTAGAACTCTGAGTGCGCGCTCTGCCAGAGTAGAAAGCCCGATAGACGCTGCTCCCCTGAGGTTCTTATTACCAGGTCCGGATCTGGTTGACCTGCGGTGTACAGATGCTCGGCGATTCTCTCCGGACTCAATAGTTCAGTAATCTCAGCAAGCGAACGACCCTCGGCTGCATCCTCTCGAAGCAACGCACGGACCGCATCAGAGATCTCACGTCGACCTCCATATCCAACAGCAATATTTACGTCAATGCCCTGAATATCTTTCGTCATCCCCTCCGCCTGTAGCAACATCTTGGCCAGATCGACTGGAAGTAGATCAAGAGCACCAAAGGTGTGGATTCGCCAACGTTTTTTTTCGGCGAGCGCGCATACTGTCTCCTTGATGATCTCGAGTAGCGGCTCCAATTCAGCTGCCGGACGATCGAGATTATCGGTGGACAGAAGCCAGAGCGTGACGTGCTTGACACGCGAACTCTCACACCAGCCGAGTACATCAATAATTTTTCTCGCTCCGGCACGGTGTCCTTCAATGCTTGTACTTCCAGCAGAGCGTGCCCAACGCCGATTACCGTCCAGGATCACTCCGACATGTCGGGGAGCATCAACGTCGGCTAGTTGACGGACTAAACGTCGTTCGTACAGCGGATAAATCACAGCTTTGATGAGGTGTTTTAGCTGTCGGGTTAGCGAACGATTTGACTGCGACATTGAAGCCTCGATCAATTAACTAGTGATCGAGCACGTTTTTCCGCAACAAAAGATGCGAATGGAATGGTGCCCGCCAGTAGGTAAAAGACGGTCCGAGTCAAAGACCATTGTGCTCGTCGAGATAAGTCGAATGCAACAACGACATAGGCCGCATAAAGAAAACCGTGAATGGGTCCGACGATCGCCGATAATAACGGGTGATGCCAGATGTGATTTAGCGGCACCGCGATAAAAGTCAGGATCAAGAGCATGGTTCCGGTCAGCAGCGCCATGAAGCGGAAACGCTTGAACGGAGCAACCAGGTCAGGATTAGTAGACATGGCTAGGAACGTATCACTAACCCCTACGTCGAGCACCCACACCTAGCCACATGAGAAGAACCATGACAGCAAAGAACCACCACAGAATCGTGTACGCCAAATGCTGCCAATAGAAACCTGGCACATGTGGAGTTACAAGCGCGATAGGCACCCGCACTGGGGGATCCAGTGGCGATGGGGTCTCTGTGCTAGCGATCACATAACCATCGTAGAAGTCGTACGCCGTTGTAGATAAGAGGAGGGCACTATCAATTCGAGTAAGCACATGGGGATCTGCGTTATACCCCGTCACATCTTGAAATTGGCTTGGCTTGTAGCGACCGATCACGTGTACCACGCCCCTAGGCAACGCCGGATTGCCGACACCACGGACCACCAAGATCGCACTGCCTCCAGATAGAAGGAGAGAGGCCACCTGCCATGTTCCGCTCTTACCCGCAGAGTCGATCTGAGCCGGTGCCTGATAACTCTTGTCGTACACTCCGGCGACTTCGACCAAACGATTGACTGCAGCTCCTGAAATGGTTACCCGCGGTTTGCCAAGTTCCGTCAATTCAATAATCGGTTTATCTATCATCGGCTTCGCTGATTCTTTCAGAGCCTCTGCCCGATCTAACTGCCAGACGCCCAGTCTGATAGCGGCAAGTAAAACTAGAAGGAAAAGAACGTGACGAAAGATTTTCTCAGGATGAATCTTCAATCTTTATCCTTTGGCAACTTGCTCAGGCGCTTGAATAAACTGCGCAACACAAAGTAGGTAACGATAATCAAACCAAGTACCACTAGCGAACCTACGGTTCCGGGATTGACAATGCTCGGATCTGGATCTGCGAATACGAGAGCGGCCACTACTTCTCCTATTTGGAATAACTCATAACGCGGGGAGATCCAACTGCAGGTCTGCAAAGAGATCGCTTTCTACGACATCAACGCTACCAACCTTTGACCTAGCCAACTCATACTCCTCGGTCGGCCAGACACTCTGTTGAATCTCGATGGGGCAGGCGAACCAAGGGCCATCGAAATCAACTTGGGTGGCGTGGGCGCGTAAGGCCTGCTCACGTTGGTCGAAGAACTCGGCGCATCGCACATGAGTCGTAATCCGAGTTGGTCGAGACTGTTCATACTTCGCAATCCGCTCGCCGTATGGACTCGTCAAGCCTCGTTCTCTCATCGCGGCATCCAACGCGATCATCCGTTCCAACGGAAACTGTTGGTTGTAATAGAGCTTGAGCGGTTGCCAAGGTTCGCCCATGTCCTGATAGAAAGTGGGGTCTCCCGCAACCTCATAAGCGTGGAGCGCGACTTGATGGGCCCGGATGTGGTCTGGGTGTGGATACCCACCCAACTCGTCGTAAGTGGTCATCACATGCGGTCGAAAGTTACGGACAATCTCCACGAGCGCCGATCCGGAGATCTCGATTGGAGTCGCAGCGAAGGAGCCACCAGGAACCGAGGGAACTATGCCGGTTGCTTCATCTATTTGCGGAAAGCCGGAGTCGATGAAGCCGAGCCAACGATGTTCGATTCCAAGGATTTCAACTGCCCGTGACATCTCATCGCTTCTGATCTGGTGAATTCGCTCGGTAATCCCGTCCAGATCCTTCATCTTCGGATTGATCACGTCGCCTCGCTCACCGCCCGTGCACGTCACGACCAACACTCGAACACCCGCGGCTGCGTAGTGGGCTAGGGTCGCCGCCCCTTTACTCGATTCATCATCTGGATGGGCATGGACGGCCAGTAATCGAAACGATTGCGACTCTTCCGTCTTCATGAGCCAGAATTCTTCCATGTCTTTGGATGAGCGCTATGGACGAAGATCAGGCAAGAACCGTCGAGTGATCGTTGCCGTAGCAATAATCGGCATCACATTCCTTGTCTGGCTCATCTGGGTAGCACTCCAACACGCTCGCCCCATTGCTGACATCACGCTGATCTCCTTTGACGTGCGCTCAGATCGGGGCGTCTCGATTCGTTACGAAGTGGCACGCCGAGAGAAGACGACGGCGCTGGTCTGTACCTTGATCGCTCGGGATCTTCAGACCTCTATCGTCGGAGAAATCCGCGACGAGATCGCCGCTGGTGGGGCGGCCCGAGTAGCTCGACAGGTAACAATCCCGACTCGAGCCAGGGCGGCGACGGCAATGATTACCCGCTGTTCACCCATTTCAAGATAATCTTCCCTTCCATGACTGGGACTTGGCTCTCGCAGGCCGCCTTCGATCGACTCACTGCCGAATTGGCTGAGTTGGCGGGTCCACGCCGAGCAGAAATTGTGCAGAAAATTGCCGCTGCTCGCGAAGAGGGCGACTTGAAAGAGAATGGTGGCTACCACGCGGCCAAAGATGAGCAAGGAAAGCTTGAAGCCAGGATCCGCCAACTCCGCCATATGTTGGAGCACGCCCAAGTCGGGCAGGCTCCTGCGGCAGATCCCGAGATTGTCGGCCTCGGCTGGGTCGTCACAGTCGATATCGCTGGAGAGGTGCTGACTTTTCTTCTGGGCTCGCGCGAAGGATCTGGCGAGGAATACCCAAGTTATAGTGAGAAATCCCCGCTGGGCGCCTCGGTTTTTGGAGCCAGAGTAGGAACTACCGTCGCTTATTCGGCACCGAGTGGAAAGCGAATTGAAGTCGCGATCTTAGAAGCAGCCCCATATACGGGGTGAGCGTGGCCACCGCTCGGGGTGAGCGTGGCCACCGCTCGGGGTGAGCGTAGCCACCGCTCGGGGTGAGCGTAGCCACCGCTCGGCGGGGTGGGTCGAATCGATTCGATTCGACCAATGAGAGGGCCCCCTATATACTTGCTTGGTGCAAGCAAATAAACTGGGTCAGAGTGAGGTACTCCTAGCCAGCCTGACAAACTTCCTCCACGCGGTCCATGCCAATAGCCACGCGGAAGACCATGCCGAGAAAAGTCCGCTCAAACTCCTCGCCTATATCAGCGCCTGTGGAGTCCAACGCCTCAGCGATCTTCCCAAAAGAATCCCGCTCGATCTTTCTACGATCTCGCGACATTGTGCCGCGCTCACCCGCGACGGGCTCCTAGATCGCACCGACGATCCGACGGATCGCCGGGCCGTTCTGATCAACGTGACTGAGGCCGGCCATGCGCAACTTGACCGGTTGCGTGCGGAGAAAACCGCCCTACTAAAAGATGCGACCTCCCTTTGGAGCCAGGAAGATATTGAAGACTTCACCCGCCTACTCGACCGCATGACTGAAGACCTTGAAAAATTCGCAAAGTCAGAACGTGTTAACCACAGACCGGAGTCAGGATCATGAGTAATCAAAGTAATCCGGATGCGCTGGTAGTTGATGAAGCGCAAGCAATCCCAGGCGCAGCCCTGACGCACCGGCAGATCATGATCGTGCTCTCTGGTCTCATGACGGGAATGCTGCTCGCCGCACTCGACCAGACCATTGTTTCCACCGCGTTGAAACGAATCGTCGAAGATTTTAACGGCCTTGATCACTACACCTGGGTGGTGACGGCATACCTGCTCACATCCACCGCTTCGACACCGCTTTATGGGAAAATCTCCGATCTATTTGGCAGGCGGAAGGTCTTTCAATTTGCCGTCGTCACTTTCTTGATTGGTTCTCTCCTGGCTGGCGCCTCCCAGAACATGGCAGAGCTGATCGCAACGCGAGCATTACAAGGTCTGGGTGCCGGTGGTCTGATGGCGCTCACCTTCGTCATCATCGGCGACATCATTCCGCCACGGGAGCGCGGACGGTACCAAGGATATTTTGGAGCGGTCTTCGGTCTTTCATCAGTAGCCGGACCACTGCTTGGTGGCTTCTTCTCTGACCACGCCACCATCCTCGGTATCACTGGCTGGCGTTGGATCTTCTACATCAACCTGCCTTTTGGCATCCTTTCGCTAATCATCACCTCAGCGGTATTACACCTGCCCAAGGCACGACGCGAGCACAAGATTGATTACTTGGGAGCCATCCTGATGGTTTCTAGCGTTACCTCGATCCTCTTGGCGATCGCCTACTCTGGCCCTGCTTACGGGTGGAGTGATCCGCTCACGATTATTTACTTGGTGGCGGGTGTAATCCTTGCCATTCTCTTCTTGCTCCAGGAAAAAAGAGCTGCTGAACCGATTCTTCCGCTCGCGCTATTCAAGAATCGAATCTTCTCTACAGCCTCTGGTATCGGCTTCATCATCGGTGCGGGCATGTTTGGCGCGATCGTGATGATTCCGCTCTTCCTACAAGTAGTACAAGGCTCAACTGCCATGTCAGCTGGATTGAAATTGATTCCCTTTATGTTGGGAATGCTCACTGCATCCATAACGAGTGGGAGACGCATCTCTAAGACCGGCCGCTACAAGAAGTACCCGATCATTGGCACAGGATTGATGACGATCGGAATCGTCTTGATGCGGCGGCTGGGCATCGGCACCTCCTTCTGGGAAATGGCGGTCTACGAAATCCTGATTGGCCTCGGTCTAGGGCTAACGATGCAAACTCTCGTCATTGCCGTGCAGAATTCGATTGACTTCAAAGACATGGGAATCGCAACAAGTGCGCATACCTTCTTCCGTTCGCTTGGATCTGTAGTCGGGGTGGCATTCTTTGGATCGGTCCTTTCGAACCGCCTAGCCCACCACCTGAAGGAGGGTTTCACATCTCTGGCTCAGCAGAACCCTAAGGTGCTTGCTGGATTTGATCCGGCCAAAGTGGCCCAAGTCCAGAACAACACTGCAGTGCTGAAAACTTTCCCCCCGACTGTTCGTCATACAGTTCTTCAAGGCTTCGTGAACTCTTTCGCTGACGTCTTCTTGGTTGCCACGCCAATAATTGCGCTCGGTTTCCTCTTAGCCTTCACGCTCAAGGAAATTGTCCTGAAGTCCAATGACGACCACGCCGCCGACCGGAGTGAATCGCTGGTCTAAATTGCATCTACGATGAGGTTCATGCGCTGGCGGGGCAATTTTGATCAATTGCCCCGTGAAGTCGCGGTCCTGACAGCCGTTTCTTTCTCCGTCGCCGTCGGCTACGGAGTCGTCGTCCCTGCGATTCCAGTCTTTGCTCGCTCATTCGGCGTCGGCAACACTGCGGCAGGTGCGGTTATCAGTACTTTTGCCTTCATGCGCCTTGCTACAGGGCTCTTCGGCGGACGCTTAGTCGATCGGTTTGGCGAAAGGCTAGTGCTTGCAGTCGGCGTGTCTGTCGTTGCCATCTCGAGCGCACTAGCCGGATTAGCCCAGAGCTATCCTGAGTTGCTCCTCCTTCGCTCGCTCGGCGGAATCGGTTCATCGATGTTCACGATTTCCGCTGCTTCGCTCCTGCTTCGGATAGTTCCCGATGATCAACGCGGACGTTCCCAATCGATTTATCAGAGCGGTTTTCTAACCGGTGGTATCACTGGTCCTGCTATCGGTGGATTACTGACCACGATTTCAATCAGAGCACCTTTCTTCGTCTATGCGCTAAGCCTTGCTATCGCCGGTCTGATCGCAGCAATATTTCTTTCACATTCACGACTTTCAGCAACTCACGGTGGCGTTGATATCGCCGAACGAGAACAGGGCACGCACACAAGTCTGCGTGAGGCCCTAAAGATGGAGTCCTATCTGACTGCACTTGCCTGTTCCTTCGCGCTTGGCTGGACGATCTTTGGCATGCGTGCTTCCCTTGTCCCTCTCTTCATCACCGAACACATGAAGTTATCCCCCTCTTGGACTGGTGTCGGATTCACGATCGCCTCAATCGCCGGAGCCCTCACACTCCTGCCTGCAGGACAACTCTCAGATACCCGTGGCAGGAGACCAGCGCTTCTCTTTGGCATTCTCACCGCCATGATTTCCTTCATGCTCCTCACCTGGTCTCCGAATATCACGCTGGTCATAGTCGCGATGGGTTTGACCGGAGTAGCAGGATCCTTCTTTGGGACCACGCCAGCGGCGATCGTCGGGGATATCTTGCATGGACGCGGTGGACAGGTCATTGCCCTCTTTCAAATGGCAAGCGATTTCGGCAGCATCCTCGGCCCACTTGTTGCCGGCTGGTTGGCGGATCGCTACTCCTACCAAGCAGCCTTCGCCATCGCCCCACTAATTCTTATCCCGGCGTTGATTCTGACGATGCGACTGGGTGAGACTCGAAGGTCCCACCTAGCTTAGCCGGGCTAATTCTCTTGACGGAGAATTGAAAGAAGTCGCAAGATCTCTAGATAGAGCCAGACCAAAGTCACGAGCAGGCCGAATGATGCACGCCACGATTCAATCGCTGGCACACCAGCCTGTACACCTTTTTGGATCTGATCAAAATCTAGAACAAAAAAGAAACTGGCAATCGCGACACCGCCAACAGCAAGTAGTAGTCCAATGCCCTGCACACCATAAAAGCCCATGCCATTTCCCACTCCAGCGAAACTGGCAATAAGGCTGACCAGGCCCAGGATCAAGTAACCAATAGCAGCGCCCATCAGCATCTTTGTGAAACGAGGAGTAGCGCGGAGTCTGCCGCTTGAGTAAAGGAAGAGGATCCCACCGAATGCAGCAACCGTTCCAATAACGGCTTGGCTCACGATCCCGTTGTAGAGCGAGTTGTATAGATGGCTAATTACACCAACGACCAACCCTTCGCAGACCGCGTAGGCGATCACGAGAACTGGCCGCACGGTCTTGCTGAAACTGTTGACCATCGCGAGAGCAAAACCTGCGATAACTCCGATCATCAGGAAACCAGCGCTGAAGTTCAACTTCCAGGCAAGACCCGCCGTTACCACAAGAACTGCCAGGAGCAGACCAGTCTTGGCTACGACATCATCGATCGTCATCCGACCGGTTTCAATCGGAGTAGCGCTTGGGCCGGCATAAGTCTGCTCGAAGGCAGCGAAGCCCTCTCTGCTATAGGCCTTAGTAAGTACTGGATTGCTGCTTTCCATCTGCGTTCCTTTCGATTCTGTTGTACCCCCGGTGGGGTTCGAACCCACGCTGGAGCGATTTTAAGTCGCTTGCCTCTACCGCTGGGCTACAGGGGCTCGTCGGCAAATCTACTGGTTGGCCAGGCTAGCCGCCGAACCGAGCACCCCATCCAGCATCGCCTCGGTCAATCGTCTCGTATAGGTGTTCTGCTGACTTGGGTGGTAAGAGGCGAGCAGGATGCGCCCATCGGTTAACTCAACCCTGGCTCCATGGGAAAAGCGTGGTTTTGGCTTGGGAATCACCTTAAGGGTGGCTAAGAGCGCATCCCAGGCAAAAGCTCCGAGCGCGACGTAAACCTGCGCATTGCTCAATAATGTCAATTCGCGAGAAAGCCACGGACGACAAGTGTCTCGCTCTATCGTCGTGGGTGCATTTGCCGGCGGGGCACAACGGACCGCAGCAATCATCCGAGTATTCAGTAACTCCTGACCATCAGATGCGCTGACGCTCGTAGCGGTTTTCGCCAGACCGACCCGATGCAGTGAGGCAAATAACCAGTTTCCCGATTCATCGCCAGTAAAGATACGACCCGTTCGATTACCACCATGAGCTGCTGGCGCTAGACCTACGATCACGATCTGCGCGTCGGATGGGCCAAAACCAACGACCGGACGAGCCCAATACTCTTCTCCGACAAAAGCCCTGCGCTTACGCACTGCCACTTCTTCGCGCCAAGCAACCAGACGTGGGCAAGCACGGCAGGCACTGATTCGTGTATCAAGGATTTTGAGCGAAGCGGCCGATGCGCAGAGACTGCGAACTTCCTCGGCATCGGTTGCAACTGATGTGCTCACGCCAAGTGCTTCCGGAAAAACTTGATGGTTCGCTCCCATGCTAAATCAGCACTCTTTGGATCGAAGACCTCTGGTCGATCACTGTTGAAGAAAGCATGGTGTGTACCTGGATAGTCGAAGAGTTCTACCTGGCCGCCTGCTGCCTCGATCGAAGATTTGGCCAATTGAATTCCCGGCGCCTTGGAAGTCCCGTCTGATTCACTGCAATGAATAATCGCAAATTTCTCTTGGTAATTCTGCCATTTTGGCGCCATCCGCTCCCATGGGATACCAGGATAGAAAGCAACACCTGCCACGACCTGCGGTGCAAGTGTTGCGCTCCAAAGTGCCAAGGAACCGCCCATGCAGAAGCCAACGGTCCCGATGCGCCCACTCGAGCTGCTCGGAAGTGAAGCAAGATAATTGGCAGCACCTGAAATGTCTGCGGCAGCAGCATCCATCGCCAAACCCATCATCAACTTGCTTGCCTCATCCGGTTCGGTCGTTGCGACGCCGTGGTAGAGATCAGGGGCGAGGGCGACAAAGCCCGCTTCAGCAAAGCGGTCAACAACGTCAGTGATGTGCCCAACCAAGCCCCACCACTCTTGAATTACAACAACGCCAGGACCGGTGCCGCTTTCTGGGACCGACAAATAACCTTCGCAAGTACCACCATTACTCGGAAAAATTACCTTTGATCCCATAACGCACCTATCTCTCTGCTAGTCCCCACGTCATCCCATCGAGAATGTCGTGTTCGCTTGCCACGAATCCGCTCGCCCGCGTGGTATCGATTACCCGAGATAATACGAGTGCGCCAGCCGCAATGACATCTACTCTCCCAGGATGCATATAAGGCAAGGCAGCCCGCTCCGCCTGGTTGAGGTGAGCCAAGCGAGTTGCCACCAGGTGAGTTTGAGCGGCGCTGATCCGGCTGAGATGCAGAACATCAGGGTCATATCTGGGAAGGTCGAGGGCGGCAGCCGCAACCGTTGTCGCAGTTCCAGCAACAGCGACTAACGTCTTCGCCTGAGTAATTGGCACTGCAAGGCCTGCCCGCGCGATTGCCTCGTCAATATCGACACGAGCAGCCGCCAATTCACCCTCACTCGGCGGATCATGGTGAAAATGGCGTTCGGCCATTCTCACGCACCCAATGTCGACGCTAATCGCCGCTTCAACTTCCTTCGTACCAAATACGAATTCGGTCGACCCGCCCCCGATATCGACTACCAGAAACGGCCCTTGATCGACAGGCAGTTCTCTCGTTGCACCGACGAACGATAGATGCGCCTCCTCGGTCCCACTAATAACTTCAGGGCTCAAGTGAAGTATCGCCTCGACACCGTCGACGAATAGCGCACGGTTGCTGGCATCTCGGGAAGCACTCGTCGCACAGAATCTCACCCTCTCTGCCTTAAAGCGGGCGATTTCGGAGGCGTAATGTGCCACCGCCTCTAAGGTGCGCTTTACCGCGCTGGGTGCGAATTGACCCGTCCGATCTACACCTTCGCCGAGACGCACGATCCGCATCTGTCTGGTCACTTCAACGAAAGTGTCTTTACTAAAATCAATATCGGCAATCAGAAGTCGAATCGAGTTGGTGCCGCAATCAATTGCTGCTACTCGCATGTGCTCCCTCGCCACCAATCGGGAAGGAGTGCGACCGCTTGATCACCTAGAGGATTTACGCCAGGCCCTTCGGCTAATGAATGGGCGACTAATACATGTAAACACTTCACGCGAGTCGGCATCCCCCCAGCCGAGATTCCATCTATCTCAGGGACTGAAATTCCGAGGGCTGCTCTCGCCGCCAAATAATCATCATGTGCGGCGTGATATGCGCCAACTAGTTCGGGATCGCTATCAAGTGCGGCATTCATGGAGACCATCAGGCCGTTTGATTCGAGCGTTGAGATTGCTCCCGTCAGCCTCGGACAGGTCGCGTAATAAAAAGTAGGGAACGGAGTGCCGTCGTCTAGTCGAGGAACTGTCTCGACTACATCCGGTTTGCCGCAGGGACAACGATGAGCAATCGCGTGAACCCCTCTAGGGGGTCGACCGAGTTGACGTCCGATGCACTCGATATCCCGAGCGTCAATGGTTGGTACTACGTAACTCATCGAGATGACGATCCAACATTTGCTACCAGTTGGATCGACGAAACTAGTCTTTGATACCAAGCGGCCTGCGCCGGTAAATTAGCGGCGATGGCTGCACTAGATGAGGCTGCCGTCTTGGTCTTACTCGAATCGATCACGATGTACTGCGTCTCCCCAGGCATGACGAAGTGGAGACGAGCCCTGGCCTGGGTCTTGATGTAGGCGGGGTCGCGCCAACGCTCAAGTTCGGCGCGTGCTTGCTGCACTTGTGCCTGGCTTGCGCTGAGTTTATGTTGAAGCGCAGATATCTGCGCCCTTTGGGCGAAATAACGCTGCGCAGGCGCGGCCAGAAGCAGGGCAAGCATAAAAACCACTACCGCCAAGGCGACTGCTCTGGCGTTGAGACCGTTAAGTCGTTCGCTCACGCCTCAAAACGCGGGAAGGCGCCCCTGCCCGCGTATCGCGCGGCATCGCCCAACTCATCTTCGATGCGAAGGAGCTGGTTGTATTTGGCTACCCGTTCGCTCCGCGCTGGCGCTCCGGTCTTGATCTGTCCGCAATCCGTGGCAACCGCCAAGTCGGCGATCGTTACATCTTCGGTTTCACCGGAACGGTGGCTCATCATGCAGCGGTATCCACTGCGATGGGCGAGAGCGACTGCATCGAGTGTTTCGGTCAAGGTTCCGATTTGATTTACCTTTACCAGCAGGGCGTTAGCGGTGCCAAGTTTGATTCCTTTAGCCAAACGCTGGGGGTTTGTCACGAAGAGATCGTCGCCAACGATTTGGACTCGAGATCCGAGCGCAGATGTGATTTGTGCCCAGCCATCCCAATCATCTTCATCGAGCGGGTCTTCGAGCGAGACCAGCGGATACTGGTCCACTAGGGAGGTGTAGTACTCAATCATTTGGTCGCTACTTCGCTTCTCGGATTCGAAGGCGTACTTGCCTTCGCTGAAGAATTCAGTTGCGGCCACGTCGACGGCGAGCGCAATATCTTTACCTGGCTTGAAGCCAGCGACTGTGATTGCTTCGAGAATGAGATCGAGTGCTGCGCGGTTATTCGTCAAGTTCGGCGCGAATCCACCCTCATCCCCAATGCTGGTTGCTAACCCATGTTTTTTGAGCACCGATTTGAGTGCGTGGTAGACCTCAGCGCCCCAACGTAAACCTTCGTGGAATGTTGCTGCGCCAATTGGGGCAGCCATGAACTCTTGAATATCGACGTTCGTGTCGGCGTGAGAGCCGCCATTCAGAATGTTAAGCATCGGGACTGGGAGCGTGTGTGCGTTCGGGCCACCGATGTAACGAAAGAATGAGAGGTCGGCGCTATCCGCGGCTGCTTTTGCTACCGCGAGTGAAACACCAAGGATGGCGTTGGCGCCAAACTTTGCCTTATTTGGTGTGCCGTCTAAATCAATCATCTCCTGATCGATCAGGCGTTGGTCGTCTGCATCAAAGCCGAGCAATTCCGGAGCGATCTCATCTTCAATCGCTTCGATCGCCTTGAGTACCCCTTTGCCGCCATAACGAGCCTTGTCACCATCGCGCAATTCCACTGCTTCAAAGGCTCCCGTTGAAGCCCCGCTCGGCACTGCGGCGCGGGCCAGCGTGCCATCGTCAAGAATTACCTCGACCTCAACGGTGGGGTTTCCACGTGAATCAAGGATTTCACGAGCGAAAATGGCTTCGATACTCGCCACAACTTCTCCTAAGTTTGAGTTGGTCCTATTCTACGGTTTCTGCGGTCTGCCCTGAACGAATTGCTCCGAAGCCTTGACCTGCACCGCATATTTACGGGCTGCACCGCGGAGAGCTGCCTCGGCGTCGATTCCATTTTTCGCCGCCAGTGCGACTACTCGTAGCAAGAGTTCGCCCACGCTCTCCTGTGTGATTGGTTCCTCAAACGAGATTTGCTCAGGAATCGAAACCTCGATTCCGTGACTATTGGCCCGGTGAATCAACTTGGCAGCCAGAAGAAGCGCCGGCTGGCCCATCGGAACGCCATCGAGCGCAGACGTCCTGCCCTTCTCGGAAGCCTTCAACTGCTCCCAATTTTTGGCGACTTCTTCCGCGCTCGTGGCTACAGCGCCACCAAAGACATGAGGATGGCGCATCACAAGTTTGGAAATTATTCCGTCGGCAACGGCATCAATGTCAAAGGGTTGGGTCTCGTCCTCGCTTGCAATCCTGGCATGGAAGACGACTTGGAGAAGAACATCGCCCAACTCCTCCTTGAGGGAATCGCGGTCATTGCTCTCAACGGCGTCTACTAACTCATGGGCCTCTTCTAATAGATATGCAAGGAGCGACTCGTGGGTCTGTTCTGCATCCCAGGGGCAGCCACCCGGCGATCGCAGTCGATCCATGATTGCGACCAGTTCGAGTAAGCGTTCCCCAGGGGGCATTGAGAACCTCTACTTCTTCTTGACGGCGCCGCCGGTAGTGTCAACCGCGACGATGTCTGCTGTGTTCGCATCCCACGTGCCATAACGTGGATTGACGCTCACTTTGGCTTTCTTTCCAGCGTCAAGAACGGCTTGCTGGACGGCGGCACCTCGTTGTTGATCGCCGGCCGTACCAACTGCCGCAGTCGGAGCTGCAGCAGTCCCGATCCTCTCTTCATAAGTGATATCACGCAGATAGAGGTCGAAATCCTCTGTGGCGATGCCCGCGTTCGCCAATGCGTTAGGAAGTTTTGCCTCGCCACCCAATTGGTCGATGATCGTTTTCCGGCGAGCCGCGATATCACTAGGCGAAATGGTGATGCCGTGTGTCGTCGCGGCCTCTTTCAAGAGCACACTGAGTAAGAAGAAACGGAGTTGATTCCGCGGTAGGTCTCCCGCCTTTGGATCAGCTGGTAAGGCAGCAACTTTTCGCGCGGCATTAATAGAGTTGACGCTTGCTTGCAATTGATTGATCGTGATCTTTTCGCCACCGACCGTCGCGGCAATGCCAACCGACGAAGAGCAGGCGCTCAGACCAAGCGCCACGACGGCGAGCGCTCCCACTATTCGCGACACGCGACCCATGCGACCAAAAACCTTCACGATCTCTCCTTGACGTTGGTTGACTTACAACTTATTTGATGGCCGCGATTACTCTGCTCGCCCAACTCAAAATTTCTCCCTCAAAGGGCCCGCCGGAACCAAGTGGTGCTCTACTTCTTGGAACCAACAGGATCTTGGCAGCCGTCTTCATAATCGATCCTGGGTACAGCCTACTCAGGCGGAGAGCCGCCGATTCCGCCAGGACCACTGGGGCAAATCGGACGGTTGCCCCTTGGGCAATTACCTCACGCAGGCCAGCGGCCTTTGCGACCAGTCGGAATTCCGCGACGGACAGGAGGTTCTCTACTGGCTCTGGCGGCGCCCCATATCGATCGACCAACTCAGCCCGCATCTCCGCAATCTCGGCGCTGTCGGCCGCTGCGGCGAGGCGGCGATAGGCCTCTAGGCGGAGGCGTTCGACTGGGATGTACTCATGAGGTAGATGGGCATCGATCGGCAGATCGATCTTGCACTCAGCAGCCAGGTTCGGCTCGCCTCGGTACTCGGAGACCGCCTCGCCCACCATCCGCATATATAGGTCAAAACCCACGTCGGCGATGTGACCGGATTGCTCGCCGCCGAGGAGATTGCCTGCCCCGCGAATCTCAAGGTCCTTCATGGCAATTTGCATTCCGGCTCCAAGATCGGTGTTAGCTGCAATCGTTGCGAGGCGATCATGGGCTGTCTGGGTGAGCGGCTGTTCTCGGGGATAGAGGAAATAGGCATAGGCCCTCTCGCGCCCGCGCCCGACCCGGCCTCTGATTTGATGAAGTTGGGAGAGGCCAAAACGATCCGCACGCTCAACGATAAGCGTGTTTGCGTTCGCAATATCGATCCCGCTTTCGATGATCGTCGTCGAGACCAGAACATCAAACTCCTTCTCCCAGAATGCGACGATCACCTTCTCCAGGACATCCTCATTCATCTGCCCATGTGCCACGCGAATGCGGGCCTCAGGAATTTGGTCCTGCAACCTGATCGCAGTCTTCTCGATAGATTCCACACGATTGTGGACATAGAAGACTTGGCCATCTCGTAACAACTCACGGCGAATTGCGGCACCAATCTGCTTCTCCTCATAGGGGCCTACATAGGTGAGAACTGGATGGCGCTCTTCGGGGGGCGTCGTGATTGTGGACATCTCTCGAATCCCAGTAACTGCCATTTCCAATGTTCTTGGAATTGGAGTTGCCGACATCGACAACACATCGACGTGGACCCGCAAATGCTTTAACGCCTCTTTATGCTCAACGCCGAACCGCTGCTCCTCGTCGACTACGACCAGGCCAAGGTCCTTGAACTTCACATCCTTGGATAACAAGCGGTGGGTTCCGATGACCACATCGACGCTACCTGATTCAAGACTGGCCAAGACTTCGGCGGATTCCTTTGCACTCTGAAAACGCGAAAGCCCAGCGACCTTCACTGGAAAACCCGAGTACCTTTCCGTGAAAGTGTTGAGGTGTTGTTGCACGAGAAGAGTTGTCGGGACCAAGATGGCCACCTGTTTGCTGTCTTGGACCGCCTTGAAGGCCGCGCGCACCGCTATCTCGGTCTTGCCATATCCAACATCCCCACAGACGATCCGATCCATCGGATATGGCTTCTCCATGTCGGCTTTTACTTCCTCGATCGTCCCGAGTTGGTCGGGTGTCTCCACGAATGGGAAAGCATCCTCGAGTTCACGTTGCCAGGGAGTGTCAGGTGAGAAGGCGAATCCTGGAGCGCCGGTGCGAGCCGCATATAGTCTGATCAATTCGCCGGCTATCTCGCGGACTGCTTTTCTTGCCCGTCCTTTGGCTTTCTGCCAATCCGCGCCACCCATATGGTGGACCGTTGGCGCTTCACCGCCGACGTAACGAGTGATCAGATCCAGCGAATCGGTTGGAGCAAACAGGAGATCGCCGGGCAGGCCCCGCTTGCTAGGCGCGTACTCGATGACCAGGTACTCGCGCATGGCGCCGGCAACCGTGCGCTGGACCATCTCGACGAACCGTCCAACGCCATGATGCTCATGTACAACGTAATCGCCAGGCTGTAACTGCAATGGATCAACGACATTTCGCCGACGCGAGGGCATCTTCCGCAAATCTCTTGTTGAGCCGCGCTGCGTTGCGATATCCGATTCGGTAATCACAGCCAATTTCAACTGCGGTGCAATCAACCCAGAGTCAAGTGGCGCAGTTGCGACGACCACAACTCCGGGTTCAAGATCTAATTTGCCTGAGACCACCAGGCGAGCGGGAATTTCATTCGAACTAAGAAGTTCAACTAGTCGCTGAGCTGGTCCATGGCCTTGGGTAAGAACCAGAGTCCGCCATTGGTCACCTGCGAATTTCTTGACATCTGCCAACGCCTTCTCTGAATCACCCCGATATGGCTCAATGGGTTGGATGGCGATCTTTGCTCTCTTTTCATCGGCGGTGAAAGGAGTCAGCGTCCACCATGGAATGCCGATCATGGCTGCGTGTTCCTCCAACTCAGCTAGGGAACGGTACGAACTTGCCCCCAGATCAATTGGAGTTGCATTGCCGGCGGCCGCGTTCGCCCAAGAGGCATCTAGAAACTCTTCACCAGTTGCTACTAGATCCACCGCTCGAGTACGGACTCGCTCTGGATCGCAGAGCAGAAGGTGCGTCCCCTTTGGCATTACGTCGAAGAGCAGTTCCATTTCATCGACCAGCACAGGAGTTAGCGATTCCATTCCTTCCACCGCAATGCCTTCGCTAACTCGACCAAGGACATCGACCAGATACGGATAAGTGCTTAACAGCGCACTTGCCCGCGCTTTCACCGAATCCGTAAGAAGCAATTCGCGACAAGGCGGAGCGATCAGACCGTTTTCAGCGACTTCGAGTGATCGTTGATCAGCGACTTTGAAATAGCGAATTTCTTCAATGCGATCTCCCCAGAACTCGATGCGGAGAGGATGTTCTTCAGTCGGCGGGAAGACATCGACGATGCCACCGCGCACCGCAAATTCGCCGCGTCGCTCGACCAACTCGGTACGAACATATGCCGCTTCAGCCAGTCTGCGAACGAGGGTATCGAGCGCTATCTCATCGCCAGTAAGAACCGTTACCTGCTCAAGTTCGCCAAGACCACGGACGAACGGTTGCAGGATGGCACGAATTGGCGCAACGACAACGCGGATCGCACCTTCTTCAGGATGACTAAGGCGGCGCAGAACGCTCAAACGTTCACCGACCGTATCGGTGCGCGGGCTCAGGCGTTCATGGGGAAGCGTCTCCCACGCCGGAAAGAGAGCAACCTCGCTCGGGGTGATTAACGCGCCTAGTGCAGAGGCGAGGTCAGCGGCCTCCCGGCCAGTTGCGGTCGCCAGAAGGAGCGGCGTTCGCATTGCAAGCACCGCGGCCAGAAAAGGGTAGATCGGGGGCGCTGCGGTGATCTCATACTTTTCGGAGCGCCCAATCTCAGATAGAGCGTCCGCTAAACCAGCATCCCCAGCCAGAATTGGGAGAAGCTCGGCCAGGTAGGACGTGATCGGAGCGCTCATTGCACCTTCCTCGCAGCACAAAAGCCCCAAACTCTCGAAAGAGAAGAGGGGTTAGATGGCAATTCTAGGCGTTGGGCCAGCCATCTGAGAGACTGCTCCTGGACAGCGCCGTCCAGGCCTCTGAGCAATCCCCAACTGCATACGGAGCTATGAGTGTCCACTCCACCAACGATGACTTCCGAGGATGTCGACTCCGCCCTCAGGGCGGACGTTCGTCGACTTGGCGACCTACTTGGCGAAACCTTGGTCCGTCAGGAGGGGCAGCCGCTCCTCGAGTTGGTCGAGTCAGTACGGAGAATTACCCGTGAGGCGAAGGCGATCAGTGGGGGCACCCAACTTCTGGGCAGCGTAGATATTGAAACGAGCATCACGCTAGTACGCGCCTTCAGCAACTACTTTCAACTGGCCAATATCGCCGAGCAAGTCCACCGCGCCCGGACACTCGCGGTTGAACGCGCCGATAAGGGCTCATGGTTGGGTCGAACGATCGATCGCATTGAAGAATCGGGAGTCAGACCCGAAGAAGTACGGGCGTGGGTCGAAGCTCTATCGGTACGACCCGTCTTCACTGCGCATCCCACGGAGGCGGCGCGCCGTTCGGTACTCAGCAAGTTAGCCACCATCGCAGAGTTGCTAGATAAGCCAACATCCCCCGCGCGGGCCAAACGACTCGCAGAGGCAGTAGATCTTCTCTGGCAGACCGATGAGCTACGCCTGGGAAGACCTGAACCCCTCGACGAGGCCATGAACGCTCTTTATTACCTCGACGACCTCTATCGCGATACCGTCCCTGAAGTACTTGATGCCTTCGCTAGTGAGCTTGCCCGATTGGGAGTCATTCTCTCGCCGACTTCCAGACCGCTCACATTTGGTTCATGGATTGGCGGCGATCGTGATGGGAATCCGAATGTAACTGCGAGAGTTACCTCGGACACAATAGTTCTACAAGTAGGTCATGCAATCCGAGTCGCCCTCGAAGCGCTCGATAAATTCCGTCAAGCGATCTCAATTTCGACCAGGATCTCCGGGGTCACCGAAGAGTTGCTTGCTTCGCTCGCTCTAGACCTGACTAATTTGCCGGAAGTCGAGCCGCGGTATCGCCGGCTCAACGCTGAAGAGCCATACCGATTGAAAGCGACCTGTATTCGACACCGGCTTCTGTTGACCCGGGATCGACATGCTCGGAACTTGCCGCACGCACCGGGGCGTGACTATGCAGACTCGGATCAATTCCTAGCCGATCTACTTTTGGTACGTGAATCGCTCTTAGCAAATAAGGGTGATCTGGTCGCACACGGTTCGCTGGAACGCTTGGTTCGCACGGTAAGCGCCTTCGGTCTCCACCACGCGACCCTAGATATTCGCGAGCATTCGGATGCTCATCATCATGCTATTGGTCAATTGTTCGACAACACTGGCGAGTCCCCCAGTGGATACGCGACGCTCGGACGCGATGACCGATTCGAACTTCTGAAGCATGAACTAGCCGGGCGTCGCCCGCTCGCGACATCGACAGTCCGCCTGGATGAGAGGGGCAAGAACACCTTTGACACTTTCATAGCCATCAACGATGCCCTCTCCCGCTTTGGTCCCAAGGTCATCGAGTCGTACATAGTCTCGATGACTCGGGGTGCTGACGATCTCTTAGCCGCAGTGATACTTGGTCGTGAATCAGGCTTGATTGACCTGCATGGAAACCAGCCTTTCGCCCGAATCGGCTTTGTTCCACTACTTGAGACGATCACAGAACTTCGTTCGGCCGATGAGATCCTCGATGCACTTCTTTCTGATCCTTCATACCGGAAACTTGTGCATCTCCGCGGAGATGTACAAGAGGTGATGCTCGGATATTCAGATTCGAATAAGGATGCCGGAATCACCACCAGCCAATGGGAAATTCACCGAGCCCAACGACGACTTCGCGATGTCGCGATGCGCCACGGCGTCCGGCTTCGACTTTTCCACGGCCGTGGAGGCAGCGTCGGACGCGGCGGTGGCCCAACTTATGACGCGCTACTCGCACTTCCATGGGGCTCACTCGAAGGTGAAATCAAATTGACTGAGCAGGGCGAGGTAATCAGCGACAAATATTCCCTGCCAGCACTTGCCCGCGAAAATGTGGAACTAGTTCTCGCCGCCGCACTTGAAGCAACAGTTCTGCACCGCGCCCCTAGGCAGAGCCCAGATGTCCTTTCGCGTTGGGATTCCTGCATGGACCTGATTAGCCAATCGGCATTCGCGTCATACCGGACACTCATTGATCAACCGAGGCTGCCTGAGTACTTCAACGCCTCAACACCTGTCGAGCAACTGAGCGATCTCCATCTTGGTTCTCGGCCAGCACGACGGCCCGATACCGAAGGCGATCTTTCTAGTCTGCGCGCGATCCCCTGGGTCTTTGGGTGGACTCAATCGCGCCAGATCGTCCCTGGCTGGTTTGGAGTCGGATCAGGCCTGGCTGCTGCCCGGGCCGCGGGCCTTGAACCGATCATGAAACAGATGCTAGAAGAGTGGCACTTCTTCGCTACCTTCATCAGCAATGTCGAAATGACTGCCGCAAAGACCGACTTGAAGATGGCCAGGCATTACGTGGATTCGCTAGTTGACCCAGCCTCCCATGGAATCTTCCATTTGATCGAGGCCGAATTTGAACTGACGGTCGCTGAGATTCTTCACCTGACTAGTCAATCGAGCATTCTGGCCGATCAGCCAATTCTGGCTCGCACATTGGGTGTGCGTGATGCCTATCTTGCACCGCTCCATCTCTTACAAGTCTCGTTGCTGAAGCGGATTCGTGAAGCGGAGGCAAATGGGCTTGAACCCGACCCACAATTGAGCCGGGCAAATCTGTTAACGATCAATGGAATAGCAGCCGGGCTACGCAACACCGGATGAGTTTAGTTGTATCGCTGCTGGGTTTCGTCTAAGCCCAGACGTATCAGCGACTCGACTGCATCTGCTGCGCGCGCGATGGCAAGCGGAAGCAATTGGCGTTCGACGTTGCTAAATGGCTTGAGGACAAAATCGGCTGGATCTTGTGCTCCCTGGGGGCGTCCGATTCCAAAGCGCAGCCGGAAGTAATTTGGAGAGCCAAGTGATTTGGTGAGGCTCTTGAGGCCATTGTGACCGTTGTCGCCGCCACCTTCTTTGAGACGAAGTGTCTCAAATGGCAGATCGAGTTCATCGTGAACCACAACCAAATGGTCTAACTGAATCTTGAAAAACGAAACGAGCGCATTTACCGGACCACCTGATTCATTCATATAAGTCCGCGGCTTCGCCAGAATCACCCGTATTGCATCATGACCGACGCCTAGTCGACCTTCGAAAACATCAGCGCGTGATTTATGTGCCGAGAATTTCCCGCCAATTCGCGAAGCTAGTTCGTCAACAACCAGATAACCCGCATTGTGACGCGTAGTCGCATACTCGAGCCCGGGATTACCAAGACCTACAACGAGCCAGTGCGCGTCATCGGTCATGGTGGGTCAGGAAGCCTCGACAGGCGCAGCAGGAGCCGCTTCAGTTGCTTCGATCGCTTCAACAACCGTAGGTTCCTCGGCGGTTGGGCGGTGGCTTACGTGTACGACAACCAAATCGGCGGGCGATACCAGAGTGACGCCAGCGGGTAGAACGACATCGCCGGCAGTTGCTGATGTACCAGCGGCCAGGCCAGTGATGTCGAGCATCAATTCAGTTGGAATCTTGGCGGCATCAGCTTCGACTTGGATTGTGTTATTTACGTGCTCAAGAATGCCATCGCGCTCGTGCTCGCCAGTGGTGTGTACAGCGACGTCGACGGTCACCTTCTCGCCTCGGTTGACGACGACTAGGTCAAGGTGCTCGAGGTTTCCCTTGATTGCGTGGCGAATAACGGCCTTAGGAAGAGCCAACTGAGACTCAGAACCGATCTGAAGATCGAGAAGCACGTTGGAGTTCTTTAGCGCGAGCATCAACTCGTGAGCAGGCAGAGTGATGTGTCGAGGAGTCGAGCCGTGACCGTAAACGACGGCTGGTACTTGACCTGCGACCCGGGTGCGACGCGATGCGCCCTTGCCGAATTCGGTACGGGTTGTCGCGGTGATCTTTACCTCAGCCATTTGCTTGCTCTCATTCGGTTCGCGGATCTGGACGGTGCGCCAGCGAAGGGCGCATTAGCGACCAACCGCGTCGATAACGGAGGGGTAAGCCTCCCTCGCCGGAGCAGGTCGTAAAGATACCGCACCCAACCCCGGAGCGGAAAATCGTCCTCCTGTGGCCTCCCCCGCCGAGCGGTGGCTCCGCTCATGCCGAGCGGTGGCTTCGCTCATGCCCAGCGGTGGCTCCGCTCATGCCCAGCGGTGGCTTCGCTCAGGAGTGGCCGTCGAAGAGGCTGGTTACCGAACCATCCCCGAAGACTTCGGTAATCGCTCGTGCAATCAGTGGCGCAATTGAGAGCACTGTAAGTTTTTCAAAACGACGCTCTGGCGGAATCGGAAGCGTGTTTGTGATCACAACCTCGCTCACCCGTGACTTACTCAAGCGCTCCACGGCGGGTCCGGATAGAACTCCGTGGGTAGCAGCGACCATCACTTCCGTTGCGCCACCTTCGATAAGTGCATCAACAGCTTTGCTAATGGTGCCTGCAGTATCGATCATGTCGTCGATAACCACGCACGTACGTCCAGCCACATCGCCGACGACGCGACCAACCGTGGATTCGTTTGGCACCAAAGGATCGCGAGTCTTATGAATGAAGGCAATTGGACATCCACCGAGCAGATCGCTCCAACGTTCCGCCACGCGCACCCGCCCTGAATCTGGCGACACGATGGTTAGGCGCGAGCGATCAACTTTGCTCCCGACGTAATTGGCCAGTAGGGGCAAGGCGAAAAGATGATCCACGGGACCGTCGAAAAATCCTTGGATCTGTGCGGTGTGAAGATCTACGGTCATCAACCGATCTGCGCCTGCGGTTTTGAAAAGGTCGGCCAACAATCGAGCTGAGATTGGCTCACGGCCACGGTGCTTCTTATCCTGACGCGCATAACCGTAAAACGGTACGACGACTGTAATTCGCTTCGCCGAGGCTCGTTTCAGCGCATCGACCATGATCAACTGCTCCATGATCTGCTTGTTCAACGGCGAAGTGTGGCTCTGGATTACGAACGCATCACAACCACGGACGCTCTCTTCGAAACGTACGAAGATTTCGCCATTTGCAAAGTCGTAGCAGGACGTGGGCGTCAATGTTGTGCCGAGTTCGTCAACAACCTCTTGAGCCAGATCTGGATAGCCACGCCCCGAAAAAACTCGAAGGCGTTTTTCAGGTGTCAACCTGATCTCACTCATGCATCTCCCAATCCATCGCCGTTTATGATGATTATGACGTGACCGTACCGGTTGACTTCTCTGCTGCGCGAGCAGCCGCGCTCCCCGCGCGTCTCCGAGCCACCCAGCCAAGAATGTTCCGCTGCCTGGCCCGGCCAACACCAAGCGCGCCAGCCGGCACATCATCGGTGATCACAGAGCCGGCCGCGGTGTAGGCACCATCGCCAATCGTCACGGGGGCCACCAGCATGGTGTCGCTCCCAATCCGCACGTGATCTCCGATGATCGTCTGGTGTTTGACAATACCGTCGTAATTGACGAATACCGTCGCCGCACCGATGTTGCTCCCGACACCGATTCGGGCATCACCTACATAAGAAAGGTGCGGAACTTTTGAACCCTCGCCGAGTTTTGCATTCTTCATCTCGACGAACGCCCCGGCCTTCCCCCCCGAACCAATCTCAGTTCCGGGTCGTAGAAATGTATAGGGCCCGACGCTGGCGCCCGCTCCGATGAAGGCGCCACGGCAGGTTGACTCCACGACTTCGGCCCCCTGCTCCACGGTGCAATCAATCAGGGTCGTACGCGGTCCAATCACAGCTCCAGAATCGACGCGAGTATCGCCGAATAGGGCAGTGCCAGGAAGGATTGTGACATCCGGCGCAACTTCGACAGTGACATCAATCCAAGTCGTCGTGGGATCCATCATGGTCACGCCATATTGCATCAATGCGTCATTGATCCGATCGCGCAGAACCGCGCCACACTCGGCAAGTTGGGCGCGGTCATTGACGCCAAGAATCTCAACAAAATCCTCACTCAAGACCGCAGCAACGGAACCACCGCGTCGACGGATAAAGTCGATCGCATCGGTCAAATACTCTTCGCCCTGCGCGTTATCGGTCGATAACGTACTCAAGGCTTCCCGCAACGCGTTGACCTCAAAGGCGTAAATTCCCGAATTCACCTCGTCGATCGCAGAAATCTCTTCATCTGCATCGCGCTCTTCAACAATGCGGAGCAGTGAGCCATCGAAGTCGCGGACAATTCGACCGTATCCATAGGGGTCAGGTAGTTCAGCCGTAAGGACTGCTGCCGCGGAACCAACACCTTCAACGAGCAACTTATGAAGAGTAGAACTAGTCAGCAGAGGCGTATCGCCACCAACCACGATCACGGTTCCGCTGAGTTCACCATGCAATTTTTCTAGCGCATGAAGGGCGAGGCGAGTCGCATGCCCGGTGCCACCTCGTCGATCTTGGAAGATGGCGTGTGCCTGCGGCGCTATCTGGGCCAGGTGTGCCTCGACCTCTTCGCGCCCAGCCCCGACGACCACCGCCAGGTGATCCGGCACCAGATCTAGGGCGGCGTTCAGAACATGCCCAAGGAGAGTCCGTCCGGCGAGGCGGTAGAGCACTTTGGGAATGTCGGAGCGCATTCTGGTGCCCTCGCCTGCGGCAAGGACAATCACGGCGGCGGGGGTCATCACGGGCTCCCAGGGTTACGTGCACTGACGCTCTAACAATATGCCATTGCGCTCGCTCCGCCACCAGGTATCGATCCTGGACTTACGGCTTCAAAGGCCGTCGTGCTAGCCACTACACAATGGCGGAACCTGAATTGTGGCGTATTTAGGCGCTGACTCAAATTTGACGTTCAATAGGGGGGTGAGCACCCCAAGTCCAAGAACCAGGATGACCGGATCTGAGCGCCGAGCCCAACTGATAGACGTCGGACGGAGCCTATTTGCCGAAAAAGGCATCGACGGCACCACGGTCGAAGAGATAGCAGCGGCAGCCGGTGTCTCAAAGCCGGTTGTCTATGAACACTTCGGCGGCAAAGAAGGTCTATATGCGGTTGTGGTTGATCGGGAAATGCGGGCGCTACTGGACTTAATCACCTCGAGCCTTTCTTCTGGCAACCCTCGCGATTTGGCTGATGCGGCCGCACGTGCCTTTCTCAACTACATTGACACTCGCAGCGACGGCTTTCGAGTCTTAGTACGTGAATCTCCGCTCGGCACCCAGACTGGCTCTTTCGCCAGCCTCATCAGTGATATTGCATCTCAGGTCGAGCACATCTTTGTGCGCGAATTTTCTAAGCGTGGATTCGATCCAGCGATTGCTCCGCTTTACGCCAACATGCTCGTCGGGATGGTGGCGCAGACTGGAATGTGGTGGCTCGAAGCACGTTCACCGTCAATCGAAGAGGTGGCAACCCACCTTGTGAATCTCGCCTGGAATGGTCTGCACGACCTAGAGCATCTTCCGTTGCACAACGGCTCCTCACCAAAAACAGTCACACCAATTGAGAGTGATGAATTCAGTGCATGACGAAGTAGCTCGCATTGTCGCCGAATGGCGGCAAGAGAGGCCAGAACTTGATGTCTCTGCGCTCGAAGTTCTCTCACGAGTGACCCGACTAGCCAGGCATCTGGATCGTGCTCGCAAGAGTGCCTTCGCAAAACACGGTTTAGAAACCTGGAGTTTCGACGTGCTAGCCGGCTTGCGCCGTACCGGTGCGCCCTATGAATTATCACCCGGACAGTTATTACAGCAGACGTTAGTAACTAGTGGAACGATGACGAATCGAATTGATCGCTTGCAGGAATTGGGGCTCGTAGAACGTCGCCCAGAGCCCACTGACGGGCGTGGAATTCTCGTCCGCTTAACGCCCGCAGGCAAAGAAGTCGTCGATGCTGCGCTTGATGATTTGCTCGCCAGCGAAGAGAGTCTTCTGGGCCAACTTTCTAAGAGTGAGCGTCTCCAACTAGCCCAGATGCTCTGCACGGTTCTGATGCCATTTGACTCGGCAGATCAGCCTTCTACCTGAGCCACCGCTTTAATCCAGGCCGCCTCTATCTCTTCTTTCTTCGAAATCAACATGCTCAATTGAGAATCGAACTCAGCGACTTTTGTAAAGTCGGTAGCCTCCATGGCCAACTTCTCATGCAGAGCACGTTCTTTCTCGTCGAGTTTCTCCATCGCCCGCTCAAGGCGGGCTATTTCCTTCCGTAACAGGCGCAGATCGGCAGTAGATGACCCCTTCATCGTCGTGCTCCCACCTACAGGCTGGTAAGGGGAAGCGGCGCGAAGTTCAAGATACTCATCGACCCCACGCGGTAAGTCTCTAACGGCTCCATCCCCGAGCATTCCGACGAAACGATCACAGGCGCGCTCGAGAAAGTAGCGATCGTGGGAAACAACCAAGAGCGTTCCGATGAAATCATCGAGCAAATCTTCAAGTGCACTAAGAGTCTCAACATCGAAGTCATTCGTCGGTTCATCGAGAAGTAGCACGTTTGGTCCACGCATAAAGATCCGCGTCAACTGCAATCTGCGCCGTTCACCGCCGGAAAGATCTCCAACCGGCGTCCACTGTGCATCGGGACCGAAACCTAACCTCTCGCAGAGTTGCGATGCAGACAGCTCTCGGCCCTTTCCTAGATCCACGCGCAGCGCAATATCTTCAACGGCTTCAAGAAGTCGCCACTTAGGATCCAACTCGTCTAGATGCTGCGACAGATAGCCGATTTGCACCGTGACGCCAGTGACGATCCGACCCGCCGTTGGCTTTATCTCGCCCATCAACATCCGAAGGAGTGACGTCTTCCCTGATCCATTGATTCCGACGATGCCAATTCGATCGCCTGGGCCAACATTCCAAGTCAGGTGATCGATTAGATCGCGACCACCCAAATTGAGCGTTGCGTCGTGGGTCTCATAAACCGTTTTGCCGAGCCTGGCACCTGCAAAACTGAGGAGTTCGCCCTCATTGCGCGGAGGAGGCTCATCACTGATGAGTTGATTTGCCGCATCGATGCGAAACTTTGGCTTCGTCGTCCGCGCTGGCGGGCCACGGCGGAGCCAGGCCAATTCTTTGCGAATCAAATTCTTCCGTCTTGCATCTTCGGTAGCCGCTTGACGCATCCGCTCGGCCTTGGCCAGAACGTACGAAGAATATCCACCGTCATACTCTTCAACACCACCCCGGATCACTTCCCAAGTGCGATCACTTACTTCATCTAGGAACCAACGATCGTGGGTAATCACGGCAACCGCGAGGTTGCGTCGGCTCCGAAGATGGGCTGCGAGCCAAGAGACTGCCTCCACATCAAGATGGTTAGTGGGTTCATCAAGCAAGAGCAAGTCAAGATCGGCGATGAGCAATCTAGCCAGACTGGCTCGCCTCTTCTCGCCACCTGATAGCGGAGCAATTCTTCGTTCAAAAATCTCTTGGTCGTGACCCCCAAAAAGCGCGGTAAACACCTCTCTGATACGCGCGTCTGTGGCCCATTCGTGCGTCGCACGATCGCCGAGGACGAAATCACGGACCGTCTCGTACTGACCACTCTGATCTTCTTGCGCAAGAATTCCGATGCGCACGCCCCCGCCGCTGGTGACTCTTCCGTTGTCGGCAGTTTCAACTCCAGCCATGACTCGCAGCAGCGTGCTCTTGCCGCCGCCATTCCGTCCGACGATGCCGATCCGTTCGCCTTCGCCGACACCGAGAGAGATGCCTTGCAGAACGGGATCTTTTCCGTACGACTTAAAGACGGATTCAAGATTGATCAGGTTGCGAGGTGCCACATCAACGACTTTCAATGACTCGAGCGCCAGACGTGGGTCCAACGGCTCGAAGGATTTGACCAGCGACACCACTCGCACTCAACGCAACAGTTAGGTCGAGTGCATGCTCGGCATCTCTAGCGAGAAAGGCCACTGTAGGCCCAGAACCAGAAACGATACTGCCAAGTGCGCCATATTCCTCGCCGACATCAAGAAGTAGCCGAAGTGCAGGACGTAGCGAACAGGCAGCCGACTGGAGATCGTTCATAAGGGCTTTGCCAAGGGCGGACGCATCGCCATTTCGCAATGCGTGCATGAGTGCATCGGTCACCCGCGGCGTTGCAATCTCACGGCCCTGTCGCAGGCGATCACATTCCGCATAAACCGCAGGCGTGGAGAGCCCTTGACTTGAAATGACAAGAACCCAGTGATACTCACCGCGCGCGAGGGCAGGAGATAACGACTCGCCCCGCCCTGAGCCAATCGCCGTTCCGCCGGCAAGGGCAAAGGGAACATCGCTGCCAAGTTCGGTCGCGAATTCGTTGAGCCGCGATCGCCCCAGGTTTCCGCCGAGTAATTGATCGACCGCGACCAGCGCGGCCGCTGCATCTGCACTTCCACCAGCTAGACCGGCTGCTACTGGGATGGCCTTGTTGATGTGTATTGAAATATCTGGCGCGAGCCGCATCTCTTTTGCGATGGTCCCGGCGGCGCGATATGCAAGATTTCGCTCATCAGTGGGGACACCTTGTACGAAATCGCCACTCAAGGAAAGAGTGATTCCAGTAGCCGGGTCACCAAACTGGACGACAACTTCGTCGAACAGTGAAATTGCCTGATAAACGGTCGCCAGATCGTGGTATCCGTCTTTACGCAAGGGTCCCACGGAGAGATTCAGGTTGATCTTCGCCGAAGCTCGAACCACGACCCGCGGTGACTTCATGGCACTCACCCTATGCGAGCCTTGGCAGACGCGATCGCGACGAAGTCGCTCAACGTCAATTCCTCACCCCGCGCGGTCGGTGCGATCCCCGCAGCGATCAGCAACGCCTCGGATTGGCTTGGCGATCCAGCCCAGTTGGCTAAGGCAGATCTGAGCATCTTTCTCCTAGTTGCGAAGGCAGCATCAATAACCGTAAAAACTTCTTGGCGCGTCACTGAACAAATTGGTGGATCTTGACGGGTGAAAGCGACCAATCCGGAATCCACATTTGGTACCGGCCAGAATACGCTCCGGCTAACAGGGCCGGCCTTCCGCAATTTGGCCCACCAGGCCGCCTTGACGCTAGGAATTCCATAGGCCTTGTCGCCAGGTCTTGCCGCCAATCGGTCGGCTACTTCAGATTGCACCATCACCAGACCAGATCGAAGGGTTTCGAAACGTTCAAGCACGTGGAGCAGGACAGGTACTGAGATGTTGTAGGGAAGATTTGCAACGAGGACAGTCGGCAATTTTCCATCAAGGTCCTCAAGTTGCATTGCATCGGCATTAATCACGGTCAGGTTTCCAACTGCGTCGGGCAAACGATCAGCCACCGTTGCTTCTAGTGCCTGCGCCAATGTGCGATCTATTTCAACAGCCACCACCTCATGTGCTTCTTGCAGAAGTACGATCGTGAGCGAGCCAAAGCCAGGTCCAACCTCGAGAATGACGTCTTTTTTGTTGATTCCTGCGATTCGCACAATCTTTCGGCAGATATTGGCATCAATAACGAAATTCTGACCCAGGCGCTTGGTTGGTCTGATCCCAAGGGCCTCGGCAAGTGCGCGAACCTCACTCGCGCCTAACGCTATTTGAGTTTTACCCGACATGAGGAACAGCGTAGGTGATTACCGCGTGAAGAGTCTCCCGCACACCGGCCAAGCACGCCACCCACGGATTTTGTATAGACGTTTGGCCCGCATCAACTGTTCTGCCGCTGAGTAATCCATCGGATTGCCCACGCCGCCGGCGGTCTTCCAGGCAGTAAGAGTGAATTGAAACATCCCGAAGTAGCCATTCGCGCTATTACTTGACCTTGGATTGCCACGTGATTCACATTGTGCAACGGCTGCCCAGTTCAGTTCGTCAATTGTGCGTGGTCTAGTTCCAACAACCACCTGTGCCGCGTGTGCTTGCTTAATTGTCACACGGCTGATGATCCTCGTTTTCACGACTTTGCCGTCTGCGAAGGTATTAACCAAGCGAACCTCAGCTAGCCCAGCAACCCCTCGGGACTTGAGAATACGCTTGCCTACAAGCATCTTTCGATCCAAAACCTTCTTTACTACATATGGGATTTTGACCTGCTTGATCAAACTCACTTCTTGGATACGTGTCACCCGAATCTGTAGACCTTCAAATATTTGAGTTGGTAATGGCGTGTTGACCAGATCACGAGAACCCAAGACAATTCGTGCTTCTTTGATTACATCGGAGACCGTTAATGCAGTCGTCTTAAATACGCGACTCCGTCCGTCTGCGATCACACGCACTCTATTGGGAAGTCGAATTTGCATCGGTAGGATCGAGTGAATGGATAAGTGGACTGTGGTGTCACTCATTGAACCCTTTGACTGAGGTCCCTGCGCTGCATCTGCCGGTGTGGTGAGCGAGAAAGTGAGTGGCAGTACCAGCGCCAAAATCGCAGCGCGCGATGCATTCACCGTTCGAACCTATACATGAAGGCGTCTTTGAGCCAATCAACCTACGCGTAACGTCATAAAAAATTTATAAAATATCCTGGGGCAAAAAGGTCAGAAGGGACCAAATACCCGCGTAGCGGTCTCGCTAACGGCCGCTGCAACTACTTCCGGATCTTCGCCACGAACCTGCGCAATTGCTCGAATTGTGACTGGAATCAAGTAAGGCGCGTTCGGTCTACCACGAAATGGAGACGGAGTTAGAAATGGAGCATCCGTTTCGACAAGTAACTGAGTAAGTGGAACTTGCAGTAGTGCCGTCCGCAGCCGTGGTGCATTCGAAAATGTTACGGTGCCTGCGAATGAGAGAATGAATCCAGAAGCCACACACTCTTTCGCCATTTCATCATCGCCAGAGAAACAATGAAAGATAACCTCGTCAGGAGCACCTTCCTCGCGCAAAACTCTCAACACATCATCATGCGCGTCGCGGTCATGAATCATCAATGCTTTTTTGTGCCGCTTGGCCATTGCTATGTGCTCTCTAAAAGAGCGCTCCTGCACACCTCGCCCGGACTCGGCGGTCCTGAAGTGGTCAAGCCCAGTCTCGCCAATGGCGCGTACGCGCGGCTCAGCAGACATCTGATCGATAATTCTGAGCGCGGTGTCCAAATCCTCAAGGCGGGCAGCATCATTTGGGTGAATCGCGATCGCCGCGAGCACCTTGCCCGGCCACGCATTGGCACACTCGACCGCAAAGCGGGACGACTCCACATCGCACCCAACTTGGACTACGCGATCAACGCCAACTGAGGCGGCCTCAGCGAGAACCGCGGCCACATCGCCACCGGCAGGACCATCGCTAGTAAAGATATCCAGGTGACAGTGTGCGTCAACCGTTTGATTCTTCAACGGTTCGGGAAGTGGCGGTTTCACTCAGGCTTCTCTTCGAGTCTAGGAAAAAGCACTGCACCCTTCGTGACGATTGAACCCTGTGGCAACTGCCCCCAAGTGGAGACATCGCCGAGAATCTGTGTTGAGATATCACCCATGCTTACGTTAGCTCCCAGTGAATCCCAGAGTAGCGAAGTCGTAGTTGGCATCACTGGATGAAGTAGAACTGCAAGAGCGCGCAATGATTCGGCAGTCGCGTAAAGAACACGATTTAGATCATTGATTTTCGCGGGGTCCTTGGCTAACACCCATGGCGCTTGCTCTGTGACGTAGCCATTGACCTGCTTGCAGAATTCCATGATCGCGACAATTCCACCTTGAAAATCAAGGGCGGTCATGCACCTATCCGCGATGGCTGCTGCTTCGGCAAGGCTTGCTCGCAAGGCAGGTTCGTCTGCTGGTGCAGGAAGAACTCCACCGCAATATTTTTCAACCATCGCCGCAAGGCGTGAAGCGAGATTGCCAAAGTCATTTGCCAATTCGCTGGTGTAACGCGCGGCCATATCTTCCCATGAGAACGAACCATCCGAACCAAATGGAATTGCCCGGAGGAAGTAGTACCTGAAGGCGTCGACACCGAAGTGGGAGGTGATAACACTTGGAGCGATACCCGTAAGTTTGCTTTTGCTCATTTTTTCGCCAGCCACCAGTAGCCAGCCATGGGCAAATACCTTGCGGGGCAATGGAAGACCTGCCGCCATCAACATCGCTGGCCAGATCACTGCATGGAACCGGAGAATATCTTTGCCAACCAGGTGGACATCTGCCGGCCATGTGCTCGCGAATTTCTCTCCACCTGCCGTATTTGGCGCATCCCCGAGGCCAACCGCCGTCGCGTAATTCAAGAGTGCATCGAACCAGACGTAGACAACTTGCTTCGGGTCCCAGGGAACCGGAATCCCCCAATCAAATGATGAGCGCGATATTGATAGGTCGGTTACGCCGCCTTCGAGAAATGAGACAACCTCGTTGCGGGCGCTCGATGGTTCGCACGCAGAGGGATTCTGGCGATAGTGCTCGAGTAGTGGCTCGACGAAAGCGCTGAGCCTAAAGAACCAGTTCGTCTCACTTACCATCTCAACTGGACGAGAGTGGATGGGGCAGAGATGCTCCTCGCCGATGAGCTCTGACATAAGCTTAAATTCTTCACAATCAATGCAATAAGGACCTTCATAAGTGCCTTCATAAATGTGCCCCGCGTCTTTCAATCCTTGCAAGAAAGATTGCACGCGCACTTCATGGCGCTCTTCTGTGGTTCTAATGAAATCATCGTTGGCAATATCGAGCGAAACCCAGAGTGGACGCCAAGCATCATTGACGAGTCGATCGACCCACACTTGAGGTGTGACGCCATTTGCTTCAGCAGTACGCATAACCTTCTGGCCGTGCTCGTCAGTCCCTGTTAGAAACCAGACACTTTCGCCTCGCTGCCGGTGCCAACGAGTAAGCACATCACCAGCGATGGTCGTGTAAGCGTGGCCAAGGTGCGGCGAGTCATTTACGTAGTAAATGGGCGTCGTCAAGTAAAAAGATTTGGCTTGGGTCACCCGCCTATCTTGCCAGACGTTTGTCCCCACTCTCCTTCTGAGCAACCACCGCATCAAATACGATGCGCTTGGCCAACGAAAGAGTCTCCGCGACAGCTGCTATCGCCTCTTTACGGGTCTCTCCGGCTTCCTCACGCATCGCAACCATCAGAGCCAGCTCAGCCGCATCAATTTCGCGAGTACCTGGGTCAACTCCAGCAATAACTAGCGTTATTTCACCCAGAACCTCACGGGACCTACTCCAGAGAACCAGATCAGCCAATGGCCCACGTATGATTTCTTCATAGGTCTTGGTCATCTCACGACAGATTGCCCCTTGACGATCAGGTCCTAATTCGGCCACTGCGTCCTCGAGAGATTCAGGCAGTCGATGTGGTGCCTCGAAAAGCACAACTGTTCGCTTTTCATTTACTAGCCCGCGGTAGAAACGCTCTCGAACCCCTTTAGTGCGGGGCACGAAGCCCTCAAAAATAAATCGATCGCTTGGCAATCCAGAGAGGGCGATCGCGGTAAGCACGGCACTGGGTCCAGGAACGGAAGTCACCTTTATTCCTGCGTCAAGGGCGGCCCGCACCAGTCGGTAGCCAGGATCGCTTATGCTCGGCATGCCGGCATCGGTAATCAGCAAGAGACGCCGTCCCTCGATCATCTCGGCGACTAGATCGCCAGTCCGAGTGTTCTCATTCCCGTCGAAGTACGAGACCAGGCGCGCGGTATAGGTGACCCCTAAGTCACGGGCTAGACGGGCAAAACGCCTTGTATCTTCTGCGGCAATCACTTCTGCTAGAGCCAATTCATCTATCAGTCGCGGCGAAGCATCTCGCCAATCGCCAATCGGCGCTCCTGCAAGAACTAATAGCCCGGTCACAGCACAACTCTCTCATCAATTGAGTATCCAGCTCACCTATAGGCAATAAAGTGCTGGCGTGATCGAAACTCGCAGCGGCCGAGTACTCAGTTGGGCACTGCCGATTCTCGTCGCGCTTGCGGCGGCTTGGCAGAGTCTGGCGCACCTAGCCAGACCCAAGGGGTTCGTCTTCGACGAGGTCTACTACGTAACTGGCGCGAGGCAATTTCTAAGAAATGGCGTCGAATACGACTACATCAAGCACGCATCCGTCTTCATAGTTCATCCGCCGGTCGGCAAGTGGGTAATTGCGGGTGGCATCAAACTCTTCGGCGATAGCGAATTCGGTTGGCGTTTTTCGGTGGCACTCCTTGGGTCGCTATCGGTACTGATTCTGGCCAGAGTCGCGCGTCGGCTATTTAACTCGACGACACTCGGAGTAATCGCAGGGGTTCTACTTGCGGTCGACGGCATGCACTTTGTCCATTCACGCGTCGCACTTCTCGATTCGATTTTGATGTTCTGGGCACTCTGCGCTTTCGCACTGCTCCTTATCGATCGCGATCGGAGTCGCGAATATGTAGCACTCTGGGGTGAGTTTGGTCGACGTACCTATCGACTACTCGCCGGAATCTGTTTAGGTCTTGCGGCAGGGACAAAATGGAGCGGCTTCTACATCGCCATTGCCTTTGCCTTGCTCTCATTTTTCTGGGATGTATCAGCCAAGCGACGAATCGAACGACGAGTAACAATCCGAAATGTCATAAGCGCAGGGTTCTCGTTAGGCGTGCTTCCGTTACTTGTTTACATCACCACTTGGATCGGTTGGTTCCGTTCATCTCTTGGTTGGGATCGTCATTGGGCTGACCACCGCGCCACCTCTTGGGGCTTCATTCCAAAATCACTGCGAAGTCTCTGGCATTACCACTATGAAATGTATTTCTTTCACACGCACCTACACACTCCACATCCATACCAGGCAAGTCCTTGGGGCTGGTTGATTCTTCGCCGCCCTACTGCCTTCTTCTACTTTGCACCCCCAACCGGCACCGACCACTGTCTAGCCAAGACCTGTTCGCAAGAGATCACCGCATTGGGAAATCCGCTTATTTGGTGGGCTGGAATCTTCGCGCTCCTCTTCGTTGCTTACTCATTGATCCGCAAACGCGATTGGCGCGCCGGTGCAATCCTCACCGGCTTCTTCGCTGGTTACTTGCCTTGGTTTGCCTTTCTGCATCGAACGGTCTTTTCATTTTACGGAATTGTTTTTCTGCCTTGGCTCGTGCTCGCCGTCACCTATGTCCTCGGCGAAATATTGGGATCACCAGAGGATCCACGAAGACGTTTGCGCGTCGGGACCGTTGCGGTATTCGTGGCAACCGCGATCGTGCTCTTCTACTATTTTCTACCAGTACTCGACGGGCAGGTCATTCCATATTCACGATGGCACTCGATGATGTGGTTTAGCTCCTGGATCTAACGTCCGGCCCGAATCTGACGGGCCTGTTCCATAAGGTGTTGCGCCGACCGCTTGGCACGGCGCCGATTATCTAGGGTCGCAGGATCGTTGCCGTATCCGGCTAGAGTCTTTACCTGCAGGAGATTGCTTAAATCGGCGGCTAGTTTGGTATCAACTTTTTTAACCAGTTCGATCGCCTGATTGTGCGACTCTCCTGATGAGTACTCGCCCAGCCGATAGCAGCAAATCACATCGGTCGCCGCGATTCCAGCATGGACGACAAGAGTGATGTAGGCATCAGTGAGATCCAACTCATTCTCAACCGACTCTTCAATCATCTGGGCAGCCTGCATGAACTGCTCCGCTTTAGCCCATCGTCCATTTATAAAGCCTGGCGTACACGGCTTAACGCGGGCACTCATCTCGTCCCCCCATCTGAGGCAACTGTTAAAGCGCGTCGGGCACCGTACAAAAGCACTCCATCACGCACCACCGCCTGAAGCAGCGGGTCCTTGGAAGTTAGCTGGTTTCGAAAATCTTCTTGGCTCATAAGAATGATGCGGGCATCATTGCCAGTCCAAGCGACAATCCGTGATCTGAAATTCTCCAACTGAAGTTGCCATTGCGGATCCTCAATCGATACCTCGTCGTCGTAAAGAAGAAAAATATCCAGGTCACTTTCCGGATTCATCTCCCCCCGAGCTGCCGAGCCGAAAAGTAGAGCACAGAGAACCGGGGAGGTCCAGTGACTCAATTCCACCTGGGCACGCTCTACAAGCCGACTGGTTGCGTTCACAAGTTCGATTACCGCCGGTGCAGCCAAGTGGTCACGATTAAGTTCATAAAGCACGGCGTTCCCCACCGGATTTGCCCGCACGAGGCCCTGCCTCACCAGACGCTTTACCGATTTGCGCACCCCGGCTTCGGAGTACTCCAGAAGCAGCGCATGGAGTTGACTCGGCGTGAAAGCACGCTGAGCACCGGCCAGGACCGTAAGCACATCTCCGTCTAGGCTCTGGGTGATCACGCGGAGGGGATACTGAAGTTGCATATGTACTAAAGTACAGTACTCTGTACTTTAGTCAAGGATCCTATACTTTAGTACATACCATTTCGCATAGGCGATGGCACTCGATGATGTGGTTTAACCCCTGGATCTGACCTCTTTTATATCGTCAATAGTTCAGTTAGCAACAGCTCGCCGCGCTCTTAGTAAAGGAAGCGGGCTCTTCTAGCGGAGACCCATGAAGGAGAGTTTGCACCATGGTCGCGCCGAGTTGGTAGGCCTCAAGGACCGGAATTACGGAGCCGCCGGGGTGAGCCTTGAGCCAGGGTTCTGCGGCCTCGGCTGATCCGAAGAAGTGAACCTGGTTGCAGAAGGCCGAACGCACGGAACTCAGGTCCTCCGGATTGATCAGAGAAACGACGGCAGTCCTTGGTTCTGTGTTGGATACCCCGTCGGCGTCGATGGTCACCCGCACGGGGACCCCGGTGCCGTGGCAGACCGACTCGATTCGAGCCGGGCTGCCCAGAACAGTCGGGAAGATCAGAGTGTCAAGGGCGCACCACGTGTATAGCAGCGTTCCGTCAATCTCGATGTGGTGGGGGGTCCGTCGCAGGGTGAGACCCTGTCCGGTGATTTGCCCATCGTCGTCGTATTCGGTGTCAGGGACTCTGGCCAGAGCCTGGATGACCTCGGGCATGGTTTTACCCGAGGCCGCCACCAGCGCACCAAGTCCGACGGGTTGACCTTGTGCCAGCAGCCGTAGCAAGGGGACCCATACTTCTGGGTCAAATCCTGTGTCCGGTGAAGTAAGACGTTCGGTGAGCTGGCTGGTGGCTCTCGTCATGTTGGAGAGATCCGTTCTTGTTCTGTATGGGGTGTGCGTCAGGCAGCGCAGCAGGAGAGTTTGGCTACGTCGCGGGTGTAACTCTGGGCCGCAAGTTTTAGACCTTCTGCCATAGTCAGGTAGGGGGTCCAGGTATGTGCAATCTGGTCGACCGTAAGCCCGGCATCGAGGGCATAAACGGCAGCGGTGATGACCTCGCCGGCACCTTCTGCGATCACGTGGGCGCCTAACAGTCGTCCAGTATCGGCGTCGGCTACGAGCTTGATCAAGCCACGAGTATCGCGATTGGCCAACGCCCTGGGCACATACTCCAGCGGCAAGGTGCGGCAATCGCAGGTGAATCCGGCCTTGATCGCCTGAGCGTCGGTCAGGCCGACCGATGCGATGGCGGGTGAGGTGAAGGTGACTCTAGGCAATGAGGTGTAGTCGAGCGTGCGGTTGGCGCCGTTAAGAGCGTTGTCGGCTACGACGCTGCCTTGGGTAGCGGCGGTGTAAACAAACTGTGGCCCTCCGATGACATCGCCAGCGGCCCAGATTCGTTTATTTCCGGTACGTAGGTGTTCGTCGACGACGATCTCGCCGCGTTCGCCGATCGTGACTCCCACCTGCTCCAGGCCCAACCCTGCGGTAATGGGGCGTCGTCCGGTGGCAATCAGTAGTTGCTCGGCACGTAATTCAACTGGCACTCCCTTATGAGAGGCAGTGAGGCGGTAACCATTGGAGTCTCGACTGACCCCAGTGAAAGTGGTAGCCGTGCGCACAGCGATACCCTCGTCGGCGAAGATCGACTCGATCACCTCGGAGATTTCTGGCTCTTCGAATGGTGCGAGGTGGTCCAACGCCTCAATGACAGTCACCGACGTACCGAGCCGCGCAAATATCTCTGCCTGCTCCAGGCCAACTGCATTTCCTCCCACGACTATCAGCGAATCTGGCAGATGAGTCAGTTCCATTGCCGTGGTGGACGTCAGGTATCCGGATTCAGCCAGACCGGGCACGGGCGGAGCCCAGGGAGTGGCGCCGGTGGCCACTAGGTAATGGGTCGCTTCAATGCTCAACTCTCCGCCACCCTCTAGGGCGACGTGAAGGGTAGGACCGTCATCGAAGGAGGCGGTGCCATGTACGATCTCCCACCCGTACTCGGCCGCGATGTCGATGTACTTCTCCTCCCGCAACTGCTCCACTAGCGCTTCTTTGCCACCAATGAGCGCCTTGATGTCGACCGGTCCGGCAGTAGCGGCAATCCCAGGGAAGCGGCTTGCCACCAGCGCGTTATGACGAGCCTCAGCCGCAGCCAGCAGAGCCTTGGACGGTACACAACCCACGTTCACGCAGGTGCCACCGGTAGTTCCGCGCTCGACCATCACCACCGTCCGGTTGGCATCTCTAGCCGCAATGGCTGCGGCGAAGGCCGCCGAACCAGAACCGATAATTGCCAGGTCATACAAGGGTGGTGTCTGGGTCATGATCATGCCTCTCGAAATCGAGGTTCGGACGGCCCGAACTCTCTACCTACAAGTGCTTGCCGAATACGTCAGCGCCAGTATACTATCTGCTAAAGCGAATAGTCTATACGCATAGACGAATATTATCGCTCATGGAGGTCCCCTGATGCTGCAAGCCCTAGACAGAGTCGTGACCATCCAGGACTCGTGTTCCCACCTCGATACCGTCGCTCGATTTTTTCGCGCCCTCTCTGACCCAACCCGGTTGAAACTGTTGGAGTATGTCCTTAGCGGCGAGCGCACCGTCGCCGATTGCGTCACGCACGCGGGGATTTCGCAGCCGCGGGTATCGGTTCACCTCGCCTGCCTTACCGATTGCGGCTACATCACGTCCCGCTGGGATGAGCGCAAACTTCGCTACTCGATTGGCGATCCACGAGTGGCAGACCTGATCGTGCTGGCCCGTGCTCTTGCCGCAGACAATGCAACCGCTCTGGACTGCTGCACCAAGATCACGACAACTCTTTCAAAGAAAGCCGATCCCAATGGTCGATGAGAAAAAATCGCCCGAACGAGGCATGACCTTGGCGGCGCTCGGTGCCGGCCTCCTCATCGTGGTCTGCTGCGCTGGACCCGCGTTAATCGTAGGCGGCGCACTTGGCGCACTCGGTGGAGTCCTACGCAACCCTTGGCTGATCGCCTCTGGTGTGGTGGGGTTGCTCGCTGCCGTCGGTTACACCGCGCGTAGGCACGTCGACCATAGTCACCGCGGAACCGACAACTGCTGCCCGCCCGTCTCATCGTCAACTGATCAAGATGCCCAGGACTCTTCGCATCTGGGCGTGACAGAAAGCCAGCACCGCCAGTGAAATCCAATCGCCGCTCTCGCCGAGGTGCCATACTCGCCCTTACCCTAGCTGTGACTCTGCCAGCGTCGGCTGCCCTTGGTACCGCCACTTCGGTAGCCGCGCCTCGGTCGAACCCGATTGCGATAACCACCATCACAGGCAAGACCGTACGGATACCTGACGAGAAGCCCACTGCGCTCTTCTTTTTTTCGGTCGGTTGCGGCGAGTGCGTCGCGGGTGCAATTTCCATGGGGAAAGCCGCCGCGTCTGTCGGGAAGAAGGCCCAGTTCCTGATCGTAGACGTGGATCCCGGTGAACAGAGCGGAGTGATCGCCGACTTTCTCCGCGGCATCGGCCGCCCCGGCTTGCCTGCCGCTATCGACAAACGCGCGACGCTCACGCGGACTTACCAGGTATCTGCGTTGAGCACTCTGCTGGTTGTCGACCATACGGGAAAGATCACCTTCCGAGCCACCGACCCCAACCCCCGCCAGATCCAGACTGCTCTCGCTCGAGCGGGGGCGCGGTGAATGGGCTCCTTGCTCTTGCCTTTGCCGCCGGGCTCCTAGCTCCGATCAACCCCTGCGGCTTCGCTCTGCTGCCCGCTTGGGTGACCTACTCCCTAGGCGACCGTGATGCCTCGCCAATGCCGGTGCGTCTGGCCCGAGGCGCACGCGCCGGTCTGGCACTCACGATCGGCTTCGCGGGAACACTGGCCCTGGCCGGATTGATCGTCAGCGCCGGGGTACGGGCTCTCATCTCAGTTGCTCCTTGGCTCGGACTGGCTACCGGAATCCTTTTACTCGTACTCGGAGTGTTGACGATGTCGGGCAGCACGATACGTCTGCGCTTGCCCGCCATCCCGCCGCGACCTAGATCAACGAGCGGATCAACTGGACTCGCTCGAATGGTCCTCTTTGGTGTGGGGTATGCGGCTGCCTCACTTTCGTGCACCTTTGGCGTACTGCTATCGGTAATAGCCCAGGCTCAGGCGACTGCAAATTACACTGGGCTCCTTGTGGTCTTCGCCGCTTACACAGCCGGCGCCGCGGCAATTTTGCTGCTGGTCTCAATCAGCACCGCGGCCGCCAGTGCAACACTCACCAGACACCTGACCAAATTAGCCCGCCATGGTCACCGAATTACTGCCGCAGTGCTTATTGCCACTGGCGTTTACTTAACTTGGTATTGGTATCCCGCCGCAACCAGCGATCAGGCCAGAAGTGGCAACAGGCTGGTACACGCATCCGCCACCGCGAGTACCTGGATCCAAGCCCACAGCACGGTCATTGCTGCGCTAGCCACTGCGGCTGTCCTCATGGTCATTGCTGCCGCGATCCACCACCGTTTGAGCATCACTCGGCATTCCACATCAAATCAACCCGACTCAAGTTCCCAGACCGAGCACGGCACACTCGATCATGGCCAATCGGTTGCTACCGTCACTGCATCTACCGTCACTGCATCTCTGCTCGACGGCCCCGATTCCGGCAACCACCGCGACTAAACCAAGCCGACAGAGGCGGGAGTCGGCCGGCCTATCCGACAGCGGTATTCGGTCAAGGCGTCGTCCAGGACTCGATTTCAGCCTCGACGCCGGCAACGATCCCACCCAGTTCGGCCGGAGAAGCACCGGCTCTGGCTGCGATATTCAGACCGAGGATTGCCGCGAGTAGAAGATCGGTCCGTCGCTCAATCACTTCCGTGCCCGCTCCGCTATCCGTACGCTCGACAGCGGTCCGCAACGATGCACGGACTTGTTCCCGGTGTGTTCTGGTTCGGGCGGCGATGGCGGGGTTAGTTGGAGCCTCGTCGGCCATTAGGTTGACCATGAGACATCCGCGGCCATCCGCGGCCATCCAAGCACCAACATCTCGGACGAAGGTCTCAAGCGCGATCCGACCATCGAGGGTGGTGCGCAGCGGCTCGAGAAGTGAACTGTCAATCGCCGATTGGTATTGGTTGAGAGCTGCATCTAGAAGCCCGGCCTTGGACCCGAACGCGTTGTAGAGACTTGACTGCGTGATGCCGAGCTCGGCCTCGAGCTCTCGGGTCGTTGTGTTTCGGTAGCCCTTCCGCCAGATGAGGTTCAGAGCTTTCGACAGAACGTCATCGATCTCGAACTCCCTCGGTCGCCCGCTCTGGCTTATTACTGGGGGACTTATTACTGGGGTCGGCACACCCCCAGAATAGCGGGTTTTGTAGCGAGCGCTCGACAATTTAAGCGTCGAGCGTTAGATTGGGTTTTGTAGCGAATGCTCGATAATTACCGACGAAAGGTTCCTAACTGTGACGAAGCATGCACATCTGTCGACGCTTGGGTTGCTCGCAATATCCGAGGCTCCTGAGGATAGCCGTGCCCTACTTGAGATAGCCAAGACCCAGATGGGGAGAGTGCCGAACATGTATGCCGAAATGGCCAATTCACCGGGTCTGCTCGGAACCTACCGGTTCGGATACGACGAATTCCGACGCCACTCTGGATTCAATCCAGCCGAGCAGGAGGTCGTTTTCCTCGCGATCAGTCGCTTCAACGGCTGCACCTACTGTGTCGGCGTGCATAGCGTGATCGCCGACCGGAACAAGGTCCCAACTGAAATCACCGACGCCATCCGTGCCGGCGAACCTATCGGCGATGCCAAACTCCAGGCCCTAAACCAATTCACCAACCGGATGGTAGCGACTCGGGGTCGGCCCAGTGATGAAGAGTTGGCACAATTCCTGGCTGCTGGGTACACCGAGAGGCAGGCTCTGGAAATCATTCTGGCAATTGCCGTTAAAACGCTGAGCAACTACTCCAACCACCTCTTTGACACCCCACTCGACGAGGCGTTCGCCCACCGCGCCTGGACCGAGCCGACGGCGTAAACAGGCGCGTCGTGACTCACCAGGTTGGTCTCAGTAACGCTCGCCGCGGTCGTAATATGCCGGACCGGCCGCGGCGAGTCAGGCCACACATCGCCGCTGGTGTCCCAACCCAAATGTACTAAGGAGAGGCATGAACACCGATCTGAGTAGTTCAGAGCGTTCAATCGCTTCCGTCGCGTCCCGGCTACCTTCGGTCATTCTGTTCGATGTGAACGGAACCCTCTCGGACCTGTCACCGATGGGGCAGCGGTTCCTCGACGTCGGCGCCCCGGCCCACCTGTCTGCGCTCTGGTTTTCCACACTCCTCAGGGATGGGTTTGCGCTCACCGCCGCAGGCAGCACCGCACCATTTGTTCAGTTCGGTATCGGTGCACTCCGTGCCAGTCTTTACAAGCTGCCGCTCAACCGTACCGTCGACGAAGCGATCGAATACATAATGGGTGGCTTCGATCAGTTATCCGTGCACGACGACGTCAAAAACGGCATACCCGCCCTGGCTGCTCTCAACATCCGCCTTGCCACCTTCAGCAACGGAGCAGTCAGTGTGGCTCAACATCTGTTCGAGCGGGCAGGGATTGGCGAGTACTTCGAACGGTTGCTCTCGGTCGAAGGTGTCAGTGCTTGGAAACCAGCACCGGGTTCATATGCGTATGCGGCGCAGCAGTGCCACGTCAAACCGATGGACATGATGCTGGTGGCCGTTCACCCCTGGGACATCGACGGTGCTCACCGTGCGGGACTTGGTACTGCCTGGATTAACCGGACTGGAGCAACCTACCCCGACTACTTCGCCACACCGACACTCGAAGCGGCATCGGTCTTTCACCTCGTGCAGTTGCTGAGCAAGTAGACAGCCGCACTCTCGCACCTGCCATCGAGCTTAGGCGGTGAGGGGAAGAGATTTTGCCGTGCTCAGATCGCTTGGTCGCGAGACCACGGTCGGCGACATGTCTATGATCGGCAGCAGTTTTCGGAGCCCGATGTTTTCGACCGGGTCGAGGACGGAATGCTGCACGCACGCGGGCAGTAGGCGACCGGTCTCTGGGTGACTCATGGTGTACATGCACGCGCTGAGACGCTCCTGAGCCTCCCTAATCTTGGGATCATCACTGGCAATTCCCTTCTCCATGAGATCCCAGGCTGGGTTCACATCAGCGGCGTCCATGAAGTTGTGCACGACGAAGGTCTTGAACTGGAGCCTGGCCTTGCGGGCGGCATTGATGACGCGACATGTTCCGCCTGCTCGCTTGGTGATCCGTCGCGCAAGTGCGATCAATGGAAAGATGTCGCCTGGATGGGCAGAGAGTGCTCGCACAATCTTGACGGCGAGGATGTACTTGGGGGTGCCTCCGAAGATCATTCCGCCGAAGTGGTCGAGGAGCCGATCACGAGCGACTAGATCTCTTGGTTCGTCCGGGTCGAGCAGGGGGGTGAACAGTCCGTCGACACGCAGAACAACCGTCGATCGGTTGCAGCGCGGGTCGCCGAATTGCGTAGCCTGCCACGGCAGTTTCTGTCCTGCGCCCTTCTCAATCTCTCTCCAGACCGCATCAATCGTCACCTCGTCAAAGTTCTCTTGCCAACGGCGGTCATCACCGACGAACGCCGCGGGCTGAAACGACATCATGTCGAAAGGCATCTCAAGCACAGCACGCGTAACTTCACTCACCTGGTCGACGTTGGATGGAGTGACCGTCATGTTGTGCGCTAGATACGAGCTGACACCATGGTCCCGTTTAAGGTCAACGAACATGGCCGCAAAATTTGCACGGAAAGGGTTGAGCTCTGCCTCAGTACGTGGCCGCGGGATCCCTCGTCGACCGCGCATCAGGGAATCGAAGTGCACTGCAAAGGAGACTCTGTTGAATCGCAGTTCCCCACTCTCCTTGAGCACCAGATCGAGGAGGTAGGCGTAGTCGAAGTCCCCGTGGGTCATCGACATGGGCTCTCGGCCGTTCGCCCGCATCGCTAGCAGCGCGGCCGCATGGTCTGGCGCAGGGAGCAGACTCACTTCCCCGCCGATGAGTTGAGCGTGTGCACGGGGACCTCGAACTCTCCGCAGGTACTCCATCTGCTCGGTCACACCATTGATCGTGTGATTCCCATCGATCCGCACCTTGTTCGCGTCGGCCGAGTGGTAACACGGGGAACAAGTCAAGTTGCATTTGGGAAAGACGCCATGCGTGCCTTCGCATCCCACGGCACATCTGCCAAGCAGCTGGTTTGCAGTCTTAACATGCTCAGGCAACTCTGCCCAACGCCTATCAAGGGCGACTCGAGTCTCCGGATGGATCGGTCGGGTTCGCAACTCGAATTCACGAAGCACCGCAGCAATCGTCAAGGCAATCGCTTCCCAAGCGCTGGTGTCAAAAGTGCCGTGGGCAGCGACGGGCTTGGGGATACGGGCATTCGATCTCCTGATTTTTAATTTATGAACCCAGCGGGGAACACGTAAACACCCCAGGTCATTCCCATAGACAGAACTTCCCGCCTCGGGTTCGTCCTAGCCCACCCGGGGTCTGCTCCTCGACCGGCCGACACTGCCAATCGCCTGAAAGAGCAGAGAGGGCCGGGTGCCGATTGAGTTGATAAAAATCGTAGTGACCGACGCAGCCATAGCGATCATCGCCCACACCGGGTAGACCAGACCAGTGGCGGCCAGTGGCACCCCAATGCCGTTGAACGTGAAGGCCAGGCCCACGTTGACACGGGTTCGCCGGTAGGAGCGGTCGCTGATGTCGCGGGCAGCCATGACCGCACCAACTTCCTCACGGAGCAGCACGATGTCGGCGGATTCGACTGCTATGTCGGTGCCACCACCGGCTGCGATACCGACGTCGGCCTGCATCAGGGCGGGAGCGTCATTGATGCCGTCGCCGACCATGGCCACGCGCGTTCCATCGGCCTGTAGTTCACGGACAATCTCGGCTTTGCCCTCGGGGCGCACCCCGGCTCGGACATCGGTGATGCCTAACTGCTCGGCGACGCGGCGAGCGGCTCGTTCGTTGTCCCCAGTGACTAGCACTGGGTTCAGGCCAGCCGCGAGCATCGCAGCGACGGCCTGCCTGGCGTCTGTCCGGAGTTCGTCTCCCAGAGCAATCGCCCCAATTAGAGCCCGCTCAGCAGCCACGACGATCACGGTGTGTCCAGAGCCCTCCCACTCATTGATCCACGCGGTCAGCACGGAAAGGTCGATACCAGCCTCGATCAGAAACCCGGGTTGGCCGACCAGCACCTGTTTTCCGGCTACCTTGGCGCGAACCCCGGAGCCAGTTACTGACTTAAAATCTTCGACCACACTTACGGGGAGAGTGCGTTGTCGTGCGGTGGTGACGATTGCGCGGGCCAGAGGGTGTTCCGAGTTGCCTTCGGCCGACGCGGCCAGAGTGAGCACCTCGTCCTCGTCGCCATGGACGACCTTGATGCCGCGGACGGTGGGCCGACCGACGGTGAGAGTACCGGTCTTGTCCAGCACGATCCGACGCACCTGACGGAAGGTTTGGAACGCCTCTCCGGTGCGCATCACGATGCCGCGGTCAGCGGCCGCCCCAGTGCCACGGACGATTGCCAGCGGAGCAGCGATGCCCACCGCGCAGGGGTAGCCCATGACCAGCACACTCAGGGCAGCAAAGACTGCCCGCCGAACATCAGATTCTCCGGTCAGTGCCCAGGTGCCGCCCAACCAGCCGAGTAGCGCGAGCACGGAAATGGTGAGGATAGTGGGGGTATAGACCCGCAACACCTTGTCGACCAGGTGGAGGATGCCCGGCTTAAGCGCCCGGGCATCTTCGACGTGGCGTACCACCTGGGCCAAGAACCCTTCAGCTCCAGTCGCGGTAATCTCGATCAGCAGACTGCCGACACCATTGATCGCACCTCCAACGACGTCATCACCTGGACCTCGATCGGCCGGGATCGGTTCGCCAGTGACCAGGGCGAGATCGACTGCGGAGTGCCCCGTTCGGATTCGTCCATCCAGCGGGATCCGTTCCCCGGGTCGCACTCGCACCAATTGGCCGACTGCGATCTGTTCGACCGGCACCTCAGATTCAGCACCATCTTCGCCCGTTAGCCGGGCCAGATCCGGTTGCAGGTCCAGCAGCTTCTTTATCGACTGGCTGCTGCGGGTCTTGACCAGCAGCGACAACCATTCAGAGAAAATGTGGTAGTTCACTACCAGCACCGACACGGCAAAGAACGCCGCGGTCGGATAGTGGGGCAGAAGGTTGGTCAGCCCAATGGTGCCGCCGGCGATGCCAGCGAAGGCACCCACCTCTACCAGCACGTGCTGATTGAGGATTCTCCTACGTGCCGATTGATAGGCCATCCGCAGGATATGCGGCGCCACCCCGAGCAGTACGGCGACCGAGAGCAACCCGGCCAGCCACCCAATCACCGGTTCGGTGAGCACGCCGGTCGCGCGCAGTACGAGGACGGTGGCGCCTGGAACAACGATGCCCATCGCGCCTAGCAGTGCTTTGCCAGTACCGGCCGGACGGAACAGTGCATAAGACAAGGGCACCATCAGCACGACTACCGAGGCCGGCACCAGTATCGAGAATATTCCGGATACGGTGGCAATCAGACCGACCGCAGTCAGGCTCACCGATATGGCAGCCAGCAACCGGCCGCCTTCACGGGCTAGGTCGGCTTCCTCCTCCTCGAATGGGCGCAATTTTCGTGGGTCATACAAGTCATAGCCCACGTCGCGCAATGTTCGAAGGATCTTCTCCGGAGAGACCATGGCTGGGTCGTAGTCGACTAGCGCCTGCTCGTGGGTCAGGCTCACAGAAACGGTAGCTACCCCATCCATCCGGCCCAGTGCTTTCTCGATCGTGCCGGTGCAGAGCGAACAGTGCAGTCCCGCGATCCGGGCCCGGATCCGCTGATGACCGGGCGTGCTGCTTGGCTCGGACGCCCACAACTCTGAACTTTCTTTGATTGCAATATTCATTGGGCCACGTCCTGAACCACCGCATAGCCCGCCGCAATGATCCGTTCAACCAGCACACTCCGCTCGGTCATCTCCGGGCCGACCTGCACCTCCACCCGGCCGGTGGTGTGATCGGCAGTCACATCACGTACCCACTCCACCCGTCGCAGGACGGCGCCGATCCGCATCTCGCACCCGGTGCACGAGATGCCCTCTACCTGAAATATCAACGTCTCCATCAGAAGCCTTCCCCAATGCTTGACTTGTGGTCGATTTGTTCTACAGCACCCTAAAACCTTGCTCGTGGGGTAAGGTCAAATGTGGCCAGAGGACTAGGGAGGAGACCGAGATGGGGATGACCGTAGGAACCGCAGCCAGAACCGCAGGGGTGAGCGCGAAGGCGGTACGGCTCTGGGAGTCTAAGGGCTTACTGGCGCCTGCTGAGCGGACCGAGGCCGGTTATCGGATCTTCACCGACGACGACCTGGGCGTACTGCGATTCGTCCGCCAGGCTAAGGCACTTGGCTTCACCCTCAGCGAGATAAAGGACGTCTTGGACCTGCAGCGCCACGGGGCGACACCCTGTGCCCAGGTAATCGAACTCCTTGATGGCCACATCGCCCAGATCGACCGCACCCTAACCGATCTGCGCCAACTCCGCCGCTCGCTGGCCGACGCAAGGCAGATCGCCCGAGCGAGTCAACGTGACGGCGAGGATGCTGTGGTTTGTCGGATCATCGAAACCATCCCACCTACGACCTAAATCCGTAGTGTGACCGACCCCGGCCGGTACAACACGTTCGGATACCTCGCCGGTCAACTCACGGGCGATGCGCAAATTACCGCTGAAGTTCCCTTACGGACCTCACGAACTAACCGCAAATGTCTGTCCACCGAGGGATTCCACGACCGACACGGCTTAGCGTGGATGGCCGCGGCGAACGTGCTGCCGCCCGAACCGATGAGAACCAGGTCGAACCAGATCATAGAACTCTCTTAGTCATTACGGGGTGCGCAATATCCGCTCGGGCTCGTTCCATCCGTATAACCGGATGTTACGATTGATATCGTTCCACAACCTGAGGAGTGTCCAGATGCCTGCATCGACCGCGACCACCGAACCAATGCGTGCTCTCGTGCCAACCGAGCCGTCGATTGCTGAGGCTCTCGACCTGACCGTCAGCAGCACGCTGGTGCCACTCGAGGCCTCCGGCCGGCGGGTCATTGCGAAGTTCTTCCGAGCGGTCGGGGATCCCACTCGACTGTTGTTGTTGGAGTTCCTGCTCGCCCGCGAGCGGACGGTGACCGACTGCGTCGAGCATGTTGGTCTGGCCCAGTCGCGGGTGTCTTCGCACCTGGCGTGCCTTGCGGACTGCGGCTTCGTGACTGCGCGGCGGGACGGTCGTTTCACCCGTTATCAGGTGACCGATCGGCGAGTCGGCGAACTCGTCACGCTGGCCCGCGGCCTCGTCGCTGACAACGCCGCTGCGCTTGCGGCCTGTACCCGTGTCAACGCTTGACCGTGCTAACCCGCGAGGAGAATCTCATGTCTGACCATCCCTTCGGTGTCGGCGCCGCCTGCTGCGTCGGGGCTCCGTGGCTGCCCCAGTCCTCCAGCCGGACGCGAACCTGGTCATGAACCAACCAACCGCGCGTCATCGGCCCCTGCGGCGCGCCCGGTCGCAGGTCTTCCAGGTCCACGCCGACGGACCGCCGAATCCGGCTACCACACTGTCGCAGGGCCGGACTTGGTTGGCTGCGCATCTCAGTTACGTGGCATTCGGCACAGTGCTTCAGTTGTTGCCACCTTTCACCACCGACTTGCATACGCGTTTCCACGTCTCTACGAGCGATGCCGGGTTGGGCATGACTATGTTCCTGCTGCCGGTGCTTTTACTAGCACTGCCTGGCGGAACCTGGGTCGACCGACACGGCTGGCGCGGCGGCGCCCGACTCGGATTCGTGATTCTGACCGTCGGGACGGTGGCTGCCGGAGCTGCGCCTAACTTTCCGACGCTGTTAGCTGCCCGGGCACTCGGCGGAAGCGGTGCGGCATTCGTCATCATCAGCGCCCTAAAACTGCTGGGCGATATGGTGCCGGCCGCTCGACTCGGCGGTGCGCTCGGCGTGTTCGTCGCCGGGTTGCCGATCGGTACGGTGCTCGCATTCGACGTGATCGCACCACTGGCCGGCAAGCACAACTGGTCTGTGGCATCGCTGGTCGGCGCCGGTGTCGTCGCCTTCTGCGCGCTGCTCTTCACCTGGGCCACCGCTGGCGTGTCCCAGGAACTGGTGCCCCGACAGGCAGCGGTAGCTGCGGTTCGGCCAAGGCTGAGTGGCAATCCAGAACTGCGCCGGTTGTTGGCGTTGACGGCGGTCGGCTACGCGACGATCATCGCGTTCACCACCTGGGCACCGACTCGGCTAGCCAGCGCTGCACACCTGGGTGTGCAGACCGGTGTTGTGATCGCGTCGATCCTGCTCGCTGTAGACATCCCGTTTGCCCCGGCCTGGGGGCGGCTGTCAGATCGGTTAGGCCGACGCAAGCCGTTTCTCGTGCTGGCTTTCGTCGTCTACGCCACCGGCGCGGTCGCACTACTAGGGGTGGTACATGCCGATGGACCACGCACTTTTTTGGTGGCGGGCGTCGTAGCGGTGATGGGTATTGGTTGCGCGATGTTCCTGCCAGCCTCCCTCGCCGTTCTGCCCGATTTAGTGCCAGCCAGTCAGTTGGGCGGCGGCTACGGATTGTTGGTCTCGGCGCAAATGTTGGGCATGGCGGCGGGACCGCCGACGCTCGGCACGATTTTCACCCACGCGGGAACCACCGTCGGCATCGGGGTGATCGCCGGGCTCGCCCTGCTCGGAGTGGCGATCGCCACCCGGCTGCGATGCCGTTGAACTTGAGGCGACCGGTCGACGCGAACGTATCCGGACTGAAGCAGGCGCCACCGGGAAATCTCCAGACTCATCGGTAAATATGCCCTACGGGGTCTGCTCTGTTTGCATGAGGTCGGCTACGTGCAACTCGAAGCCCACAGAGCCAAACTGTTATTCCAAACCTTCGCCCATCCGCGTCCAGCGGACGCCATGGTGGACCTTCTCACCTGGCGCAGTCACATCATCAACACCGGTACCGACTCCTGCAGACTACGAACAACCCAACAAGCCTGGAAAACATAATCACGCCACAACTAACGGTAGCGCAGTAACCAACACCGGGTAGGGCCAAAACAAGCGGCGAATCCGGGGCCAAACGAAGTGGCTATTCCCACCCAAGTAGCTGCTAAATCTTCGACGCTCAATCCAGCTTTGATCGCGATCGTCGCGGCGTAGAGCAACTCGCCGCCGTGGTCGGCTATCACATGGACACCGAGGAGTCGGTGAGTTTTTGCGTCAGCCACCAACTTGATTGCACCCCGAGTTTCTCGATTGGCAGGTGCCCGAGGTACTTGATCGAGGTCAAGAGTTCGCACGTCAACATCAAATCCGGCATGCCGAGCATCTGCTTCGGTGAGACCGCTCCACGCAAGTTGCGGCGTGGAGAATACGACGTGAGGCAACCCCGTGAAGTCGATCGCATCCTTATTCCCGGTGATCGCATTACGAGCGGCAATCCGACCCGCATCCCCAGCTACATAGACATATTGCGGACCTGCCACCACGCCACCGGCGGCCCAAACATTTGGATTGCTCGTTCGCTGATTGGCATCCGTCACGACTTGCCCGCGCTCATCAAGATCAATCCCTGCTTTATCTACGTCAAGACCGCGAACGTTTCCACGCAGACCGGTCGCCACTAGTACCTGGTCACCTACCCAAGTTGATCCATCCGCGCAGCGCAAAACGATTCCCTTAGCCGTGTGTTCGATGGCAACTGCTTTCGAGTCGCAGCGAATGATCCCGTCATCAACAAGTGCTTTATCCAAGAGCGAAGTCAATTCAGGTTCTGCAGTTGGCAGCAGGCGTCCAACGAGTGTGACCCGAGACCCAAGGTGTGCAAAGAGTTGTGCTTGTTCAACCCCAACGAAACCAGCGCCGATAACGATGAGCCGTTCTGGAAGTGTTTGCAACTCCATCGCCGTTGTCGACGTGAGGTAATCAATCTGGTCAAGTCCAAGAATCTTCGGTATCTCAGATTCAGCACCTGAAGCGATGAGAATCGCCTGAGCCGAAATCTCACGATCTCCCACCATCAACGAATGATCATTCTTAAAGTGCGCCTCGCCTCGAATGATTTCAAAATCGTGACTTGTTGCCACGTCGACGTACTTGGCCTGACGTAATCGCGAAACGAGTTCATCTTTCTGAGCGATCAACGTGCCGGGGTAGATCGGCCCACTTGAGGTCGCGAGTCCGTAGATTGGATGATGGCGACTTCGCGCAGCGATCTCAGCGGCCGCGAGCAGAGTCTTCGACGGCACACACCCAACGTTGACACAGGTGCCACCTACATTGGGGCGCTCAATCAGGGCGACCGAGGCTCCCAAGGAGCGAGCTTCAATGCCAGCGGCGGAGGCGGCAGATCCAGATCCGATTATCAGCAGGTCGTATTCCATATCGCGATTAGACACCTTCCGGTACACTGTAAGGTCAAGGGGATTTAATCATGAAAATAAGTGAACTTGCGGCCCGAGCCGGTACCACCCCTAAAACCCTCCGCTTTTACGAAGAATCTTTGCTGCTCCCGGAGCCGACGAGAACCCTCAACGGTTACCGCGACTACGACGAAAGCGCGATCGCCCGAATACAGTTCGTTAAAGCGGGTCAGGCCATTGGACTGACGCTCGCCGAAATCAGAAACCTCATGAGCATTCGCAACGATGGAGCACCGCCCTGCAGCGCAGCGACTCATCTCCTTGATCAGCACCTAAAGACGATCACCGAACGAATCCGCGAACTCACGGTGCTCAAGCGAGACCTCGCTCAACTCAAGATTCGAGCCAGCAACCTAGATCCTTCAGAATGCCTGCCAGAAAGTGTCTGCCGCGTAATAAACCCTTGGCATTGAAGGGGATTGTCGAAATCCGGATCGCTTAGCTAAAGAACTCAGTTCGGGTACTCGGTAACTACATCGATGGCAAAATGTCGTGCCTCTTCTACGGCCTGCCAATCTTGGGCGGCCTTTGCGGCCGTCAGAGCGCCGTCATAAATGAGGGCAAGGCGTTTGACTCGATGGTCACTAATCTCCAGCCCTGAAATCGTGGAGATGTGTTCGTTAAGTGCGCTCCGGTATCGGTGCACGACTTCACGAACAGAGGCAATGTTTGGCCGTTCCACGACTGCATTGGTGAATGGGCATCCCTTGAAATCTGGAGCGCGCACGCCCTGTTCCAGCAAATCAAAAAGATGTTCGACGCGCTCGGGCGCAGATAGCGATGGATCATCGACGGCTCGGACGGACAGAATCCAATCCTCCAATCGACGCTCCAGGTAGGCGGCAACGAGGGCATCTTTGCCGGGGAAGTTGCTGTAGAGGGTCGCCTTAGCGACCTGGGCTTCCGCTATCACTTGATCAACCCCGGTTGCTTGGATCCCTTGTGAGTAGAAGAGCCGGTCAGCGCAGTCAAGGAGCCGCTGTCGAGCCGGCTCCGCCACCTTGGTTCTGTTCATGAGTTGACTTTACCAGAACGGTCTGTCTATTCTCTACAGACAGACCGTTCTACTCACTAAGGAGCACCATAATGTCATCGCCATTGAAAGTCGCAGTCGTTATTTATGAACCACTCTCGGGAGACAGCTCACGCGTCTACCGCGGACTCCGGACCGCTTTAGAGTTGCACGAAGCAGGTGACGACATCGTTCTGCTCTTTGACGGCGCGGGCGTGGAATCGCTGGCCGCGATCTCTGACGCGAAGAACCCAATGCACCCAATCCTTGAGGCACTCTCCGGTCGCGTTCGAGGAGCGTGTAGCTTCTGTTCCAATTCGTACAAAGTTGCAGAGACCATAAAGGAACATGGTTGGACGCTTTTAACCGACTACAAAGGTGAAGCAAGCGTCCGCACACTCCTTGCCGACGGCTACCAGGTTATAAATTTCTAAATTTATAACGCTCAGAGTCAGCAACCCCTCACGGGGCGCAGCCAGCAACAGAAAACTGGGAGAGCATCTGCGTCCTGTGAGTGGTTCATTGGCTTTATCCATTAGAGAAAGATCAAAGTGCCTGGGTGCGGCAGCGCTTTATTCTTTGCTGTTTGATCCAGAGCAGCCACAACTGCTCCTATGAAACTCCGATTCTGTTGGTACTTCGTAGTGCTGATGAAAACGAGCCCGGAGTGCGTACGACCCTGACTCGCCCACTGCCTATCGAGCAGTTGAAAATCGGCGATGTTGAGGGTGACGAGTGCGCGACTCTCAATTGTGGCCAACTCAAGTACGTCAGCATCCGTCATGGATCGTAAGTCTGCGTTTTCCGCAATGCCGTAGACGTCGTGACCCAGGTTACGCAATTGTTCTGCAATCTTCGCCCCGAGCATTTCATCAAGCAATAAGCGAGTCACGCCCCGAGCAAATCTCTGTTACGCGCGTGTACTTGTGCAATGTCAAACTCCACCTGATCTACGTACGCAATCAGCGCATCGATCTCTTCTGGGTAATCGCTTCGATAATCGATGGCGATGCGGAGCATGCGTTCAGTGACTCCTGAGTTTTCGCTGACCAAATCGACCAACTCCTGCTCGTCCAACTCCGGTTCGGCTTGTCGAGCAGAACGGACGGCTCTGATGATCTCCCAGATATCGGGGCCTCCCACCAGGAGTGCGCGGCGGCCAAAAGGTCCATCACGGAAGATGACGCCTGGGTGAACCTCCATTCGCAACCCTTCATCAACAAAACGCGACGCAGCAGAAGAACTGCTAAGACCTGGATGCCTAACGGAGTACTCAAGCAGCCGAGCGAGTACTCGCTCCTCAAACCGGATTGAACGGGGAGTCGTCATACACTACATTGTAGTTTTCTGTAGTGGTTTAGACAACTATCCTTACGGCAGAAGGTCAGCGCCACGTCAAATCACATGTGAGCCGAGCACTGAATGAAGACTCACACTCGTCCAGTCTGAGAACCCACTTGGCGCTCGTGGCACGCACGGGGTGGGATGAAAACCAGGTGGCCTGGGGTTAATCAACCGTGCAACGAAACACGGATGACTTCGACGCGGATGGCCATCAAGGAGACGACGAACTTCCTCTCGTGCCTCCAGCGGTCTACATCGCCCCCGAACGGGTTATGGCTGTCATGGCCGCCGAAGGGGGCGAGCGACTCCGCCACATGAATCCCATGCGGATCTTCCTTCTTGCGGTTCTCTCTGGAGGGTTCATCACGGTTGGGGCACTTTTCTCGGTTCTCCTCGCCACTGGCTCCACCAATGAAGGTCTCACCCGGCTGCTTGAGGGTCTCGGGTTCTCGGCTGGGTTCTTCTTCGTGATCTTGTCTCATGCGGTGCTCTTCACCGAGGCAAACGTCGCCATGCCGGCAACCGCAATCCGACACACAGCCCCCTGGCGGAGGATTCTCCGCTTCTGGGGGCTTGCCTGGCTCGGCAACTTCCTCGGGGCGCTTATCGTCGCGAATCTCATCGGCTACGCCCAGCACTACTCGCCCGCAGTGCAATCTCTGATCCGGGATGTCATCGCATCGAAGATGAGTTACCGGGAGGTCGGGGGTATCCATGGCTGGACCATGCTCGTCGTCTCCGGAATTCTCGCCAACTGGCTCGTGGGGATGGCAGCCTTCTTCGCAATGATGGGTCGAACCATCTTCGGCAAGTACATTCCCGTCTTTCTCGCGGTGACAACGTTCGTGGCGGCGAACTTCCAACACAGTCCGGCCAACATGGGCTTCTTCTCCCTCGCTGCGGCTCAGGGCGATGGTCCGGGTTGGACCGCCGCCCTGCTTTGGAACATCATCCCCGCCGGCATCGGGAACATCATCGGTGGCTCCGTACTGGTCGCGGCACTCATGTCGTACGCTTTCCAAACCCGAAAACTCACCTCTTGACCAGCGATATCGGAGATCACAATCAACGATGAGGACCATTGACATCGCGGACCTGCCAGTTGTGACGACTGAGCAGATGCGTGAGGTGGATCGAATCATGGTGTCAGAATTTGGCATCAGCCTCATCCAGATGATGGAGAACGCCGGACGAAGCCTGGCCCAATTGGCCCTCGAGCTTTACGCACCCAAGTCGGTCACCGTGCTGGCTGGCTCCGGAGGAAATGGCGGCGGCGGATTGGCAGCAGCACGTCACCTTGCCAATCATGGGATCGAGCTGGATATCGTGCTGGCCTTCCCTGAGGACAGGGCGAATGGAGCCGCCCGGGTCCAACTCCAAGCACTTCGCCGGATGGGCATTCGCATCCGCACCACGCCTGAATCGGGCCACCTACCAGATGTGGTTATCGATGCGCTCATCGGATACGGCCTGTCCGGGCCGCCCGTCGGCGTCGCAGCGGAACTGATCGCCTGGACCAATGAAGTACCCGCTCAGGTACTCGCGTTGGATGTACCAAGCGGCTTCGATGCTCAGTCAGGACAGGCGCTGGATCCGTGCGTCCGTGCGGACGCGACGCTGACGATCGCAGCGTCGAAGCACGGCCTCGTCGGCGAAGTGAAAGCTGGCCGCATCTACCTCGCCGACATTTCGGTACCGAGCGACATCTACCGACGATGGGGGTACCAGGGCGGCAACATCTTTGGGCAAGAGTGGATCGTGCGAGTGGTTGATGGAGCGAAGCAGACCAATACACACAGGCAGTGGAGCTGAGGGCCTTGGGGATGAGCACGCCTGCGCGCTGCTACGAAGCCACGATCAAAGCAACTCTCAAGAGCGCAAAAGACAAAGAGCACTACCGGGTTCGCCATGACAGCGTCGATCAATTCGGAAAGCTCTCACTGCGCAGGGCAGGCAAGATGCTTCGTGGTTCGTGCAAATGAATTTTCATGAGCGAAGCCACCGCTGGAGGTGAGCGAAGCCACCGCTGGAGGTGAGCGAAGCCACCGCTGGAGGTGAGCGAAGCCACCGCTGGAGGTGAGCGAAGCCACCGCTCGCGGAAAAAATTTGTGGAGCTGAGGGGATTCGAACCCCTGACCCCCTCATTGCGAACGAGGTGCGCTACCAGCTGCGCTACAGCCCCCAAAGGGACGTTCGCGAGGTTATCACTTCCAAAGGGTAGGGGTAAAAAGCCTTACTCGTTCGC
>Ga0082335_1001221_pt1 | contig 56963 bp, 45 predicted proteins | sample Subgrocontami58m_FD_72375 | JGI IMG/M metagenome (GOLD analysis project Ga0082335, IMG submission 72375) | Subsurface groundwater microbial communities from S. Glens Falls, New York, USA - GMW37 contaminated, 5.8 m (SPADES assembly) (version 2) ... | reverse complement strand
ACTTCGCCGACTACCTCCTCGGCACCCTCGACGTGCAGGCCCTCCGCTTCACGTCGCTCACCCAGGGCCTGACCTCACCCATCAGCCCGGTCTAATCCTCACCCATCAGCCCGGCCGTACAGACTGCCACGGCAACTTCCTGGGGGAACTGCGAGCGCCACGCAGCTGCATGCGTGGCGCGATGTCTTTACTCCAAGTAGTTGCCGTCCTCTGTGGCCCTTCGTGCTCCTCCGTGTCTCTGTGATGAGAAGCCCCCTCCCCTCAGTGGCGGTTCTCCACAAGGGCAGGCTCGTTCACCTTGGATCGGACATGCCACGGGGCTAACTTTCAAGGCTAACCCGAACCGCACCGTCGTGGACCAGAGCCGCATCCGCAACTTCTGCATCGTCGCCCACATCGATCACGGCAAGTCGACCCTCGCCGACCGCCTGATCGAGGCCACGGGCATGCTCCAGAAGCGCGAAATGAAGGCCCAGGTGCTCGACACGCTGGACCTCGAGCGCGAGCGCGGCATCACGATCAAGCTGAACGCCGTGCGCATGAGCTACGACGCCAGGGACGGCGTCACGTACGAGCTCAACCTCATCGACACGCCCGGACACGTGGATTTCACCTACGAGGTGTCGCGTTCGCTCGCCGCCTGCGAGGGGGCGATCCTCGTCGTGGACGCCTCGCAGGGCATCCAGGCGCAGACGCTCTCGAACCTCTTCCTCGCCATGGAAGCGGGACTCGAGATCATCCCGATCCTGAACAAGATCGACCTCCCGGGCGCCGAACCCGAGAAGCGGCGCGACGAGGTGGTCGGTCTGCTCGGCTGCAAGCCCGAGGACATCCTCCTCGTCAGCGCCAAGGAAGGGATCGGCATTCCCGAGCTGCTCGAGGAAGTCGTCGCCAAGGTGCCGCCGCCCAAGGGTGATCCGGCCGCCCCGCTGCGGGCGCTCGTCTACGACTCGTACTACGACAAGTACCGCGGCGCGATCCCGAGCGTCCGCGTGGTGGATGGCACCCTCAAGAAGGGGATGCGCATCACCTTCGGCACCAACGACGCCGTGTACGACGTGGATGAGGTCGGGTACAATCAGCTCCGCCAGGTCCCCACCGACGCCCTCAGCGCGGGCGAGGTGGGCTACGTGGTCGCGAGCGTGCGGTCGGTGAAGGAGACGCGCGCCGGCGACACCGTGTTCGACGCCGAACGCCACGCCACGGTGCCGCTGCCGGGCTACCAGGCCGTGAAGTCCTTCGTCTTCGCGGGCGTCTATCCCACCGACACCCAGCAGTACGAGGACCTGCGCGACGCCCTCGAAAAGCTGCAGCTCAACGACGCGTCCCTGCACTACCTCCCCGAGACCTCCACCGCGCTCGGCTTCGGCTTCCGCTGCGGGTTCCTCGGGCTCCTGCACATGGAGATCGTGCGCGAGCGGCTCGAGCGCGAGTTCAACCTCGAGCTCGTCACCACCGTGCCGAGCGTGGAGTACCACGTCTTCAGGACGGACGGCACGGAAGTGCTGGTCGAGAACCCGGCGCTGATGCCGAGCGCCGCCGTCATCGATCGCGTCGAGGAACCGTTCGTGCGCGCCCGCATCATGGCGCCGGCCGACTATATCGGCCCCATCATGACGCTCGGCACCGACCGGCGCGGCGTGTACAAGGGCATGCACTACGTGGACACCACGCGCGTGGAAATCGCGTGGGAGTTCCCGCTCGCCGAGATCATCCTCGACTTCTTCGACCGGCTCAAGTCGATCTCGCGCGGCTACGCGTCGCTCGACTATGAGATGCTCGAGTACCGCGCCAGCGATCTCGTGAAGCTCGAGATGCTCATCAATGGCGACCCGGTGGACGCGTTCTCGGTGATCATCCACACCGACAAGGCGTACGACTGGGGGCACAAGATCGCGGTGAAGCTCAAGGAGCTGATCCCGCGGCAGCTCTTCGAGGTCGCCATCCAGGCCGCCATCGGCCAGCGCATCATCGCGCGCACCACGGTGAAGCCGCTGCGCAAGGACGTGCTCGCCAAGTGCTACGGCGGCGACATCAGCCGCAAGCGCAAGCTCCTCGAGAAGCAGAAAGAGGGCAAGAAGCGCATGAAGAGCGTCGGCAGCGTGGAGATTCCGCAGGAGGCCTTCCTGGCGGTGCTGCAAGTCGATTGAACGGCGATTGAGGATCGGGAATCCGGATTGGGATTCCGGATGACGATCGAGGATTGCGATTGGCGATTGGCTGCGGAGGAAGCGGCGGGTCGCCAATCTCGTTTTCGACGCGCACTGGTGGCACCGCTCCGACGGGTGAACGGCAACGACCTACCACGGATTTCACGGAAACTGGCGGAGGAACACGGATCCAGCGTTGGGACACCCCTCGATGCAGGATCCGTGTTCCTCCGTCTGCTTCCGTGTCATCCGTGGTCTGCCTTTTGCTTTGCCATTGTTCGCACGCCATCCCGGCAGTCGCTAGTTTTGCACTGTGCCCGCTCTCGTCATCCAGACCTCATTCCTCGGCGATACCGTCCTCACCACGCCGCTGCTCGCGACGCTGGCCGAGCGGGGTCCGGTGGACGTCGTCGTCACGCCGCTGGGCGCCTCGCTGTTGCGGGGCAATCCGTCGGTGCGCACGCTCATCGTGTACGATAAGCGCGGCCGCGACGCGGGACTGACCGGCCTGAGGCGACTGGCCCGGCGCCTGCGCGACGCGGGCTACGAGGCCGCGTACATGGCGCAGGGCTCCCTCCGCAGCGCAGTGCTTGCCCGCGCCGCACGCATTGCGCGGCGAGTCGGCTTCGACAGCTCGGCCGGACGGGCGCTGTACACCGAACGGGTGCCGTACCGACGCAGCGCGCACCACGCCGAGCGGCTCTGGCGGCTCGCCGCAGGCGACGCGGCGCCGACGCCCGCGCCGGAGGTCATTCGCCCGCGCCTCTTTCCGTCCGACGAGGACCGCGCCGCGGTGGACGCATTGCTGCGGGAACTGCCCCCCGGCGGCCCGATTGTCGGCGTGGCCCCCGGCAGCATCTGGGGGACGAAGCGCTGGCCGTACCTCGCGGGACTCGTCGCTTCGCTCGACGCGGTGCGATTCGTGGTCATCGGCAGCGGCGAGGATGCGTCGCAGGCGGAGACCATTGCCTCGGCGGCCCCCGGACGCGTGCTCGATGCCACCGGTCGGCTCTCACTGCTCGCCAGTGCCGAGCTCATCGAGCGTTGCGCGGTGCTGGTGGCGAACGACTCGGCCCCCACCCACCTCGCCTCGGGCGTGGGCACGCCCACGATCACGATCTTCGGACCCACCGTGCCGTCGTTCGGCTTCGGCCCGCTCGCCCCGCGGTCCGAGTCCATCGGTGTGGAGGGGCTGGGATGCCGGCCGTGCCATCCGCACGGTCCGCGCGAGTGTCCGCTGGGGCATTTCGACTGCATGCGCACGCTCGAACCCTCGCGGGTGGCGGAGCGCGTGCTCAATTTGATTTCCAGACCCCCTGTTCCCTGACCCCTGCTCTTATGAGTTACGTCATCGGCGTCGACATCGGAGGCACCAATCTCGTGGTCGGCGCCATGCCGGCCGACGGGAGCCGTGAGATTGGCGTGCACACGCTCCCGACGCGCGCCGACCTCGGCGCCGACGCCGTGGTGCAGCGCATCTGCGAGATGATCGAGACCACGATCGCCACGGTGCTGCGCGAGACGGGCGCGACGCGCGCGCAGTTCGCCGGCGTCGGCATTGGCTGTCCGGGTCCGCTGGACCGGGAGAGGGGCGTCGTGATCGTCACGCCCAACCTCGGCTGGACGGACTTCCCGCTCCGCGACCGTATCACGCGCGAGGTGGGAATGCCGGCGACGCTCGACAACGATGCCAACTGCGCCACGCTCGGCGAGTGGTGGCTCGGCGCCGCCAAGGGCGGTCGTCACGTAGTGGGCTTCACGCTGGGCACGGGCATTGGCGGCGGGCTGATCCTCGACGGACGGCTGTTCCACGGCGCAAGCGACGTAGCCGGCGAGATCGGCCACACGACGATCGAGGCCAACGGCCGCCGGTGCGGCTGCGGCAATTACGGCTGCCTGGAGGCGTATGCGTCGGGTCCCGCCATCGCGATGCGTGCGCGCGAGGCCGTGGCCAATGGCGAACCCTCCCTGCTGCACGAGCTCTCCGGAGGTGACCTCTCCAAGCTGACGGCCGCGCTGGTGTACAAGGCCTCCAGGCAGGGCGACGAGATCGCCGCGGAAGTGGTGAAGGAGACGGCGCGATTCCTCGGGATCGGCGTGGCCAACATCCTCAACGTCTACAATCCCGACGTCGTGGTGCTCGCCGGCGGCGTGGCGCAGGCGGGGGACTCGCTCTTTGTGCCCCTGCGCGCCGAAGTGCGACGGCGCGCGTTCAAGCCGGCCGTTGACGCCTGCCGGATCGTTCCCGGGTCGCTTGATGGCAGCGCGGGCATGGTCGGTGCGGTGGCCGCGTTCCTCGAAGAGCACCCGGTGGCGTGACCAAGCGCCGGGTCGGCGTCCTCGGCACCTTCGTCTGGGACGTCATTCACGGTCGTGACGTACGGACCGCCCCCGTACAGGAGTGGGGCGGCATCACGTACGCGCTGGCCGGCTTCGACGCCGCGCTCCCCGACGACTGGGAGCTGGTGCCGATCGTGAAGGTCGGCGAGGACCTCGCGCGCGAGGCGCGCACCTTCCTGTCGTCGCTCAAGCGCGTGGCGCCGGACGCGACGCCGGTGACGGTGCCCTACCCCAACAATCGCGTCGAGCTTCGTTACCTCGATGACGAGCGCCGCAGCGAAGTGCTGAGCGGCGGCGTGCCCGGATGGACGTGGCAGGGGCTGCAGCCGCTGCTGCGCGGGCTCGACGCGCTCTACGTGAACCTCATCTCGGGCTTCGAGCTCGACCTCGACACCGCGACGCTGCTGCGCCAGCATTTCCGCGGCCCCATCTACTGCGACCTGCACTCGCTGGTGCTCGCCGTTCAACCCTCCGGACTCCGCACCCTCCACCCCCTCCCTCGCGTGGCCGATTGGTGCCGCTGCTTCGACCTCCTGCAGGTCAACGAGGACGAGTTGTCGATGATGGCGCCCGACGGCCTCGCCCTGGCGGCGACGGCGCTGGCCGCCGGGGTGCAGGCGCTGGTGGTGACGCTGGGGCCGCGTGGCGCGGTCTACTTCGCCCCCGCGCACTTCTCGCGCCTCGCCGACCGGACGACGGCGCCGGCGGCATTTGCCTCGGCGGGCGGCGCACTCCGCACGGCGCTGCTGGCGCCAGCTGCGGGACAGGTCCACGTCAAGGGGGATCCCACAGGGTGCGGCGACGTGTTCGGCGCTACCTATTACTCACGGCTGCTCGCCGGTGATATAATCACCGATGCGCTGCGCGCGGCGATTGCCGCCGCCGCCCGTAACGTCGAGCACCGCGGAGCCACCGGGCTCGCGCATTTCCTTCGTGGAGAGCTGAGTCCCTCGTGAACGTCATCACCGTGCCGCCGTCGCTGGACGACCAGACCTTCGAGCAGGTGCTGGAGCAGCTCGCGCCCCTGCCGGCGGATGCGCGCATCCTGCTCGATGCCCGCAACACCACGTGGGCGTCGCCGTACGGGCTCACGGCCCTGCTCACGCTGGCGCAGTCGCGCGCGGAGAAGCCGCAGTTCATGCCGCCAGAGCGGGACGATACGTCATCGTACTGGTCGCGGGCGCGGTTCTTTGACTACGCGGGCGAGTTGTTCGAGATCAAGGGCAAGGTGCCGCCGCGGGGCACCGAGCGCGAGTCGCGCACCCTGCTCGAGGTGACGCCGGTCTCGCGCAGCGACGACGTGCACAAGGTCGTCGAGCGGATCAAGGACAAGGCCGCCAACATCCTGACGCAGAACCTCCACCTGGAATCGCGCGCGGTGATGGGGTTCGCGATGGCGCTGTCGGAGGCCTGCCAGAACATCGTCGAGCACGCTGGCCGTGGTGGCTGGGTGGCCGTGCAGAACTACAACTACCGCAAGCGCATGGGACGGCACGTGGTGCAGATCGCCGTCTGTGACGCCGGCGTGGGCATTCGCCAGTCGCTGGAGAGCGGCAACCGGCGGCCGCTCACCGACCGCTGGGATGACGGCGTGGCCCTCGAGACCGCGGTGATCCAGGGCACCAGCCGGTTTCCGGACCCCGGCCGCGGCCAGGGGTTCAAGGGAATTCGCGGCTACCTCAGGAAGTGGAAGGGGAAGCTCGCCGTCCGCAGCGGGACGGCGCGTGTCGCCGAGGTGCCGCCGTGGGATGACGATGTCGTACGCAAGGACCACCTCGCGCCGATGCCCGGCACGCAGTTGTTCATCATGATCCCCGAAGAGCTCGAACGGTGACCATGGCGCCCCATACCATTGACGTCTGCGCGGTGCTTCGCAGCGCCGTGAACCAGAACTACGGCAACCTCCTCACCCGCGACACGGGGATGGCGGTGCGCCACCAGATCGAACGCGAACTCGCGGCCCATCGCGAGGGCGGCATCACGTCGCTCGACTTCTCGAGCATCGGCCTCATGGACTACTCGTGCGCCGACGAAGTGGTGGCCAAGCTCCTGGTGCTCCTGCAGAACGACGACCTGACGCGCGGCGGCTACGTGGTCTTCCGCGGCATCGGCGAGGATCACCTCGAGCTGGTGGAATCGGTGCTGACGCACCACGGATTGGCGCTGGTTTGCCTCTGCGAGGACGGCAAGCCGCGCCTGATCGGACGCGTCAGCGAGGCGGAGCGGCGGGCGTGGGACATGGTGCGGGTGCGCGGCCATGCCGCGCCGGCCGAGCTGGCGGACGAGTTTGGCTTCGGCGAGGACTTCGTGGCCGAGGTGCTCGACGAACTCTCGCGGCGGCGGCTCGTGCGCCGGGGGTCGAACGGGTTCCAGGCGCTCGACGTCGCCGACATGGTGCAATGATGGCGGAAGGCTTCAATCCGCCCCTGCAGGTCGTCGGGTTCATCGCGACGCGGCGCGGCGACGCCGAGCGCGGCCCGGCCATTCGACTGCGATCGGACGACGCCAAGCTGCGTGGGGTGGCCGACGGCGCGCTGGTGTGGATCTACGGACCGCGACGCCACGACCTGGCGACGGCCATCATCGACGACACGCTGCCGCGCGGCGGCGTCATCGTGCGCGACGTTGCCGGACTCGCGCCCACCGAGATCGTCCGGCTCGTGCGCACCGACGCGGATCGTCCGCTGCTGAATCCCAAGCCCGTCTGACCCATGGCCTCCTCCAAGAAACCCGTCCGCCCCCACGCGCTCGCCACGCAGGTCCTGCACGCCGGCGACGGCGTGCATGCCGCCGGCGACCCGGTGGTGTCGCCGCTCGTACAGTCCGTGAATTACGTGCAGGAGCCGGGCAGCGACGAACTGATGTACACGCGGTATGGGAACACGCCGAACGCCGTCCGCATCCAGCGGCGCATCGCGACGCTCGAGGGGGCCGAGGAGGCGCTGGTGCTCTCGAGCGGGATGGGCGCCACCGCCTGCGGCCTGCTCGCCCTGCTCCGGCCCGGCGACCACCTGCTGGCCAGCCAGTACATCTACGGCGGCACGCATCGGCTCCTCACCGAGGAGTTCCAGCAGATGGGAATCGATGTGACGCTCGTCGAGCCCTTCGAGCCCCGCGCGTGGCGCCGCCGCCTGCGCAAGGAGACGCGCGCCATCTTCATCGAGTCGCCCGTCAACCCGACCTGCCGCGTCCTCGACATGCGTGGCGTGTCGCTGCTCACCAAGGAACTGGGCATCGCCCTCGTCGTAGACTCGACGTTTGCGAGCCCGGTCAACTTCCGGCCGCTCGAACATGGCGCCGACGTCGTGATCCACTCGGCCACGAAGTACCTGAACGGACACCACGACGTGCTTGGCGGCGTGGTCTGCGGCACCGCGCCGTACATCGAGGAGGTGCGGCAGAAGGAGATCGTCTGGGGCCAGACCCCCGATCCGTTCGCGTGCTGGCTGCTCGAACGCGGGCTCAAGACGCTCGACGTGCGCGTGCAGCGGCAGAATGAATCGGCGCAGGAGATCGCCGAGTGGCTCGCGGGACGAAAGGACGTCCGCCGCTGCCACTATCCCGGCCTGGCGAGCCATCCCGATCACGCCGTCGCCGTGGACCAGCTCGACGGGTTCGGCGGCATGCTGGCCTTCGAGCTCACCGGCGGCGCCCGCGCCGCCGACCGGTTCGCCAAGCGGCTGAAGCTCGTGCGCTACGCGGCGAGCCTGGGCGGCGTGGATACGCTCGTCAGCGAGCCGCGCTTCTCGTCGCACGCCCGCATGTCGGCGGACGAGCGCGCGCGCATCGGCATCCCCGACGGCTTCATCCGCCTCAGCGTCGGGCTTGAGGACGTCAGTGACATCATGGCCGACCTCGAGCAGGCGCTCCGCTAGCCGATGATCCGCTTCTCGCACGTGCACAAGTCGTTCGCGCGCACCGGCGCGGCGCTGGCGGACGTCTCGTTCCAGGTGAACAAGGGCGAGTTCGTGTTCATCACCGGCCCGAGCGGCGCCGGCAAGAGCACCATCCTCAAGCTCTGCTTTTTCGAGGAGCGACCCACGCAGGGCGAGGTGAAGGTCTACGGCATCAGTTCCGCGACGCTCCGGCCGGCCGACATCCCGCGCCTGCGCCGGCGACTGGGCATCGTCTTCCAGGATTTCCGGCTGCTCGAGGACCGCAACGTCGAGTCCAACGTTGCCTTTGCGCTTGAGGTCACCGGCACGCCGCCGTCGCAGATTGCGCCGCGGGTCTCGCGCCTGCTCGCGCAGGTCGGCCTCTCGGCCAAGGCGACCGCCCTCCCGCTGGAGCTGTCCGGCGGCGAGCAGCAGCGCGTCGCCATTGCCCGCGCCCTCGCCAATGACCCGGTGGCGCTGGTCGCCGACGAACCCACGGGCAACCTCGACGAGCGGGCCACGCGCGGCATCTTCCAGCTGTTCCGCGACATCAACGCCAATGGGACGGCGGTGCTGATGGCGACGCATGACCTCGATCTCGTGCGGCGCTCCGGCTGCCGCACCATCGAGGTGAACCGCGGACAGGTCGTCTTCGACTCCGCGTCCGACGGCGGTTTCCGCCCGTCCGAGCCCCTCGAGGCGATGGAGGTGGACGAGTGAGACTCGCCGTGCGCGAGGCCCTCCTCGCCTTCCGCCGCGCGCCGATGCTGAGCGCGCTGTCCATCACGACGATCGCGTTCTCGCTGTTCGCGTTCGGCCTGTTCGGGCTGGTGGCGCTCAACATCCGCAACGCGCTGCGCACTGTCGAGGACCGCGTGGAGATCCGCGCGTTCATCGCCGACGGCACCGGCGCGGAAGCCACCGGCGCGGCCCTTGGCGACATCGGCGCCTTCCCCGAGGCCGCGTCGGTGCGGCTGGTCACGCAGGCCCAGGCGCTCGACCGCGCGCGGCGTGAACTCGGCGAGTTCAGCGACGTGTTCGAGGAGGGCATCCTCCCGGCGTCCATCGAAGTGCGCCTCAAGCCCGGCTTCCGCGACCCGGCCACGGTGCGCGCCGTCGCCAAGCGCATCGAGGTGTACGACTTCATCGATGACATCCGCTTTGGCGAGGAGTGGGTGGAGAAACTGCACCGGTTGCGCAACATCGCCACGCTGGCCGGCGTCGCGCTTGGCCTCACGTTCGCGATGGTCGCGGTCATCATCATCGGCTCCACCATCCGGATGGCGGTGATGGCACGCGCGCGCGAGATCGCGATCATGCGCCTCGTCGGCGCGACCAACGGCTTCATCCGGGCACCGTTCCTGATCGAAGGCTTCCTGAAGGGGACGCTCGGCGGCCTGCTCGCCCTGGTCCTGGCCTGGGTGGCGCTCGCGATCATCAACCGGTTCGTGGTGCAGGCGACGTTCTTCGACACCTGGATGGGCGCGATGGGCGTGCTCGCCGGAGCGAGCATCGGGCTGGCGGGGTCGGCGCTGAGTGTGGGACGACACTTGAGGCGGGTGTGAGCAGGCGGACGGCAGACGGCGGACGGCGGACGGCGGACGCGGCACGACGGCTGCAGCGCACCGTCGTGCGTTTCCTGATCGTTGTCGTCGTGTCCGCCGTCTGCCGTCCGCCGTCCGCCGTCTTCGCCCAGCAGCCGGCCCCCGCCCCGCAAAGCGCCGCAGATCGGGCGAGAGCCAATCGCGAAGAACTCGACCGCATGCGCGCCGAGCGCGAGCGGCTCGAGCAGCGGATGCGCGAGCTGCAGAGCAGCGCGCACGACATCAGCGAGGAGCGCACCAACATCGAGCGGCAGGCCGACGCCACGGCGCGGCTCGTGCGGTCGCTCGACGCACAGATCGGCGCGCTCGAGGGCGAGGTGGACGACGCCACGTCGAGCCTGATCCTGGCGCAGGACGAGCTGGTGATCAAGCGCTCCATGCTGCAGCGGCGGGTGCGCGAGATCTACAAGCGCGGACCGCTCTACTCGCTGGAGGCGCTGCTCTCCGCGCAGTCGTTCGGCGCGCTGGTGGCCCGGTACAAGTACCTGCACCTCGTGACGCAGCGCGACCGCGCGCTGGTGCGCCGCGTGGAGTTGCTCAATGACCAGGTGTCCGGCACGCGCACCCAACTCGTGCGCCTGCGCGGCGAGATGGAACTGAGCCGCGAGCAGAAGAGCGAGGAGGAGCGCCGCCTGCGCGAACTCGAGGACGTGCGCGGCCGCTCGCTGGCGCGGGTGCAGCAGACGGCACGGCAGACGCAGGCGCGGCTGGCGCAGGTCCAGCGCGACGAGAAGCGGCTCGCCGACCTGCTTGCCACGTTCGAGGCCGAGCGCCGCCGCGCCGCCGCGGCGCGCCCCAACGTGCCCGCCCCTGTCAGCACGCTGCGCACCAGCGACCTCGGCCGGCTCGACTGGCCGGTGGAAGGGGCCATTCTGTATCGCTTCGGCCGCGTCGTGAACGCCAACAACACGACGACACGCTGGAACGGCATCGGCATCGGCGCGGCCGCCGGTACGCCCGTCCGGTCGGTGGCCGGCGGCTCGGTGGTGCTCGCCGAGGCCTTCGGCACGTATGGGCAGACTGTCATCCTCAGCCATGGGGACGGCGACTTCTCGGTGTACGGATCGCTGGCGCGCCTCGACGTGCGGAAGGGACAGACCATCCAGAAGGGCCAGGTGGTGGGCACCGTCGGGCGGACGGATCCCGACCTCGATGCCCACCTGCACTTCGAGATGCGCCCCAAGGGGCGCGCCGTGGATCCGCTCGAGTGGCTCAGGAGCCGGCGATGATCCCCAAGCGCTGCGCGGTGTGCAGCCGCATTCGTGCCTATGAGGAAGAGGACGCGTACTGCATCGTGTGTGGTTCGGAGGCGCTGGAAACCAATTGCACCTGCGGCCGCAGTTACGATTTCGCGCTGCACGAGACGGGAGACCTGCTGCACTGCCCGCGGTGCGGGAAGCGGCTCAGAGGGCGGGACGGAGAATTCGACTGAGGATCTGGAATTCGGATCTGGATCGCGGATGTCGATTGACGATTTCGATTGGCGATAGCGCGGCGAGGAGATGATGGCCCCCAGGAAGCGCGCGGCGGCGAAGCCGGCTGCGAAGAAGAAGCCGGCTGCAAAGAAGAAGTCGGCCGCAAAGCGCCCCGCCGCGACGAAGCCGGCCCCTGCTCCAGCCCGCCCCGCAAGCACCCGCGCCGTCTCCGTCCCGAAACCGGGCACCGTCCCCGCGTCGGCCGGGCCATCGCCCTATGACTTTCCGTACACGGGCGCTCCGCTCGGCGCGCACGTCAGCACCTCCGGCGGCGTGGCCACGGCGCCGCCGCGCGGCGTGGACATCGGGGCGATCGCGATCCAACTGTTCACCAAGCAGGCAAACCAGTGGAAGGAGCGGTTGTTCGACGACGCCGAGGTGCGTGCGTTTCGCCAGGCGCTGGCCGCCACGCCCGTGGCATTCACCAACGCGCACGACAGCTACCTCATCAATCTCGCCTCGCCCAACCCGGAACTGCGCGCCCGGTCCATCGAGTCATTCGAATGCGAGATGCGCCGCAGCAATGCGCTGGGCCTCGATGCCGTCGTGTCGCACCCCGGGAACTTCATGGACGACCGCGCGAGCGGCATCGCGCGCAACGCCGATGCGATCATCGAGGTGCTCGAGCGCGTCTCGGGTCCCACACGACTGCTGATGGAGCTCACCGCCGGCCAGGGCACCGTCATCGGTGCGACCTTCGAGGAAATGGCGGCGCTGCTCGCGCGCCTTCCTGTGGCGATGCAAGCGCGCGTCGGTGTCTGCCTGGACACGGCGCACGTGTTCGCGGCGGGCTATGACCTCGTGAACGAATTCGACGGCGTGATGTCGCGCTTTGGCGACGTCATTGGCTTCCACCGCCTCGGCCTGCTGCACCTCAACGACTCCAAGGCGCCGCTCGGCTCGAGGAAAGACCGCCACGAGTTGATCGGCGCGGGCTTCATTGGCGACGGCGCGTTCCGGCGCATCATGACCGAGCCACGGCTGGCCGCGATTCCGAAATCGCTCGAGACGCCGAAGGGCGATGACATGGTGTCGAACGATCGGTCCATGCTGCGCAAGCTGCGCGCTTTCGCACGCGGCTGAGCCGCGTGTCGGCGCCGCGACACGACGCCGACACGCTTCCCGCGCTAGAACGACACGCGATAGACCAGCGTGACGTTGCGCCCGGGATTCGGTGCGAACGACTTGATGCGGCTCGTTGCGTCGAGAAAGCGCACGTCACCGACGTTGTCGGCGCGCAACGTGAACTCGTGCAACCGGTCCGCGGTCGGCAGTGTCCAGCTCGCACTCAGGTTCAACAGCGTGTACGCGCCCGCTGGCACATCGGGGCCGCCGGTCACATCGTCCTGCGCGAAGGCGTGTCGAACCTCGCCCCCGGCATTGAATGACCTGTTGTCCCAACGGAGCGACGCCCCGACGCGCGCGGCCGGCATGAAGGGGAGGGGCGCACCGCCGGCGAAGGTCCCGCGTGTCACATCGCCCATCACCCCAAGCACGAACCGCTCCCCGAGCCTGGCCTCGCCCTGCCCTTCAACGCCACGCAGCATCGCGTCGCGCTGCCCGTACAGCGCCAGCGGCATCCGTGCCCCGTCAATCGTCGTATCGCGGGACACGTCGGGCGCGATGTAGTTCTCCACCTTGTTGACGTAACCCGCGAGCTGCCCCGACAGGCTGGTCCCGCTCACGCGAAGCACCACATCGACCCCGAGGCTGCGTTCGACGGCGAGATCGGGATTCCCGACCTCATAACTTCCCGTGGCGGCGTGCACCGCATTGCTGAACAGCTCCTCGACCGACGGCGCGCGGAACGCGCGCGCCACGCTCCCGTTCAATGTGACGTGTTCGGCGAGCGGCACGGACATGCCGAGGGAACCGGAGAAGCTGTTGAAGGAGAGCGTGCGCGCGGCACCGAACTTCGGGTCGCCCGAGCGCGACGTGATGCGATAGCCGTCGAAGCGGGCGCCAACCTGCAGTCGCGCGCCTTCATCCTGGTGTCCGCCCTCGGCGTGCCCGAGCGGCAGCTCCTGATAGATGAACGCGCCGCCATTGGTGGAATTCGCCGCCGGGGTGAGCGCCTCGTCGCCTGCCGCGGCGTACTGACGCAGGAGGAGCTGCGCACCGATCGTGCCGTTCATCCGGCCAACACGCACCGGGGCGGTGACACCCGCCGTCTGCGTGCGGAGCGTAAACTCGGTGCCAACCGCGCCGTCCGCCTCCAATTCCCTGTGCGCGTAGTCCTGGACCGACCCTTCCATGCGCAGCTGGCTCACGGCCGGCCATCCGGTGTTGGCAGCGAGCTTGCCTGCCACTTGATACCGACGGCCATCGATACGAATGCCGGACTCATCGCTGCCGGGCTCGGCCGGGAGCCCGTAGTTGAAGTCGAAGCCCTTCAGCGCGAGACCACCCTGCGCCTTGTCGCGCACGAAGCCGTAGCCCACCACGGCGTTGAGGTTGCGGTTGCTCGTACCGTCAAGCTCGCCGCCACCGCCGATGCGCACGGGATTGGTGCGTCGCCCGCCGAGCCGTACGTTCACGGCCGAGGTGCTGTTCAGCGGGTGGGTGGCGCCGGCGCTCAAGGCGCCGCCCGGATTCACGGACTCGGCCTGCAGGGCCATCGAACCCGTGATGCGCGCGGGTACGGCCGAGGGGATGTCGTTGGAGATGACGTTGACGACGCCGCCCAGCGCACTGCTGCCGTACAAGAGCGACGCCGGACCACGCACCACCTCGATGCGCTGGGCTGAGAGCGGATCGACGCTCGTGCCGTGATCGGGCGCCGACGACGCGAGGTCGCCCGAGCGCGCGCCGTCCTGCAGCACCAGAATGCGGTCACCACTCAGGCCGCGGATCATCGGCATGGTTGCCGCTGGGCCGTTGTAGCGCATCGCCATGCCAGGTTCGGAGGCCAGGGTCTGCGCGAGCGATGCACCCAGGTTCCGTTGCAGCTGCTTGCCCGACAGCTCGGCCGTCGCCTGCCCCGCACCGGCAGCCTCGCCCGACGAGCTCGCCGCGGTCACGTTCACCGCTTGCAGGCGCAGCGTCGAGCCCACCATGACGATGTCCACGGTCACATCAGGACCCGTCGCCGTCACGGTCGCGACGGCATGGCCGGGGCGATAGCCGATGAGCAGCGTCGTGATGTGGTAGGTACCGGGGGGAAGTCCACGAAGCACGAAGCGACCGTCGAGATCCGTCGTTGCCGTTCGCCCCGCCTCAGCCACGATCACCTGGACGAAGGGGAGCGGCGCACCGCTCGTGTCGCGCACGACACCAACGAGTGTCGGTCCGAATGCGGGTGCGGCCCTCGCGTGGTCTGGAACGAAGGCGAGGAAGGCGCCGACGAGCGCCGTGCCCAAAAGGCGAATCATGGGGGAACTCCAGCAGTATGGTGTTCGGGCGGCGCGCGGCCGACCTGGCCGCGCGCGGACGACGAATCAGTGTGCATGACGCCCCCCGCGAGCGGGGGCATGGTCACGACTGTGTCGGAGGTGCTCGGCTGCTGGGGCCTGCGGTCGACGTGCGCGAGTGTACGTCTCGTCGGCCATGCGGCGGTGTCTCGGAGCCTGCCGTGCCCTCTGCCCAGGCCACGCGCTCGGCCGCCGCCAGCATCTCCCGGCCGAGCATCTGGCAGAGCACGCACGATTCCGGATGCGTGGGCACCGAGTGGCGGCGCCCCAGATCCTCGACGTGGACCCGCTCTTCGTCGACGGCGCTCGCCTGCGACTGCCACGCATGCACTACGGCGGCCAGCGTGGGCACCGACAGGTGCACCACCGCGAACAGACCGAGCACGATGCGGCGGACGGGGGAGCGCGTTCGCATGTTGAGGGGAAGCTTATCAGGGCCGAGGGCAGGGCGGTAGGGTCAGGTGGGGAGACCCGGAGCAGACGCGTAACGTTGCACGCGACGTCGGTCGGCATAGCTTCCGGTGGTCATGCGTTGCCATATCGCTCCCGCTGCGGCCCTCGTCGCCACGCTGTGCATCCTCGGCGGATGCACCGAGGCCACGACACCGTCCCTGGACCCGCCGGCGTATGACCCGACGCAGCTGTCCAGCGGTCTCCTTTATCGGTGGCCCACGGGCACGATCATCGACGTTTTCGTGGACCCGACGGCCGTTGGCGCCGGCGTGGACCTCGCCGGCGCCACGTCAGCCGGCATGGCGGCGTGGAAGGCGGCGCTTGGCGGCAGTCAGTTCGCGTTCCGGACCGCTGCCACGGCCGCTGATGCCGATGTCATCGTGCATGTGAGCGCCGCGCCACGCCTCGTGGGACTCGCTGGGTGCGCGGAACCGCCCGCCTTCGCCGGCGGCGTCACCTTCTTCTGCCCCGCGCGTGACAGCGCCCTCACGCTCCCGTTGGTGGGCGGTCCCGGCACCGGACGCGTGAAGATCGACATCGCCATCAACCCGTCCGCCACGAACGCCACCAACACGCTGCACGCCCTCGTCACGCACGAACTCGGCCACGCGGTGGGCATCGGCGGCCACAGTCCCAACGCCCTCGACGTGATGTTCGCGCAACCGTCGGTGAGCGTACCGAGCAGCCGCGACGCAACCACGTTGCGCTGGCTCGTGCGGCAGGCGATCGGCCTCCGTCTGTAGGGGGATTTCGGTCCCTTTTCCGCCGTTACCCTGACGGTCACGACGGCGGTCCGATTATCTTATTGGATTCCTATGAAACGCCAAGACGCCCTCGACTATCACTCCCGTGGCCGCCCCGGGAAGATCGCAGTTGTCGCCACCAAGCCGCTCGCCAACCAGCGTGACCTGGCCCTCGCCTACTCGCCCGGAGTCGCCGAGCCCTGCCTCGAGATCGAGAAGAACCCCGAGGACTCCTACAAGTACACGGCCCGCGGCAACCTCGTGGCCGTCATCAGCAACGGCACCGCGGTGCTCGGGCTCGGCAATATCGGGGCGCTCGCCGGCAAGCCGGTGATGGAAGGGAAAGGCAACCTCTTCAAGCAGTTCGCCGACATTGACGTGTTTGACCTCGAGATCGACTCGGAGGACCCGGAGGAGATCATCCGGTTCTGCCAGCTGGTCGAGCCCACGCTCGGCGGCATCAACCTCGAGGACATCAAGGCGCCCGAGTGCTTCTACATCGAGGAGAAGCTCAAGGCGACGATGAACATCCCCGTCTTCCACGACGACCAGCACGGCACCGCCATCATCTCGGGCGCCGCACTGATCAACGCCGTGGAGATCGTGGGCAAGCAGCTCGGCGACGTGACCATCGTCTTCAGCGGCGCCGGCGCCTCAGCCATCTCGGTGGCCGAGCACTACGTGCGGCTTGGCGTGGATCGCCGGAAGATCACGCTCTGCGATCGCAAGGGCGTGATCTATGCGGGGCGCGATGCGGACATGGAGCCGCACAAGGCCATGTTCGCGCACGAGACCACGAATCGCACGCTGGCTGACGCCCTGGTGGGCGCCGATGTCTTCGTGGGACTCTCGGCGGCAGGCGCGTGCACACAGGAGATGGTGAAGTCGATGGGCTCCAGCCCGATCGTCTTCGCGCTCGCCAACCCGACGCCGGAGATCCTCCCCGACGAGGCCAAGGCGGCGCGTCCCGAGGCGATCTGCGCGACCGGGCGCAGCGACTACCCGAACCAGATCAACAACGTCCTCTGCTTCCCGTTCATCTTCCGCGGTGCGCTCGACGTGCGCGCCACGACGATCAACGAGGAGATGAAGATGGCGGCCACGCGCGCGCTCGCCGCGCTGGCGCGGGAGCCGGTCCCGAACTCCGTCGCGGCCCTCTATGGGCTGACCAGCGTGCAGTACGGCCCCGACTACCTCATCCCGTTCCCCTTCGACCCGCGCGTGCTCCTCTGGGTCGCCCCGGCCGTGGCGCAGGCGGCCATCGCCAGCGGCGTGGCCAAGGGCACCATCGAGATGGATGCCTACCGCGAGCAGCTCGAGGGGCGCCTGGGCCAGTCGCGCAGCGTGATGCGCGGCATCCAGATGCGCGCGCATCGCGACCCACGACGCGTCGTCTTCCCCGAGGGCGAGGATCCCAAGGTCATTCGCGCGGCGCTCATCCTGCAGGAAGAGGGCATCGCAAAGCCGATCCTGCTCGGCCGCGCCGAGCGGATGAAGCTGCGCCTCGACGAGCTGGGGATCTCGCTCAACGGCTGCACGATCATCGACCCCAACTTGTCGCCGGACCGCGAGCGCTACGCCGAGGAACTCTGGATCGGGCGGCAGCGCCGCGGCCTGTCGCGTGACGAAGCCTACTCGCGCATGGGACGCGGCATCTACTTCGCCAGCCAGATGGTCAACAGCGGCGACGCCGATGCCGTGGTGGCGGGACTCAACAAGCACTACCCCGAGACCATCCGCCCGGCGCTCGAGGTCGTGGGCGCCGACGAAACGGGGCTGGTCGCCGGTTTGTACATGATGGTGATCAACAACCGCGCCATCTTCTTCGGCGACACCACGGTCAACATCGACCCCGATGCCGACCAGCTGGCGCGGATCGCGCTGTCGGCGGCGCGCCTCGTGCGCACCTTCGGCATCGAGCCGCACATCGCGATGCTGTCATTCTCGAACTTCGGATCGGTGAAGCACCCCGAGGCAACGAAGGTCGCCGAGGCCGTGCGGATCCTGCGTGAGCGCGAACCGGATCTCAACGTGGACGGCGAGATGCACGCCGACACCGCCTTCGACGAGAACGTTCTCGCGATGCGTTATCCGTTCAGCCGACTGAAGCAGGCGGCGAACGTGCTGATCTTCCCGATGCTCAGCGCGGGCAACATCGCGTACAAGCTCCTGAAGAGCCTCGGCGGGGCGACGGCCATTGGCCCGATCCTCGTGGGGATGAACCACCCCGTGCACGTGCTCGAGCAGGGCGCCGACGTGCAGGACATCGTGAACATGGCCGCCGTGGCCGTCATCGACTCGCAGGACCGCAACCGCTAACACGACGCGAGCGGACCCCGTCACGGGCCGCGCTCGTCTGAGACATCAGGAGCAGTCATGCCATTCGGCAATTCGATCGCGCCCGCCCTTCCGCGCTCAGGTCCCACCGGGCTCACCGGCCAGGACCTCACGCCTGCGGGAACGGTGCACTGGAACCTCGTGACGCCGGAGCTCATCGAGGCCGCCGTCCGTCGCGGCGAGGGACGGCTGGCGGATCTCGGGCCGTTTGTTGCGGTCACGACGCCGCACACGGGCCGGTCGCCGAACGACAAGTTCGTCGTCAAGGAGCCCTCGTCGGAGCAGGACGTCGACTGGGGCAAGGTCAACCAGCCCATCTCGCCCGAGCACTTCGCGACGCTGCTCGCCGACGTGAAGCAGTACCTCAACGGCCTGTCTGAGCTCTTCGTGGAGGACCTGTACTGCGGCGCCGACCCGGCGCACCGGCTCAGCGTGCGCTACGTGCTGCCCAACGCGTGGCATGCGGCCTTCGTGCGCAACATGTTCATCCGCCCCGAGCAGACGGAGCTGCCCGGCTTTGCGCCGAATTTCACCGTCTACCACGCCCCGGAGTTCCAGGCCGACCCGGCGCGGCACGGCACGCGCACCGGCACCTTCATCGTGCTCAATCTCGCCGCGCGGACCATTGTCATCGGCGGCACGCGCTACGCCGGCGAGCTCAAGAAGGCGATGTTCACGGTGATGAACTACCTACTGCCGAAGGCAGGCGTGCTCTCGATGCACTGCTCGGCCAACATCGGCGCGGCCGGCGACACCGCCCTCTTCTTCGGTCTCTCCGGCACCGGCAAGACGACGCTCTCCGCCGACCCCGAGCGCGAGCTGATTGGCGATGACGAGCATGGGTGGAGCGCCGACGGCACCTTCAACTTCGAGGGCGGCTGCTACGCCAAGGTCATCAACCTCTCCGCCGAGGGCGAGCCCGACATCTACCAGACGACGCAGATGTTCGGCACGATCCTCGAGAACGTCGTCCTCGAGCCGAACCGCCGGAAGGTGGAGTTCGAAAACCAGTCGATCACGGAGAACACGCGGGCGTCGTATCCGCTGCACTACATCCGCAACCACGTGCCGAGCGGGCGCGGGGGGCATCCCAAGAACGTCATCTTCCTGACTGCCGATGCGTTCGGCGTGCTGCCGCCCATTGCGCGGCTCACCCGCGAGCAGGCGATGTACTACTTCCTCTCGGGTTATACGGCGAAGGTCGCCGGCACCGAGCGCGGCGTCACCGAGCCGCAGGCCACGTTCTCCGCCTGCTTCGGCGCCGTCTTCCTCGTCTGGCATCCTACGAAGTATGCGGAAATGCTCGGCCAGCTCCTGGACGCCCACCACGCGGTCGTCTGGCTGGTGAACACCGGATGGAGCGGCGGCCCATACGGCGTGGGCAAGCGCATGAAGCTGGCGTTCACGCGCCAAATGGTGCACGCCGCATTGAGCGGCCATCTGCACGAGCTCCCGACCAACGAGGACCCGATCTTCGGCCTGCACGTACCGGCGGACATCCACGGCGTGCCCAGCAAGCTCCTCACCCCGCGCAAGACGTGGGACGACCCCCAGGCATACGACGCGCAGGCGAAGAAGCTCGCCGAGATGTTCCGCAAGAACTTTGAGAAGTTCGGGAACGTGGATGCCGCGATTGCGGCAGCGGGACCGAAGGGCTAGCGAGGCAAGCGCAGCAGCAAAGGAGGGCCGGCGAACATCGCCGGCCCTCCTGCCGCATCCCCCATTCCCTGCACCGCACCCTGGTCCCATCCCCTGCACCCCACCCTGGTCCCATCCCCTGCACCACACCCTGCACCCTTCCCCCTCCGCGCCGGCCGCAAAGCGGCCGGCGCTACGGTGTCGCCCCGGAAACCGAACTTCTCGCGCGGCATCCCTCCACCCGCTCGTTCACCAGCATCTCGTTCCACTCCGCCCCTGACGGAATCGCAAACGCGATGTGCACGGCCTCGTGCTCCACACTGTGCACCACCTCGTCGAGGGAGCGCCGGCCGATATTGAGCGCGTCCACGTCGCGCGCGACATCGATCTCGCCCGTGGACAGCGCCTGCGCCGAGGCCAGACTGCCGCCGACGCGCCACATGAACGGGCGCACCACGATGCGCTTGCCTGCCAGCGACCCTTCCAGCACGGCGCCGTAGGCCTGGCACGCGCCGCCGCGTGCCTTGAGGTCGGCCACACGCAGGGCGACCGCGCGGATGACTTCGTCTTCCGCCGCATCCGCGGCGCACCCGTCGCATGGGCGCGACGAGGCCGTCGAACGCACGTCGCCGGACCCGACTGTCGCGCCGTGCGCGCCCTCCGGTGCCGGTGCCACCACCACGCGCCCGCGTGCACACGCGGCGAGCGCCACGCCGAGGAAGGCGAGACCGGACAGTCGGAAGGCGAGGCGTTGCGAAGCTGGCACGGAGACCGCACGCGGGTCGAATGTTGCAGAATACTGCACCCTCCTCGCCGCGGCGCGCAACGATTCGCGACCGTGCGCCCAATCCCGATGCTGGCCCCACCGCGCCCACGCAGCCACCTTTAGCGCGTCCGCCGTCTGCCGTCCGCCGTCCGCCGTCTGCCCTATCATGCCTTTCATCCGCGACCCCCTCTGGAACAACATCCGCATCGACGGGCCCTTCCTGCGGCTCGCCGACACGCCGGTCGTCCAGCGGCTTCGCTACGTGCGACAGCTCGGGCTGGCGCATCTCGTCTATCCGGGAGCGACGCATTCGCGGTTTGAACACGCCCTCGGCGCCTTTCACCTCGCCAACCGCACGCTGCGCCTGTTCCAGGAGGCGGGGATGCTCGACCGCATGGCGCCCGACGAACCGCGCGTCGTCGCCGCCGCGGCGCTGCTGCATGACGTCGGGCACTATCCGTTCTCGCACGCGCTCGAGGAGATCGGCGCGATGCACCACGAGGCGGTGGCCGAGCCGATGATCACCGGCGGCGATGTGGCCGCCATCCTGCACCGTGAGATTGCTGCCGACGCCCCCGAGCGCGTCTTTGCGCTCATGCGCGGCGAGAGCGACTCGCCGCTGCAGGGGCTGATCAGCGGATCGCTGGACCTCGACAAGACGGACTACCTGAAGCGCGACGCCCTGATGTGCGGCGTCCCCTACGGCGAGATTGACGTCGATCGCCTGCTCCACGCGTTGGTCATCGTGGACGATCCGCGCCTCGGGCACGCCGCGGTCGGCGTGCTGGAGAAGGCGCTGAGCGCGCTCGAATCGCTGCTCTTCGCCAAGTACCAGATGTATCGCAACGTCTACTGGCACCACGCCGTGCGCAGCCCCACCGCGATGTACAAGCGGTTGGTGGACGACGCCCTGCGCGCCGGCGCGCTGCAGGCCAGCGAGCTCGTGGCGCACACCGACGAGGGGCTCCTGCACGCGCTCCGCGCGCGCACCCCCGGGGCGCTGCTCGACGCCATCCTCTCGCGCCGTCTCTACAAGCGCGCCATGGAGTGCCCAGCCGCCGAGCTCGACGGCATCGACCTCGAGTGGATCGCCGAAGACCGCGAGCGCTCGCGTCGCGCCGAGGACGCCATCGCCGCGTCGCTTGGCCTCGTTCCGGGCGAGGTGCTCATCGACTACCCGCAGAAGGAGCAGATGCTCGGCCTCGACATCCCCGTCCTCACCCGCGACGGGCGCGTCGAGCGGCTGACGAGCCAGGGCATGGCCGGCGCCATCAACCTGCCGGTCCTCGCCGACCAGCTGTACCGCTCGGCCCGCTGGCTGCGCGTCTTCACGGTGCGTCGGGTGAGCATCGCCCGGGACGACGTGCTGCGCCTGCTCGGCGCGTAGCACCGCGCGGGCCGCCGCCCAGGGCCGCGCCCTCCGCGTTCAGCCGCGCGGCGTCAGCAGCAGCCAGGACTGTGGGGGTGTGCGATGCTCCTGCATCAGCGCCTCCAGCGTGCGCGGCATGCGCGCGCGCCAGGGTTCGGCGATGCCGGCGGGCAGCTGCGACAGCACGCGTGCTTCCACGGCGATGCGCCGCACGTCGTGCGTGGGCAGGAACCGGTGCACCATCACGGCCTCCGTCGGCGACTCCGCCGGCCCGTGGCACTCCACGAGGATCGTGGCTCGCGTCAACGCGCGCACCCGCTGGGGGTCAAGCAGGGTGATCTCTCCACCGTCGATGTCGCACACAATCAGCGCGCCGCCGTCGATGTCGAGATCCGCGGCGAGGTCGGCCGCGTCGCAGTATCCCGCCACGGTCACCCGCCCCTGCACGCCGTTTGACTGGACCGCGCTCGCGAGCTGGGCGCGCGCCTCGTCGCTCCATTCATAGGCTTTCACCGTCACCGCTGGCATGAGGCGCGCCATGCCCACGGCGTAGTAGCCGTAGCGGGCCCCCACGTTGATCAGCGTACGCCAAGGACGCGACGCCAGCTCCAGCACCACGTCGAAGAGTTCGCGTTCATAGGTGCCGAGCAGTTCAGGCGCCGCAGGCATCCCCGTCAGTTGCATGCCGGCGAACGGCCCGCTCAGCACCCGGTCCCGGGACAACGCCCGCAACCGGCCGAAGAGGAAGCGGCGTTTCGGGCGGAGAACCCAGCGCACCGCATCACGCAGCGGCGCCGGAAGGCCCAGAAAGACATTGAGCAACGCACCGCTATGCTCCACCGTCCGTCGGCCGGTGATCAGTTGCCACAGGATCCGTGCGAGACCGGGAGGCCCTGATGCGGTGCTCGTCACCCGGCCTTCGATCGTCCGTGCGCTTCGGCGAGCTTGCGGGCGATGCCCCGGTAGAAGGCGGCATCCGCACCCTTCCCCTGCTCCTCGAGCGTGAGGGCGCACGTCTCGAGTGCGTACAGGATGTTGCCCAGGTACAGCTGGGAGAGGGAGCCGACAGTCTCGTCCTGGTCGCTCATCGCGCGTCCAGCGTCATCCCTGCTCGACGTGATCGAAGCTGACGACCTGGATCACGATTGCCGTGATGTTGTCGAGGCCGCCGCGCCCGTTGGCTTCGGCGATCAGCGCATCCACGATGCGCCCAGGGCCCGAGCGCGCCAGCAGGATCTGCTGGAGCCGACGGTCGTCCACCATGCCGGTGAGTCCGTCTGACGCGACAAGAAAGACATCGCCCGCCCGCACCTCGCCCGCGTACAGGTCCGGCTCGACCGACTCGCCGGCGCCCACGCACCGCGTGATGACGTTGCTGTACGGATGGTAGCGCGCCTGCTCCGGTGAGAGCAAGCCGGCATCCACCTGCTCCTGCACGTACGAGTGATCCTTGGTGAGCTGCGTCAGCGCGCCGTCCCGCAGCATGTAGATGCGGGAGTCGCCGATTTGCCCGATCAAGTAGCGCCCGTCCGAGAGTAGCAGCACCGACGCCGTGGTGCCCATGCCCTGCTTGTCATTCTCCGCCAGCATCCGGTCGTAGATGGCCCGGTTGGCGTCGCGCAACGACTGGGCCGTGCGGTCGGCCGCGTCGGGCTGCGAGACGCTCTCCAGCTGCAGCAGCGAACGCGCCACGATCTGCACCGCCATCTCGCTGGCCACCTCACCCGCAGCGTGGCCGCCCATGCCGTCGGCGACCATAAAGACCCCGCGGTGCGAATCCGCCTCGGCGAAAAACGAGTCCTCATTCCCCGAGCGGACCATCCCCACGTCGGATCGAGCGGCAACCGCGAGATGCACGAGTTATCGCCCCGTCGAAAGGAGGATCATCAGGAGCGACGCACCGGCCGCAGCCGTGGCCAAGAGAAACGCGATCATCGCCCCGCACCCCTTCTTCTTCGCCTCGACCGGCGCTGCCGCCGGCTTCGCGGCGGCGGGCTTGCGCGCCGCGTCCACGGAGACGGCGGCGATGGCGCGAGTACCGCCGCCCTCGTCACCGGCGACGGCCACGGGGCGGAACGTCATCTTGATGCCGCCGAAGCGAACGTCCGGCGCCCCTTCGACGCGCTGCTCGCCCTGCACGCGACGTCCGCCCACGTACGTGCCGTTGGTGGATTCCTGATCCACGATGTACCAGCCGCCTTCGCGCTTCTGGATCTTGGCGTGCGAGTCCGAGACGCTCTCATCGGCCAGCACGACGTCGTTGTGCGCGCCGCGGCCGACGTTGGTGAGCGCGGAGTGGATCTCGAACTTCGTCCCCTTCAGCGGACCCTCGTTCACGATCTCGAGGGTGGCCAGTGGCGCACGTCCCGTGGGCGCCGGCTTCGGCGGCGGCGCTGCCGGGGCCGCGGGCGCGGCAGGCGGTGCCGACGCAGACGATGCGATGGCCGACTCGAGGTCCAGTCGCGAATCCGGCATCTTCGGCACGACCGCTGACGCCGCAGGCGCCTCGTGTTCGGCGGGCGCAATCGGCGCAGCCGATGGCGGCACCGGTGCAGCAGGCGGCGCAGGCGGCGCGACTGGCCGGCTCGGTGGTGGTGGCGGCGGTGCCGCCTTCGCCTGGTCGGCGTAGAACCTGAACTCTTCAGGTCCGATCTTGATCACGTCGCCCCGTCCCAACACCTGCGTCTGCTCGATGCGGGCGCCGTTCACGAAGACGCCATTGGTGCTCAGGTCGTTCAGGTGGTACCCGCCGGGCATCGGCACGATCTCGGCGTGCTTGCGCGACACCTCGGACGACGAGATCACGACATCGTTGCCCACTTCGCGGCCAATCGAGATGCCGTCGTCGAGCACCTGGTACTCGCGACCGTCTGTCAGCGACACCAGCCGGCCACCGCGGGCCAGCGTCGGCTTGGCGGGGGCGCCAGCCTTGGCGGCGCGGGCCATCTCCGCCACTTGCGCGCCCGAGACGAACTGTGTGCTCCCACCCTGTTTGACGTCGCCGTAGCGCAGTTCCTCGCCGCCCATTTCCACCTTGTCTCCGTGGAGGAGCGGGCTGGGCTCGACGCCCAACTGGATGCCGTTCAAGAGGATGACCGCATCCGGCGAGTCCCGCCGAATGACGGCGCTGCCGTCGGCGGCAAGGGTTACCACGGCCCGCAGCGACGCATCGCCTCCCGGGAGCTGGAGAGCGGCGCCGTCATAGCCGCCGATCGTCAGCCCTTCGGCGGGGACGGGATACTGCTTTCCGTGGAACTGGAGATACGCCATGGCCCCGTGAAGCTACCCGCCGCCAACAGGGGTGGCAACCCTTTTTAGGTCGCCTGGACCAGCCCCTTCCAACCGATAGAGTCGGGAGTACAGTCCACCGGCCGCCAGGAGCCCCTCGTGGGTGCCCCGCTCACGCACTTCACCGTGGTGCATCACCAGGATTTCGGTGGACGACACGATGGTGCTGAGGCGGTGGGCGATGGCAATGGTGGTGCGCCCCGCCATCAGCTCGCGGAGCGCGCGCTGGATGTCGGCCTCGATGCGACTGTCCACGGCGCTCGTCGCCTCATCGAGCACCAGCAGCGCCGGGTCGGCGGCAACGGCGCGGGCAAACGACAGCAGCTGACGTTCGCCCACCGACACCGACGCCCCCCGTTCCGCCAGCCGATGACCGTAGCCGCCCGGCAGCCGCGCGATGATCCGGTCGGCCCCAACCCGCCGCGCGGCGGTCGCCACGGCCTCGTCGGACAGGGGTGCGGAGAGGCGAATGTTCGTCGCGACGTCATCCGCGAACAGGAAGATGTCCTGCTGCACATAGCCCACCAGCGAGCGCAACTCCGACACCGGCATCTGGCGAATGTCTACGCCATCGATGGTGATGCGTCCGCGCTGCGGATCGTAGAACCGCAGCAGCAGGTTCACGATCGTCGTCTTGCCGGCGCCCGTATGTCCAATCAGGGCGAGCGTCTCGCCGGGCCGCACGCGGAACGACACGTCCCGCAGCACCCACCGCGCGTCCGTGTCACTCGCCGCGCGCCCCTCCGCGGCCGCGTCGTCACGCCGTGTCGCCGCCGGCGTGGGGCCTGGCGTCGCGGCGATGCGCTCCGGGTAACGGAACCAGACGCCTTCGAACGCCACCGTCACGCCGGCTCCGGCCCGCCGCGCCAGCCGTGCGCTGCCCGTGTCCGGCACCGTCGGCGCCGTGTCGAGCAGTGCGAAGATGCGCTCGGCCGATGCCATCGCCTGCTGCAGGATGTTGTACTTGTCCGATAAGTCCTGCAGCGGCTGGAAGAACCGGCGCGACAACTGCAGGAAGGCCGCCACCGTCCCCACGGTCACGAGCCCGGCCTCGACACGTGAGACGGCATTCACGATGAGCATCGCCAACGCGATGGTGGTGAGCACCTCGATTGCGGGGAAGTACAGCGCGTACACGCGCACGGACGCGAGCTGCGAGTCGAGGTGGCGCGCATTCAGCGTGGCGAAGGCGCGTCCCTCGTCCTCTTCGCGACCGAACAGCTGCACCACCCGAATCCCCGTCAGCCGCTCCTGGAGGAAGGCGTTCAGTCGCGCCACGCGCGCGCGAATGTCGCGGTAGGCGGTGCGCACGCGCTTCTGGAACAGGTGCGACACCAGATAGATGCCGGGCACCACCGTGAACGCCGCGAGCGTGAGCCGCCAGTCGATGGCGAACATCACCACGCCGATGGCAAGCAGGGCGGCGAGATCGCCGATGGCGGCGATGACGCCGGCGGTGAACAACTCGTTCAGCGACTCGACGTCCGACGTCACGCGCGTCACCAGGCGTCCCACCGGCGTCGCGTCGAAGAAGGCGACCGACAGGCGCTGCAGGTGCGCAAACAGCTCCCGTCGCAGGTCATGCATCGCCCGCTGGCCAAGCAGGCTGGTCAGCACCATCTGGCCGTAGTCCGTGGCGAACTGCACCAGGAGTGCGCCCACGAAGAGCGCCGTGAGCCGTCCCACTTCCGCGTAGTCGCGCGCGGGCAGCGCGACGTCAATCACCCGCCGGGTCAGCAGCGGTCCGGCCAATTGGAGCAGGCCCTCGACGAGCAGCAGGGCCAGCGCGCCGAGCGCCAACGGCAGGTGCGGACGGACGTAGCCGGCGAGCCGCCGCGCGAGGCGGCCGTCGAAGACGGTGCTGAGGCGTTCCTCGTCGTGCGCGGTGTCTGGCATCGCCTCAAAACTAACGGCCACGGGCCGGCAACGCAGTTGCGAGACGCGCGTGCCGACTCCAGCGCCCGCGCGCGATCGCCACTCGAGATCCGGAATCGGTGTCCTGTATCGAAATCCGGATTCCCAATCCTAAGTTTCAGTCGTGCCCGATTTCATCCGCGTCCGCAACGCCCGCCAGCACAACCTGAAGGGCATCAGCGTGGACCTCCCGCGCCGCGCCATCACGGTCGTGACGGGGCCGTCGGGATCGGGCAAGTCGTCCTTCGCGTTCGACACCGTCTACGCCGAGGGCCAGCGCCGCTACGTGGAGTCGCTGTCGGCGTACGCACGTCAGTTCCTCGAGCGCATGCAGAAGCCGCTGGTCGATTCCATCGAGGGGCTCTCGCCGGCCGTCGCCATCGAGCAGCGAAATCCGGTGCGGACGTCGCGCTCCACCGTTGGCACGGCCACCGAGATCTACGATTACCTGCGGCTCCTCTGGGCGCGCATCGGACGCACCCTCTGCCCGCAGTGCCAGCGCGAGTTGCGCCCCGACACCCCGCAGGGCGCGGCCGACCAGGTGCTCGCCCTCCCCGCCGGCAGCCGGGTGCTCGTCACCTTCCCGCTGCGTCTCTCCGACCTCGTCTCACACGCGGTGGCCGTCGAGAACTTGCGCGCCGAGGGCTTCGTGCGCGTCGTCGCTGACGGCGCCGCGTATCATGTGGACGACCTCACGGGCAAGAAACCCGACCTGACCAAGTGCAGCGAGGTGCTCGTCGTCGCCGACCGGCTCACGGTGGATCCGGCGGGCCGCTCGCGTCTTACCGACGCCATCGAGACGGCCTTCCGCGAGGGAGACGGCGACTGCGTGGTGGTAGTGGACTCGCCTCTCTCGGAGGCGCATCCGCCATCTGCCGTCAGCCATCCGCCATCTGCCGTCAGCCATCCGCCATCCGCCGTCAGCCCTCCGCCGTCTGCCGTCAGCCATCTGCCGTCAGCCCGCCTCCGCTTTACCACCCGCTTCGAATGCCCCGAGCACCACATCCGTGCTCCGCATCCGACCCCCCAGCTCTTCTCGTTCAACAACCCGCGCGGCGCCTGCCCCACGTGCAACGGCTTCGGCGCCACGCTGGAGTACGACCTCGCGCTCATCGTGCCGCACCCCGACCGCACGCTCCGCGACGGCGCCATCGACCCGTGGACCAAGCCGCGGTACGACAACAAGCGGCGCGCCCTCGCCGAGGCGTGCAAGCGCGAGGGCATTCCACTGGACCGCGCCTGGCGCGACCTCGGCGACAGCCAGCGCGAGTTCCTGCTGCGCGGCAGGGCCAAGGGATTCGTGGGGATCCTGCGCCACCTCACCGCCCTCGAGGAGAAGAAGTACAAGCAGTACATCCGCGTCTTCCTGCGGCAGTACCAGTCGGCGATGACGTGCACGGCCTGTCGCGGCGCCAAGCTGCAGCCCGAGGCGCTCAACGTGCGCGTCGGCGGCCGGCACATCGCCGACGTCGCGGCGATGCCGGTGGAGTTGCTCAACGCCTGGCTCGACGCGCTCGTGCTCACGCCCGCAGAGCAGGCCATCGCCGCCCACATCTGGCGCGAGGCGCGCGAACGTGTGCGCTTCCTGTGCGACGTCGGGCTCACGTATCTCACGCTCGATCGCGCCACGCGCACGCTCTCGGGCGGCGAGGCACAGCGCATCGGGCTCGCCAACTCCCTTGGTTCCCGCCTCGTGGACGCGCTGTATGTGCTCGACGAACCGAGCATCGGGCTGCACGCGCGCGACATGGACCGCCTGCTCCGCCTGCTCAAGCGCCTGCGTGACGGCGGCAACACCGTGCTGGTGGTGGAGCATGACCTCGAGGCCGTGCGCGCCGCCGACTGGATGCTCGAACTCGGCCCCGAGAGCGGCGAACGCGGCGGACGCGTGGTGTACAATGGCCCCGCGGCTGACGCCGGCGCCGGCTCGCTGACCGGGCAGTACCTCACCGGCGCGCGCACGATACCGATACCGGAGAAGCGCCGCGCGCCGAAGCGGTGGATCACGCTCGACGGCGCGCGCGCCCACAACCTGCGCGACGTCGATTTCAAGTTGCCGCTCGGTGTGCTCACCGCCGTCACCGGCGTGTCGGGTTCGGGCAAGAGCACGCTGGTGCACGACGTCTTCTATCACGCCCTCGAGGCGGCGCTCACCGGCGAGCACAGCGCGCGGCAACACCTCGGCGAGACCGTCGGCGAGTTCCGGGCGCTCACCGGCACGGAGGCGGTGGAGGCGGTGGTGCTCATCGACCAGGAGCCCATCGGGCGGTCGCCGCGGTCAAACCCGGTGACGTACGTGAAGGCGTACGATGAGATCCGCCGCATCTTCTCGTCGCTCCCCGAGGCGCGGGCGAGACGCTACACACCCGGCACGTTTTCGTTCAACGTGAAGGGGGGCCGCTGCGAGAAGTGCGAGGGGGCCGGCGCCATCGCGGTGGAGATGGTCTTCCTCGCCGATGTCTTCGTGCCGTGCGAAGAGTGCGACGGCAAGCGCTTCAAGCCCGAGGTGCTCGAGGTGAAGTACTTCGGACGTTCCATCGTGGACGTGCTCGAGATGACCGTGGACGAGGCCATCCGCTTCTTTCCGTACGAGGAGAAGCTCGGCCAGGCGCTCTGGCACGTGCAGCAGGTCGGGCTCGGCTACCTGCGCCTCGGCCAGGCGGCCACCACGCTGTCAGGCGGCGAGGCCCAGCGCCTCAAGATCGCCCGCGAACTGGCGTTTTCCGCCAAGAAGATCGGGCGCAAGCTCTACCTCCTCGACGAACCCACCACCGGCTTGCACCTCGAGGACATTCGAAAGCTCGCCTGGGTCCTCGACCAGCTCGTGGAGGCCGGCCACACGGTGGTGCTCATCGAGCACAACCTCGACGTCATCAAGCTGGCCGACTGGGTCGTGGACCTCGGCCCCGAAGGCGGCGACGGCGGCGGCAGCATCGTGGCGGTCGGAACCCCTGAGCAGGTGTCCAAGGTGGAGGCGTCCCACACCGGACGCTGGCTCCGTACCGTGCTGGCCTGATCGCCCGTCGGAATCCGGAGTCGAAGTCCTCCGTTGGAATCCGGATTCCATACTCTCAATCGCACATCTGGAGCTGTTGCGCGCCTGAGATAATGTCCCCGTTGCGCGACCAGTAGAAGTGTCCCTCCACAGATTCTAGGCCTCGCGAGGAGGCCGGGATGGGGCGCACGGCGATGTCGACACGGGAGCTGGAGCGGGCACGGATGCTGGCGCAGGTGGCGGCCGGGGCACTCAGTCTCGCGGAGGCCGCGACGCTGATGGGCGTGAGTTACCGGCAGGCGAAGCGATTGCGGCAGCGGTTTCGGGCGGGCGGCGCGCGCGCGTTGCAGCACCGCCTCGTCGGGCGCGCGTCGAATCGCGCGTGGGATCCGGCGGCGCGGGCGGCGATGCTGGCCTTTGTCGCCGGGGAGTTGAGCGGACCGGCGGCGCGCGGCCCCGGGCAGCGGTTCGGCCCGACGTTAGCCGCGGAGCATGTGGCCGACGAGTTGGGTTGTCCCGTGGCGGTCACGACGTTGCGCCGGTGGATGCAGGCGGAGGGACTCTGGACGCGCCGGCGCGCGCTCGGCGTGCCCAAGGTGCGTCGGCCGCGCGTGGCGCACTTCGGCGAGCTGGTCCAGCTCGACGGCAGCCCGCACGCGTGGTTCGAGGATCGCGGTCCTCCGTGCTGCCTGCTGGAGATGGTCGACGATGCGACGGGGCGCACGCTCCAGCTCTTCGCGCCGGGCGAGTCGGCCGACGCGGCGGTGGCCATCCTGCGGGCCTGGGTGCTGACGCACGGCGTGCCGCGGGCGATCTACCTCGACGGCGCGGGCGTGTATCGCGGCATTCCCGAGGCCGAACGGACCCTCAGCCATGGCCGCGACCTCGGGTCGCGCTTCGGGCACCTCTGTGCGGCCTTGGGGATTCAGTTGATCACGGCGGGGTCGCCACAGGCCAAGGGGCGCGTGGAGCGGGCGCATGGCACGCACCAGGACCGCCTGATCAAGAAGATGCGCCGCTATGGGATTGCGACGATCGCGGACGGCAATGCGTATCTCGCCCGCTACACGCCGCAGCATAACGCGCGCTTTGCGGTCCCTCCGGCCGCACCGACCAACTTTCACCGCCCGCCGCTGACGGCGACGGCCTTCGACGCACTCGGCCAGGCGGAGAGCGAGCGCGTGGTGGGCCGCGATGGCGTGATTCGCTACCTCGGGCGGGAGCTGCAACTAGAGCGCAGCGTGCGCCGCCGGGTGCCCGACGGCACGCGGATCCTCGTGCAGGAGGCGGCGAACGGGGTGGTGCGGATCATCCACCGCACCGGCGCGGGGGACCGGACCTGCGCGTGGCACGAGGCGCCCCCGCGACCGGCGGCCCTGCGGCCCCGGCGTTCACCGGCGGAGCTGGCCGAGGCGCGGCGGCCCCGGGCCGACCACCCGTGGCGGAAGACCCTGCGTAAGTGGTACCGGCAGTCGGTGGCGGACAAGCAGGCCGCCACGAGGGGACATTTCTAATGGCGTAACACCGGGGACACTTCTATTGGTCGTTGACAGGAGCTTGAATTGCCCGCCTGCCGCTGGTATTTTACAGGTTCTTCCCGAGTAGCTCAGGGGTAGAGCAGGCGACTGTTAATCGCCGGGTCGGGGGTTCAAATCCCTCCTCGGGAGCTCACCACGCCAGCGGGGCGCCGGTCATTCCGGCGCCCCGTTTGCGTCGCGTAGGACCCGCCGTACGTAACATAGAGGTATGTGATAGTCCTCTTTTGTCCTACGTCCGGCCCCCGATCCACCTGACTGCGTTCCGTCCAGAAAGGGCGTATCGTCCGCGCGGTCCCGGTTCCCGTCGCTGCACTCGGGGGCCGCGTTCCCCACCTCGCGACGCCTCTGGCGGCCGGGGCGACCACCATGCGTCCCAGCTTCTCCCCGCCACCCCACGCACGAGGTGATCGCCATGCGTATGCCCCGTACTCCGCTTCTGGCCCTGCTCTTTCTTGCCTCCCTGTCGGCCTGCGGAGGGTCCGCCGAGCAAGGCGGCGCTGCTGACGCCGCGCCCGCCGCCGGCCAGGCCAACGTCCAGGACGACGAGTCAGTGAAGGACGTCGTGAAGATCGCGGTTGGCTCCAAGGACCACACGACGCTCGTCGCCGCGCTCCAGGCGGCCGACCTCGTGAACGCACTCGCCAACGCCGGTCCCTTCACCGTCTTCGCGCCGACCAACGCCGCCTTCGACAAGCTGCCCAAGGGCACGGTCGACGACCTGCTGAAGCCGGCGAACAAGGAAAAGCTGCGCCTCATCCTGCAGCACCACGTCACCACGTCCGCCCTCGACGTCGACCAGTTCAGCGACGGGCAGTCGGTGTCGATGGCCGACGGCACGAACGCCACCATCACGAAGAAGGGCGCCGAGACCTTCATCAACGGCGCGAAGATCGTGGCCTCGGTGCGGGGTTCGAATGGGATGGTGCACGTGGTGGACGGCGTGATCACGCCGTAGAGAGACAACAGAGAGAAAACAGAGAGACAACAGAGAAACAACAGATAGCGGGGGGCGCAGAGCAAGCGCTCCCCGCCATTCCCTTGTAGCTTCTCTGTTGTCTCTCTGTTGTCTCTCTGTTGTCTCTCTGTTGTCTCTCTGTTGTCTCTCTGTTTTCTCTCTGTTGTCTCTCTGATGAAGATTCTGCACGTACTCAACCACGTCGATAAGGTTGGTAACGGCATCGTGCACGTCGCCGTGGACCTCGCCTGCGTGCAGGCGCGCGCCGGGCACGACGTCTGGGTGGCGTCGAAGGGCGGCGCGTACGAGGCGCTGCTGGCGCGATACGGTGTGCGGCACGTGCGCGTGGACCAGGCCCGGCGGCCGCTCGCCCTCTGGCGCGCCCTGCGCGCGCTGCGCGCCCTGGTGCGCAACGAACGCATCGAGGTGGTGCACGCGCACATGGTCACCGGCTACCTGCTCGCGCGCCTGCTGCGCGTGGGAGCGCCGTGGCCCCTCGTGGCCAGCGTGCACAACGAGTGGCAGCGCAGTTCGACGCTCATGGGGGGCGCCGACCGCGTCATCACCATGAGCGAGGACGCCATCGCCCGCCTCGCGGCGCGCGGGATGCGCCGTGACCGGCTGCGGGCCGTGCGAAATGGCACGGTCGGCAGCCCGCGCCTGCTCGACGCGGCGCCGGAGCCCGTCACGCTGCAGCAGCCGGCCATCGTGACCGTGGCAGGTCTGTATGAGCGCAAGGGCATCGCTGATCTCATCGGCGCATTCAACCTGCTCGCACCCACGCATCCGGATGCCCATCTCTACATCGTGGGCGAGGGGCCGGATCGCGCGCGATTTGAACCGCTCGCGGCGGCGTCACCCGCCAGCGCGCGCATCCACTTCGAGGGCTTCCGGCCCTCGCCGCGCCCGTACCTGACCGGGGCCGCCGTCTTCGTCCTCGCCTCACACGCCGAACCGGGCGGACTGGTGCTCCCCGAGGCGCGCGACTGCGGATGCGCCATCGTCGCGACCGCCGTGGACGGCTCGCCTGAACTGCTGGAGCACGGCCGCGCTGGCCTGCTCGTGCCGCCGCACGACGCGCCCGCACTCGCCACCGCCATTGCGCGCCTGCTCGACGATCCCGCCGAGCGCCGGCGCTGGCAGGCCGCCGCGCGCGAGAACCTCGACTGGCTGCGAATCGAACGGCAGAATGAGGAGACCTTGGCGGTATACGCGGAAGCGGGGTAAGAGAGAGACAACAGAGAGACAACAGAGAAACAACAGAGAGACAACAGACGCGGGCCGCTCCAGCTCAGTGCCTCGCCGTGTCTGTTGTCTCTCTGTTGTTTCTCTGTTGTTTCTCTGTTGTCTCTCTGTTGTTTATCTGCTGTAGAACTCTCCAGACTGTCTCAAGGGCGTTGTGAAAAACTCCTCGATCTCCTCCACCTTTGCCAGCCCCCAGAGCACGCGCCCGTCGGGCCGTACCAGTCTCGGCACGCCGCCCAGGCGGCGCGTCATCCAGTCCATGTCCCACTCATCCGCCAGCCGTCGACCGGCCGGTCCGTCCAGGTCCACCCAACCCGGCACGCCCGCCCAGATTGCGACCGAGTTGATCACCGCACCGTCGGAGATGTCTTCGCCGCGCACCCAGAGCGCGGCACCCAGTGCTCGGCGGAATCCGGCCGCGCGCGGGACATGCTGGCCTTGCACCGTGGCGACCGCGGCGATCGCGCGCTGCGTGTTGGGCTTCATCGGCGGCGGCGCGATCGCGACATCCGGGGCCAGGCGACGCACCGCATCCACGTCGTCCTCGAGCGCGCGCATCACCCGGCGGTCGCCGAGTCGCGGCGGCACGCCGAGCGCCGGATCGTGCTGCACGCCGCGCCACTCGCATCGATCCATCAGGCCGAGCGCATCGAGACGCACCGTGAGCGCGTAGCTGTACGGGCAGTTCAGGTCGGCATACAGCGTGGCCGTGATCATGGGCGTCTCACGCGGCGACGAGGCGGGTCATGGGCGGCGCGCTCCCGCGACCGGTGCAGCGCCTGCCGGTGCAGCGCCTGCCGGTGCAGCGCTTGCCGACGCAGCGCCTGCCGACGCCGCCAGCGCGTTCCAGTGCACGATGGCGTTGAACGCCATCGCCCACGCCCCCTGCGTCTGCCAGCGCCAGAACGGGCGCGTCGCGAACAGCACCACGTGCCCCTGCCCCACCGGCGCGTCCACCACCGCCGCTTTCCCCGCCAGCTCTGCTCCGCCATTCAGCTGACCGGAGATCAGCAGCGAATCCGCGGTTGCGTGATAGCGCACGATCACCTTGGGCTGCAGCGCGCGCAGCGCTGCGGCGTATGCGGGATTCGTCGCGGCGCCACCTCCGCCACCACCTCCTCCGCCGCCGCCCGGGCCACCGCCGGTCTGCACCTGCAGCAGCGGGGCGTTGCTGAAGAAGAGGGGGAACTGCCGATCCTCATAGCCGAAGAGGATCGGGCTCTCCGTCGTCACGGCCTGCGCCCGGAAGACGCCGCCGCGCGCCTGCAGCGCGCGTGACTCCACCACGCTCACCCCAGACGTGAACTGCAGGCTGATCGGCAGGTTCACCGCCCCGCCCTCCACCAGCAGCACTCCGCCGCGCGACACAAACCTGTGCAGCGCCGCCACGCCGTCCATCCCGATGCCGTCGCGCACGTCGTCGGTCTCATCGACTTCACCCAGGCTCGGCGTCGCCGGCGTCTTCTTCCACGGCACGGCTGGTCCGATCTTCGGCCGGCCGTTCACGAGCGTGTTGACCGCGCCCGCGTTCGGGTAGACTACGACGTCGAACCGGTCGAGCACGCCCGGTTGCTTGAACTTCTGGTCGCTCAGGTAGGTGTAGGGCACGCCCAGCTTGTCGAACGTCATGCGCACCCACCCCTCTTCCTGCGTGCTGCTCCACGCATGCGCGAGCGCGATGCGCGGCAACTGCACCGGGCGCTGCTTCACCGTCACCTTCGCGGTCGCCACCGCCTTCAGCCCGGCGGCGGTGATCGCCGCACGCGCCGCGGGCGCATCGGCGATCAGCCATGTGCCGGCGGGATACGTCACTCCATCCACCACGAACGCCGAGTCGGCCACCTGCACCACCGACGGCGCCACCTTGAACGGCAGGATGGCCGACCGCCAGTCGCCGAGGTGCCGCACCACGAGCGTCGCGCCGGTGCCAGCCACTGCGCCGTCCACGCGCACGTCCGCCGTCACGAGCGTCAGCGGCTTGGCCAGCACCGTCGAATCCTGCACCGGCAGTGTCGAGACGTGGCGCAGTTCGTCAAGCGTCCACCCGGTGTCGTCGTACGGGTTGGGATCCGTCGGCCGGAAGGTCTGCACCGCGAGCACCGTGCGCACGAAGAGCGCGTTGGGCTGGTCGAGCCGCACCACCCAATCCCCCGCCTTCACCGCCACATCCTTGCCGCCGTCCCTGAACGTGAAGTCGGTGTTTGCGGTGTGCACTTCCGCGCCCTGCAGGCGGAAGAGGTTCACGAGGTCGGCCGCTTCGGCCGCGTGCCGCTGTCCGCGCGGCACCACGTAGGCGTGGAGCGGACCGCGCTGGCCGCGCCGCACGGTGTTCTCGTTCTTGGTGATGTTGTTGGCGACGAACGTCTCGCGGTGATCCGCCACGTACTTCAGCGCGATCAGGAGCCCAGACTGCTGGTAGTTGTGGTTGGACCGAATGCACCACTTGATGCCGTTCACCGGCGGAGTCGAGCGGTCCCACGTGCGCGTCGTTGCCGTCGCCGGCAGCGCGACCCGGTCAATGCAGTCGGCGCCGCTCGCCGTGTACGTCTCGTAGAAGCGCCCGGCGGCGTTGTGCAGGTTGGGGATGGCGTTCTGGTAGTTTGCCGCCCACCCGTCATAGAAGCTGTGCGTCCAGACGCCCGGGAGGCCGCGTCGCGTGAGTTCGGTGATCTCCTGATACGCGAGCGTGTGCCACTCATTGATCGTCAGCGGATCGAACTCGTCGTTGTACGGCCCCGTCCCCGTGGAGACGTAAAGGAACGGCACCGACTCATGCAGGTCGTGCGTGATGGTCGGACGCCAGTCGAGAAAGGTCTTGAGCCAGTTTCGCGTAAGCGCCAGTGACACCACCATGCCGTCGCGGTTGTTGTCGTGCGCCACATACTTGCCCCAGTACGGCAGCCCGCCCGCCTGCTGCGGCGTGATCTTGAGCGCCTTCTGCTGGTTGTACCAGTCCACCTGATGGTCGCGCCCGTCCGCCTCGAAGACCGGGTTGATCATCACGATGGCGTTCTTGCGAATGGCCTGGTAGTACTCGCTCTCGTCCACCGCGAGCCGGTACAGCAACTCCATCGTCATGTCCGGGCTCCCCGTCTCCGGGGAGTGAATGGACGCCGAAATGTAATAGATGGGCTTGGCCTCGCGGAGCAGCTGCGCACGCTCCGCCGCTGAGATGCCGCGCGGGTCGGCCATCCGCCGCGTCATCTGCTTGTAGGCGTCGAGCCGCTGGATGGTCGCCTCGTCGGCGATGGCAGCGACGATCATCTCGCGCCCCAGCTCGGTGGTTCCCATCGAGAAGATCTTCACGCGCGGCGACTTCTCGGCGACCGTGCGGAAGTACTTGTAGATCTCCGTGGTGTTTCCCAACCGTCCAATAGTGCCCGGCACGTATCCGAGCACGGCCAGCGGCGTAGGCACCGTCTTCGAGGCTGGCAGGTGATCCACCAGCTCGGTGGTGAACTTCCAGTGCGGATCGGTCGGGGTCAGCTCCCGGATCTTCGCCGTGTAGACGGAGTCGACGGGCTGCTGCGCACCGGCGAGCGAGGCGCAGGAGACGAGGAGGACGAGCAGGGGGCGGCGCATGGGCGGAGAGTGAGGGGGACCACAAAGGTACGGCCTGTCTGGGTAACGTTCTACCTCCCGCGGACGCTGGGGTCGGAGGGCGAGAACACAGGAATCCCAATCACCAATCACCATCGCCCATCGGAATCGCAATCCCCATCCGAGCTCCGCATTCCGAAATCGCCGTTCCCCGATCATCTTTATCGCATGACCAGCACCCCCTTGGTTGGCGTCATCATGGGAAGCGCGAGCGACTACGAGCACCTCGCTCCCGCCTGCGAGATGCTCGACCAGTTCGGCGTCCCGTACGAGAAGGCCGTCGTCTCCGCCCACCGAACGCCCGACTGGATGTTCGAATACGCCTCCACGGCCGAGGCGCGCGGTTTGATGGTCATCATCGCGGCGGCCGGCGGTGCCGCGCACCTGCCCGGCATGGTGGCGTCCAAGACGCTGGTGCCCGTCCTCGGCGTCCCCGTGCCGGCCACGGCGCTCAACGGCGTGGATGCGCTGCTCTCCATCGTGCAGATGCCGGCCGGCATTCCGGTGGGCACGCTCGCCATCGGCAAACCGGGCGCGTCGAACGCAGGCATCCTCGCCGCCGAAATCGTCGGCACCAGCCACCCCGAGGTGCGCGACCGCATCCGCGCCTGGCGCGAGCAGCGCACGGCGTCGGTGCGCGAGCAGAAGCTTCCGTGAGCGTCATCCTCCCCGGCTCCACCATCGGGTTCCTTGGGGGAGGTCAACTGGGCCGCATGGCCGCGATGGCGGCGCGCACGATGGGCTACGACGTGCACGTGCTCGACCCCGAACATCACTGCCCCGCCCGCCCGCTCGCCTCGCAGGTGATTACCGCCCCGTGGGGCGACGTGGACGCCGCCGCGAAGCTCGCTGAGGGCGCCGACGTCGTCACCATCGAGATCGAACAGATCCCGCTCCCCGCGCTTGAGGCGGCCGAGCGCCGCGCGCCGCTGCGACCGGGTCCGCAGGTGCTGTGGACCGTGCAGGACCGCGCGCGGCAGAAGGAATGGCTGCGGGACCACGGCTTTCCCCTTGGCCCGTTCGCCGTGGTGCGCAGCGCCGAAGAGACGACGGCCGCCGTGCGAGCCCTCGGCTCGTGCATCGTGAAGTCCACGCACGGCGGTTATGACGGGCGCGGCCAGGCGCGGGTGTCGGACCCGGCTGACGCGGCGGCCGCCTTTCAGGGCATCGGCGCGCCGGTCTGCGTGGCCGAGCGCTTCCTGACGCTCGCCGCCGAACTCAGCGTGATGGTGGCGCGCACGCCCGAGGGCGACATGCGCGCCTATCCGCCGGCGCGCAACCACCACACGAATGGCGTGCTGACATGGTCGGTGATCCCGGGCGGCTTCGACGACGCCGTGGTGCGTCGGGCCACCGAAATCGCCTGCGGCATCGCCGAGCAGCTCGAGGTCGTGGGGCTGATTGCGGTGGAGCTGTTCCTGCTCGACGATGGCTCGCTGTGCGTCAATGAGCTCGCCCCGCGCCCGCACAACACCTACCACCACTCCGAGCGCGCCTGCGTCACCAGCCAGTTCGAGCAGCTCGTGCGCGCCGTCTGCGGGTTGCCCCTCGGCGACACCGACGTCGTGCGTCCCGCCGCGATCTACAACCTGCTCGGCGAGGTCTGGTCCGGTCCGGCCGCCCCCGACGTCACAGGCATTCTCGGCCTGCCCGGAGTGCGCCTGCACCTGTACGGCAAGCGTGAGGCGCGCGCCGGGCGCAAGATGGGGCATCTCTCGGCGTGCGGCGAGAACAGCGAGGTGGCTTTACAGCGAGTGGTGGCGGCGTATGGGCGGTTTTCGGCGGGCACGGACGGTGAGGTGAGATAGAGAACGGCGGAGAACGGCGGAGAACGGCGGAGAACGGCAGAGGACGGCAGCGACCCAAGGTTCTGGCCACCCGCGCCTCGCGCGCATCATCCACACGATACTGCCGTCCTCCGCCGTTCTCCGCCGTTCTCCGCCGTCCTCTCACCTCCCATATCGCTTCAAGATCTCGCGCACCTTCTCCAACGAAATCGCCTCTACTGTTCGGCCGCCGCCAGTAACACTCGTCGCCTGAAAGAGCGAGTTGTAGATGGCCTCCTCTGTCGCTTCGACGACCGCTTCGAATAGTCCGGACATCTCCTCGTTGGCGAGCTCCTTCGTCTCCAGTCGCCGCGCGTTGAAGGGGCGGCGCACATCCTTCGCCGTCGAGAACGCGATCACGTAATCGCCGCTGCCGTTGGATGCGGACGATCCGGTGCGGCCCAGGCTCAGCATGGCGCGCGATGCCACGCGTTTCAGGTTGCGGTCGCTGATCGGCGCGTCGGTGGCCACCACCATGATGATCGACCCGTCGCCGCCGTCGCGTGAGAGCGCATCCTTGAAGGCGTACTGGCCGAGTTCCTGCCCCACCGGCGCGCCCATGACCTGAAGCACGCCACCGAAATTGCTCTGCACGAGCACGCCCACGGTATACGAACCCAGCGACTTCGGGAGGACGCGCGACGACGTACCGATGCCGCCCTTCCAGCCGAACGCCACCGTCCCGTGGCCAGCGCCCACGCTCCCTTCCGCCACCGCACCGCCCGCGGCGCCGTCGAGCGCCTTTCGCACGTGGGCGGCAGTGATGGCCTTTGCGCGAATGTCATTGAGCCCGCCGTCATTCGTCTCGCCGACCAGCGGATTGATGGAGCGCACCCGCTCCATCCCCGGTTTCTCGAGCATCCAGTCGGTCAGCGCGTCCGCCGCCTTCCACACGCAGAGCGTGCACGTCAGCAGGATGGGCGTCTCGAGCTCGCCGAGTTCGTTCGCTTGCGTCGAGCCGATGAGCTTGCCGAATCCGTTGCCCACCCAGACGGCCGCCGGCACCCGATCGAGATAGGCGTTGCCCTCGTGCGGCAGGATGGCCGTCACACCCGTGCGCACCGCCGCCCCCTCGGTGACGGTCGTGTGCCCGACGCGCACACCGGCGACGTCGGTGATGGCGTTGTTGGCGCCGGGAGCAAAGACGCCGGGGGCGACCCCAAGGTCGCGCGCACGCGCGCGCTGGGCAGGAAGCGAGGTGGTCATGGCGGCAAGGGCGAGGACGAAAGCGATGGGTCGCATGGCACTCGGAATCCGTGGAAGCCGGCGCAACGCACCGGCGCGGTTGGGCCGCACCGCGGCCACTCTGTCAAGGAAACTGGTGCAAGACCCTCCAACCGTCTATCGTCAGTGGGCGGATAGCACTCTCCTCCGTCCTCCGTCATCCGTCCTCCGTCCGCTACTCTCCGTCCGCCCCTTGCCTCTCCTTCCCCTCTTCGGCCACACCCCCCTCCGCGACCGCCTCGCCGCCCAATGGCGCGCCGGCAAGCTGCCGGCGTCCATCCTCCTGCACGGCCCCGAAGGGGTCGGCAAGCAGCGGCTGGCGCTGTGGCTCGGGCAGATGCTGCTGTGCACCGGCGAATCGGCACCCTGCGGTGAGTGCCAGGCGTGCCGCTACGCGCTGGAATGCCAGCATCCCGACCTGCACTGGATTTTCCCGCGGCCGCGCATCAAGGACGATCCGGGCCCCGAGGACGTGAAGGAGGATCTCGACCAAGCCATTGCCGATCGCGTCAGGGAGCACGGGCTCTACAAGCGGCCGGGGGGCAGCGAAGGCATCTACGTGTACGTCGGGCGCCTGCTCGTGCAACAGGCGTCGCTCTCTCCCGCCCTCGGACGCCGCAAGGTCTTCATCATCGGCGACGCCGAACGCATGGTGCCGCAGACGTCGAGTCCCGAGGCCGCCAACGCCTTCCTCAAGCTCCTCGAGGAGCCGCCGGCGAGCGCCACGTTCATCCTGACGTCGAGCGAGCCGTCGTCGCTGCTGCCCACGATTCGCTCGCGCGTCGTCGCGTTCCGTGTCCCCCGCCTTGGCGATGCCGACCTGCGCCGGTTCATCGCCGAGCCCGCGGTGCGCGACGCGCTCGGCCCCGGTGGCACGGATGACGAGCGGCTGCGGATGTGCGACGGCGCGCCCGGCCGACTGCTGGGCCACGACGAGCAGGCCGCCGTCTTCAGGCGTGCGCATGCCTTCCTGGACGCGGCGCACGGCGGGCGCGAGCGCTGGCTGCGCGCGGCGTTCGGCCAGGGCGGCAAGGGCGCGCGCGGTGCGTTTTCCGACGTGCTCGACGCGGTCAGCGTGCTGCTGCACGAGCGCTCCCGCACCGCCGCCGCCGCCGGCCACGACCGGGCCGCCCTCGCGGCGGCGCGCGCCATGCGCGCCGTCGAGGACGCCAAGTTCGCCGCCCAGCAGAACGTCTCGCCGCAGCTCCTCAGCGCGCGCCTGATGCGCGAACTCTCCGACCTCGGCTCATGAGCGATCTCTCGCACGTCAATCGCGCCGGCGAGGCGTCCATGGTGGACGTGTCGGCCAAGCCCGCCACCGTGCGCGCGGCGCGCGCCGAGGGGCGCATTCGCATGTCGCCGGACGCGCTGCGCGCCATTCGCGACAACACGCTCGCCAAGGGCGACGTGCTCGCGGTCGCGCGCGTGGCGGGTATCCAGGCGGCCAAGCGCACGGCGGAGCTGATTCCGCTCTGCCATCCGCTCCCGCTCACCGACATCCAGGTGCGTTTCGACTTCGAGGATGCCGCGTCGGCGGTCCGCTGCGAAGCCGAGGCGCGCACCGTGGCGGCGACCGGAGTCGAGATGGAGGCGGTCACGGCGGTGTCGGTGGCGCTCCTGACTGTGTACGACATGGCCAAGAGCGTGGACAAGGCCATGCGCATCGAGGGGGTGCGCCTGCTCGAGAAGAGCGGTGGCAAGTCCGGACCCTGGCGCGCCCCAGAGGACGAGCCAGCGCGCTAACGGGCGGGCGGCTTCCTCGCGCTCGGCTTGGCCGTGCCCGCCTTCGCCGCGCTCGCCTTGGCGCCGGCCGCAGCACGCGCGGAGACCACGAGCGACTGGCCCGGGATGATCTTCGCGCTCCTGAGGCCGTTGAGCTTCGTGAGCGTCTTCGCGCTCGTCCCATACCGCTTGGCGATGCCCGACAGCGTCTCGCCGCTCTTCACGACGTGGCGTCGTATGCCGCCACTGGTGCTGCGCCGCGGGTAGCGCTCCACTGACGGATTGGGCACGTCGCGCGCCAGCGCCACGACATCGCGCCGCGGCACGTAGATCGTCTGCCCGGCTCGCAGCGCGCCGCTCTTAAGCTTTGCCGCCTTCGGGTTGTACCAGGCCAGTTGCTTTGACGTTACCCCGTGCTTCTTCGCGATCGAGAGCATCGTCTGCCCCTTCTTGCTCACGAGGCGTTCCAGCGCGCGCCGTTCGTCGGGTTCGAGTGCCGCGAAGCGCTCTTCGAAACCTTCCGCGCGTCCCACCGGCACACGCACCCAGAGCGAATCGCCGGGCGGCGTCATGCCCCGCAGCACGTGCGGGTTGAGCTCCGACACGCTGTCACCCGGCACGCCGGCCGCGTTGGCGACCGCGGCGAGTGGCGTCACGCTCGGCACGCGCACGGAGTCATACGCGAACGGCGCCAGCGGATCCACGCGAACGCCGTAGCGGGCGGGCTCTCCACCGACCAACGCGGCGGCGATGATCTTGGGCACATAGTCCCGCGTCTCGGGACGCAGGTAGCTCTGCTCCGCGAGGGCGAAGAAACGGTCCTCACCTTCGACGCCGTCGAGCGCATCGGCGTGCCGCGCGAGCCCGCGGGAGACGCGCCCCGAACCGCCGTTGTATGCCGCGGCGGCGAGATACAGCGACCCGAACTGCTCGCGCAGTCCGAGCAGCAGCCGCGCCGCCGCCTCGGTGGACCGCACCGGGTCGCGGCGCTCGTCCATCCACCAGTCCACGCGCAGTCCCATCCCGCGCCCCGTCCCCGCCATGAACTGCCACATCCCCACCGCCGCGGCGCGTGAATACGCGTGCGGATTGAACCAGCTCTCCACGAGCGCGAGGTAGATCATGTCCTCTGGCAGCCCGATGCGACGCAGCCGCTCGCGGATCATCGGCCCGTAGCGCGTCTGCCGCTGCAGGGCCACCTCGAAGGTGCTCCGGGCGCGCCCGCTGAAGATGCGCACGTAGTCCTCGACGCGGGCACGCGTCTCGTACGAGCGCACGTCGATGTCCCAGACGGGCGCCCCCGGGGCGGCCATCGTGTCGGTGACGGGCGGAGGCGGTTCGGCGCCAAACATGCGGGCCGCTTCGCGCGTGACGTCGGCAGGTGAAATGCTGTCCGGCGCGGGTCGTGCCGTGTCGCCGCCCACGACACGCCCTCCCGTGGCGCGAGGCGCGGCGCGGTGCACGCCGGAATCGGCCGCGGCGCCCGCCGGCGGCGTGCCGGGGCGCCCGGTGCCAGCCGTCGCCGTGCGTTCTCCCGGCCGCGAGGCAGCCGGGTCGGAGGGCAAGGCATCGTTCGTCGCGGTGGACGGCGTGCCGGGTCGCGCCGGCCACGCCGCCCCGGCCGGCACTGCGCCGGAACGCACACACCCCGCCGAGAGAACGGCGGTCAGGGCGGCAAGGCAGGCAGCGCGGCGCATCGTACTAACCTACCCCGGAACCAGAAAAGCTCCTATACTCGCGCCATGCGAAGCCTCCGTGTCCTACGTGCCGCCACCATCGCGGCCGCCGCACTCTCGGCCTGCTCCGCGCTGAGACCGGGCCACGCGCCGGTCCCGTCTGCCGCCGACCTGATGGCCCTGCGCGCCCGCATCGAACTGCGCATCGCCGGCGTCCCGGGCGCGCAGGCCGGCGTCTGGCTGCACGATCTCGCCACGGGAGACACGCTGGCCATCAACGCCACCGCGTCGTTCCACGCGGCCAGCACCATGAAGGTGCCGGTGATGATCGAGCTCTTCCGCCGCGCCGATACGGGCGCCCTGCGGCTCGACAGTGCGATCATCCTGCGCAACCAGTTCGCCTCCATCGTGGACGGATCGTCCTTTTCGCTCAGCGCCGGTGACGATTCAGACTCGTCGCTCTACGCGAGGGTCGGCCAGCCGGTGACCCTGCGCGAACTCAACGACCGCATGATCACGCGGTCGAGCAACCTCGCCACCAACGCGGTGATCGACCTGCTCGATGCACGCACCGCGCAGGCCACCGCGCGCGCGCTCGGCGCCAGCACGATTCAGGTGCGCCGCGGCGTCGAGGACACCAAGGCGTACAACGCGGGACTCAACAACACGACCTCCGCGCGCGACCTCGGCGTGCTCATGGCGGCGCTGGCACAGGACCGGGCGGCGTCACCCGCCGCCTGCGAGGCGATGCGCGGCGTGCTGCTGCGGCAGGAGTTCAATCGCGAGATTCCGGCCGGCCTGCCGCCGGGCACGCCGGTGGCGCACAAGACCGGCTGGATCACCGCCACCACGCACGACGCCGCCATCATCTACCCGCCGCGCCGCGCGCCCTACGTGCTCGTCATCCTCACGCGCGCGATTCCCAGGCGCGCCGACGCCCAGCAGCTCATGGCCGGCATTTCGCGGGACGTCTGGGCCGTGATGAACCGAGAGTAGACGACCACCGCAAAGGGCAAGGAGCGCGGCAGTCGCAGGTACAAGGGGAACGGGGTCTTCATCACAGAGACACAGAGGAGCACGGAGGGCCACGGAGGACTACGACTGCAACTACCTGGAGGAACTGCGAGCGCCACGCGATGGTCTGCGTGGCGCAGTGTCTTTCACCCCAGGTTGCGCAGTCCTCCGTGGCCCTCCGTGCCTCTGTGATGAAACTCCCCGTAGTTTCGTCCTTCGCGTCCCTTCGCGCCCTTCGTTCTTTGAGGTTGTAGTAGCGTCAGCGCGCCGCCGGCAGCGCCACGAAGAACGACGTCCCCACGCCGACCTCGCTCTCCACCCAGATGCGACCGCCGTGCGCCTCGACGATGCCGCGCGCGATGGAGAGGCCAAGCCCCGAGCCGCTCTTGTTCGCTCCGCGCTTCCGCGTGTAGTACCGCTCGAAGATGCGCGGCAGCTGGTCGGCCGGGATGCCGCTCCCCGTGTCGCGCACCGTGAGTAGCACCTCCTCGCCCTGCGTCGCGGCCGACACCGTCACCGAGCCGCCGCGGTCCGTGTACTTGAGGCTGTTGCCCACGAGGTTGGTGAGCACCTGGATGAGACGCGCCGCATCGCCGTGCACCGGCGGCACGTCACCGGTCAGCGCCGCCGCCAGCTGCACGCCGCGCTGCTGCGCCTGCGGTCCCACCATCGCCAGCGCCTGCCGCACGATGGGGCCCACCTGCTCGGTGCGCCGCTCCACGGAGAGCTTGCCCACCTCGATGGTCGACACGTCCAGCAGGTCCTGGATGAGCCGCGACATCCAGTCGGCCGAGTTGCCGATGGCCTGCATCAGGTGGCGCTGCTCCTTGACGTCAGACGGCGGCGCCTCGAGCAGCGCCGCCGCACACAACCGAATCGCCGCCAACGGATTGCCGAGATCGTGCGAGACCACGCTCAGCACGTCCTCGCGCGCCCGCGTGGCGCGTTGCGCCATGGTGTACAGCCGGGCGTTGTCCATGGCATACGCGGCGCGCGTCCCGAGGGCCTGCGCGAGCGTGACGTGCTCCGGCACGAACGTGATCGCGCCGCGGCGCAGCAGCGTGAGCGAGCCGAGGACATGGTCGCGCGCGATCAGGGGAACAAAGAGCGCCGACCGCATGTGGAGCGCCTTCCAACGGTCAAACTCCGCCGGCGATTCGGTGTGACCCTCGAGCCAGTCGTCGGTGATGGCACCGATCATTTCCACCTTGCGCGACCGCATCGCGTCGATGGCGCGCCACGGGCTGTCCCATGACAGCGTCTCGCGGCCGATGGCCGCGAGCGCGAGCTGGAACTCCGGCACGTCGCTCGCACTCACCTGCCGCTGCCACGCGCCGTCTGGGCCCACGACGTCCACGATGCAGGCGTCCGCAAGGTACGGCACCGGCACGTTGGCCAGCGCCTGCAACGTCCGTCCCACATCCAGCGACGTCCCGAGCAGACCGCCCGCCTCGGACAGGAACCGATCGTGGCGCTCGCGCAGCGTCCGCTCGGTGATGTCGCGCAGGACCACCGTATAGATGGGACCGTGCCGCGTCTCCAGCCGCGAGATCGATGCCTCGGCGGGAAACTCCGTCCCGTCCTTCCGCAGACCATAGATCTCGCGTCGGGCGCCCATGCGGCGCGCACGCTCCGGACTGTTGCGAAACGCACCGACCTGCTCGCCATGCGCATTGCGGTAGCGCACCGGCATGAGCTCGGCGAGCGGCCGCCCCGCCATCTCCTCCGGCAGGTAGCCGAACACCTGCGAGGCACCCTGATTGAAATGCAGGATATGCTGCGAGGAGGACACCACGATGATGGCATCGGCCGCGATATCGAGGATGCTGGCGAACAACGCATCCGGGGCCGCAATCGTCGCGACCGACTCGCCCTCCGGGAAGGGATCGCCGCCGGCTACGGTCGGGGGGCTGGTGTCCATAGGGAGTTCGCAGGCCTCTCCCTCTGAAAATGCACCGCGCACGCCCCAACGCAAGGCATTCTCGGGGGTCGAGTCGGGGGAATTCCCGCACGTTTTTTGGGAACGTTGCCCGACTGTCTCATGCCTGGAGGAGCCGTAGGCTCCTAATGAGATCCTTGGGGAGTTCCCATGTCGGTCACTGCTGATACACTCGACGTCACCACCTCCACCGTGAGAGATCCGCAGCCCGAACACCTCCTCGACGGACGCATCCTCCTCGCCACCGATGGATCTGCCAGCGCCGATGGCGCGGCGGGCCTCGCCGCGGAGTTGTGTCGTCGCGGCCCGTGCCGGGTCAGCGTGCTCGCCGTCTTCGAACCGGCGCCCATGCCCGTGCCGAGCGCGGACCCGTCCCTCGCCGCCATGACCACGATGGCCGGCGACGCCGCGCTGCGCGACGAGTTCTTCGCGCGCGTCGAACGACAGGTGGAGCGCTGCTTCGCCGGGTGCCCGAAACTGCCCATCGAGCGCGCCGAGGGGTCGCCCGTGCGCAGCATCGTCGACGCCGCCGTCAAGGCGGAGGTGGACCTCATCGTCACCGGCCTTCGCGTCCACTCGCTCATGGACCGCCTGGTCGGTGACGAGACCGCCCTGCGCGTCACGCGCGCCGCCGACCGCCCCGTCTTTGCCGTCGCACCGACGCTCACGCAGATGCCGCGGCGGGCCGTGGTTGGCATCGACTTCTCGCGGGCCAGCATGCGCGCCGCGGCCGCCGCCGCGGGCATGCTCGCCGACGGCGGCACGCTGACGCTGCTGCACGCCCGACCGCGGCTCGATGTCGCGGCCGCCAGCGACGACAACATCGACACGGCCTACGCCAGCGGCGTCACCGCCGCGCTCGACGGGCTTCGCAAGACGATGGCCGCCAGCCACCCCGGCATCGTCATGGAAGTGGAACGGCGCGACGGCGAGGCGGCCGCGGCCGTCATGAACTTCGCCATCGCCGCCAAGGCCGACTTCGTGGCCGTCGGCCGTCATCGCCGCAATGCCATCGCCCATGCGGTCCTTGGCAGCGTCGCGACATCGCTGCTGCGCAAGGCGACCCTTTCGGTGTTGGTGCTGCCGCCTGATGAGAGCGATTGAGGATCGGGAATCCGGATTGGGATAGAAGATCACGATTGAGGACTCCGACTTGCGACAGAGGGGCGCCCAGGCAGGCGCCCCTCAATCGTCAGTCGCAGTCCGTTGTCGCAATCCGCAATCCCAATCCGGATTCCATATCCTCAATCGCCGTTACGCTTCGGGTGTCAGCAGCCCCAGCCGCAGCGCCAGCTGGACGTACTCATGCCGATGCGACAGCCCCAGCTTGTCCTGGATGCGCTGCTTGTAGGTGTCCACCGTCTTCGGGCTGATAAACAGCTTCTCGCCGATCTCCGGCGCGCTGAAGCCCTGCGCCGTCAGGCGGAGGACGTCGCGCTCGCGCTCGGTGAGCTTCTCGAAGCGCGTGCGCTCCTCGTGCAGCGGGTCCTTGCGCGTGTACCCCTTCGCCAGGATGCGCGCCGCGTCGGGCCGCACGTACACCTCGCCGCGCGCCACGGTGCGCACCGCGTCGAGCAGCTCGCGATCCGCCGCCGTCTTCAGCACGTAGCCGGCCGCCCCCGCCTCGAGCATCGGCACGAGGTAATCCTCCTCCGCGTGCATCGTCAGCGTGAGCACGCGCGACGGCATCCCCTTGGCCACCAGCTGGCGCGTCACCGCCATGCCGTCCATGTCGCCGAGCGAGATGTCCATCACCATCACGTCCGGTTTCAGTCGCTCGGCCATGGCCAGGGCCTCCGCCCCCGATCCGGCCTCACCCACGACGTGCACATCCTTGGCGGCGCCCAGCACCGCCTTGACGCCAGCGCGCACGACCGCATGGTCGTCCACCAGCAGAACGCGAATCAGGTCTCCGGTCATCGTCCGTCCTCGTCAACGAGAGCCACCGTCGCGACGACACGCGTGCCGCCTCCCGGCCTGCTCTCCAGTTCAAAAGTCCCATTGACCAACGCCACGCGCTCGCGCATGGAGAACAGCCCGAAGCCGCCGCGTTCGGCCTCGCCGACGTTCATGCCCTGCCCGTCGTCCCGCACGTCCAGCCGTGCCTTTCCCTGGTCCGTGGAGAGCACCAGCTCCACGTGCGACGGCGCCGCATGGCGCGCCGCGTTCGCCACCGCCTCGCGCGCAACGTCGTAGAGCACGCTCGCCACATGCGCCGGAATCGCGGCGTCCGCGCCGGCCGTATCGGCCGTCGTCGCGATGCCGCGCTCCGTCGTCTTGCGCGCCAGGTGCTGCAGCGCGGGCGCGAGCCCAAGGTCGTCGAGCACGCGCGGATGCAGCGTCTCCGAGAGCGTGCGCACCTGTTCCATCACCTGCTGGGCCATCTGCTGCATGCGCTGCAACTGCGCCTGCGACTCCGGATCCTTGGCGTCCCGCGCCATTGCGGCGAGTTCGAGCGTGAGGCCGGCCAGGTACTGCGCCGACGACTCGTGCAGCTCACGCCCCACGCGGGCCCGCTCCCGATCGCCCACCGTGATCGCATGCAGCGCCAGCCGCCGCATCCGCGCCCGGTCGTGGTGCATGCCATCGAGCAGCAGGTTGATGGCCGAGCGTACTCGCCCCAGGTCGGGGTCTTCGGTCTGCGTCGGACGTGCGCGCACCGTCAAGTCGCCCGCCCACACGCGATGCGCCGTGCGTTCCAGTTCCCGCAACGGCCGCAGCGCCACCGTCACCAGCGCGATATTCGCGACGATGGAGAACACCACCGCCGAGACGGACACCGCCAGACTCTCGGTCAGCGTTTCGCTCGGCGACCGCGCGATGAACAGCGATGCCAGCGCGATAAGCGCCACGAGCAGGTTCGCCCCGAGGAGCTTCCCCGACAGCGGAACCCTGAAGAGGCGGTCGGTCCAATTCGTCTGCGAAACACCCATCGGCACACGCGCCTCAGCCCCCGACTCTGATTCCGCAGAGGGCGGCAGCGCGGTGATTTCCCTGAGACTCGACATGACGCAAGTAGCTTATCGGGAAACGCCCCGCAGGAGCCATAAGGGGGTGTCGGAATTTCCCTGAAGGAAAACCCGACTATGCCTACGGGAATACCTTACATCACCCCTCCCCGCGTCCCACCTCCCCCCTACAAACGCCACGAGCGCGGCCGACAACTGTCGCCCGCGCCCTCGTCTGTTGTCTCTCTGTTTTCTCTCTGTTGTCTCTCTGTTGTATTTCTGTTTTCATGACCCGGGTGGGAATCGAACCCACGACCTGGCGGTTAAAAGCCGCATGCTCTACCGACTGAGCTACCGGGTCTGCCCGTAGCGCGCACTGCGCCACTGCAACAAGATAATGCGCCACGCTCAAGACTGAACGCCCTGAGGCGCGGCGGCCCCGCCCCGCGCCCTCACACTGCCCCCGTGCCCGCCTCTCCCGCCCGCCGCCTGCGTGCCTAGCCGCCCTGCCATCGAGGAACTGAACCGTCGCCTCGGCTGGGCGCTGCCCGCCATCGCCACGCTCGTCTTCGGCATCTTCCGCCTCCCCGAGCTGACGCGCAGTCCGCTCTGGTTTGACGAGCTGTTCTCGATGGGAGTGGCCGGGCTTCCCGCCGCCGACGCGCTCCGTCGCATCGTGGCCGATCATACCAATCCGCCGCTCTTCTACCTGCTCCTCAAGGGGTGGATGGCACTCGGGGGCGAGAGCGATCACTGGGTGCGCCTGCTCCCCTGCCTCCTCGCGATGCTCCTCGGCGCCGCGCTGGTCTGGCTCGCGCGGGAGGTCCGCGTTGGCGCGCGCGCCGGTATGCTCGCGGTCGCGCTCGCAGCATGCAGCCCGCTCTCGGTGGATCTCGCCAATGAGGTGCGCGGCTACTCGCTCCTCGCGCTCCTGGCCTGCCTGTCGCTCGCCGCCACCCTGCACGACCGGTCGCGACCGACGCGCGAGACGTTTGCGCTGATGACGATCATCAACATCGCGCTGGTGCACACCCACTACTTCGGCTGGTTGACGATCGGCGCAGAATGCATCGCCGCGGCGTACGCTTGGCGCGGCGCCCAGGCGTGGCGCGTGCTGCGCTCGGCGGGGCTCACGCTGCTCGCATTCGTCCCGTGGGCGGCCGCCGTCGCGGCCCACGCGCTCACCAACCCCGCCCCGCTCCGCAACGTGACCTGGATCGAACCGCCCGACGCAGCGGCCCCACTCTGGCTGCTGCGCGACCTCACGGGGCGCAGCGGGGTCACGTGGGTGGACCTGGCGTGGCTCGCGCTGGTGACGGTGGCTCTCGTGATGCTCGCCGTGGTGCACCGGAGGCGGCGCGGTGGGGCAGGCAGCCCCGTCGAAGCGTTGTCGCCTGGCCGGGTGGCGTCGCGGCGCGCCGACGCCCACGCCGGCTCCAGCGCCGACTCCAACGCCGGCTCCCACGTCGCCTCCTACGCGACCCCGATCGATGGCGCGCTGGTCCTGCTCGCCCTCGCGGGACTTGCCGCGCCCGTGCTGGTCTGGGCCGTTTCGCTGGTAAGCGATCATTCCATATGGGTGCAACGCTACCTCGTCGGTGCGGCGGCGCCGGTGGCCCTGCTCACTGCCATCGCGGTGGCCGCGCTCCCCCCGCATCGATGGCGAGCTGCAACCATCGCCGGCTTCGTCTGGACGGCTGTGGCCTGCGCGGCCCTCCCGCAGCGCGCCCCCACCAAGTTCGACTGGCGCCGCTTCGTGCGCCGCGTGGACATGTCGGTGGGCAGTCCGCGTGACGTCTATGCGCTCGAGGCCTTCACCGGCGCCCCGCTCCTGCGCTACGCGCGCGCCGGCATGCGCCTGCACATGGTGAAGTCGCTCCGCGACCTCCCCGGCGGCGACTTGTGGCTGGTCTACCGCCGCGATTCGTTCGCGGATGGCTCGCCCACCTGGGCACTGCGGTCGCTGGGCTTCACGACGGTGACGTCTCTCGCGGCCGAGACGGCCGGGCAGCAGATCGTGGCGGTGCGGATCCGGCGGTAGGCGCGGCGGCGGCAGCGGCGGGGAGGCGTCACCCGACAGCACATCCAAGACGCCGTAACCCCGTTCGAGGCCCTTGGAGTCCTTGCGGCCTGCCGCGGTCCCCTCCCTCGCAGTCCGGGCCTCCAGAGGCGTTCCAGCCCCCTCAGGGGGCCTGTCACGCCTACAGAGACACAGCCGAAGCCGACTTGTGTAGCCAGCGACCAGCCGAGCGAGCGAACAGAGGGGCCCGGCGCAATGCCGGGCCCCCTCCGCCGTACTCTGCCGTACTCTGCCGTTCTCCGCCATTCTCCGCCTTAATGCCAACTGGGGCCCGGTCTTTCGACCGGACCCCAGCTGGTTCCTAACTGATCCCCGATGTCTTAGTAGACGATCGGAACAGCCAGAGCCGCGGCCGACACCATGCCGACCGTGCCCGCGCTGTTGAAGCCAATCGCAATCACGTTCTGCGTGATCGTCGCAGCGGTTCCGCCCAGCAGGCTGAATGCCGCAGCGCCGTTGAGCGAGAAGCTGTACGTGAACGTACGGACCGCACCGTTGTCCGTCAGGGCCGAGGCGGTCGTCGAACCAAGCAGACGCCACTCCGTGCCGGCAACGTTCAGGCCGTAGAAGTCCACACGAGCGAACGGATTGTTGAACACCGCGGTCGGGCCGGTGGTCGTCGTCGTGAGCGAGATGCTCAGCGGGCGAGCGGTCGTGGCGGCCGTCGACAGACCCGAGCTGACGCCGGTGATGCCAGCGCCAAACGCAGGAACCGTGAAGCCCGTCATGCCCGTTGCACCGCCGGTCGCGATGGCGGTCGGCGCCGTGAACGTCGGCAGTACGCCAGCGCCCGTCGTCACCGTGTTCGCCTGGTTCATCGCGTTGGCCGACACGCCCGAGAGGGCGGTGAGGCCAGCCGCCGCATTCGCCTGGATGGCGAACGGCAGATTGATGACCTGCGACACCGCGTAGTTCGTGTTGATGAACGTGGCGGCATTGTAGCCGTTGAGCGCCGTCTGAGCCTGGCCAATGACGGCCGGAGCCAACGGAGCCGGAGCGCCCGCATAGGCGCCCGAGAACCACTGGGCCTGGAGGTCAAGAGCCTCGTTCAGGAACGCGCTCGCCGTCCAGCCGTACGCAACCGTGAGCGGCGCGGAAGCCGCACCGACCCCAGGGGCCGTGGCGTCAACCAGCGTCGTGCGCGACGCGAGCGTCGCCGAGTTGCCGGCGGCGTCATACGCCGTCGCGGCGAACGTGTAGTAGCCTTCCGTGCCGACCGTGTTGCCAGGCGTCGCGCCCATGGTCGTCGTGCCGTACACCGGAGCGGCACCAGCCAGCGCCACCTGCGTGCAGACGCTGCTGACAATCGCGCCGACGAAGCAGGCCTGCGCGGCCGTGTTGCCGTTGCCGCGGAAGATCACATTGCCCTTGGCCGGCGCGGCTGGCAGCATGCCAGAGTTGCCGACAAGGCCCGTGTCGTTCACCGTCACGTTGAACTCAAGCGCCGGCGCAGCGGCGAAACGCGAGTTGGCCGTGATACCGGCCGCGTACGCGATCGTCGGAGCCGCACGGTCCACACCAAACGTCTGGAGGCAAGCAGCCGGGTTCGGCGTGCGGTTGCCCAGCTTGTCCTGCGCATACTGCACGAGGCAGTACGTCGCGTTGGTCGCCGACGCAGCAAGCGTCGTCGGGTTCGTGACGTCGGCAGCAGCCGTGGCCGTGGCGAGCGACGTGCCCACCTTGGCCGCATACGTCACCGTACCAACGCCACCAACACCAGCCGCGCCGTCGAGCACGGCGGCGGCGATCATGCCATCGTTGCCCGCGGCCGTGACGACCGTGAACGCAGCGGCATCGTTCAGCCAGCTGAGCGCACGACCGTTCGGGTTGACAACCGTGTTGGCCGCCGTGAAGGCAGCGGCAGCGTTCGGCGCGCGGTTATCCATGCGGAAACCGGTGCCGACGTTGAGCGGAAGCGCCGTGGTCGTGAACGGGTTGCCGTTCGCGTCCTGCGCCGCCTGGATCGAAACACGCTCGCCCGTCGCCAGCGCGCCGGCGCAGAGCACATCGTTGTACTCGTAGTTCGTCAGGTTGCCCGCACCAGCAGCACCCGAGTTGGCCCACGTCGCCGTCCAGGCATAGGCGCCGGCGGCCGGAGCAGTAAGAGCCTTCGAACGCTGCGTGGCCGGCAGGCCGTTGTCGCAAGCCGCCGTGCCGAACCAGACCGTCGCCGAAGCCAGCGCAACACCGTTGTACGAAACCGGGATGATGCTGACCGAGAGGTCACCCTTATTGAAGCGATAGCCAGCGCCGTTGTTCTCACCAGCCGTCGTGCCGCCGACCGAGGTCGTCGTCGCGAAGGCGTTGACGTTGGCGAACGTCAGGCTCTGCGAAACCGAAGCCGAGGCCGCGGTCGAGGTGCCGCTGGTCGTCGTGTAGACCTTGGCCTGCACGGCCTGCGTACCGTTCAGGTACGTCGGCACACCCGTCGTGGCGTTGAACGCGGCCGTGTTGACCGAGAACACCACCTGCGGGAACGTCGTCTGCGCCGCAATGGCCTCATCAGCCGCATAGCGGAGCGCGGCCGACTGGGCCGCCGTGAACGTCTGCGAACCCGCAACCTGGCCACCGACGAGGAGCTCGACCTTCGTAATCGTCTGCGTGCCCGGGTTGATGTTCAGCGTGACGTCGATCTGGCCGGCAACCGCCGCCGGATTCACCGGGATGGTCAGGTTCGCGCCCGTGATCTTCTCGATCGAAACCGTCGCCGGGAACGTAGCCGGCGGAGCGCTCACTACGACCGTCGCGCAGCCCTTCTTGCCGGTGTCAACCGTCGACGTCGCGCAGACGGAGATGCCGGGGTTAGCCGTCGCGGGCGCCGTGAAGACGCCAGCGGGGGTCACCGTGCCGGCCGAGGCCGACCAGGTCACCGTCGTCGCGAGGCCAGCGTCAGCATTCACGGCAGCCGTGAACGTGATCGAGGCGCCCGTGCTGACGGTCGCCGTCGCCGGCGTGACCTCAACAAAGTTCACCTTCGGGGTAACGGGAGGCGGCGTGTACTCCGACACCGTCACCTTGTCGCCGCACGCTGCGAGCAACGCAGCGCCAACGACGAGAATCGTCTTACGAGAGAAGTTCATGAATCCCCCAGTGGAAGTAGCCCTACAAGAAACTGCTGCGAAATCACGGCCCTTGCTCGCATGCCACGACTCCATCCACGGTAAGTCGCGCTGGCAAGGAAAAACACACTGCTGGCCAATCTCGTGGAATATGACGATGGTGCCGGCAACAGGCAACCCCAATTGGGGTCACAGTTTGCCTGCCTCGCGCGTCACATTTCCCATGCCCAGACCGGCCAGCCACTCATATAGTGGTGATCGGACCGGGAGCCAGAAACTACGACTCCCGTTGTCCCCCGTCAAGAAAGGCCCGGGGGATCTGGTGTCACCTGAGGACGAGCGGGGCCAAACGGGGTAACGAGTGCGGGGTGCGGGGGTTTGGTGCGGGGGGACGAGTGTAGGTCGGGGGGAGGGAGCAGGAGGCCTCCGCAAACTCCCTCCGCACGCCTCCCCCCGCACCACACTCTTCACTCCGCACCAAGCCCCCGCACCCCGCCCCCGTCCCCGAGGATCCCCTCGCAAAACTTCACGCGGTGATGCGGTGTCAGCCCCACCTCCCGCAGCGCCCGAATGTGCGCCGGTGTGCCATAACCGGCATTGGCCGACCACCCGTACTCCGGGTGCCGCCGGGCGAGCGATTTCATCAGCCGGTCCCTCGCCACTTTCGCCACGATGCTGGCGCAGGCAATTGAATAGATGCGCGAGTCGCCCCCCACGAACGCCCGGTGGGCGACGCCTAGCATCTTGATGGGCTTGCCGTCCACCAGCACCGCATCGGGCTGCTCGGGCAGCCGGCGCAGTGCGCGCCGCATGGCGAGCGCCGTCGCCTGGTAGATGTTCAGCGCCGCGATCTCGCGCACGCTCGCCGCGCCCAGCGCCACGCACACCGCCCGCTCCCGGATCTTCGCGGCCAGCCGCTCGCGTTCCGCGGCGCTCAGCTTCTTGGAGTCCTCCACGCCGGCGATGGCCCGCGCCGCAGGCGGCATGATCACCGCGCAAGCAAAAACGGGACCCGCAAGCGGGCCCCGTCCGACTTCATCCACTCCGGCGATGAGCCGGGCGCCATCGGCGCGCAGCGAGCGCTCGACCGCGCTCCAGCGCCCCACCCGCGTTACGCCTCTTCGGCCGAGCCCGTAACCGGCACCGCCACGCGGATCTTCTTCTCCTTGATGCGCGTCGCCTTGCCCGTGAGCTCGCGGAGATAGAACAGCTTGGCGCGGCGCACGCGGCCGCGGCGCACGACATTCACGCTCTCGAGCATCGGCGAGTGCAGCGGGAAGATGCGCTCGACGCCAACGCCGTTGCTGATCTTGCGCACGGTGAACGTCTTGCTCACGCCCTCACCCTTGCGCGCAATCACGACGCCCTCAAAGGCCTGGAGGCGTTCCTTGTCTCCCTCCTTCACGCGCACGTTCACGCGCACCGTGTCGCCCGCGCGGAACGGGGGGACGTCCTTGAGCCACTCTTTCTGCGTTTCGATGAAGGGATGCATAGCGCTGTCCAGCGGAGGTATTGGCGTTAGTCGAGCCTTATAAGCTATCCGAGTGAGGCGGGATCGTCAAGCGCTGGAATTGCTTGGAGTTATGAGTGCGGGGTGCGGGGGTTTGGTGCGGGGGGACGAGTGGAGTGCGGAGAAGGGGGCACGAGGCCCGTCCCCCCTTCCTCCGCACCACACTCTTCACTCCGTACCAAGCCCCCCCACCCCCCCCCCCCCCCCCTCCCTCGTCCGCCCCTCTCCCCCCCCCCTCCTCCCCTTCTCCATCTCCCCCTCATTCCCCCC
>Ga0082335_1001220_pt1 | contig 56967 bp, 60 predicted proteins | sample Subgrocontami58m_FD_72375 | JGI IMG/M metagenome (GOLD analysis project Ga0082335, IMG submission 72375) | Subsurface groundwater microbial communities from S. Glens Falls, New York, USA - GMW37 contaminated, 5.8 m (SPADES assembly) (version 2) ... | reverse complement strand
ATGAATGGAGCATTCATGTTCCTCTTGAACCAAAACAGAAAAAAATATTGAAGAAATTAAATGTAATGCCTAAAAACTAGGGTAAACTCAGGTATTTAGCCAAAAGCAACGAGGGCATTCTGCCATGAGATTCAGAGAGGAGGGGGAGAGTTTGAAGGTCATGAGATAGATACATGACTAACCTATAAAAACATTGACTTCTATTAGATTATATGAAAATCAAGGATCTTCCTGAATCTTCTAGACCGAGAGAGCGTTTTTTGGAAAAAGGTTCGGAAGCTCTTAGCGATGCCGAGCTATTCGCAATTCTCCTAAGAACGGGAACGAAGGGTGAAAATGTTATTGATATGTCTAATAGGTTAATCAAAGAATACGGATTAGATAAGTTATTTGATTGTTCTCTAAAAGAATTACAAGAGATAAAAGGAATAGGTCCAAGTAAAGCGATGCAGATCCTATCTATGAGTGAGATCTTGAAGAGAATTCATCTTTCTGAAAAACCCATAAAAAAGATAACTTGTGCAGAAGATGTTTTCAAATTCTTTCACGATAAATTAAAAGATAAAAAGGAAGAGCATTTTTATGTTTTAATGCTTAACAATCAAAATAACATAATCGCGGAGCAAGAAATTTCAAAAGGAATTCTTGACGCTTCAATTATTCATCCTAGAGAGGTTTTTAAGCCCGCCATAAAGAATAGTGCGAGCAAACTTATCCTTGTTCACAATCATCCAAGTGGTAATCCTGATCCAAGTGGAGAAGATATAGAAATTACAGAAAAACTAGTAGAATCTGGAAATCAAATAGGTATCAAGATTTTGGACCATGTTATTGTCGGGGGAGAAAAGTGGTGGGGGTGGAAAGAGAGCCACTAAGGACATATCTTTAACAATTCTGACTAATATTTTGCTTTTTGGACCAAATAAACATTATTTTTGTCTCCAGAATAGTGATCATAAAGGTGTTGAAATATGATCAAACATTTTTCGTTATAATCTATGAGGGTATAACTTTTTGGGAGTTCTTCTAATTCTTCTTGTATAGTAATCTTAACAGAAGCAATAGACTGTCTTTTCTTCTTCCAGTCTAAAACTATCTTTGCGGGAATTAATTTTCTTAAAAGATCTTTAGATAATTTCTTTAAGTTTTTCAATTCATTATCTGATAGGTTTGGTTTTTTTAATTTATCATAGACAACTAGTTCCTCTTCTGTCAATCCTTCACTTAACTTTCGATTTTCTTCCTGACTTAATTTTTCAGCTAACTTTTTTAATGCTTCAAAGTATTTATCTGTATTCTTTGCTCCAGAATTATATTCTTTTATTAATTCTTCAAATCTTTCTTGAAAATCAATTCTAGTGTCATTTAACTGAATCATTTCCTTTAGTTTAAATGAAAGAATATTCTTTAATCTCTCAATTTGAGCATTATCTCTACTTTTTTCAAACTTTTCTGAAAGTTTTTTGAAATCTATCTTGCTTATATCTATCACCTCTTTCTTCTCATTTTCTTTTATAACGTATCCTTTAGATGATATGGAAAGATCTAAGACCTCTTGAATATCTTTGACTACTGAAGTAATATCTAATTCTGGATCAAGGGCATATATTTCTTTGATTAAAACTTTTAAAACTTCAATTTCTTTTGTAAATTCAGAAGAGTTCTTATGAGGAAGAATTGCCTGATATATCTTTATGGCATTACCTGCCCTAGTTAAAAATTCTTTTTTAACTTTATCATTAATTACTAAGTTTGATCTCGCTTCAATTAACCTAGGATATTTTTCCATACCTTTAGCTAGATCAATTCTCTCTAAATTTACTTTATTGGATTTTAAAAATTGGTTTAATTCTTTAAAATATCCTCTTAAAGCTTCAAGCAGCTTGTCTTTTGATTCTATCGGCAATTCTCCAGAACCGTCTCTTGAAGAAGCATAAATTGCTAACGCCTCGTTCAAACTTTTGAATACATTAATATAATCTACAATAAATCCCCCAAGTTTATCTTGAAATACTCTATTTGCTCTGGCTATTGCTTGCATCAGATTATGATTTTTCATAGGTTTATCTAAATAAATCGTAGAAATTGATGGAACATCAAAACCTGTTATCCACATATTACATACAAAAACTATCTTAAAATGATCTTCGTTATCTTTGAACTTTTCAGCTAAATCCTCTCTAATCATCCTTTCCCTATGATGCTTTATTTGTAGTCCTCTTTTCGAGAATTTCTTTAACTCATTTTGTTCAGAACTTATAACTACAGCCATGTCTAATTTCTTAATTCCTAAAATCTTTTCTTTTATCTCTATCTGCTTATCAGAAGAAGCATTTCTTAATTTTATCTTTAATTCTTCTAATTTCTTGTTTAGGTGATATTTAACTTTGTCATACATTTTAACTGTTGTAAATTTATCAATTGACAGAACCATTGCTTTTCCAGTATATCCCCTATTTAAAAAATGGTTTACAATATCTTCTGCAATAGTATTCAATCTATCTTCTCTAGTGATGATATCATAATTTGAACCCAATCTTTTTCCCACTTTTTCCTGTTCTTTTTCAGATAAATCTGCATCATCAATGATATCATAGATTTCATCTGTTAAATTAGGATTTATTAGTTCTAGTTCTGGAACTCTATTTTCGTAATATAATGGAACTGTTGCATTATCATCTACAGAATCTTTAAAGTTGTATTCGCTTACATATCCTCCAAATGTATCTCTTGTTTTTTCTTCTCCCTTTTTCATTAGAGGTGTACCTGTAAAACCAATAAAAGAGGCATTAGGTAAAGCATTTCTCATGTTTAAGGCTAAAGTATCATATTGGGTTCTATGAGCTTCATCAGTCATTACAATAATATCCTCTCTTTTGGATAGTTCTGGATAAGTTTCTCCCTTTTTTGTGTGAAACTTATGAACTAAGGTAAAAATCATTCTATGATTTTCTTTCAATAATTCCTTTAAATGAGCTCCATCTTTTGCTTGAACATCCTTTTCAGTTACAACTCCAGAATCTTGGAAATTTTTGTATATTTGATCATCTAATTCATCTCTATCTGTAACAACAACAAATGTATAATTGCCTTGAAATTTCCTTAGTATTTTTTGTGCAAGGAAAATCATTGAAAAACTCTTTCCAGAACCTTGAGTATGCCAAAAAACACCTAATCGTCCTTGGTTTTCCTTTCTTTTCTTAAATGACTCTATAGATATATTAACTCCTAAAAATTGATGATTTTTTGCAATAATCTTTATTTCTTTATTGTTTATAGAAGTGTAAAGAATAAAATTTTCAATTAAATCTAAAATATTTTCAGGAGAACAAGTCCCTTTTAATATTTGATCTAAAAATACAGAAGGTTTTTTATCATCTTCTTTTAATCTTTTCCAATTTGAAAAATGTTCATAGGAGGCAGTCAATGTCCCAATTTTAGAATCTAACCCGTTTGAAATCAAAACAAAAGAATTATACCAAAAGATTTGAGGAATAGTATCTTTGTAATCAGTTATATTGTTGGAATATGCTTTTTGTAAATTTTCCTGAGTACTCTTAAATTCCATTAAAACTATAGGTAATCCATTTACAAATAAAATTAAATCTGGTCGTCTTTTATAGATCTCTCCTGTAATCCAAAATTGAGTAGCTATAAAAAACTCATTTTTAGAATAATCTTCAAAATCAATAACCTTCACAGTCTTATCAGTTATTTTTCCTTCAATTCTTATTTTAACTTTTACTCCTTCCTTAATTAAATGATAAATTTCTTTATTAGCATTAACTGGGCTCATTTTACTTCTATCTTTTTTTAACTCTACGATTGCATTTTCAATTGCTTCTAAAGGAAGTTCTGAATTCAATGTAGAAAGAGCTTCTCTTAGTTTAGTTGTAAGAATAACTTCAGAAGTATTTTCTCTGCCTAAAAAACTTTGTCCTGTTTTAAACTCTTCAAAACAATCTAAATGTTGATATTTAAAGTTCTCAGTTAGAAACTTTACTGCTTCTTTTTCAACAAGCACGTCTTCGGAGTATTCTTTTAGCATGTTATTTTAAGGATAGGGGTATTTTTAAGTATTCGCAACTTCATAGTTTAGCTCAATATCTAATTCACTAACATCTACTTCTCCGGAGATAAGTCTTGGCAGGAGGAAGTCTCGTGTTTTACGAAGGATTTGGTTTTTAAGTTGTGATATGAAAAGTTGGTCTATTAATGGTTTAACAAACATTCCAAAATTCTCTACAATCTCTTTCTTTGGATAAATTATTTTAATATTGGCTAATCCATCATTATTTAACGAAACTTGTGTTGCTCCAGTAGCATATAAACTTTTTAGATCATCAAATCTTTTTGAATTTATATTTAAAAATAAGAATGGAAATATCTTTTCTTCCGATTCAAACCCTGCAAAACCTGAAGACAAGATTGAATTTTCAGCAATGTTCTTATTTATTTTTGTAACTCCTAATACCTTATAACTGTCTTTCATCCTTGCAAACCAAACAGAATTGATTTTTGGTTCTTTTTGAGCTCTAGATGGTTTATTCTCATAGGTTACAATCTCTCCTTTTTTCACAATAGCTAAACCATCTATATTTGCAGTAGCAAAATATTCTTTTTCTCCAGAAAATTCTTTAATACTTTCATTAATAAACGAAAAATAATCAATATCCATTATACTTTTTACGTCCCACCCCTCTGGAATTTTACCAAAATCAGTTTTACTATCAATCATTTTAACTTTTTCATGTTTTGGAAACTTGAACTTAACAAACCATTCTTCGTAAATTAATTTAGCTATTTGCTCAAGAAGTTTTATTCTTTTTTCATTGTTTTCAATGAGAGAATCATATCTTGAAAGAATTGCAACAATTCTTTGTTGATTTTTTCTTTCTGGACAACAAACTTTTATTTTTGCGAGATCAGAACTTCTTATTCCTGAAACTGCTGTTTGAGAAGCAATCGCTAATATCTTACCTCTTCCAATAGTGGATTTAAAATAATAGTAATAATATAAGGGCAAGGCTCTTTCTTTATCTAGCCTCATTCTTATTATAGATGACTCAAAAGTAGTATTTACTTCAGGTTTTATGACTATTGAACATTTTCCAGAACCATCTAGTACCAAAGACCTTCTTGCAAATAGTAAATCGCCATCCTTTAATAAAAACTTCTTTAACTCTTTTTCATTAAGATCTATAAGTTTCATATCTTGATTAGAAATAAACTCATAACCAAATAACTCCCCCATATTTACTACTTTACATCCCTTGCCGTGAAATTGTTTTTTCTTGTAAATGCCGTTTAATGTTGGTTCTAAAAATAGTTCAGAAAGTTCAACTTCCGAATTATTCTCTTTTAACATCCTACTTCTCCTCAATTAACTTTTCAATGTTAATTGAAATTTGTTTTTCCAGCTCTTTAGCTTCATTGTTTAATAATTCTAATTCTTCATTATGTTCTTCTAATTTTTCTTTAAAATCAAAATCGTCTTTTTCTTTATCTGCAACACCGATATATCTTCCAGGATTTAAGCTCCAACCTTGTTCTTCAATTTCTTTTAATGTGGCTACCTTACACAATCCTTTAACATCTTGATAGGGTTTTGCTCCTTTTTCTTTTCTATAACTCTTTACAATATCTGTAATTTCTCTAATTTGGGCTATGGTAAATTCTCTATGTGCCCTATCAATCTGAGTGAATATATTTCTTGCATCAATAAATAGTATCTTTCCTTTTCTATCTGTATCTTTCTTTGCATTATCTAAAAACCATAAGGTACAAGGCAAAGTAACTGTATAAAAGAAGTTGGGTCCTATCGCAACCATTACATCAACAGCATCTCTTTCAATTAACTTTTTTCTAATTTCTGCATCTGTTCCTCTTGAATCTGCTGCGGAATTTGCCATAACAAAACCTGCTCTGCCTTTCTCGTTTAAAGCTGACCAAAAGGTCTGTATCCAAAGATAATTAGCAGTTCCAGATGTTGGCAATCCTAATTTCCACCTTGGATCTCCTTTAACTTTTGTCGGATCAACTTTTCTCATATCAACGTTAAATGGTGGATTAGCCATAACAAAATCAAATTTTCCAACAGAATCATGAGCATCTTCATAAAATGTATTTCCTTGTATTATGTCCCCTTCAATTCCATGAACTGCAAGATTCATTTTAGCAAGATTCACAGTTTTAGAGGTTTTCTCTTGTCCAGAACAAGAAATCTCATCATTTACGGATTTGTTATTCCTTCTTACAAATTCAGCACTTTGAGCGAACATACCACCACTTCCACAAGCAGGATCTAATATTTTTCCATTGAAAGGTTCAATAATTTCAACAATTAACTTAACAAGAGAAGTTGGAGTATAAAACTCACCTCCACCTTGACCTTCAGCCATAGCAAACTCTCCTAAAAAGTATTCATAAATTTTACCAAAAACATCTCCTTCAAGAACTTCAAAGTCAAATTTCTTTAATAAATCAGATAATAAAGCGTTATTAAAAACTGTATAATCCTTAGGCAAGATATCCTTTAAATCAGGATTTGCTTTTTCAATTAAAGTCATAGCGTTGTTAATCTTCTGCCCCATATTCGCCCCTTCTGGCAAATTCAAAAGATAAGAATACCTTGATTCTTCCGGAAGAAATAATGCTCCTTCTGCCTGAAAGTCTAAGGCAGTTAATTCTTTCTTAGAATTTGTTTTCTTTTTTTCAATTTCTAATTTTTTCTTATTAAAAATATAATCTGCATGTCTTAAGAAGATTAAACCTAAAACCGGTCCAGAGTATTGGTCGGAACTCAAACTAGAGTTTGCCCTTAAATTATTTGCAGCATCCCATAATTTTTTCTCTATTTCGTTAGCCATCTTTACAACACCGCAATCTTACACAACTTTCTAAATTTATTTATATCGATAAGTTTTGGCGGAACCTTAGACATATCCAAAATTTTTACTTTTACTTTTTTATATCGTTCGTAGGACTCTAGTTTTTTAAGTTTTTCTAACTTATTATGCTCTTCCACAGTTACAAGACATGCTCCTATTTTTTTTAATATTTCATCTATACGAGCATCGTCGCCACGTGCAACAAAAAGTCTATTGATAGTTTTTTTTATTGGCATTACATGTTCGTGATGTATTCCGATGAGCTTTTCTTTATTTTTCTTATTTTTTTGAAATCTGTTATATGCTTCTTTAGACCAGCACCTAACATTATGTTTAGCCCCATCAACTTTTGTAATACTCCAAATTAAGAAAGGAAGAATACATTCTCTCTGCAATTTTTGATCTATTGTGCTATTAAGAATTATCTTAATAGCTTTATAACTTTTTTCTAATTTTTCGTTATGCTCTTTAACATTCGGTTCATAGTGATCGTCTACCATTTACAACCTCTCAATCTTATCCGCCTCGATAAGTTTATTGCCCTCTTCCATCTCTATTCAATTCAAGTTATCTATAAAAACCTATCCGCATATCAAAGTTTCTTTAATTTTTAGCAGATTTGAACAGACCAAAAATATCTTGAAGGAATTCGGCTGCCCCACTGCTATCAAGAAATCCACTGAGCCAAGTACCAAAAAAGATGGCGCACAATCCAATTACTCCATAAATGATGCCATATACGACTGGAACAATTTCTTCTTCTTGCCATCCATAAATAATACCGAAAATGCCTAGTACGATTGCAATGATTCCAGCTAAAATAAACAGTTTAGCTGCTATGGTTAAAATAATTATAAGAAGAACAAGCACACCAACGAATATCCAAAACATACTCTTTCCACTGTCATCCCTATAGCTCACCATTTTACAAATAATCCTTATTTCTATCCAGCTTCCCCTTAGACTTCAAATGATTCACAACCGCAGACCGTATAAGATCCGCCTCGCTGTATCGTGGAAACTCTTTCTGCTTGTCTTTGACAATATCTTTGATAGACTGAGCTACTGCTTCAGGGAAGCGCGTGGTTACCGTGAGCGGATATTTGAGTTCTTTCTTAGGCATACTACCTTTTCTGCGTCTCTTGATTTTTAAATGTTTCGCTAAGAAACATTTCATTGATTATATGACTAGAGAGATACCGAAACCTTTAAATATATGTTATCACTTAAGAATTACATCATGAAAGCCTCTGATGGGGTGAAAAGCGAGATTGAATTCCTGTCTCCACAACGTGAAACGCTGGAAACTAAAGGGAAGCTGACGTATAATGAAGGAGACAGGGCATTCACAAATCTGAAAATAAAAAAGGAATTTCTGCATGAATTCCCTCATTTAAGAGAGAAGGGAGAGGAATTCGATTTTATCTATCTCATGAAACTGCACCGCACATTCAGGGATTTAAAGAGAGAGCTTGAGATACTCGAAAAAGAAGACCAGTCTGTGCCTATTGTGATGTTCTTAGGGAAAGAGAAGAAAGATGTTGAGTGAATCGTTAAATGCTTTATGATTACTTTACGATTTCCCAATATCCCGCACTTGTTTTACCAATTCTCTTAATTACTTTTTTGTTCTTTAGCTTCTCCAAATACTCTTTTACCGTGTCCTCTGAAATCTTTAACTTTTGAGCTAGCTCTTTCCTGGAGATTCGTAGATTTTCTCTGATAAGGCTTAAGACATTGTTCTCGAGAACAGTCAGTTCAACTTGGGGGTAACTTGGGGGGTAACTTGGGGGGTTTCCTCTCTCCTGTAAAAGACCACCTTAAACCCGTCTGATAACTCAAGAAACTCTACTTTAACATTGCTGTTTATACATTCCTCATAAATCCTCTTAAGACCTGGGCCCCATTTCTCGATATTCTCACTCAAATAAAGATTGTGGGCAATGGTAGGATTTCTTAAGATAGATTCTTCCTCTTTTTTGATAAAGTCTTCAGGAGTTTTATTCTTAGGGAAAGCACCTGGATTGTAAATCTCTATTCTATCTTTGAACACTGCTATTTTATTCCCTTCCCGTCTAAAATAGTCTCTGTGACAAAATGAATTAACCAATGCTTCTGATAACGCCCTGATAGGAACTTCAGGTATTTCTTTTCTCCTGCTTCCTGACAGATCTGCCCTCCAGTTCATATGCTCTTTGAGATATGATTCTCCTTTAATAAGAAGGTCAAAGATGTTTCCTGTAAATAATTGGATATCTAAGAAAGTAACCTTATCTTTTCCTGCAAAAACAGCAACCTGTAACTCGAGATTGTTCTGGTTACAAAAGAGAACTTCACCAGCATTCAGAAGTTTGCCTCCTTTGTAAAGTTGAAGCTTTTTGAGCGTTTCCTCAACATTAGTAAATTTGAAATTAATTCTTCCTGCTTTATTCGCTTTACTCATAAATTGCTTCAACGTTTTCGTATTCACATCCTTAATTTCATTTTCGGAATATTGGTCATCCCAATAAATACCATTGTTCTGCCGAATAATCTTCTTTAATTCTGAAGGGCTGACTTGCTTATTCTCTGTCCCGACTCGGATATATGCTCTCCCATTTACAAAATAAGGAATTTCTTTGCCTTCAAAGAGTACCTGAATGCAAGACTTATCTTCAATAGCAACTCTATTCACATGAGGAAATATTTTTGGTTCAATATGGTCTGAAATTGATTGGGAGATATCTCTAAGAGTTTTATCTGAAACATCCTGCCCGACAACATCACCATTATTCTTAATACCGAAATATAATTCTCCTTTCTGATGTTTATTCAAAATAGCTACGATGGCGACAACTGCCTCATTAAGCTCGCTAGTTGAAGTCTTCAATTCTAGAATCTCTGATTCTATAAATTTCATTGCACTTCACCTTCCAACTTGAACATATTGGGGTTTTTCTTTGTTTCGGTGTCGTTTTCTGGGTGTAGTATCCCGAAATTACTTCACCCCTACTTAGAGCGTTACTTCCATATAATTCAGTGCAATAATTACGATAAGCAAGAGGCGTTAGCCTTCTTGCGTATGGTAAAGAGAAAAGAGAGGAAACTTGAGTATGCTTTTAAGCAAAAAGAAGAAGGCATAAAAAATAAAGAGTGTGCTTACTTATGTAGCATAGGCATACGATGGTTTCAAAAGTTATATGCTGAGTATAAGATGACTGGAAAAATACCTCCATTGAATAAAGGAAGAAGACCTAGAACTTTTCTTAGTGAAGATGATAAGCATCTGATTGATAAAGCTCTGGAAGAAAGCAAGATGAAGGCAGCAGTTCATCTGAGGTTGTATATACGAAAGTATTACAACAAGAACCTACCTCATAACAAGATTCACGATTATCTTCTTAAGAAAGGTATTGCACAAGAAGATGAAGAGAAAAAGAAACAGAGAGTGTATAAATTATATGAACGAGATCATAGTTTCTCTTTAGGGCATTTGGATTGGCATGTGTCCAAATGCATTCCTGACAAGCACGTATGTGTTTTATTCGACGACGCTTCACGTAGGATACTCTGCGGAGGAGAATTTGATCAAGAGCTGGAAGAGGATAGTATCAAGATCGTTAAAGAAGGAATCAAAACTGCATACAAAGAGTATTCATCTGTCTGGCGAGAAATGAACACTGACAAAGGAGCACAGTTCTACAACAACACAAAAGACAAGGATGGAGAGAGAAACAAGAACGGGTTTGAATTGTTTTTGGAGAAAAACAATATCAAACATATTCCTTCCAGAAGGAATCACCCACAGACAAACGGAAAGAATGAAAGATGGTTTAGAACGTATGAAGAAAACCGAGGAAGATACAAAACATTTAAGGAGTTCATTGATTGGTATAATGATAAGATAAACTTAGGTTTATCTAGAAAAGAAGGAATAACTCCTAATGAAGCTATAGGCTTCAAGCTCCAACCTGGAGCTATTCTTGGCTTGTTTTTCAGGAGGTTTGAGTACTAATGGTACAGAGAAACTATCGAGTAAAGAGACCATGCATTAATATCAGGATACTACAGTGTCGTTTTCTGGGTTGCTCATGGCGTAATAACCTCTGCTTTTTGCTCATTCAATTTCTTCATAATAAGAGCAAGCACATCCTTGTCTTTCAGGAGAGTATTCATGAGATTATCTGCAAGATTCTGCTCTTGTTCCTTTGTTAAAATTTCTTTGGCGGCTTCTTGCTCAAGAATAAATCCGCAGCAATTACAGAAACGGTTGGTTGCAGGATTCTTGCTTTTACATCGTAGGCATATAAGCGGCTTCAAAGCAGGATCTTTCTTGACTTTTTCAACAACGATATTATTTGCTTGCAAAATGGCATCATCGGCGTCTTTGCCAGACATATGCACATAAATTCTTGCCATTTTACTGCTTTGTGTCCAGCCGAGATAGTTCTTGAGTTGTGAATCACTCATAATTGAAGCAAGCTGTGTCGCTCTGCTATGCCGTAGCAAATGAGGATGAATACGTTTCTTGATGCCTGCCTTTAACGCTGCACACTTAAGAATAGCTATAATGCGATTATAACATAAGAGATTTTCTTGATTGCTAATCCATAAGAATGCTTCAGGATTCTCATTTTCAGGATGGCTATTAATCCATTCTTGCAGGTAAGGTGTTGCATTAATAATGAGAATCTTTCTGCTTCCTGTCTTTCCTGCTATCGAAATGCGTGCTCCGTAGGTCTCAAAGCTCACATTTTTTATTTTCATCAAACCTACTTCTGAAACTCGACAGCCTGATTCAGCCAAGGTTGCAAAGAGGGCTTTGTCACGGACGCATTTGCATGCCTGTATCAATGCTTTTACTTCCTCTTCAGTCAGAAGTTCTTCGGGAAGTTTGCGATGCTTGACACCGAGTTCCATTTTCATCCAACGCACTTCATCAGGATAGCCATCACCTCTTTCAACACCACGAATAAAACAGTAGAGCTTGCGAATCATGATCTTAAAGCATCTTTTGGTCTCTTCGCTCCAGATCTCTTGATGAACAGCAGAAACCACACGGCGAATATCTTCCTTACCTGCTTTCTCAAAAGGCATCCCTAACAAGCGATTAAACTTGAGAATGTCTCCGAGATACCGTTCAATCTTCGCCAGTCCAATACCTTCACTTAAGAGATAGTCTTTGAAATTAAGGGCAATCTTCCGATTCCCTTCAGAAATATCACTTGCCTCGCTGATTCTCTCCAGCGTTCTCTTAAATCTTCGTTCGTAATTGTGTATACTCACCATATTCCTAATACGACGCAGCCCTTAAACCACGTCTATCAGGCGTACAATCTTTTCCAAACGCCCGGACCAGGATTTGAACCTGGGAATCCTTTTGGGAAACGGGATATTTGCGTTTTTTGTTTCTCTTCCCATGAAGGGAGGTTGAAACGTGAAGGAACCTACGGTTCCTTACGTAGCAATCCCGCGCCGTAACCGCTGGGCCATCCGGGCATATGCAAACAGGGAGAAAACCACTTATAAGCTTTACCATACAAATTTTTATATGTAGTATTCTAATATTCTTTATCGTCATGAATAAAAAAAAGAAGTCTTGTAAACACTGAAGATTATGTGCGTCGCGAGCTAGGAAACGATACGACTGGCACGATTGGTGGCACATTCATCGTGTAAGAAATAATTCACTTATAGGAAATAACATTAATAATCGTAATTCATGTATGATTAACGGAGTCTTATCTAAAACAGTTTCACGCAGAGTGGTCTGGGCATTGCTAGCTTGCTTGTGCCCATGTTATGATTCCCAAAATATTAATAACAAGATAGACTACTGATAATATAAGAAGTCCATAATGTTTATGTTTCCATGCAAATGCAATCCAGAGCAAAGAAGCAACTGTCCATATATAGAATCCTTCAATATACTTAAAGACATTGAGAATCGCCCCTATAATACTTAATAATGTGGCAGCCCACTCAATCAGGTGGTCGCGCAGACTCTTTTCAATTACATGTATTGTATGGAATCGATCTTCTCTTCTTTTCATGTGCTCGTTAGAATCATAAGATGACAACCTTTAAAAGCCCTCGCATGTCTCTATTAGTATAGCGCGGTGGAGCAGCCTGGAGTGCTCGCGAGGCCCATATTGAAAACTGATGGTTTTCAATCCCCCTGAATCCAGAGGAATTACATGGGGAACCTCGAGGTCGTGCGGTTCAAATCCCACCCGCGCTATTCTTCTCATTTCGGTGGGATTTTTAAATCACTCAAACTCGTGAGAGTTTGAGTTGCCGCGGAGCTTGCTCTGCGAGCACCACCCGCGCTATTCTTCTCAATTACAATAATATCTATAAACAAGTGAGATGCTCACTCCTTATGTTTAAGACCGATGATGCTTCTTTAGAGAAATTATCTTTTACATTCACAGAGCAGGATATCGCGCGATTCAGAAGATTGCTGGAACTTCTCAAAATGAATGATTTAGGCGCCATATCTGATGAAGAATCTACAAGGCTCGCTATCGGACTTGACAGAATAGGCGGATTGAAATTGAATGGTAAAGTCTATGCATTTTATGTTGAGGACACTTATGCATCAAAGCAAGGAGGAGATTCAGGGGAAGGTGTTGAACTCTATATGCGACGTGGGAATAGACTGGAAGAGTATCAAGTCAACTTTGATAGAAACTGGGTTTTGAAGGTCGATCAGGTCGTGCCTAAGTTAAAAGAAGATGGAATTTCAACAATCTACACTGGGAACATTCCTGCTAAAGAGTACTTTCTTGGAATACCTGCCGAATCAGATCCAGAAGATCCTATGTATCGCAGCACCCTAAATGATCATAACATTGCTAAATTTGAAGCATCTGAGATACACGTCGTGAAATTAGAACATTTGATTTGATTTTTATTGTACTTCAATACCCCAAAGTCTTGCCTTGTGGAGTTTCACCATTTCGATGGGATTTTCAAAACGCTCTAAATTTCTATTTAATTAATTCTCTTTTTGGATAAATAACTTCATCTGCAAGACCAAACTTAACTGCTTTATCTGCATACCAGATTGTATCGTGTGCGCATTTATCTGACCAAAAATCTACTGAACGATTGCTTCTTTTTGAGAATATCTGATACATTCTTTGTCTATCTTTCTTTGACCAATCCGACCAGGCTTCATTGCTACGAGTTGGCATTCTTTCTGTGTCCTGAATATATCCATCGTGAATCATGACAACTACGTTTGGATGTAATAATCTCCTTCTTCCTGCCTGTAAAATAACTGCACCCATACTAGATGCCTGTCCATATACTTCTATATCTACTGGAGAACTTGAAGCACTTATTGCATCATAAATTGCCATTCCCGACATTGTACTGCCGCCTGGATTATTGGTAATTATTCTTATAGGTTTTTTTCCAGCTTTATTTAGCAGATATATTCCTTTAATCAAATATTCTGCCATTAAAGCATCTACTCCAAGATCACCTCCATCTGCTGAATAATGCACTGTACCTAGATAAATTGTTCTTCCAGGTAAATCTAAACTTCTGTCAAAGAAACTTTTTGCTCTTTCATCGAATTGATTATAATTTAGATTCTTCTTTCTTTTCATGTTTTTCGAATAATAGTTTATTATTTAAACTTGTGTATGATTCAAGCATATATTTTTATACGCTCATATTTTACATTTCTCATGATTAAATTTGTTATTTTTGATTTTGATGGTGTTATCCATAATACTCTCGAGATCGCTTTCAAAGTTAATAAGAAGCTGAATCCACATTTGACTATTGAAGAATATAAAAATTTTTTTAATGGAAATTTTTATAAGAGTGCCGACCTCCTAAAAGGAGATAAAAAGCTGAAGTCGAGTAATGAATTTTTTGAATTGCAAGAGATAGAATTTAACAGTCTAAAAATTGAAAAGGTTATTTGGGAGAATATATTGAAGATCAAAAATATTTATGATCTATTTATAATTACTTCTAATCTCGAGAAAACATTGCGTAATTACTTTGAAAGGAATAATCTTTCTAAAATTTTTAAAGAGATATTGGGATTTGAGACACATACTTCTAAAGTAGAGAAATTTAAAATACTCATGAAAAAATATGACATTACGAAATATAATTGTGTATTTGTTACGGATACCCTTGGAGATATTCTTGAAGCGCATAAAGTTGGACTAACGACAATTGCAGTAGATTTTGGATTTCATGAGAGAAAAAGATTAGAAAAGGGCAATCCATTAACTATTATCTCAAAATTTGAAGAAATTTTACCTACCATTCAAAATCTTTCTTAAGCTCTACTAAGCTTTTTATACGCACGATACTTTATTTTTCTATGTTAATCTTAGGAATAGACGATGCGGGAAGAGGACCATTGATAGGTCCTATGATGCTTGCGGGAGTTCTTGTAGAAGAAAAAGATGAACGTTATCTCAAAGAGGAAGGCGTGGCGGATTCAAAGCAATTGACACATCCTGTTCGTGTGAGACTTGCTGAGACCGTTAAGGACACTGCACAGGCATTTCATATTGTCTCTGCTTCTCCTTTGCAAATTGATCATGCTTTAAACAGCGGGATAAATCTTAATACTCTCGAAGCAATGAGAACTGCAGAAATCATCAATAAACTAAACTCTAAGAAAGAAAAGATTAAAGTTATCGTAGACTGTCCATCGGTAAATACAAAAGCATGGAGAGCAACGCTCATATCTTATCTCCAGCACACTGAAAATCTTGAGGTTTCTTGCGAGCACAAAGCAGATGTTAATCATCCATCTGTTTCAGCTGCATCAATCCTTGCCAAGGTTGCAAGAGAAGAAGCCGTTGCAAAATTACAGGAAGAATATGGGAACATTGGCTCGGGCTATCCTTCAGACCCAGTGACGCAGGCATTTCTGAAGAAAAATGGAATGCGGCTTAAAGACGCAGGCATCTTTAGAACAACTTGGCAGACATGGAAATCTCTCTTTCCTGAAGAAGGCTCGCAAAGACAGGCAAAACTTTTTGACTTCAGGGAATCAAAGTGAATTATAGGAAAAGAAAGTCCGAAAATTAATTTCTTTTCCTATCTATCGAGGGAAATAAGTTTTCAGAGATTCTTCCCTCGATATAAGTGACAGGATTCACTCATCTTCTTCTTTTTGCGTCGCTTCATATTTAAGCGCGTGCCCATCGGCTTCATTTTCTTCTTCACCTTCTTTACTAGGTACAAAGTCTTCATCCATTGGCATTACCTCCTCACTGATTTCAGCCAAATTCAAAGCTGAATTAAATGGCGCGCTGACAGGAGGCGCGGCGAACAATGCAGGATTCACAGGCTCATTCACAGCACTTGAATTCGATGTTGCATTTATGTTAAGACTTAAGATTTTAGACACTCCATCATGCATACTGACTCCATACAAGATGTTGGCATTCATGATTATTGCATCATTATGCGTAACTATAATATACTGTCCTGCTTTCATATACTGATTCAGCAATCCTGCGAGGCGTTCAGAGTTTCTCTTGTCAAGCGCAGCATCAATCTCATCGAAGACATAAAAGTGATAGGGCTTATATTCCTGAATAGCAAATAAAAGCGACAATGCAACAAGAGTCTGCTCTCCACCGCTCAAGGATGTGACATCAAAGTACTTTCCCTTTGCGAGTTTGACAATAATATTGACTCCTCCGGCAAATATATCTTCTTGATTTTCAAGTTCGAGAAATGCAACGCCTTTAGATGAGAGCTTTGAGAAGTTTGAGGAAAATAGTGCGTTCATAGCTCTGAATGTCTTCATGAAAGACTTTTTCTTTTTCTGGTCAATTTCTGCAATGATTTCCAGAATTTGCTGTTTTTCGCGCTCAAGCGTCTTAACCTTTTCTTCAACAAAGTCATATTCTTTCTTTACTTCTTCATATACCTCTAATGCGCGCATGTTGATCGAGCCAATCTGTTGTACTGATTCTTGAGACTTCTTTAGGCGCTCTTCAAGTGCCTGTATACTTCCCTGAATAAGTTCTATGCCGCTAAACTCAGTCAATTCCATCTGAACTGCTTCTCTCTCAGCATCAAGCTTAGCCTCGCCAATCTTTAAGTAGTTAATCTGGTCTTCAACTGCTCGTACTTCGTTCTGTCTTTCAGAAAGTTCAATGTTCTGGTTCTGAACACTCTTTTGCAGGTTCTCGCGTTCCTCAAAAAGTTTCTTGAATCTTGCATGCAATTCTCTTTCTTGTTGCTCTTTGCTTTCCAAAATCTGGCGCTTCTCCTTAAGATTATGGTCAAGGTCTTTAATCTGATGTCCAATGTCCTCCAAGTCTTTCGTGCTTCTTTTAATAATATTCTGCATACCTTCAAGTTCACGCTCTTTGTACAAGAGCGTGGTGTTCATATCGCCCTTAGTCCGAGAGGATATTTCCTCAATTTCCAGCATGATATTCTCATACTTCTCCTCAATCTTAGAGACGTCAGTTGTTTTCTCCTCAAGCGTCCTGCGTCTCTGCTCAAGTTGTACAACTTCTTCCCTGATTGTCTTTTCTTCATCAACTGTCTTCTTGAGGTGTTCATTCTTCTCTTTCATGCTCTTATGCCTGATAAGCTCTATTTCTGCTGTTGACAGCTTGTCTTCAGCACTTTTAATTTCCATAGCAAAAGATTGTTTCTGATGCCTTAGTTCCTGAAGCTTAGTCCTTGCTTGCAGCATCTCTCCGTCTGCATTTTTTATCTTCTCTTCGGAGTCATGCGTAACATGGGAGATATGGGTCTGAGTGATTGTACTTTGGCAGAGAGGACAAGTATCTAAACTTGCTACATCTCTTATAATCTTCTCGACTCTGGATTTTTCAGCTTCTGAAACTGAGATTTGTTTCTCATGAAGAAGTTCTTGCCTGCCTGCCTGTTCCAGTAACTTTTTTTGTGTTGCAAGGAATTGTCTACTGGCAAGAGCTGTCTGTGCGCAGTCCGCTTCAGTAGCGTATATCAAAGTTCGAGCATAATCCTCAAGTTGCTTTAGTAATGCCTCAGAAGCTACTGTCGTACGATGCAATTGCCTCTCCTTATCTCTGATTCGTTCATGCAATGCCGCAAGCTCGGTCTTAAGTGTGAGCACTCTTTTTCTCTCTTCCTCAAGAGCATTGAGTTCCTCTTTCTTTCTTTTAAGCTCCTCCGCTTTCTGAGCCATCAGTGGCGATTCAGTTTTCAGTTCTTTAATCTCCTTCTCAAGTGCAGGTATAGATTTCTCTACTTCATGCATACGGCGAGCAAGTTCGTTCTTTTTGTTCTCGTAGTTCTCACGTCTTACTTTCAGCCCTTCAAGTTCAGCTTTTAGATTTGCAACATGAGTTCTTACTGTTTCCTGCTCTAAACCTGTGGCTTGCTGGATATGCTTGCCAATCTGGTTAATCTGTTCAGTCTGCTTTTCAAGCTCTTTTTGAACCTTTTCAATCGAAACTTTAATCTTATCTTTTTGAGTGGTCTTTTCGGCAATTGACTCATTAATTAATCCTATCTCCTTATTCTTATCCGCAGATTTTTTAGTCAGGATAGATGCCTTGCACCTCTTTACCATAAGCTCAAGCTCCTTGAATCTTAGAGCCTGGCTTCTTTCACGGTCAAGATTTTTCAGAAATGTTCCACGCTCCCGCAGAATAGCAGATATCTCTTTGAGTTTCTCTTCTGTTTTCTCAAGTTCACGGAGAGATTTTTCCTTCCTTGATTCATAAATTGAGATACCTGCAACTTCTTCAACAATCTTTCTTCTGTCGTCAGAAGGCATTTTAACAATTGACTGAATCTGCCCCTGCAAAATAAGATTGAATCCATAGGGGTCTATTCCTGCCTGCGCAAGCATTTCTATGACTTCCAGACGAGTCTTAGTCTCATTGTTTATTTTGTATACGCCTTGACCATTGTAGCGGACAATGCGTTTGAGAGATATCTCTTCCATATCAATTGAAAATGTCCGGTTTTTGTTATCAAATACTATTTCAACTACTGCTTCACGCGCCGGCTTTATGTATTTTGAACCCATAAACAATAAATTTCTAGCTTTTGCAGCACGCATTGACTTTATAGATAATCGCCCGAGCGCGAAGCATAGTGCGTCTGCTACATTAGATTTACCAGAACCATTTGGTCCAAGAACAATAGATATTCCTTGGTCAAAATTAAGCTCGGTTCTTCTGGCAAAGCTCTTAAACCCTTGCATGACCATCCTCTTAATATAAGTCATGCTTTCAAGAAGTCTTACGAGCTATTTAAGGATTCCTGCATTTTTATCTGAGCAGATATACATCATCTACTAAAGCTCTTATATAATTATTAACAAGATGCTGTTGTATTGGAACATCGTGGGATACAATAATTTTTCTGTATTCTGATATAGCTATGTCTAGACCCTCAAGAGGAGGACTATCTTTCAAAGCTTCTGCTAAGTCGTCAAAAAGACCTAGGGGATCTGTAAAAAGTTTTTCTATTGCCATGGACTTCTGTGAAAATAAGGAGGTTTATAAATTAGATGATTTCTCTTTTAGGAGGAAGCAGACATTTTTCTCTAAGATATTTTTCAAGTAATTCATAAATGGTCTTTTTAAATTTCCTAGGGTATTCACCAAGATCTATTGCGTATTTTCCTTCTTCTATCATGTAAGATTTGTCATAAAGAATTAAGGCATCCCTGTTTACACTAAACTTATGAAAATCTATCTTTCTATTTCCTTTAGCTATACTAAAATAAGTAATTAATCTCAATAACCTGTGGCTAGGATAATCTTCAGAAGTAAGTCTTTTCATTAGACTCCTGTCAATAGGAGTCTCAAGCAATTTCTCTTTTTCACTCTCTTCTGAAGATTTTACAGGAACAGAATTCTCAGCAAGCAGCATGTTTTCAAGAACACCTATCTGTTTTTTACTAAAGCGTATACCCTGAGACCTCAAAGCCATCATGTATTTATCTACGAATATATGCACATCATACACTGCTTCTTCATCAGTTCTTCTTTCTACATTCACTATTTATGTGTTCTATGTTTTTTGGTATTCGGGAGCTACTAAAAGGTAAAAAATAAAAAAGGAAGAAATATCCTTAGTAGTAGCTTTCTCCGAGTTCTTCAGACTTCTGCGGTTTGCGTGTTAATAATACAACTAACACGACAAGCAAGACCACGAAGATAATTGCTAGAACAACAGTCAAAACAACAGTTGTGTTAGTTGCTTTGCCGGTTGTGCCCGCAATACCTGTGCTCTTACCTTCAACGTTCAGTGTAAAGCTTTCTTTCTTTACGAGATTTCCTTCAGAATACACGCTAACAGTGAATTGATACGTACCTGCCTTTGAGGAGGTTGCGCGTATCTTCACAGCTTTGCTTGTACCTGCAGGAATTGCAGCGAATGGTTCATCGGCCTCTACAGTAATTCCTGTAGGGGTGTCAGCAACTAATTCGTAGACTCGTACATTTCGCCCAGAGTTAACTAGCGTTAGGCTATATTCTGCGTCTTCGCCGATAGCTGTACTTCTGCTTGTAGCAGAGGCGACAACAAGGCTATTTCCGCTAGCACCAACGACAGCAACTTTCTTGCTTAGCTTAGTCGAGGAATCGTCGCTATATGCTTCGATTTCGACGGCATAAACACCAGCAGGAGTGCTTGCAGGAATGTTTAAATTCATGCGGCGCTCGCTTGCATCCTCTTTATCTGGGTTACTCTGATCAACCGGTGCAAGGTCACCGAAGTAAGCTTGTCTTTCAAGACCCAAAGCGGGAACTGAAACCTTGACAAACGTATCTTCAGAGAAGTGGCGGCCGCGGTTCTTTAGTACAATATCCATAGCGAGAGTTTCGCCGGCTTGTACGCTAGAATCCATTGCGACATTGAGAACCTGTACTACGTACGACTCTCTCTGTGCACCAATGGCGACTTTGCGGGACGCTACCTCACCACGAGCGCGGTTTTCAATCGTAACATCGAGCTGCATTGGCTCGTTCTGTTCGATATTAAACGGTATCTGCACATTAATGACACGACTGTAGGTTTGACCTACTATCACATCAAAACGCTCAGATACTGCGTCGTAGTCTTTTCCACCGGAGATTTCTGCTTTCACTCTAACGTCTGCTGCATTCTCTATAGCTGTAAATGTTACGCGTACTGGGATTGTTTGTCCAGCAAACGCTGCAACGCTGACCGTACTGCCTGACAGAACGTTAACGCCGTTTACTTCTACAGTAAAAGGTTGTGCAACAAATGCGCTTACGCTGCCTGTCACAAGGACAAGCAATGAAAGTACCGCAATAAGTGAAACCAATATATTTTTAAATTCCATGGTTGAGGTTTAAATTTAGTTAAATGTAGGACTATTCGTCCATATATAAACTTTATGGTAACAACATATTAGCAACCATTATGTAGTAACAAAGGCTTATATATAGGTATACGCCTAGATACCAAAATATACCACAATGGAAAAAGATATAACGACGGTAAAAATAACAAAAGAAACAAAGTCTCGCCTAGATAATTTTCGAATGTACAAACGTGAAACATATGAAGAGATTATGCAGAAAGTGCTTGAAATACTGAATCTCTGTCGCTCTACTCCTGAACGCGCTCGCACTTATCTTATGGACTTAGACAGGCAACGTAAGAAAAAAGAGTCATAGACCACTTATATCTTCTGTGCCAATCTCATACCTTCGACACTATCTTCAACCATATTCGGCGATTCATTAATAATGCGAATGTTTTTATCTCTTGGCAGGTTCTTCAGTAATTCCTGCCAGACTTTCTTCTCAGTAGGAATATGATGTTTCTCTCCTTTGTCTCCATATACAATGCCTGAAAAATGTACATGCCAGTCTTTCTGTGGAAACGCCCGTTCTATCTTTTTGTAGTCCACAGATTTTTCTCTGGCGAGAATATGGGCAAAGTCAATGCAGAAGGAACATCCTGTTTCATTTACTAACCTGCTAATCTCTTCCACGCTTCCAAACACATTTACTTTTCCCATTGTTTCTGGAGCAATTTTAATTTTCCAGTTATTCTTTTTTACTTCTTGTAATATTTCCACAATACCTTGTTTAATAGTTTGATATGTCTGCTCCTTTTTTTCAGGCGTATTTCCCTTATCAGTATAATAACCGGGGTGAAAAACCACAACCTTTACTCCCAACAATTCCCCAATCTCACAACATTGTAAAATCCTTTTCTTTGTCGCTTCACGTTTTGCTTTCTCACTAGAGTTGAGATTTACAAAGTATTGAGCATGGATACTTAATTCAATTCCAAGTTCTTTTGCTTTTTCTTTAATGCTCGCGCATTCTGTCGGCTTAATGTATGCGCTGTACGTGAAAGCGATTTCACACGCCCGTAAGCTGAGCTTATGATATTGCTCCAAAACTTGCACCGCTGTTTTGACAGATCCAAGACCTGCTGGACCGAAGATGATGGGCATGAACAGGAAAGAAGGGGAGAGTTAATAAAACTGATGTTCTTTTCTATTTGAGAGAGCGTTAAGCGTTTGTTCCATGAGGCAAAGTTCGTTAATAGCGTAATCTACAGATGGTTCGCCCCAACTAAAAATAACTGCGTTTCGCCTGTCTCGAATAAATCGGGGTATCCAAGCATTCGACTCAAGTTCTAAAAAATTCATCTCGAAAATCTCGTGATTACGATCTCCCATCTCTTGAATATTTTGGTATCGGCTCTTAAGACCTTCATAGAGCGAAACATATGCCTGAAAATCTCGTACGGTCGCCATGCTCTCTACTTCTTTGTATTGCTTTAAAGATGTTTGCCTCAAAAGATTTAAATACTACTAAAGATACCAATTGTAGTATGAAAGCAAAAGAAGAAAAAATTATGACCCTGCGCTTGCCAGTAGAGATTGATCTGGAAGTTGAGCAAATTGCAATAACGCGCGATACTGAAAAGTCAAAGGTTATTCGAGAGCTTTTGCTCAAAGGTCTTAAAGAAGTTAAGATAGAGTATGCTCTCCAACTTTATACAAAAGGTAAGGTCTCTCTCTGGAAAGCCGCACGCCTCGCCGGATGTTCGCTCTGGCAGATGATTGAATATGCTAAAGAGAAGAAGATTACTGCTCAATATACTGAAAAAGAATTATATGAGGATTTAGAAGCACTTCGCTCATGATAGTATCAAACTCTTCTCCACTTATCTATCTTGCAAAACTCAGGAAACTTAGTTTCCTTAAGATTCTTTTCAAAGAAATAAATGTTCCTTCTGAAGTTTATGAAGAGGTAGTTACTTTAGGAAAAGAGGCGAACTTTCCAGATGCTTTCGCAGTTGAACAGGCAAAAAAAGAAGGATGGCTTATTGTTGATACTATCTCTCAGAAAAAAGAAATTGAAGTGTTAGCTGCCGAAATTGATTTTGGAGAAGCAGCTGTTATTGCTTTGGCAAGAAAACATGGCACGAGTCTCCTCTTAATTGATGATGCTTCAGCACGAACCATCGCAGAAAGCTTTGGATTTAAGGTAAAAGGAACACTTTTTGTTCTTCTTCGCGCTTATAAGAAAAAGATTATCGGAAAAGAAGAAGTAAAACATCTTGTTGGTCAACTTATTCGAGAAGGATTTAGGATTTCACAGGAATTGTACGTACAAGTGTTAGAAGAGATTGAGCGGGCGTAGTTGCTCAACAAACTAGAAAATCACAACATTTATATACAAATTACCACATTTGTATACAACACGAAAATGGACGAAACAATCTCAGTACGGATAGGAAAAGAAGAACTTGATGAACTAGAGAAACTCTCCGCGCAAGAGCAATTAACTCGTGCGATAGTAATTCGCCAAGTATTGCGCATAGGCATTCAGCAGAAACGGCTTGAGTATGCCTTGCAGAAATTTCAGAAACATGAAGCAACTGCTTGGAAAGCTGCGCGTATGGCGGGTGTTCCACTGACTCAATTTTTAGACATTCTGAATGAACGAAGAATTGAATTTCCTTATACTAAAGAAGACCTTCGTGAAGATATGAAAGAATTCTTATGATTGTTAATGCCTCTTCTCTGATTATTTTTGGAAAACTTAACAAGATAAAGCTTCTTAAAGAAATTGTTAAGAGCATAGTTATTGCTCAAGAAGTGTATGAAGAAGTTGTAACGCGTGGTCTTGAAATTCAAGCTTCAGAAGCATCGTTCATAGCCGAATATGTCGACAAAGGAGAAATTACTATCAAAAAAGTATATATGGAAGGACAAAGAAAGGTTGCATCATTACAGAAAATATATGCCGCGCTTGATAAAGGCGAGGCAGAGACAATTGCATTAGCTCTCGAAGAACATGAGACAGAGGTTCTTCTCGATGACCTTACTGCTCGAAAAGTCGCGGTGCTTCATAACATACTCCCGCGTGGTTCTCTATGGGTTGTGGCATCCGCATTTGAAAAAAGACTCATTACCGAATTAGAGGTAAAAACGCTAGTGTCACAGATGATCTCCCTTAAATTCAGGCTCAGCGCGAGCGTTGTAACAGCGTTTTTAGAAGATATTGAGAAGATAAAAAAGCAACGTAGATGACTTTTTCTTAAGGTTTAAAATTATACCTCACCAGCACAGCGCCCATTGTCTCGTCAGACATATTTTTTGTTGCGATACTTTTATCTGTAATTAATTCAAGATGCCACATTTTATTGTGAGGGAAGGTATAGCGTGCTAAGGCGCGTGCTTTGAGGATGTAATCGCCGTCGCTTGGCTCACCTACTTTAAGTATGCCACGCAAACCTGCTCCTACTCTCCAGGTTTCATTTAATTTACTTCCTAGAATGAAACCTGTGTTGAGCTCATCCGATGCATTTCTATCTTGATAAAGCGCAACTGGTTTTGTATATTCAAACGCAGTCGTGACTTCATTTTTCTTTGCTGTGTCTAACCATGTTGTCGTGAATCCACCTTTGAAATCATATCTTCCTGTTCCGAGCGCAGGTCTTGTTGTTGCATCTCCCACGGGAAAACTTGCTCCTGCGGCAGTGATCCAATGAAAACTGCCTTGTTTGCCTAGGTCGAAAGTTCCTCGTGGTCCAAGCTTCAACGTCAAATCCCCCAAGCCACTGCTCTCCGCACCATTTGCCCCAAGGAATTTATATGGCAAAGCTCCAATTGCAAAGAATCCAAGTTCTTTGCCTGTCCAAAATTTAACAACGTTGCTCTGAATCCAGTTGTCGCTTACCCCTTGCGCAGTTTCCCTTCGCGTGTAGTTAATCCCGTGGTCAAACTGAATGGGTGTTGGTCCTCGTGTGCCGATGAGAAAGTCATCTGCCTTTGTTTCCAGAGGAGAGAAGAGCGTAACTCTTGAAGGCGTAAAGAATGAAGTTGCTCGTCTCCTTCCTGAACTATAGTGAAAGACGTAGATAACTGAGCAAAATTGTACGTCTTTCCCTTGATATCCAAGACCTTTTTGCTCAATTTTCAAGGTCTTAGGATATAATACAACGCATGAACAAACAAAATCCGGCGATACAGGCAGAAGTCTTTCGCGGTTTGGAGGGTATTAAGACAGTCTGGGAAGACACGCTCAATTATAAAGAAACCTACTGGATTGGCTCGGGTAGGTACGTGCCGCGCCGCTTCCCAGATTTCTTTAATCACTGGAATAAAAGGCGCATCGCTAAGAAAATCCAATGGTTTAATCTGCATCGCGTTGAATTCAAAAAAGAGATTAAGCCCTATCAACATGAGCACCTGCGCTTCCTCCCAAGAGAATTCAGTGCAAATCCTACGGTTATCTGCATTTATGGAGATAAAGTCGTTAACTTTCTCTATGGTGAAAATCTCTTTGCATTCGTAATCGAGAGCAAAGAACTCGCGGAAAACTATCGCGCCTATCACAAATATCTCTGGGATAAAGTCGCGAAAAAGTAAACATTTAAAAATCTTACATTAAGCATATCAGAATGTCTGAAATTCAAACACTTACTTGTGAAGAAGACTTTGCAACAATTGAGGAAGCAGTCAGTAAATCTCGCTATGCAAGGCGAATGTCTTATCTGTTACAGAATCCAACACTAGGCTACAAATCACTTTACAAGCTAGAAGAATGTTCTGAGAGAGTCTCTAACTGTTTTGGGATAGCAATATTTATCGTAGGAGGAGAAAACCTGTTCTTAAGAAGCAGACACTGTCATTTGGAGCAAGAAGCAATTATTCTAGGAGAGTTAAGACACGCGGAATCCTGCGTATTTCCTGCAAATGTAGACCGTCCAGCATACATCGGACCAGAATTCATGAAATGTTTTCTTAAAAACAGATGCACTAAGATACCTCAGAAAGAAAAGGATTGCCTGATTGCAACAAGAGGGAAAGAAATTGACGAAGAGGGCTTTGCAATGAGATATGGTCTACTTCATACATCTATTTACTTAGGCAGGATTGAGGGAAAAGATTGGATTATACATCAAAAAATGGAAGGCGCATCGTACACTACAGATAAACTCTGCACATATTCAAATGTGGAACGGACTGATTTTTATAGATACAGCCCACATCGGCAGTTTTAAATAGCTCGATAACGGAACTTGTTCCCGCACAATGATAGACAATAAAAAAAATACTGAAGAAAATTACATTCCAGAACAGAAAACTTGTACACATACAACCTTGAAATTATATTCACAGCTCGGAACTTATTTGTCTAAGGAAGATGCTGCTGTAGTAGTAGAAGCTCATCAGGTTTTTTTCCCACATTCTTCTCCAACCGGAGTTGAAAGAGTAATATCTTTGGCACAGAAATTATTACCTAAAGAACAAGTCCGATTCCATAATATTGGAGAACACTATGCTCACGTGAGAAGCGAGACTATGCGTTCTATGATTAAACAGGAAAAAGGATATGCGTTCTTGCTGGCAGGGGCATTAGAACTGGCAGTCTATGATGTTGCTAAAATGGCACATCAAAGTCTCGCTGTGCGCAGTATAGAGACATTTTAAAAAACATTTATAAACATCAAATATCTTTCATTATAGTGAAAGAAGCAAATAATTGAACAAAATTGTGCTTCTTTCCCTTGACATCAAGAATTCTTAGAATTCTTGAGTGCCACCAAGGATTAAAAATCCTTGACGTAACCAACGACAAAACAGCTAAATTTTAATGTCGTTAGCTATAATATTAAATCAACATGGATTGGGATGATGACCCCTTCGAGGGTATTTTTAGGGAATTCCTTGGCTCTTCTCGTAGTCGGAACCCTGCACGAAGAAGACGTGCCTCATTCACTGAAGGCGAAGAAGAAGACCGCACTATTGATGCAATTGAAACAGATGATTCTATTTTCTTAATTTTCGAGTTTTCAGGTTATGGTGAGAAAGATATCTCAGTTAATGTCAGGGAGCGCCAGCTTGAGATAAATGCCAAGAAACAGCAGATTGCAGGTATCCAAGAATATCTCCTCCAGAGACTCCAACAAGGTATGATTATAAAAAAGACCTTGCCCTCAGGAATTTCTGTGAAATCATTTAAGCACACTTTCAAGAACGGCATTTTAGAGGTATGCTTCAAGAAGAATGACTAACGAGCAGGATAAATCCACAACACTGGAAATTGCAGAGGCATTGCAGGAAGACATTGACAAAGGAATAGCTCGCATTCCTTCAAGAGTTCTGAAAAAACTAGGGCTTGTTTCAGGAGATACAATTGAGATTAAGGGGAAACATACGACTGCGACTCGTGCTCTTCGTGCCCCCCCAAAAGATGAATCAAAAGATATAATCCGAATTGATGGTACAACGCGGGCAAACATTAGCTCTTCTCTTGGCGAGCGTATTTCCATAGGGCAATTGACGGTGCAGCCAGCAGAATCAATTACCTTGGCACCAACACAAGAAGTCAGGTTCAGCGACGACCCTACAGAATATTTTCATACCAAACTTTTAGACCGCCCACTTGCAGTTAAGCAGGCAGTAATCATAGATGTTTTTGGCACGCGCCTGCGATATGTCGTAACAAAGACAAGCCCAAAAGGCTTCTGCATTGTTACTCCCAGAACAAAACTTCTAATTTCAGATGATGTGCAATCAGGTGATGCTAAGGCAACTAACGTGACTTATGAAGATATTGGCGGTCTGAAGAATGAGATTGAGCTAATCCGCGAGATGATCGAGTTGCCTATGAAGCATCCAGAAGTTTTTCAGAAGCTAGGTGTTGGCGCGCCCAAAGGAGTATTGTTGACTGGTCCTCCAGGTACCGGCAAGACATTAATTGCAAAAGCAGTAGCAAATGAAACTGACGCAAACTTCTACTCTATAGCAGGTCCTGAGATAATGAGCAAATATTATGGTGAATCTGAGAAACATCTCCGCGAAGTCTTTGAGAAAGCAGAGAAGAATGCACCCTCAATAATATTCATTGATGAAATTGACTCAATCGCTCCAAAGCGTTCAGAAGGCACTGATCAGACAGAAAAGCGTGTTGTCGCCCAGATTCTCACTCTTATGGATGGTCTGAAATCAAGAGGTCAGCTCGTCGTAATGGCTGCGACAAATCGTCCAGATGATTTAGACGAAGCGCTTCGTCGTCCAGGCAGGTTCGATCGTGAGATAAGAATCAATCCTCCAGATGAACGCGGTAGAAAAGAAGTTCTTCAGATTCATACCAGGGGCATGCCTCTGGAAAAGGATGTTAATTTTGAAGAGTTGGCTGCTCGCACAATCGGGTATACTGGTGCAGATGTAGAAGTTCTTTGTAAAGAAGCCGCGTTGAAGTCTATCAAGCCTTATTTCAATGATTTGAAGAACATGCAGGAGCGGGTTCCAACGGAGATTCTAGACAAGATAAAGGTAAGCAGACAGCACTTTATAGACGCCATGAAATTTGTCGAGCCTTCAGCATTAAGGGAAGTTATGATAAGCAAGCCGAATGTGCATTGGGATGATGTAGGGGGCTTAGAAGAGGTGAAGGATAAGTTGCGCGAATTGGTAGAGCTACCTTTGCTTAAACCAGAACTATTCGTCAAAGTAGGTATCAAACCCGCAAAAGGAATACTTCTTTTCGGTCCTCCAGGTACAGGCAAAACTCTGCTTGCAAAAGCCGTTGCTACAGAAGCGAATGCAAATTTCATTTCAATCAAGGGTCCTGAATTAGTAAGCAAATGGGTCGGCGAATCAGAAAAGCACCTCCGTGAGATTTTCAAGAAAGCTCGACAAGTCGCACCTACAATAATTTTCTTTGATGAGTTTGATAGCATAGCAAAAGTGCGCGGTTCTTCTTTTAATGATAGCACCGAAAAGATGGTAAATCAACTATTGACTGAGATGGATGGTATAGAAGAACTGGAGAAAGTCGTTATTATCGCTGCTACAAACAGGAAAGATTTAATCGACCCCGCATTGTTGCGCCCAGGACGATTCGATGCTATTGTCGAGCTCAAGATTCCAGACAAGGCGACTCGCGCAATAATCTTCGAGGTGCATTCACGCAAGATGCCTCTAGATTCAACAGTTAGGCTTACAGATTATATTGCAAAAACTGACGGGTTCAACGGCGCAGAGATTGAGGCTGTTTGTCGTGAAGCAGGCATTCGTACTATCAAGCGTATGTATCGCACCAAGACTCTGCCTGAGAAAATCACAGTAACAAAAGAAGATTTTGATTCTGCATTGGAGGCGGTGATGCAAACAACAGGCAGAACACACGAAAAAAGTCAAAAAGAGCAGAAAACTGAGTCAGAATCAGCTAATGAAAAGAAAAGCAAGCGCGTAATTACAGAAAATTAGATTGGTTTGCAAACTATGCTATAGGAAATCACATTAATAATCGTAACTCTTGTGTGTGATTTCCTATCTGTCAGGAACTGAAAGTTCCTGAGCACAGTCAAGGATTAGGTAATCCTTGATGTAGCAAACAACAAAAAAGATACGAAAACTAAAGTTGTTTGCTATAACCGACATGCTTATATAACCCATAAGATGCTCTGCTACATGAGTCAAAAATCTTTTTTTGAGAAACAGACGCCAGAAGAGATGCGAAATACTTTACAAGTTAAACAGATTTTTATGCAGAGAGGTTTAGTTGACCATATTTGGAATCTAGACAAGAGGAACGAAGCTATTGAAATTCGCACATCTTTTATTCCGGCAGCTTTTCGTGCGCAAGTCAAAACGCAAGCTCGTGCTTCTAGGAAAAACTACAAGCACGGTTTGGTCATCAATCTCGACCAGCCGCAAACGCGCGAGCAGGCTTATGAGTATCCATATACTCCTTTAATCGCGCGGATGAGGTCTCTTGAAACAGCTCTCAGAGATTTACGCGAGGAAGAAATTAATTTTATAGGTCTTGCGTGGCATCCTGTGCAAACAAGAGACCGTCGTTGGCGCGTAGTCCCGTTTGATGCAGTTCTGGAAGGGACAAAATTATATGATTATGCTGTTAATTGCGCAGGCAATATTAAGGTAGATGAAAGATATACAGAAGCGGCAGTTGTACAGCGCGAAGGAGGGCAGGTCTTCTGTTCAGTTCCTTCTAGGACAAAGGGGAGAAAGAGATATAACCTGACTTTAATGAATGTTCCTATAGAACAGGGCAAAGAAAAAAATGCAATTATCTGGGGATTAAAAAGCCAGTATGAAACAGGAGCAGAGCCGGAGAGGACAACTTTTCTGCACCATCTTCGTTATGCTTTCGCTTCAGGCTCACAAGGTTCAGATATTTTGGTTTTCGGTCCACATGAAGTTGCAGCATATCTGGCAGTAATAAAAAAATATTGGGATGGTCTTGAAAATACGGTGCCTTTGGAAATGAATCCATTCCCACTCCCCTCAAAAGCATGGGCATCATTTTATGATGCACTTAATAACAATGTCATGATTTATGATCCTACTCTTGTAAGCAAAGACAGGCTTCGTAATCTTCATCTTGATGAGAAATGCATGTTGCTGGCGCGCAGTATCAAAGTAAAGGGTGCTTATGAAACGGCATTCTGGGATCCTCAGCGAGACGGTCAAATAAAGAAATATTGGAGATGAATTGTAAAGGATAAGAATATTTATAATCCCTTATTTCACACTTTCTCTATGAATTCATATACTGTCGAACAATTCCTTGGAGATGGAATGAGTGGTGCCCGCCGTACAACGCTTTTTTCGCTCTATCAAAATGTCCCTCCAAATGAAATTGAGGAAGATGTTGCTGCTGTAAAGACAATGCTCTTTCAAAGCGTAGTCGAGAAAGCAAAAATTAAAAATTCACCACTTTACGATTCACAAAAATCTCTTTCATATCAAACTAGATTACTTGTTAGTACGGGCTATCCTCAAATGGCAAATCAAAGTCAAGATGAGTTTGAAAAGACAATCTCAAGGTACCTAAGTGAGATAAGTAATATTCCTAAAAATGGCGATTACAATTTTCCTTACATCGTAGTCGTTCCATCTCTTTGTGTTTCAATAAAGAATCAGCTTAGCGCAATCCATACACAAAGTTTCCTAGACGAATCTGATTTTACGATTCTTAGAGATATATCTTTGCATAATCAGCCATACATTATCACTGATGTAGGCGCAGGAGAGATGAGCAAGGGAATGTGTGTAAACCATGCTCTGCAAATGCTTGCATCAAAAGGCAGAACACCTTTATTACTTGAAGAGATTATTGCACTCATATTGCAGACGCGTGAAGATATTCTTAACGCTCGTAGAAATCCGTGGAATTTATTCCGAGGTTCTTTTCCTGCGGATTTCCCCGGCTGTCACAAAACCGCAAACAAGCCTAGGCTTTCAAGCCGAGGTTAAAACCCGAAGGGTTTTGTGACTTATCACAATCTAGTCGCAGCAGGCACGAGACACAAACATGAGTTCGTGCCGGACATTTATCGTGCAGGCACAGATAAAATTACAGGTTTTACCAATAAATTAAAAAGAGAGCTCCCAACAAACACTCATCCAAACTGGAGTATTCCTTCTTGTCAAGGAAGAATAGTAATCTAAATTTGCTTCAAGTCTTAGCGAGCAGAGTCTTCTGCTCTTTTTGGAGAATATCTTTCCATAACCTGCTCCAACCATTTCTTTATAGGGGGATAAGTGCATGTAACTGCGTTGCATGATTAATGCTACACAGTTTCAACCACAATCAAATTTAAATACTCTCTTTAGACTGTTTTTTTATGGGAACAAGATTATATAGCGATCAAATGGAATGGAATCACGAGTGGAAAGTGCCTCAGAAAGTTAAATTAGATTTAGTATTTAGTCTGACTAGAGTTAATCGATTTCTAGGTTTCAATTCAGGAATATCTTGCCCAGAATCTCTCAGTGCATTGGTCGAGATAACACGCAATCCAGAGACGTATGAGAAAATAGCTGAATATGATACTTTATTAATAGAACGAGGCGTCAGAGTCAATTATCATCATAATACTAACAAGGTTCTTACTCTTGAAGGAAGTTACATCGCTATAGATATGTCTGGCATCGTAGTAGATGAAGTAGAACGAGCAGGACTTGATTCAGATATTCTTTATAAAAATCGCACACCTGCTCAGGTCAAAAAACTTGCTCAAATCTTGGAGAGGGTTCAGAAAGTATGCAGGAAAGAAGCGCGAGATTATGTGCGCGCTCATCGTATTTTTTGCGAAACGTTAATTTTAAATCAATCAAGCCTAAATGTGTCTTGAATAATAAAAAAAAAGACCACTAGATAAACTTTAGATATTCTTCTTACAAGCTAATCATCTGAACTTTTGGATTGTCAACGCTGCCGAACGTGAGAGCAGCAAGGTACTGCACACCACGATCGTCGCATGCCCTGATTGTCGGAGATACTGCAGAGCCGTCAATTACCACTGCAAAAATCATCTTTCTGCTCCCCATGATGTTGCGAGTAACTTCTCGTGAACTAACTCTCTTGATTACATCAAAATTTCCATCGATTAGGATTGCTGTCTTTGTCCCTTTAATTTTCTCATACGCGCTTCTGACTGCCTCTTTTACATCACCTGTGAATGTTACTGGTTCGTTAGCTACAGGCTCAGGAGCTGAGCGATCATCATAAGAAAAACGGTCATATTGCATACGACGTAGAAATTCCTCAGTCGGAACTTTCTTGCGGAGAGTCATAAGAATCTCTTTTCCAGTTAGTTCTTCAACTTCTTTGCCATCAGGGGCAACTGCAACAAAAGCGATTCGCGCATTTTCAATCACGTTCTTGGCAATAAGTCTGCCCCCTCTATCTCCATCAATAAAGAGAGTAAGCTCTTTCTCCTCGCCGAGTTTGGCAATTGCAGCAGGGAGCTTTGTACCATTCATACCCACAACATTATTGACTCTGTTTTTGAGAAGGTTAACAACATCTGCGCGACCTTCAACTACGATAATTTCTATTCCAGACAAATCTCCTGCAGGAACTTTCTCGTCGCCATATTCTTGAATCTTTGCGGTGCGTGCTTCTTCTTTCAAAGTTCGTGACATCTCCCCTATCTCACCACCATCATCAAGTCCTTCAAGAAGTTTCTTTGCTCTATCTAGAATATAATCTCTCTTGCTTCCACGTACATCTTCTATTTTAGAAATTTCAATCTTAGCCTCAGTTGGACCTATACGGTCTATTGTCTCCAAAGCTGCCGCGATGATTGTGGTCTCAGATTTATCAAGTGCACTAGGCAACTTAATCATTCCAACGCTCTTGCCATCCACAGTTTCCAAATCTACTTCAATGCGACCAATTCTCCCTTCTTTTTGCAACTCGCGCATCTCTAAGTCCGCGCCTAACAATCCTTCGGTTTGTCCAAAGATAGCCCCAATTACATCGGGCTTTTCTAATGGTCCTTCTGCTTTAAATGAGGCATGAACCATGTATTTAATTGATACCGGGCTAATTTTTGCCATGTTCTAATGCTCCAGCCATTTAGGCTGTATTTTACGACACATACTACTTTAGAAAGAAAGCGATACAAACAATGTCCCACAGGGACGTGAATATGAGTGCGGACTTCTTTCTACATGTTATTGAATTCTACCTGCTATTTAAATGTTTCTTCGCTATTTGTATTGTGTAGTATCCCGAAATTACTTCACCCCTACTTAGAGCGTTACTTCCATATAATTCAGTGCAATAATTACGATAAGCAAGAGGCGTTAGCCTTCTTGCGTATGGTAAAGAGAAAAGAGAGGAAACTTGAGTATGCTTTTAAGCAAAAAGAAGAAGGCATAAAAAATAAAGAGTGTGCTTACTTATGTAGCATAGGCATACGATGGTTTCAAAAGTTATATGCTGAGTATAAGATGACTGGAAAAATACCTCCATTGAATAAAGGAAGAAGACCTAGAACTTTTCTTAGTGAAGATGATAAGCATCTGATTGATAAAGCTCTGGAAGAAAGCAAGATGAAGGCAGCAGTTCATCTGAGGTTGTATATACGAAAGTATTACAACAAGAACCTACCTCATAACAAGATTCACGATTATCTTCTTAAGAAAGGTATTGCACAAGAAGATGAAGAGAAAAAGAAACAGAGAGTGTATAAATTATATGAACGAGATCATAGTTTCTCTTTAGGGCATTTGGATTGGCATGTGTCCAAATGCATTCCTGACAAGCACGTATGTGTTTTATTCGACGACGCTTCACGTAGGATACTCTGCGGAGGAGAATTTGATCAAGAGCTGGAAGAGGATAGTATCAAGATCGTTAAAGAAGGAATCAAAACTGCATACAAAGAGTATTCATCTGTCTGGCGAGAAATGAACACTGACAAAGGAGCACAGTTCTACAACAACACAAAAGACAAGGATGGAGAGAGAAACAAGAACGGGTTTGAATTGTTTTTGGAGAAAAACAATATCAAACATATTCCTTCCAGAAGGAATCACCCACAGACAAACGGAAAGAATGAAAGATGGTTTAGAACGTATGAAGAAAACCGAGGAAGATACAAAACATTTAAGGAGTTCATTGATTGGTATAATGATAAGATAAACTTAGGTTTATCTAGAAAAGAAGGAATAACTCCTAATGAAGCTATAGGCTTCAAGCTCCAACCTGGAGCTATTCTTGGCTTGTTTTTCAGGAGGTTTGAGTACTAATGGTACAGAGAAACTATCGAGTAAAGAGACCATGCATTAATATCAGGATACTACAAATCTCCTCGACATCAACAAAGTTTATATATCAAACTGCGTTGGCATAAAGATGAAAAAGAGTGTATATAACACATTAGCAATACTCATATTTTTAGGGCTCATGCCTGTTGTTGTCGCTACGATTAGCATAGCTCCCCTGCAGGCAGTTTATAATATTGGAGATGACCTTGCACTTGAATTTACAATAACTCGTGCAACGAGCGCGCACGGCTTTCTTACTTCTGATTTGAGCTGTACAGAAGGAAAAATAGAGATTTATAAAACTCCATTGAGGTCGGGCGCAGGAGAGCAGAAAAAGATTTCTATTCCTGTAAAGTTAGATAAGTTTCTGACAGGAGATTTAAGTGGTGGATGCACGATTGTCATAATGTATGGAGATGAAACCTCTCGTAGCACTCCTTTTGAAATATCTTCTGAAGCTTCTGTAATGGCATCTCTCAATGAAACACTCGTTCAGCCAGGAGGGAGTGCCGCAATTACTGGAAGCTCAACAAAAAAGAACGGAAAACCAGTCGATGGCATTTTGGATGCAGTCATATCTGAGCTGAACATGAGTGTATCTACTACAATCAAAGGAGGCTTGTTTAATCTCACACTTCCTATTTCCGCTCGCGCCCGCGCTCAGACATATGTCTTAACTCTTCATGCATATGAGCGCGACACTGACGGAATCTTGAGTAATGAAGGGCGTACAATTGTCTCGTTTCGTGTACCGCAAGTATTGACGACACATGAGATTGCACTAGAACGCACGTCTCTTTCACCTCCGGGAGAGTTAGGATATCGCATTTTGACATATGATCAGGCAGAAGAGACCATGGCTTTGGAAAGTAGTATGGAGTTACATGCCCCTAATGGAATACTCGTGATGAGCGAGAGTACCCGCACAGGAGAACTCAAACAGTGGAATATTCAAGCGAACGCAACACCGGGAACATGGAAACTTCAAGCAACAACACAGGCAATGCAAAGCAGCAAAGAGATTATTATAAACCCTGTTCAAAACGTGACATTTGCTCTAGATAATGACACTCTAATTATCAAGAATTTTGGCAATGTTCCTTATACTGACTCTATCCAAGTATCAATCGGAGGAGATCTTAAGGAAGTTCCGATTCATCTTGAAGTTGGGAAGAGCGCACGATTCAAGCTATTTGCGCCGCTGGGAAAGCATGAGGTCCGCGTACAGGGGAACAATACATCAACTGCTTTTGGAGATGTTTTCCTGACAGGAAAGAGTGTTGACGTCAGGGATGCTGATAGCAGGTCTTGGAATACATCTCCTTGGATGTGGTGGATGTTCCTTATCTTAATTGCTGCTTCAGTTGCTTTACATTATTATCGTAAATTCCGCCGCTCACCTTCATGGGGAAGATCAACTAGTGCAGAGACGAGAGAGTCAGGCATGTACCTATCTGCTCGAACCAAGGCTCCTGTTGCACTAGCATCAACAAATCAAGGTAAGAAAGTAGAATGTACAGTTGTTGCAGCATATATCGGAAATCTAGGGCATCTTGAGACATCAGATAGTCCGGCTGCCCAGACAATTGCTCAAATTACTTCTCGGGCAAGAAACGCTCGTGCCGCAGTCTACACACAAGGAGCTCATAAAATAATGATTTTTACCTCAGACGCAGTAGGAAATACTGGACAAGCAGCAATAAGCTTAGCAAGAGATTTGGAGCGCATATTTATAGAGCACAATAAACAATACTCTATGAAAATACCTTTCGGAATCGGCGTCAATAAGGGTCTGATGATTGTTGAGATGCAGCAAGGCAAGCCTAAATTCACTTCAGTTGGTGTTACTGTTGTCGCTGCAAAGCGCCTTGCTGAACATTCCAAGGGCAACATTTTCATTAGCGATGATGTTTCTCGTATGATGATTGGTAAGATAAAAGTTGAGAAAGTCGGTGACAAAGCATGGAAAATAAAGAGCTCATCAGGTATAAGTCGCAATGCAGAATTCTTGAAGCGCTTCATGACAGAGCGTTCGAGTAATTAAGACATCATAACTTCAGGCAGGATTTTTAACTACACGTAAATCCTCTCCATCAAGATAATATCCGCCATGTCCCGATTTTCCAGGTAGTGCTTTCTGCAATATCTTTATATTTGATGATAAAACACCATGCAATGGTGCATGTGTAATCAGATGTGCCTTCAGGCAATCTGGGCAGATGTCTTCCTCAGGCACAACTTCTTTGGATTTGAGGATACGATTCCTTTGGAGAAATGATTGCAGTTCAATCAATAGACTTGCAGGAAGAGATAATGAATGTCTATTTACAATAGATTTGTATTCTTCAATTAGTATATGCGTTGCTTCAGAAAACGCAGATACAGATGTTGATTGAGTATGTAAATATGTCATGAGAGTAGTGCAAGATCCTTGAGAGCAAGGAGATTTACTTGCAGAATAAAATAGTGGAAAAATAAGTGACCTTAGTTGCATCTACTAGATGTAGTTTACACAAAGACCACCTCATCATTTCCATGAATAACAAAAGCACATGGTATTTATATAGTTTTGCTTCACCGTGTTGTGTTGCATGATTAGTGCTACACAGTTCTTCACCGTGACAAGGTTTATAAGAATCTCTATCTTTATTTAAAAATGAAAGAGAGGGTAAAGGTACTGCGGACACGCTTGCAACCGCATAACTATCATTCAAAACGATGGGCTACACTGACTCTTGCAGTTATTATCCTTGGAATGATGTACTTCTTCAGAGATGAAGGATTCTGGTTGCGTGCAGTATCTGCAGCAAGTTTTATCTTATTCTTTTACGCGATTGACCATTGGTTTGACGTTCGCTTCAAACCTATTCATTATGTATTCATCGTGATAATCGCTATTGCGAGCCTGCTATTAAGCCCGCTATATTACATTTACCCTCAGTACGATAAGATACAGCACTTTGCGCAACCAATTCTTCTCTGTTCTATTATCTATCACATGGTCTCGCATATAAAAATTGAAATGAAATGGCACTTAATATTCACTTTCTTTATAATAATTGGCATTCTTGGTCTGTTCGAGATGGCCGAATACACTCTTGACAAGTTTCTTGACTGGAATCTTCAGGGAGTATATCTTCGAGATATTACTGGACTAAATAAGTTTGAAGTAGTTGTCGAACCTATTGATGATACAATGATAGACTTATTCTTTGGCGTTGCAGGAACATGTCTCTATGGTCTTGCAGTATTTCTCTACCTGCGTCATTCACGCAGACTGGTATTTAGAAATTAATCCTAAAGAAATCCTCTATCTTTAGATAGGGGTCTAATTTTGTAGAGGATTTCTTTGGTCTCACAAAACCATAAACAAACTCCACCTTTTAAGGCGGAGTTAAAACCCGAAGGGTTTTGTGATATTCGCGACGGTAGAGATTCCAGTCTTTTCTTCAAGCCACGACCTGATCATATCTGTATCTCTAGAAGAATCAAGACATATCTCGTGATCAATATACAAGACGTTTTCTAAATCGCGAAATTGATAGCCCTCTGCGTCTGACGTAAATTTCATTAAAATAAATTCTAGAAATTTTCTCGGATATACTCCTCAAATTTCTCTAAGACTTCAGGTAGATTTTTTCTTCCGAAACCAATTCTGAAATGTTTATCGTCAAAATCATAAGATGTGCTCGGGAGTAATAAAACACCCTTTTTACTCACTAAATTTATGCAGAAGTCCTCAACACTCTTATCAAATTTTATTTTTGGAAAAGCGACGGAACCTGCTTTTGGTCTTACCCATTCAAACAAATTATTATATTCCTTAAAGAATCTATCAAGTAGTTGCAGATTTTTCTCAATTATATCTAAATTTCTTTTTATCAAGAAATCTCTATGTTTTAATGCAAGAATTGAAAGAAATTCACTTGGCGCACTATTTGATATTGATGTAAAGTCTTTGAATGATGCTATTTTCCTAAATAACTCTTTATCTTTTGTCGCAATCCATCCAATCCTTAGTCCAGCAAGTCCAAAAGTCTTAGACATCACTCCTAAAGAAATAGCCTTATCATAACAATCTGCCGCAGGTGGCAGAATATTATTCTTGTCGTATTCTAATAATCTATAAACCTCATCAGAAAAGACATGAATATTTTTTTGTTTGGCAATTTCAATTATTTCATTGAATTTCTCCTTAGATGGCAAATATCCTGTTGGATTATGCGGGAAATTTAGGATAATTGCTTTAGTGTTTTCCTTTATGTTTTTTTTGAGAAACTCAATCTCAAGTTCCCAATTATTTTTATCATCCATCACCCAGTTTGTAATTTCACATCCAATTGACTTGGCAATTTCAAAAAGAGATTGATAAGCTGGAAATTGCACGATAATATGATCTCCACTTTTAAGAAGAGAATTCATGAAAATAAATATTCCTTCTTCTGCTCCTGCGAAAACAATAACTTCTTCTGGTTTAATTGTCTCGTAAAGTCCAGCAATCTCTTCACGTAGTTTTGGATTTCCTTGCGATTCAGTATAACCTAGCCTCAATTTCTTAAACTCTTCTTCAGAGTCTTTCTCTAAATCTAACAATTCTTTAATACTCAAAGATTCGCAATCTGAGGAACACAGCAGGTATGGTGCAGTGAATTCGTATTTCGCAAAGAATCTCTCTAATTTAAAGTCATTTAGTTTCATATAAAATAAAGATTAATATTCTATATATATTCTCTTATACCTTTAATTCTCAAGGAATGCTGTGTTGCATGATTATCTTTTTATCGTCGATTATAGAAAAGTTTGCTTAAAATCTTATCGTCGGGAACTGTTTGAATCATGCAACACAGCAGCTTCTGCCTTCATCTCTATCCTCATGGAATCCTAGAGAGATATGCATGATACAACATTAGTACTCTAGAAATTAAAACCTAGAATTCTCTTGATGTATCCTTCTATTTCTCTTATTTTCTCGATATTGAGCGATACTTGCAGACCATAACTTGTTGGTTTTGTTTTGATGTAACCTTCTCTGATTAAACCTTTTGCAACACTCTCTATTTCTTTGCCAAGATGAGGGGGGAAGCCCTTCCTTAAAGTATCATAGTGAGTATGTTTTGCTCCAATTACTCTTTTTCTTCTCAGATGATAGAGAATAGTCGCTCTTATTTGATCCACATTGCCAAAGTGCATATATGAATGCACCAAGCGCAATATTTAAATATTTCTATCTTAGTAATATTAAAACATTTTTAGAAACATTTATAAACCTATAATATTATAACAAGTTATGGAAAATGAAAGCGTATTTGTAGAGGTCTTTGGGAATAATCCGATTATGAAAGTCTTAGATTTTCTTATAACTTTCCAATTATTTGACTATCCACTAACGGAAATTGCCAGAAACTCAGGCGTTGGATATTCAACGCTTCAGAGCTTTTGGAACAGACTTGTCGATAATAATCTTGTTATAAAAACGCGAAGAGTGGGAAAATCTGATTTGTTTAAGATTAATACTCAGAATCCTGCGGTACAACAATTAATACAATTAGATTGGAATCTTATCAAAGGTTCAGAGAATCAAGAGGAAGTAGTTCTCACGTAATTTTTAGTATATAAACTATAAGCACATTTGTTCGATAAGTCAAGTATAATGTTTTTTGTGGCCACAAAGTTTATTAATACGAACTTTGTTTATAATGAATGAAGGAATTTAAGGATACAGATATCAAATTATTAAAAACAGGTATTATAACCCCACACATAACAAAAAGCAATGGAAAAGACTACTCAAAAGCTAAATTATATCTAAAAGATTCTTCTCTAGTTGGTAAAAACTATGAAATGTATGATTTAGAAGATGTTAAGATAGAAGAATCTTTTGGGATTGTTCACGGTAAGGGTGTTCTTATTTTTCTGCCTTCTGTTCAGAGAAAGAAGGATAAGATTGGATTATTTGGTGAGCATAGATTATCAAATAGATATCTAAGCAAACTTAAGAAGTTTTAGCGGAGTTGCCCGAAGGGCATTAACTTGACCTCGGAATCCATGTTCAATTGCCTCTTTTATAAGTCGGTAATACTTACTTGCATTTTGGTAGATGAGATGATTCTTAAATACTTCTTTGCCAAACGTTGCCTTATTGATAAGTAGCATTGTACTAAAATCATCGTAAGTAATTACAATAGGATGAACTTTTGGGAGTGAAAGTGCAGTAAGGTTCTCAGTGAGTTTCAGTTTTTTGAAAGCGTCATCTTTTGTAACTACGACTATATCGATATCTGAACGAGGAGTCTGGGTTTTTTTAGCATAACTTCCAGTAACCAAAATAATGTCTTCACTAAACTCTTTCTTTGAGAGAACTTCATTTATGGGCGCAAGAGCGCGAGTAAAGGCTTGCTGTTCTTCCAGAAATGAAAGGACTGAAAGAGACTCTGGAGAGAAGGTTAATTCGCAAACATTCGCTTTTCCTACTTTCTTAAAGAGTAGAATATGCTGTCTGACCAATTCATGAGTTACTTTATGAATAGAGGGATAGTCTTTTTTAAGCTGTAATGCAAGAGCACGAATGCTTTTGCTCAAGAAAACATCATTTCTGAATGATTCTAACACGAGCAATTGGTTTTTTTTGAAGTGCATGATATTATAGTGATATTTATATAATATTATAGCTATTTTAGTATATATAAATCTTCTTGTTTTAGTATTCTTCTTCTGGCTATGCTTCGTAGAATAAATAATCGTAGTTTTTTATTTCATCATTCCACGTTCAGATATTTTGCACCACACATATACTTTTTTCGTAGCATTTTCTAATCTCTTTGAAGGTATCTAATATTCATCTCTTTCTTATTCATAACATTAAGCACAGGTTCGAGAGAAACCACGCTTTCAAGTGCTCCAAGAAGTCGGCAACTCTCTTTAATGGCTCTAAGGGGCAACTGGTTAGGTCTACGCTTAGTATCTTCATCTTCCAAAGTCAAAGATGCAAGAACTTTTTCAATGTCATCTTTTCCTTTAGCGATTAGATTATTGAACTGGTCCATAGGATGCAGATAAGTTATATCCTTCTCAATAAGCGAGGTCTGTTCTGGCAGTGACTCATAGTATGCAAATCCCTCACTCCACTTAATTGGCATATTTGTCTTGTGAATCTTAAGTGCATTATAGTACCAATGCTCTTTTGGAACTTTAAAGCCAATTGTTTGTATTCTTCCATCATAAGTATATCTCCAGAACGCGACGATTCCTCCGAAGATGTGCGCCAAAGATAAATAATCACTATGTTCCTGAATGCTCAGATAGCGCGTCCCCGTCGAACCAAAATACTCATGAAGTGGTGTGACGCGTGGATGGTGCGTATTAACTGTACACCATGTTTTTGTTTGCATAAAAACGAAGGTCGCACATTGTTTTTATGTCTTGTGCTCTACAATTATCGGATAAGAGTGGTGAAAATCACTTTGCCAAAGAGAAAGTTATGGCACTTGCCATAGCAGTATATGAGCCAACGATGAGTATCTTGAGCAAACTCTCGAATGAGTCATAAGGAACTTTAAATAACATAAGTGATATTAGTTCTATAATTATAGAGATAGCATAGATAAAGAAGAGGCGTTGCAGCAGCACTGCATTTCCTCCTGTCTTGATTCTGTCCTTCTGGTCTTTATAGATTAAAAGCGCAGAGATTCCAAGCACGAAGAAAAGTATGCCCAGTACATTAAACCAACTCAAACCTCGGGCAACATTATCTAACCCTATAAGCCCTCGACCTATACCAACTCAAACCTCGGGCAACATTATCTAACCCTATAAGCCCTCGACCTATACCCACTCCCAAAAATGCACCCGCACTTGCTCGCAAAAGTTCGAGCAAATGTCTTCTTCGTACATTTAAGTTAAACAATTTCAGAACAATCTTCTCAATATGGTTTTCTTCTTTTTCCAGAGAACCAATTTTTTTCTCAATAGATTTCTCTTCCTTCTCAATTTGATATTCTTCTTTTTGAATCTTTTTGACATTCCGCTCAATTGAGTCAAGCCTAGTCGTTAAACTTCTCTTTTTAGTACGTGCCACTAACAAATAAGTTAAGGGTAATATTAAAACCTATTGTCCGTAATAGACTCACAAAGAAAACTACATTGCTTCCAGAAGTCTTATACGCTCATCTACAGGCGGATGTGTAGCAAAGAGATTAGTGAATGAACGCTTAAATGGGTCTGATATGAACAAGGGAGCTGTCTCACGGTTGAACTTGCGCATTTCATCGCGTGGAACATGCTCGCCTTTGATTTTTCTTAAGGCAGAAGCAAGACCTAGAGGATAACGAGTGAATTTAGCTCCGGTGGCATCAGCAGTATATTCTCTTCGGCGTGAGATTGCAAGGGCAACTAGTTGCGCGAATATTGGGGCAAGTATAGCGACCACTATGCTGACAATTATGATAATTACTCCTGTGCGGCTGTCACGATTATCAGTGTTTGCAAACCAAAAAGAACGCAAAAGAATTTCAGCAGCAATTGAAATCATACCTATTAGTACTGTGGCAAGTGTCATAAAACGAATATCAAAGTTGGCAATGTGTGCCATTTCATGGGCAATGACTCCTTCCAGCTCTTGCTTGTTAAGTTTTTCTAATGCACCGGAAGTCACGCAAATTACTGCGCTTTTTGGATTCCTGCCAGAAGCAAATGCGTTTATCTCTGCAGAATCCATTACATAAACTCGAGGCGTGGGCAATCCTGAAGCGAGAGACATATTTTCAACAGCATGTATCAAAGTTCTATGCTGTACTGAATTTGCAGGTTTTGCACTTACAGAAGCGAGTGCAATCTTGTCCGAATAATAATAACCGAACCAAGTATAAAGTAAAGAAATGATGATTGATAATATCATAATAATAAAGAAAAAGCTTGGGTCAAGAATATTAGCGATAAGGTAACCTATAGCAATGAATATAACGATAATAATACCTAGCAGAAGCACAGACTTCATCTTATTCTTAGAGATTTGGTCTTCAAATGAAAGGCGTTCGGGCATAGAAAAGAGAAGGCAAACGGGCTATATAAAGATTATTCTCACAGTAGCATTACAACCGCATAATCTTTAAAACACCGTGTTGCAAGGAAAAGGTATGAAGGAGGTTCAGGAGAATTGCGGTTTCTGTGTGACAAGCCTTTTGCACGATTGTAGTAATTTTCTTAAATCTTTAAGGTATCGGGGACGTGATGCAGTAGGGATTGGAGCAGTTGGAGATGATTGTATAGATGTGGTTAAGTGGATTGGCACACCAGAGAGTTTTGACATATCAAATCTTCACGAGATTTTACAAAGCAAAGATTACCATACCTATCTTGGGCATATCAGATATACAACTAGCGGGAACAAAGACGCTCCTCTGGAAGAACGACTTGCAGAAGCACACCCGCAGGTAATTGGAGGCAAGGCAGAGTACTGCGGTTCTCATGTCATAATCCGCAATTGCGATGCTATTATGGTATGCAACGGGCAAGTCAATGCACCATATCTCAATGATGTTGACCCTTCACTACTTAAGACTAAGTGTGATACAGAAGCTTTACTGCAATTCTTTTATCAATATGGAGAACTTGAATTATTGCGTCGTATTCCAGGAGCATATTCATTAGCATTGGCAGACCGTAGACGAAAAGAAGTAATAGTTTTACGCGACCGTCATGGTATGCGCCCAGCATCTCTAGGTAAAAAAGACGGCAACAGTTGCGTTGCTTCAGAAATAGTTGCATTTTGGGAAAACGGAGGTTATTTTACAAAAGATGTTGCACCAGGCAGTGCATATTATCTTGACTCGAAAGGTTCATACCGTTCTGAGAAAGTCGTTGAACCAGAACCTCAACATTGTTTTTTTGAATGGAATTATGTTTCGCATGTTCGCTCACATCTTAGTAGAATAAGTGTATTGACTGCGCGCTGCCGCCTAGGCGAGGCTCTGGCTGTAGAATTCAGACCAAAAGATGTAGACCTTGTGAGTTTCCTGCCCAGTTGTCCTGAAATGGCAGCAATTTCTTATGCAGACAAAGCAGGTTTGCCCTTCATGCCTGTTTTTTACAAGAAACGCAAAGAGAGGGCATTTCTGGGTTCAAGTGTAGAAGAGCGCGCCGCATCAATAAGAGATAACCTATATTTGCTTGATAACGCAATACCCTTTATTAAAGATAAGATTATCTTAATTGTTGACGATAGTATTGTAAGAGGCAATAATTCCCCCTATGCAATAAAATTACTACGAGAACAAGGTGGTGTAAAAAAGATTTATTTTGGAAGCTACACTCCACCTATCGGAATAATAGGAGGAGAGGGTATTGCTAGGGGCTGTGAGTTTGGAGTTGACATGCCCCCTACAGATAAATTTATTGCGCGTGGAAGGACGATAGAAGAAATCAGCACGTTGTTAGGGGCTGAAGTAGGATATCTCTCAGTTGAAGGTATGCTTAAGGTTTTTGATAGCATTAGTATGCCTCGGGGAAACTTATGCACTTATTGTATAGGTGGGAAGCATCCTTTCTCTTGAGGTTCTGGAAGTAAACCTTAAAAGGTAATATCAACCCGAGAATAGCTTATCAAGGAAAATTATTATCTGACATATGTAACCAGCGTTATAGCATCGTCTATTGTTAAAGCACAGAGAAGAGTTATTTTTAGATAATGAATCTTTCTATAGGCAAGAAATGTTACGTTGATAACTTGACTTAACATGTTCTATACATTTAAAAATGAACTCTCTTAATAAGGTCATGTCCATTCATATCCTCTTGTTTTATAAGTATGTGCCTATCGAGAATCCACGGGATTTCAGAGAAGAGCATATCTTAGTCTGCAAGGAGATAGGATTAAGAGGGCGTATTCTCGTAGCACAAGAAGGAATCAACGGTTCTGTGTCTGGAACACAAGAACAAACAGAGCAATATAAATCATTTATTCGCAGCGATTCAAGATTTGCAGACATTATTTTTAAAGAAGAAACTGGAATATCTAATCCATTTAAGAAAATGGCAGTAAAAGTAAAGAAAGAAATAGTAAATTTTGGCGTTGCTGTAAATCTAGATAATACTGGAGAACACATCACTCCAAAAGAATTTTTGGACATATACAACTTAAATGACGATGTCTTAATTGTAGATGCACGGAATGAATATGAGTCACATGTAGGAAAGTTCAAAGGAGCTATAACTTTGCCTATACAAACTTTTAGAGAGTTCCCAAAGAAAGCACTTGAAATTCTTGGCGACAAGAAAGATAAGAAGATAGTAATGTACTGCACTGGGGGTATAAGATGTGAAAAAGCATCAGCCTATTTGAAAGAAAATGGTTTCAAAGATGTTTCTCAGCTCAATGGAGGTATTCTCACTTTTGGGAAGGAGTTTCCTGACAGTGTTTGGGAAGGCAAATGTTTTGTTTTTGACAAAAGAATGACTTCTTCAGTCAACAAGGAGGAAAAACCAGTTACGCATTGTGAATTGTGTGATATGCCTTGTGATTTATACAAGAATTGTGCCAATACGAACTGTGACAGGTATTGTACTGTCTGTATTTCATGCGAACAAATGTTTGGTGGATGCTGCTCTCAGACATGCTTTAAGGAAAGATGTAACTCATTACAAAATATCGGAAAGAGCGAGATTCCTTATAGCTGCTAAGAATTACTCATCGTGTTCATAGGGCTTGGCATAGCTAAGAAATTCTTGTAATAATCTATATATCTGTGACAGCGTATAAGGTTTTGTTCATTGCAGGCATTCGCAATGCGGGCACGAAGACAGCAATACTCGCTTTCCTTAAGCATTTTCATGATATTGAAAGAGGGAATTTGCATAATAGAGGACTTTGAAAAACCCCTAAAGTCCTCTATCGAGCCGCTTTGAAAACCCTCTTAGAACTACAAAATGGAGGGTTATTCAAAGCTCTCAATAGAGAAATTCTCTGCAAAGTTGTGGAGGGCGTAGACCTAGACTCAGATGGTATTGTCGATGATGTTGAAATACTCGAGTAGTTATGATGCAGAGAGACTTCTCAACCTCTGAATAAATTTTAACGGAGATTATCCACAAAAAGCTCTGCTTGGAATTGATTAATAATATCTTTTTCAGGCATGGAAAATACATTTTTTGCTAGAAATGAGCGCGCACCTCTCATCGTATCCCAAGTGTAAACATCATCGTCGAATATTACTATGCATCTTCCCAAACCTTCTTTTTGTAGATACTTTTGTTCATACGTGCTAACTTGAGGAGTTGTATCTCCAGATTTTGTTCTTGAAAATCTTATAGGATAGAACACTGAATTGTTGCTGCCTGAACGAGCGCAATAGCGCAGAAAAACATCCATTCCAGGAGCAACGCCTCCCTGAGCAAGAGCGATGAATAGGATATCCTCTTTTTTCACCTGAGACCTCAACTGGTCTACACTTAATTTGGATCTCACGGGATTCAAGTGATCAATAAAGTCATGAGGTTGTATTAGTTCCCGCGTTAAGAGTTCATGGTATCCTCGAAAATGAATTTTTTCTTTTAAAGAGTCAATGCCACTTCTCGCCTTAGAAAGATTCTGATAGATTTGCAGTCCGAGGGTAGTTGCCTCTTGCACAAGAATATTCCTATCCTCGCATTCTGGATTCTCGGTCTTGTAATTGATACATGCACGGATAATGCGCGGAGGATGAAGTATTAAATCATTTAATTCCAGACTGCTCTTAGAAGAAGCATCAAGAGCAGCAGCAGTTTGCAGAAGAACTTCCTGCAAGCTCCCATTATACTTCAGAGTTGTGTGAATAAACCAAATAGGGTTCTTTTCTGCGGCTCTATCAAGCCAAGTTATATATTCCATATAACTTTGCCTTAAAATCAGTTTATAAATCTATTGTTTGTTACTATTAGATAGTAGGTTATGTGTTATCGACATAATCTTTAAATAGACTCAAGAATGCCAGATTCTATGAAAGAAAAGCCATTCATTACACCAAACTAAAGAAGTTAGTTATTCTATTTCATGCCCTTAAATACTCTCCGTGAATATGCCGAAGCATTGAACTCGCAGCAAGGCATTGCTCAACAAATTTTTGCCCAGAAAGTTAACGCACTCAACGAAAAAATTGATGAAACAGCGGTAGAATTCAAACACACCGACAAATGGGAACAAGGACTTCAAATTGCAGAAAAAGACATTTTTTCTTGGTCAAGAGGAGGGAAAAAACAAGCATACACTCCAGAGTCTTTAGTGAATGCGCGTATTGCACGAGATTGTGCAAATCATATAGAAAGAGAATCTGTTGCTGAGTTGCTTCTGCTCAATACGCAACATCAGGCGGCAATCAGTCTTGCGTTCCTTACACATCCTGACCTTTTTAGCAAAATGGTTTCAGAAGGTAAAGAAGGAAAAATATTCGGTCTAGTTGAGATGACAGACCGTCTTGGTCCAGCAATTCAACCAACAGGCTCATCAAATTATTATGCGATAAAATATACCCCTTATGGAATTGCATCACGCGCAGCAATTGGAGAGGAAGATGATGAAAAAGTCCAACTAGTCTCTGCAACAACCGCAGAAGCAAGTGCAAAAAATTTGTCCAGACTTTTTGGAGTTTACTATGCGCTTGCTGAGACCTCTACTGCTCCCCGCAATGATGTTCCAAAGTCAGGCAGGATTTCTGGAGCATATATAAGCACACTAGAGGACAGTAATATCATCAATACAACGATGCATGAAATCCCTGTTCTTTTCCGTGCAAAGTTTGATTCAATCATGCGCGAACTTATGTACTTCACACTTTGTGATTTATATTTAAAATGAAAAATATCTCCTCTTTAATAGATGTCTCAGAAGTTGCGCGTAGCATAGAGCTTTACAGACTAGGAAAGCATTTACATGAGCTTGGGAAAAAAGGAGAATCCATGCTAGTTCTTACACGCGAGCCTCTTTTGCGCGCACGTAACGACGTTAAGACTCTTGTAGTCACAGCAGGTTCGTATGATCCTCTTACTATCGCCCACGTTGCGCTATTCCAGAAAGGGCGAGAAGTTGCGAGCAATCACGCAGGCTCACAAGGTTTGGATGAGACGATGATAATAACTTCGACTGCGCATTTTGAGAAAGAAGTTGATTTGAGGCAGAATGCGGCAATTTATGACCGCGTACATTCACTAGAGGGCTTTGCCAGTTGTGAGGGTTCTGTCTCTCTAGGTTTCTTCAATAAACCATTATTTTTGGACATGGCTGCTGAAATCAAAAAAACATATCACAATGCGCGTATCTATTTTCTTTCAGGAGTAGACGTTATGCAAAAGGTTCTGAATCCAGAGGGTTACAAAAAAATAGGTCTTAATCATGAGAAAAGCATTGAAAAATTATTTGAACAGAGCTGTTTTATCGTAAGCCAAAGAGAAATGGCAACTCCTGAAGGAAGACGCATCTTAACTCTTATGGATCTGCAATCAATGTATCCAGATTCAAGAAAATATTCAGACAAAATGATTCCTTTTGATTTGCAGGGAGATTATACTGGTCTGGAAATTCCAGTTGAAAAAGTCAGCTCAACATTAATTCGTACAGAAAGAAACAATCATAAAAATATTGACCATCTTGTTGCAGTAGGTATAAGTCAATTTGTAAACAAGAGAAGTCTATACCTTAAAGATTCTGATAAATATGCTGCATTTGTTCATGCACGGCAGCGTTTTGCCGAGGAACATTACAGGGAGCCCCTTACAAGATACATACAAGGACTTATGGATTATCTAGAACAGTTAGAAAAAAATCCGAGTTTGCGTGCAAAAGAAATTGCACTTCCTCTAACAGGAGAAACACGCATCATTCGCTAAGATGACAGTATCATGATCCGGGAATGTTTAAATATCTCCTTGTGTGAATAGTATACTGAAGAAGATATAGATGTTGAAGTTGGTTTGAGCACAGAAGCAAATGCAACAACTGATTCGGCAGCAAACAATTCTGATTAGTGACGAGATTACTGATTCTTATCTTGATAAGGTCTCATTTAAGAAATCCATATTTTTATAAACACTTCTCTTCTTTTAGAAAGATGCTAAATGTAGAAAAAACTAAGTGGGATTTGTCTCCTTTGCTTGCAGGAGATGAAGACCCTAAGATAAAAAAAGACAGAGAAGCAATCACAGTCGCACACAAAACATTTGTCACAAAATGGAAATCACGGGAAGACTATCTAAAAAATCCAAATATTCTGAAAGAAGCGTTTGATGATTATGAAAAATTAATGCGCGAGCATGGAACATGTGGTGCAGAAGGATATTATTTTGGACTGCGCCGCGAACAGGACGAGAGCAATGCGATTGTCAAGGGAAAGTTTCAGCAGATGGTAGATTTTTCGACAGCTCTTGAGAATGAACTGCATTTTTTCATAATAAGATTGGGAAAAGTTCCAAAACAACAACAGCAAACATTCTTGAAAGCTCCAGAATTGAATCCATATCATCACTACCTTAAATGTTTGTTTGTAAACTCACAATACATTTTAAGTGAAAGCGAGGAGAAGATTATGAATCTGAAATCAAGTGTTGCACATGGCAATTGGGTTAAAATGGTTTCAGAATTTATTTCAAAAGAAGAACGAACAGTGCTTGATGAGACAGAAAAGAAGAGCGTAAAGAATTTTTCAGAATTAGCTACCTTAATTTCCAGCAAGAACAAGAAAGTGCGCGATGATGCTGCTCGCGCTATTCACGATATTACAAGTTCAAATTCACCAATAGCTGAAGCAGAGATAAATGCAATTCTGCAGAACAAAAAAGTCGACGATGAACTGCGGGGAATGTCCAGACCAGACCTTGCTAGGCACATATCTGATGATATTGATAGCTCAGTAGTAGATGCGCTAGTTGCCTCTGTAACGGCTCGGTTTGATATAGCAAAGCGATTCTATGTCTTAAAAGCAAAGCTGCTCGGGTTGCCAAAGCTTGAATATCATGAAAGAAATGTCGAATATGGTTCGCAAGAAAAAAAATATCTTTACCCTGATGCACTAAAATTAGTCCATGGAGTTTTGTCTAAGTTAAATCCCAAGTTTGGAGCAATTCTCGAAGAATACTCTAGAAATGGACAAATTGATGTTTATCCACAAAAAGGCAAGCGCGATGGTGCATTCTGCGACCACTATCTTATAACGCAGCCAACTTACATCCTATTAAATCACACGGACAAACTGCGCGATGTTCTGATAATTGCCCATGAAGTCGGACATGGAATTAACAACGAGCTTATCAAAACAAAACAGCATTCACTTTATTTTGACACTCCACTGGCTACTGCAGAGGTAGCAAGCACATTCATGGAAGATTTTGTCCTTCAGGAACTGCTTCGTGAGGCAGATGATGAATTACGCCTTTCACTATCAGTGGCAAAACTGGGAGATGATGTATCTACTATAATTCGGCAGGTCGCATGCTATAAATTCGAACAAGAGCTGCATGCAGAATACCGAAAAAAAAGCCATCTTACTAAAGAAGAAATAGGGTCTCTATTTCAGAAAAATATGGCTGCCTATATGGGCGAGGCAGTTGAACAGTCGCAGGGAAGTGAAAATTGGTGGGTTTATTGGTCACACATAAGAAGATTTTTTTATGTGTATTCTTATGCTTCAGGATTACTAATCTCAAAAGCTTTGCAACGCGAGGTCAAGAAAGACCCTAAATTCATAGAAAAAGTCAAAGTATTCTTGAGCGCAGGTACATCTGACTCTCCGCAGAATATCTTCAAGGCACTAGGTATAGACATTACAAAGAAGGCTTTTTGGGATGAAGGTCTTGACGAGATTGAACAGAGTTTAAAAGAGACAGAAGCTCTTGCAAAAAAGCTGGGAAAGATTTAGAAATACTAAATTATCCTAACCACTGGCATCGATAGGTATTTTAATACTTTTTCAGTCAAATGTATATGAAATCAGTATACTTAGACAACGCCGCTACAACTCCAGTAAATCTCAAAGTTGTAAGTGCAATGCATCCCTATTTTACCAGAATCTTTGGGAATCCTAGCTCGCCTCATGCACTGGGTGAAGCAGCACAGAAAGCAATGCAGGATGCAAGAAGAATGCTGGCAAAAGGAATCGGAGCTCAACCTTGGGAAATTGTTTTCACTTCAGGAGGCACTGAAGCAAACAATCTGGCGATAAGTGGCATCACAAGGGCAGAATCAGTCAGGAAGAAGATAATTATAAGCGCGATTGAACACTCGTCAGTTTGGGAGCTTGTCGAACTACTAAAAAATAAAGGATACACGATAGAGGACTTTGAAAAACCCCAAAGTCCTCTATCGAACCGCTTTGAAACTAAGAGAATCTTCGATTCTCGAGGCGCTCAGAAATCTGCGATTTCTGACGACCCTCGAGGGACATCTAAATTGGAGGGTTATTCAAAGCTCTCTATTGTAATTATTCCAGTAACACGTGAAGGAATTGTCAACTACGATGTTTTAGAACATGAGATCGATGCAGAAACTCTTCTTGTCTCTATAATACACGTAAACAACGAAATAGGTACAATTCAAGATATTGCACGAATAGGGGCTCTCTGCCATGCAAAAGGAGCTTATTTTCATACTGACGCAGTGCAGAGTTTTGGAAAGCTTCCAATTGATGTAAAAAAGTTTAATATAGATCTCATGAGTGCGTCGGCACACAAAATAGGCGGACCCAAAGGCATCGGTTTGCTCTATATACGAGAAAACATCCCTATACGACCGCTCATAGTCGGAGGAGGGCAGGAGAGAAGAATGCGCGGAGGTACTGAAAATGTAGCAAGCATTGTCGGTTTTGCAAAAGCAAATGAGATTACGAAAAAGCTGTCAACTACAAAAGTAAAATCTAGTCGTGATAAACTTCTGCAAGAACTAGAGAAACTCGGAGGCATACCAAACAGCCCGAGTGAGCAGTGCATTTATACAACAATAAACATTCATTTTCCAAACGTTGATGCAGATTTGCTCGTCATGAAACTTTCACATCTCGGAGTATATTGTTCAACAAGAAGCGCATGCTTAAGCAAACAGAAAGAAGAAAACAGGATATTGGGTGCTATTGGATTATCTAATGTAGTACAAAAGAGCAGTTTGCGCCTGACATTACATACGCCTCTGACTGCGCGAGAACAAAAACAGGCAGTACGTGCATTTAAGATTGCACTCTCGTGAAAAACTGCCACCGAGACGATATGTTTAAAAGGGAACAGCACAATTAACTATCATGAGACAAGCAGCACGACGCTCCCGCAGAAAAAGACTGTTGAATAAGTATCTGAAGAAGAAATAATTCTGTTCTTTATGTTAGATGCAGTATAACAATGCTTTTATAGTTATTATATTCAATAATCATATGAAAAATTTTGAAGATATAATAAATAACTTAAAAGAAGGGACGAGAGAGGCATTTTCTATTGGAGATATGGAAAAAAGTGTCGAACAACAACATCGGAACAGAATAAAAGATTTAGAAGCGCGGGCAAAGCCATTGCATGAGCTTGTTGTTTCTCAGGATTTTATTGTTAAGAAAGTTATTATTAAAAACTACAAAACTTCAATTAGCCCTCATTCTGAACATGTATACGGAGGAAGATCATCGACATATGATGGAGGTTACATTGTTGAAACATCGCTTGATGTACAACCTTTGCAGAAAAGGGTACCTGTCAGGAAACTTCTGTTTGAAGGATATAGTGGTGTCAGAGCAGGCGACAAAATCCGCGCACGAATATCATGTTTTAATGAAGAGCACATTAGCAACCAATACGGTGGAGCATCTAGAACTTATTATTTTCCGCGAGCCTTGCAAAAAATAGAGAACGTAATTGAAATTGAGATTCTCCAGAATGGCGAGATTGTACGAGTTGAACGCGGTACGTTATATGAAGAATTCCAAAAACCAAAGGATTGATTGTTTGGAAAGCAGAATCATTTCTTAGATGAGTGAATATCGAAAGAATACTGCATCTATTCAGCTTCTAAATCTTCTTCGCCGAAAGGAGCATAAGCAAGTGTTTTCCCTTTATCGTCGAGAATTTCTACATGATATTGACCGTTAGAAAGAAGTATATTGATTCTGCCGTGCATGCCCTTTCTTATTGGTATTTCCTTAAAGTCAGGCTCATCTTCGTTGTGATATTCGACATATTCTGGATTCGCATCGCGTAGAAGTCGGACTGACTGATGGCGCTTGAATTTGGTTTGCATGCATTAGAATAAACTTCTAGGGATTTAAAGGTTTGTAAAAGTCTTAACTTAACTTCTAGAAATAAAATTATCGAGTGCGTTTTCCACGCTTCGCAGATTTTTGAGCCTTATCTCCGTTTTTTCTGAAAGAAGCCAGAAATTCTTCTTTTGAGAACAAAAATAAGTACAAAATTTCCAGAATACCTAAAGTATTGATAATGAAGAATGCAATAGACGGAGCTATGAGCGAAGCGAATTATAGTGAATTCTGTTAATCAGTATAATATTTGTACAGAATTCCCGTGATGGATAATTCTAAAAAAGAAGACAAATCAACAGAATTATCCATAACTTGGCAATTATAAGCTTGACTTGGTCCTGGCGTTCTACCTTTCTGATCATGCGTTGAATTACTTGTAGACAATTATATAGAAAGGTTTATATATGTAGTCACCCATTATAGTAGTATGCATATTGAAAAAAGAAAAACAGGAAAAAGAATAAAATACTACTTATCTCATTCATTTAGAGAAGGGGAAAAAGTACACAAGATACGAAAGTTTCTAGGAGCAGATATTAATGAACCCCTATTGAATGAAAGAAGAGTAAAGGCAGAGGTTCTCATCTTGGAAGAGATTGAAAAATACAATATTATAAAGGATCCATTAAGATTTGAAATATCTCTCAGAGAAATAAAGTTTGTAAAAAAATTAGAAAAGACTATTCCTATAAAGATTAGTCATTTATCAGAAAAGCAGTGGCAAGTCTTCTCAGAGTTATTCACTTTCAATACCAATGCTATTGAAGGAAGCGAACTCAGCAGTATAGAAGTCAAGGGTGTTCTTGAAGAAGATAAATGGCCAAAAGATAAATCTAAGCAAGACATTGCAGAAGCGTATGGAGTAAATGAAGCTATCAACTATATCAGAGAGACAAAAAAACATATTTCTATTGGTTTGATTCGAGAAATACATAAAATTGTCTTTAAAAATTCTAAAGGTTTTGCTGGAGAACTAAGAAAGCCTGGGGAAGAGGTTGTTGTCAAGAATAGGCTTGGAGAGATATTGCATGAAGGCGCTCCTCAATCAAGAGTATTGTATTTGTTGAAGGAGTTAGTCAAATGGTATGAGGAAAATAAAGATAAATATCCAGTTTTAATCTTAGCAGCAGTTGTGCATGACCAATTTGAGAATATTCATCCGTTTAGAGATGGAAATGGGCGAGTTGGAAGAATATTAATGAATAATATTTTAATTAAGCATGACTATCCTCTGATGAATATAGATTTAAAAAATAGATCGGAATATTATGAATCTCTGCAAGCCTATCAAAAAAGACAAGATATTAGACCAACAATAGAATTATTCATTAAGGAATACAAGACCTTAAAGAAGATTCTTGGGTGACTACACGTTTTATTTTTGTAGTCACCTGTCAGCTGCTCAGAACAAGTTACAGCCGATGTATATAAAGCTCAATCGCTGTAAGATGTTGTATTATGGATAATTCTGATTATTTCATCATGCAGAATCAGAATTCTCCAGACAGGGAATTCTGTACAAAATACGATACAATTAACAGAATTCCCTGTAAAGTTGTATCGCGTACATTCCTTTAATATACCATAATGATAGTTGGCGTGGTTCGGGCGTAATATCTTTTTGACATGTCAAAAATGCTCTTTGCGCACGCTTTGTGCCTTCAGGAATTTTCAATTCCTGACAGCCATCAAGGACTTATGTCCTTGAGGTTTAGCCCATTGATAGCAAAGGCATTTTTGAGCATGCTCAAGGACTCAAAAACACGCTCGGGGTTTCAACCCCGAGTCCTTGACATGTCAAGAATTGCGCTGTTTACTCACGGGCTAAACCTCAAGAATGCTCTGCGTTCGCATTCTTGACGGCTGTCAGAAACCAGAGGTTTCTGAAGGCAAGGAGCTTGCACATGCGCAATTCTTGAGACCTCAGGAATCGTAGATTCCTGACATATGGAGAATTCTGATGATTGGGATAATGATTTGTTCAGAATTCTCGTGATAGATAATTCCAAAAACACTACTCTAATCAAAGGAATTATGGAGAATTCTGATGATTTCATCATGCAGAATCAGAATTCTCTAGACAGGGAATTCTGTTAATTGTATCATCTTTCGTACAGAATTCCCTGTATCTATAAATGATGGAACTCAAAAAGTCTAAGAGGAGAATTTCCTAAAGAGAGCTATGAAAGAAGTACATCCACCACCTATTCTTATTGACTTCGAAAAATCTCCTCTTGGTGAATTCTCAAATGAACTTGTAAATGGTCTTTTAACGCTCGTAGAAATCCGCGGAATTTATTCCGCGGTTCTTTTCCTGCGGATTTGTCAAGGACTTCCGTCCTTGAGCACTGTCGAGAATCAAAACATAGGATTCTCGAAGTCCCCGGCGGTGTCAAGGACTTCTGTCCTTGATCACTCTCGAGAATCAAAACATAGGATTCTCGAAGTCACAAAACCGTAAACAAGCCTCGGCTCATCAAGAATCTTCGATTCTTGACTGCCGTCAAGGATTAGCAAATCCTTGAGGTTCAAGCCGAGGTTAAAACCCTAAGGGTTTTGTGACAATTAAAAGAGGCATACAAAATAACAAACGTCTACAAATTACCTGAGTTCTAACTGAATTTTGGCCACTACAAATTTTATCGAAGGTAAAATCGAAACATTTATATACTTGTAATGCCTATAATAGGCATTACAATGGCATTCATAAGAAAAAAGAAAGTGGGAAAAAATGTTTACTTAGAAAAAGTAGAAAGTTACCGAAAAGATGGAAAAATTAAACAACGGGTCTTAGAATATCTCGGAA
>Ga0082335_1001216_pt1 | contig 57138 bp, 50 predicted proteins | sample Subgrocontami58m_FD_72375 | JGI IMG/M metagenome (GOLD analysis project Ga0082335, IMG submission 72375) | Subsurface groundwater microbial communities from S. Glens Falls, New York, USA - GMW37 contaminated, 5.8 m (SPADES assembly) (version 2) ... | reverse complement strand
TCTTCGTCGAAGTCGGCATAGAGGTCGTAGTCGATCTTGAAGGACGCGCTGCCGCGCGGCAGGTCCCAGGCGGCGCCGGTGACCGGGAGCGCGAAGGTGAGCGCGAGGGCATCGCCGATGTCGGGGCTGGCGAGGCCGCGCTTCTTCATGTCGGCCTTCTTCTCGAGCTGGATCGCCTGGCTGCCGTCGTAGCCGTATTCGCAGCCGGTGAGATCGGCGCGCAGTTTGGCGTCCTCGGGCAGGCTCGCCTGGTCGAGCCACGCCTTCATGTTTCCCCACATCTCGGCGCGCTTGTTGGCGTATTTCGGTTTCGCCCCTTCGGCGTCCCAGGTCTCGGGCTTGCCGCCGAAGTGGACGCCGAACACGAAGGGCACGCCCAACTGGCGCAGGCGATCGACCACGCCGGCACCGATGCCGCCCTCGTCGACGAACACGGCGCGCACGCCCTCGGCGGCGGCGCGCTCGGCCACCCGGGCGGCCAGGGTCATGAGGTCGAGGCCCTGGTGCTTCTCCATCGGCCAGGTGCGCGCATCGAAGCCGCGGCGCAGCACGATCACCGAGCGGTCGTCGCCGAAGCGCGCCACGTCCACGCCCATCACCAGCGGATTGAGCTGGTGGGTCGCGAAGTCGACCGGGCGCTTCATGGCGTGCTCGACCAGCTCTCTGTCGATGAACTGCATGGAACCGGCGCGCGGGAACTGGCCGCGCACGCGGACGCGCACGAAGTCGGAGTCCTCGCCATAGTCGGCGACCCAGCGCGCGAGCTGCTGCTTGTCGGTGAGCGAGACGGTGCGCGAATCGACCTGTTGGGTGTGCCAGCGGGCACGGAAGCGGTTGAAGCACTCGAAGAAGCGGCCCGACGTGCGCGTCGGGTTGCCGAAGGCGATCCAGATGATCTCGGTATCGGCGTCGGTCATCGCCCCTTCGGTGGTCTCCCAAATCGCGTCGGAAATGGCCGAGGCCTCGTCGAACACGACGAGGATGCGGCTGCCCTTGTTGTGCAGGCCGGCGAAGGCTTCCGCGTTGTGGGCGGCCCACGGCACGAGATCGATGCGGCCGGCGCCCTCGGGCACCGGCAGGCGCGAGGCGAGCGACGTCGCACCCAGCTCGTTGAAGTCGCCGGTGGTGACGAGGCCGTGCCATTTGCCCAGCTCGACCCAGGTCTTGGTCTTGAGCTGTGTCTCGGTGTTGGCGGTGACGACGCCGCGTGTCGAGGGCACGGTGGCGGAAGCCCACAGCAGCAGCCATGCGACCAGCGCCGACTTGCCGACGCCGTGACCGGAGGCGACGGCGATGCGGACGGGGCCGGATTTCGCCTCAAGCTGCCGCTCGATCTCGCGCAGGACGTCGGCCTGCCATTGCTCCGGGCCGTCGTGGCCGGCCAGCGGTCCCTCGCCCCACGGAAAGGCCCAGCGCACGAAGCCCAGCGGGTCCTGGCGGTAGCGTTCGACGCGGATGAGGCGCTCGCGCTGGAGATCGGCCTCCTTATTTCTTGTCGTGCTCGCCGTTCTGGGCATCTCGCGTCTCCGTGGTGAGTTTCTCGATTCGCCTGGCCTCGTCGTACGCGTCGGCGCGCGGCGCCGAGGCGGCGAGACGCTGGGCGAGGTCGAAGGGCAAGGCCGGCGCGGCCGACTGCTTCTTCTCGCCGTAGACCTCGGGCCGATGGGCGCGCAGGAGGAACTGCAGCAGCTTGTTGTCGTACTGCTGCATCGCGCCGATCTGCTTGCCGTTGCGGTAGAGCGGACGTTCGGTGCCATGCAGGGCACGCCGTATGGCGTCGTCCTGCAGGCGGTCGATGCCGAGCTGCAACGCCTCGTCCCACTGCGCGGCGAATGCCTCGTCGCTCGCCCTGCGTCGGTAGAGTGTCCGGCGCTCGATCCGTGCCCGTCCGGAGGCGTAGGTGACCGAGCCGCTCTGGGCCAGAAAGTGCAGGAAGTTTTTTAGCGCCGCCTCGTTGAGGCCGCGTTGCGGCTCCTCCGGCGTGGGGTCGGACGCGGGCTTACGGACCGGTCGGGTCATGGTAGAATTTCCCTTCGAATAGGCACGAAAAAGCCCGCCCCACGCCCCTCGATTGGGGGGAGTGCCGGGCGGGCTGGAGGGCGGATACGCGATCCGCCAGAGTAGGCTTTTTCTTAGCCTATTCCTGCTGAACCTGCAACTTTTTCTGAAAAGAAAATATGAACGGGCGTTTATCCCGTCGTCTCGGGCGGGGTAATCCCCGCCCTAGACGACGGAAAGGATTGCCCAGCGGAAGCCTAGGTCCGGTTCAGCAACCGGCTGCGCTGGCGTTGCCAGTCGCGCTCCTTGATCGTGGCGCGCTTGTCGTGCGCCTTCTTGCCCAGCGCCAGCGCGATCTCGAGCTTGGCCCGGCCCTTTTCGTTGAAATAGACCATCAGCGGCACCACGGTGCGGCCCTGGCGCTGGATGGCGCCGATCAGCTTGTTGACCTGGCTGCGGTGCAGCAGCAGCTTGCGCGGCCGGCGCGGCTCGTGGTTGTTGCGGTTGCCGCTGGCGTAGACGGGGATGGTGGCGTTGACCAGCCAGGCTTCGCCGTCGAGCGCGGTCACATAGGACTCCGCGATCGTGCTGCGCCCGCCGCGCAGCGACTTCACTTCGGTTCCCGTCAGCGACAGGCCGGCCTCGAAGGTTTCCTCGATGAAGTAGTTGTGCCGCGCCTTGCGGTTCTGGGCGACGATCGTCTGCCCAGGCTCGGGTTTCTTCGCCAATTTCTACTCGGCCTATGGCTTGATGAGCGCGCAGGATGCGCGCGGTCCGGAAGATTCATGAGTCTTCCGGACCGCGCGTATCCTGCGCGCCTCATACGCATGAGCGGACTGTCTGATTTCAGTCACTAGTTGATCAGGCCGGCGGAGATCATGGCCTCGCGCACCGCCTTCTTGCTGCTTTCGGCGATCGGCGCCAGCGGCAGGCGCATCTCGGCGCTCGCCTGGCCGATCAGTTCGGCGGCGTACTTCACCGGGCCGGGGCTTGTTTCGCAGAACATCGCCTTGTGCAGCGGCATCAGCCGGTCCTGCAGCTCGAACACCTTGTCGAGGTCGCGCTTCTTCCAGGCGTCGTGCATGTCGCCGCAGAGGCGCGGCGCGATGTTGGCCGTCACCGAGATGCAGCCGTCGCCGCCCTGGGCCAGGAAGCCCACGGCGCTCGCGTCCTCGCCCGAGAGCTGGAGGAAACCCTTCTTGGCCTTGAGCTTGGTGAGCGTGGGGCGCGCCATGTCGTAGCTCGCGTCCTTGATGCCGACGATGTTCCGGACCTGGCTGAGCCGGATCACGGTCTCGACCTGCATGTCGCCGCCGGTGCGGGGCGGCACGTTGTAGAGCAGGATCGGGATGTCGACGGCGTCGGCCACGGCCTTGAAATGCTGGAACAGGCCTTCCTGGGTCGGCTTGTTGTAGTAGGGCACGACCAGCATGGCGGCGTCGGCGCCGGCCTTCTTGGCGTGCTGGGTGAGTTCGATCGCCTCGGCGGTCGAGTTCGAGCCGGTGCCGGCGATGACCGGCACGCCCGAGCCCTTGGCGGCGGCGATGCAGATGTCGATGACCCGCTTGTGCTCCTCCATGGAGAGCGTCGGCGACTCGCCGGTGGTCCCGCACGGCACCAGGCCGTCGGTGCCTTCCTTGATCTGCCAGGCCACGAACTTCTCGAATCCCTTTTCGTCCACCGCGCCGTTCTTGAACGGGGTGATCAGCGCCACGAGCGATCCGGTGAACATGGTTTCCTCCGATTCTTCTTCGAAAAACCAGTCTAGGCTGCACCCCCTGCCCCCGCAAGGTGAGCAACCGGCTCCACTCAACTTGCCCCACTCAACTTGCCCCCAAGCAGCCATTGTGATGCCGCAAGTACCTGCCTACGATTCCTGGCGTGAAAACATCCTTTTGCCCCCTCTTGCTGATGCTCGCGCTGGCCGCGGGCGTGTCTGTCGATGTCCAGCAGGGCCATGCCCAGCAGGGCGGCGTCACGATATTGCGCGGCCAGAGCAGCGATCAGCCGGCGCCGGGAACGCCCGACACCGGCGTCCGGCGCGTGCCGGTCGATCGCCATGCGGTCCCGCGTCCGGCGGCGCCCGCCCCGTCGACGGGCACGACCCGGGGCGCGACCCTGCCGATCGGCAACGACGGCGCGTCGGGCGGCGTCCTGCCGGTCCCGCCGCCCAGCGACATGGCGCAGGCGATCGCCGCCTCCGCCAAGCCGCTCGGCGATGCCGAAGCCGCGGCCTTCGCCGCGGCGCTCAAGGCGGTCGACGAGGGCCGCCATGCCGATGCACGCGCGATGGTGGCGAATTTCCGCAATCCGCTGCTCTCCCGCACCATCGAGTGGAGCATCCTGCGCGTCGCCGCCAGGGCCGATGCCGACTTCGCCGCGACCTGGCGCTTCCTGCGCGAAAGTCCGGACTGGCCGGAGCCGGAGGTGTTGCGGCGCCAGGCCGAGGAACGCATCGGCCCGGACACGCCGGCCAGCGACATGTTCCGATACTTCACCGCCTTCCCGCCGCTCACCAGCACCGGCCACATGCGCCGCCTCGAGGCGGCGCACACGGTGAGCCCGAACGACGTCGCACGGCTGGCGCGCGACAGCTGGCAGAACGCGACCTTCCGCAATGCCGACGAGAACGAGTTCCTCAACCGCTACGGCCATCTCCTGACCGGGCCGGACCACATCGCCCGCTTCGACCGCATCCTGCGCGGCGGCCGGCCGCAGGTCGCGCGCGAGCTGGTGTCGAAGCTGCCGCCGGACTACCAGCCGGTGGCCAACGCGCGCCTGGCGATGGCCACGCGCGCGGCCGACGCGCCCACGGTGTTGCGCGGCGTAGCCGCGGCACGCCTCAACGAGCCGACGGTGCGGCTGGAGCGCGCCCAGTGGCTCCGGCGCACCGGCAAGCTCGACGAGGCCAGGACCGTCATGGCCGGCCCCCCTGCCAAGCAGGCCGCCGGCCAGGGCCCCAGCCAGGGCGACGCCTGGTGGAACGAGCGCAACCAGCTCGCGCGCGATCTCCTCGCCGCCGGGCGCGCCGCCGATGCCTATGCCGTCGCCGCGGCGCACGGCATGACCAGGGGCGCGGCCTTCGCCGAAGCGGAGTTCCTCGCCGGCTGGATCGCGCTCCGCCATCTCAGGAAGCCGGCCGACGGCCAGAAGCATTTCCAGACGCTCTACGACGGCGTCTCGACCGCCATTTCGAAGAGCCGCGCCGCCTATTGGCTGGGGCGCAGCCACGAGACCGCCGGACGCCCCGGGGAAGCCAACGAGTGGTACGCCAAGGCCGCGGGCTTCGGACAGACCTTCTACGGCCAGCTCGCCGCGCGCAAATTGCCCGGCGGCGCGGCGCGGCTGCCGAGCGATCCCGTGGCCAACGCCGCCGACCGCCAGTCGCTCGGCGGCCGCGAGCTGGTGACGGTCGCGCGCCATCTCGGCCAGGCCGGCGACACCGACCGCGCCCGGCTCTTCCTGCTCAGGCTCGCGCGCATGATCACGGCGCCCGGCGAGACGGCGCTGCTGGCGCAACTCGCCGTCGACCTCAAGCGCCCCGACGTCGCCCTCACCATCGCGCGGCGCGGCGTCGAGAACGGCGTCGTCCTGTTCGACGCCGCCTTCCCGGTCGTCGACCTCGGCGCCACGGGCTCGATCGAGCGCGCGCTGGCGCTCGCGGTCACGCGTCAGGAGAGCGCCTTCAATGCCGCCGCCGTCTCGTCGTCCGGCGCGCTCGGCCTGATGCAGCTCCTGCCCGGCACGGCGCGCGACGTGGCCGGCCGCGTGGGCGTGCCCTTCATCCAGGACAAGCTCACGCGCGATCCCGCCTACAACGTCCAGCTCGGCAGCCAGTACCTGGCCGAGATGCTGCAGAAGTTCGGCGGCTCCTACGAGCTGGCGCTGGCCGGCTACAACGCCGGCCCCAACCGCGTCGCCCGCTGGCTGGAGACGATCGGCGACCCGCGCGCCGGCAAGATCGACATGGTCGACTGGATCGAGATGATCCCGTTCCGCGAGACGCGGAACTACGTCCAGCGCATCATGGAAGGCGTCGGCGTCTATCGCGACCGCCTGAACGGCCCGTTCCGCACCGTGCCGCCGGCGACAGGACGGTCCTGACCGGACGAAGCTCCGGCCCGGTCAAGATTCACCCTCCTCAGAGCCGCGACACCACCCGTTGAAGCTTGTCGCGGACCTGTTCGGCGGCCTTCTTGAGGCCGGGATTGTCGACCGCCATCATCGAGGCCACGGGATCGATCGCCGCGACCTCGATCCTGCCGTCCGCCGCCTCCTGCACCACGACATTGCACGGCAGCATGGTGCCGATGTTGCCCTCGAGCTGCAGCGCCTCGTAGGCGAGCTTGGGATTGCAGGCGCCCAGGATCCGGTAGCGGCGGAAATCGACGCCGATCTTCTTCTTCAATGTGTCCGCGACGTCGATCTCGGTGAGCACGCCGAAGCCCTCCTCCTTGAGGGCCTCCGTCGTGCGCCGCACCGCCTCGTCGAAGCCCGGCGCGAGGGTCTTGCTCATGTAGTAGGTCATGTCGTGTTTCCTTTCAGGCCGCACGCCGGCCGGCTGAATTCGGGGTGACGATCCCCAACTCCGGGCCAGGCGATGCCGGACCTTGAGATGCATCAAGGAACCGGTGTGGCCGACAGTCATGCTGCGCCGATGAAGCGGACCCGCCCCATCGACTGCAGCGGCTTTGCTCGACGGAAAGCGTCAGGAGAAGGCGGTGCCCGCCTTGCAGCCCAGGCGCTTGAAGATCATCGCCGCCGGGCAAAAGCCGGTGAACGAGGCCTGTACGAGATTGAGCCCGACGAAGGCGGTGAACAGCAGCCAGTAGGGGCTGTGGAGCTGGCTCAGCACCAGGCTGGCCAGGATCATGACGCCTGCGAAGGCCATCACGGCGCGGTCGATCGACATGGTTCTCTCCTCTTCACGTCACCGGCGACGCGCCGGCCGACAATAGACATCGTGCAGAACGCCGATCACCTTGCTGACGCCGGTATCGGCCAACGAGTAGTAGATCGACTGCGACTCCCGGCGGGTCTTTACCAGCCTGGCCTCGCGCAGCTTGGCGAGATGCTGCGACAGCGCCGACTGGCTGAGTTCCGCGATGGCCTCGAGCTCGCCGACGCTGCGTTCGCCCTTCACGAGCTCGCACAGGATGATCAGGCGGCGGTCGTTGGCGATCGACTTCAGGAAGGAAGCCGCTTCGCCGGCCCGGGATCGAAGTTCATCTACATTCATACTTGCTAATTTAGTTTTTACTAATATATCTGTCAAGCCCACTACACGAGGGCCCGCACCCCGAGGGAACGCAGAATGATCCGCAAGACCGCCGCCGCCCTGCTGCTGATGGCCGGTGTCCTCCAGCCCGCCGCTGCCCAGCAGGCGGTCACCCGCCAGCAGGTCGACGACCGCAAGGCCGTGATCGCCACGGTCGAGCCGGTGCGCCAGCTGCCGGCCCGCGCCCGCATCGGCGGCACCATCACCGCCCTCGCGGTGCGCGAAGGGGACCAGGTCGCCGCCGGGGACCGCATCGCCCTGGTGGTGGACCCCAAGCTCGCGCTGCAGATCCAGGCGCTCGAATCGCGCATCCAGGCGCAGAGCGCGGCCCGCGAGCAGGCCCAGATCGACCTCAGCCGCATCGAGCAACTCCGGGCGTCCGGCACGGTCTCGCAGGCCCAGCTCGACCAGGCGCGGACGCGTCTCAACGTCGCCGAACGAACCTTCCTCGCCCTGCGCTCCGACCGAGAGGTCGTCGAGCAGCAATCGACCGAGGGCGCAGTCCTGGCGCCAGCCGCGGGCCGCGTCCTCAAGGTCCCCGTGTCCGTCGGCAGCGTCGTCCTGCCCGGCGAAGCGATCGCCACCCTGGCCACCGACAACTACATCCTGCGCCTGCAGCTTCCCGAGCGGCACGCCCGCTTCATGAAGGCGGGTGACACGATCCTGGTGGGCAGCCGCGGCCTGCAGCAGCAGGACCAGGAGACGCTGCGACAGGGTCGCGTGCGGCTGGTCTACCCGCAGATCGACCAGGGTCGCGTGATCGCCGACGCCGAGGTCGACGGGCTGGGCGACTTCTTCGTCGGCGAACGGACGCGGGTCTATGTCGCCACCGGCAAGCGCGACGCACTGGTCATCCCGGCCGACCTCGTCTACCGGCGCTACGGCGTCAGCTACGTGAAACTGAAGGACGGCACCGAGGTCGTGATCCAGCCCGGCCTGCCGGTCGACGGCGGCATCGAGGTGCTGTCGGGTCTCAACGAGGGCGACGTGGTGGTCCGGCCATGAAGCTCGGCATTTCCGGTGCGCTGACCCGCGCCTCCATCTCTTCGCCGCTGACGCCGCTCTTCCTCGTGGCAGCCGTGCTCGTGGGGGCGCTGGCGCTGCTCGCCCTGCCGCGCGAGGAGGAGCCGCAGATCAGCGTGCCCATGGTCGATATCCTGGTGAGCGCCAACGGCTACAAGGCGGGCGATGCCATCGAGCTGATCACCAAGCCGCTGGAAGACATCGTCAAGGCGATCAACGGCGTCGAGCACGTCTATTCCTTCACCCAGGACGACGCCGTGCTGGTGACCGCGCGCTTCTTCGTGGGCACGTCCGAGGATGCCGCCCTGCTGCGCATCCACGAGAAGATCCGGGCCAACATCGTCGACCTGCCGAAGGGAATCCCCGAGCCCCTGATCGTCGGCCGTGGCATCAACGACGTGGCGATCGTGGCCCTCACGCTCGAACCGAAGCCCGCCGCCGCGGCGCGCTGGACCGACAACGGCCTCCATCGGATCGCCGACGAACTCCGGCACGAACTGGTCAAGGTCGACAACGTCGGCCTGAGCTACATCGTCGGCGGCAGCGCCAACCAGATCCGGGTCGAGCCCGACCCGGAGCGGCTGGCCCTCTACGGCATCACCCTCAACCAGTTCGTCGACAAGCTGGCCAACGCCAACCGGTCGTTCGTGGTCGGCGCCTTCCGGCAGCTCAACCGCAGCGTTCCGGTGGTGGTGGGACAGACGCTGCAGGGCGTGCCCGATGTCGGCCTCCTCCTCCTCACCTCACGCGACGGCCGTCCGGTCTACGTCAAGGACGTCGCCACCATCGTGGTCGGTGCGGCCGAACCGGGGCACCGCACCTGGACGCTGGCACGTGGCGCATCCGGCGAACTCGAAACCCGGCCGATGGTGACGCTGGCCTTCGCCAAGCGCAGCGGCGCCAACGCCGTCATCGTCGCCGACGAGATCCTGGCGCGGCTGAAGACGGTGCAGGGCGCCCTGGTGCCCGACGACGTCACCGTGACCGTCAGCCGGAACTACGGCGAGACGGCGACCGAGAAGGCCGACGAGCTGCTGTTCCACCTCGGCCTCGCCACGGTGTCGATCGTGCTGCTGATCGCGTTCACCGTCGGCTGGCGCGAGGGCGTCGTCGTCATGGTGGTGATCCCGACGACGATCCTGCTCACCCTCTTCGCCTCGTGGCTGATGGGCTACACCATCAACCGCGTCAGCCTCTTCGCCCTGATCTTCTCGATCGGCATCCTGGTCGACGACGCCATCGTCGTGGTCGAGAACATCGTGCGCCACTGGCAGGCGCGCGGCGGCGCCGACCTCAAGACCACCGCCGTCGAAGCCGTTGCCGAGGTCGGCAACCCCACCATCGTGGCCACGCTCACCATCATCGTGGCGCTGCTGCCCATGATGTTCGTGAGCGGCCTGATGGGGCCCTACATGAGCCCGATCCCGGCCAACGCCTCGATGGCGATGATCTTCTCGTTCTTCGTCGCCGTCGTCATCACGCCCTGGCTGCTCTATCGTGTCGCCGGGCGCCATTTCGCCAAGGCCTCGCCCGCCGCCGGAGCGGCCGGTGGCCACGACGAGGTCGGCGTGCTCGGGCGGCTGTATCTCAAGGTCGCGCGGCCGCTGCTGCAGGGCCGCCGGCGCGCCGGCCGCTTCCTGCTGGGCGTCGGCATCGCCACCCTCGCGGTCTGCGTGCTCTTCTTCACGCGCGACGTCGCCGTGAAGCTGCTGCCGTTCGACAACAAGTCCGAGCTCCAGGTCGTCGTCGACCTGCCGCAAGGCACGACGCTCGAGGAGACCGACCGCTTCCTGATGGCGGCGGCCGGCCGGCTGAAGGACCTGCCCGAGATGACCTCGATCCAGGTCCACGTGGGCACGGCGGCGCCGTTCAACTTCAACGGGCTGGTCCGCCACTCGTATCTCAGGACCGCGCCCCATCAGGGCGACCTCCAGATCAACCTGCGCCCCAAGGGCGAGCGCAGCCGCGCCAGCCACGCCATCGCCCTCGACATCCGCAAGCGCCTGCAGGGACTCGACCGGCCGGCGGGCAGCGTGGTGAAGGTGGTCGAGGTCCCGCCCGGCCCGCCCGTGCTCGCCACCCTGCTGGCCGAGATCTACGGTCCCGACGAGAAGACGCGCCGCGACACGGCGACGAAGGTGCGGGAAGCATTCGAGAAGGTGCCGTTCGTCGTCGACCTCGACGACACCTTCCGCGCGCCGGGCGAGCGCCTGCGCTTCTCGATCAACCAGGAGAACCTCGAGTTCTACGGCGTCGAGGAGCAGGCGGTGTACGACACCATCGCCGCCATCATCGGCGGCGTGAAGGTCGGCTACTCCCAGCGCAGCCACAACGCCAAGCCGATCGAGATCGTGGTCAAGCTGCCACGCAGCGCCGAGTGGCTGGGCGAACGCATCCTGTCGACGCCGCTGCCGGCCGGCGGCACGCGGCGCGAGGGCACCAACGTCGAGCTGGGCGACGTCGTCACCGTCAAGCGCGAGCCCGCCTCCTACACCCTGTTCCGGCGCGACGGCCGCTTCGCCGAGATGGTGCAGGCCGAAGTGGCTGGCCGCTTCGAGGCGCCGATCTACGGCATGCTGGCCGTCGAGGGCGAAATCGCCAAGCTCGACTGGGGCAAGGCCGGATCGCCCAAAATCCTCTATCACGGCCAGCCGGCCGACGAATCCAGGCCGTCGCTGCTGTGGGACGGCGAATGGGAAGTGACGTACGTCACCTTCCGCGACATGGGCGCCGCCTTCGGCGTGGCGATCCTCGGCATCTACCTGCTGGTCGTGGCCCAGTTCGGCTCCTACCGCCTGCCGCTGGTGATCCTGACGCCGGTGCCGCTGACCCTGATCGGCATCGTGCTGGGCCACTGGATGTTCGGGGCGCCGTTCACCGCAACGTCGATGATCGGCTTCATCGCGCTCGCCGGCATCATCGTGCGCAACTCGATCCTGCTGGTCGACTTCATCCAGCACCGCCGCGCCGAGGGCGCCGCGCTGCGCGACGCGCTGCTCGAGGCGGGCGCCATCCGCTTCAAGCCGATCTTCCTGACCGCGGCCGCGGCCATGATCGGCGCCGCCTTCATCCTCACCGATCCGATCTTTCAGGGGCTGGCGATCTCGATGGTGTTCGGGCTCGCGTCCTCGACCGCGCTCACGGTGCTGGTGATCCCGGCGATCTACGTCTGGCTGCGCGACGACGGCAAGGCAGCCGGCACGAGCTGACCGTCGGCAACGACGACGATCTCGCCCGCGGCGAGCGGCCGCCATGGCTCGCCGGTCACGGGGACGCTGGCCACAAGCGTGATCTCCTGGGGCCCGGCGCCCGGCTCGATGACGACGCCGGACGGCGCCGCCGCTTCGGCATCGACGGCGCAGGCGCGCTGGAGGCACCACAGCCCCGGCGGTGCGATGGTTCCGTCGGCCTGCGTGCGGCGGTGCCCGTGGGCGAAGACGAACGCGCCGTCGCTGTAGAGGAAGTTGGCGGGACCGAGCGGCCGCATTTCCGCGGCGAAGTCCGTCACGGCGGCAAGCCTTGCCGCGAGCGGCGGGACGGCGCCGCCGTCCCAAAGGGACGACAGGCGCTCCAGCAGCAGACAGAAGGCCATCTCCGAATCGGTATCGCCCAGTGGCCGGTAGCGCTTCGCCGAAGCGGCGAATGGGTCGTCGATGCCTTCGAGGCGGCCGTTGTGCGCGAACAGGTGCGTCCGCCCGCCGAGCTCGCGCGCGAACGGCTGGGTGTTGGCCAACGAAAGGGCGCCGCGGGTGGCGTGGCGAATGTGCGAGATCAACAGGCGCGTCGGCAGGCGGCGTTCCTGGATGAAGGCGAGCCAGGGACTGTCGCCCGCCGGCTCGGGCTCCTTGTAGAGACGCGCTTCGCGCCCGTCATGGAAGGCCACGCCCCAGCCGTCGACATTGTGGCTGCCCAGCCCTCCGCGGTCGGCGAACTTCCGGAGCGAGAAGGTGACGCGGGTTGGCAGGCGGCTGGACAGGCAGAACAGTTCGCACATGCCGGGCCTCAACCCGACTTCAGCACGCGACCGTCGGGCGCCACGACGGCGGCCGTGAAGGGAATGCCGGCCTTCACGCTCTGGGAGACCGTGCAGAACTCCTCGAACTGCGCCAGGGCGCGATCGAGATGGCCGAGCGTCTCGGGCGCCACGCCCAGCGTCAGCGTGACGTCGATGCCGACGACCCGCAGCCTGTTCTTGTCGTTACGCCCAAACCGGCAGGCCGCGGTCGCCGTCAGGCGCCCCGGGTCCTCCTTGAACTTCCCGTGCGCGAAGAGAAGGCTCGCGGCGAGGCAATTGGCGACGGCGGCCGCCAGCAGGTGCGACGGCGACGGCCCCGTCCCCTCGCCCAGCGGCGCCGGCTCGTCGGCGACCGACGCCGGCATGCCGGCGCCGAAATCGACCAGGAACCGATACTTGTCCTGGCGCGTGATCGTGACGGAAACCTGTTCGTTCATGCATTCACCTCATTGTTGCATCATGGGATCGCCCGGGGGACCGGCCTTGATTCGCGTCAAGGCCAGGCGGGCGGGCCGCGGGCATCGTCACCAGCAATCATCGAGGTTCGTCATGACCGAAGCCCTCATTCTCGCCTGCCCGGCCTGCAGCACCCTGAACCGCTTCCCGCGCGAAAAGCTGGCGGCGGGGAACGCCGGCAAATGCGGCCATTGCGGCTCGCCGTTGTTCGCCGGACATCCTGTCGCCCTGGACGCCAAAAGCTTCGAGGCCCATGCCGCCAAGAGCGACATCCCGGTGCTGGTCGATTTCTGGGCACCGTGGTGCGGCCCCTGCAAGGCCATGGCGCCGCAGTTCGAGAAGGCGGCCGGCCGCCTGGAACCCACGGTTCGCCTGGCCAAGGTCAACACCGACGCCGAACAGGAGCTCGCCAGCCGCTTCGCCATCCGCGGCATTCCGACGATGATCCTGTTCCATCACGGACGTGAGATCGCCCGTCAGTCCGGAGCCATGGACTCGGGCGCCATCGAACGCTGGACGCGGGAAGCGCTCGGCCGGTGAGGCGGTGACGATCGAGACGGGCCCAACTTTGCGGAAAGGGCCCAAATCGCCGTGCCGAAATCGGCCTCTCCAATCGCCGAAGAGCCAGCAAATTCAATCTTTCGGCAGGCCCGGCGGGCCCACCTGAAACGTGGGTATGTTGGGCCCCGAGTTGGGCCCAAACCTGTCCCCGATTCGTGTCGCCGAACCCCTTCTTTGGTTCCTTGCGTTCGGCCGTCATCCCCACGGGAGTGCTGCCCGGTGCGCCGGTGGACCGGCGTCGTTCGATGCGCCTCCCTGACGGCCGACCAGAGGGCCTGGACGGGAAGAAGGCGCGGGCTTGTCGTTTTGTCTACCCGCGGATCAGGATCCGCGGCGGCGACCTTGCGTTCTGGGACGCGAACCCACGGCGGCTGCGGGCAGGTCTTGCCGGAATGAAAAAGGCCGGCGCCCGCGCGCGCATGCGAAGCACCAGCCTATTGGAAATTTATAGCAGAACCTGCTGAACCTGTCGAATTTTCTTGGCCACTCACCATGCTAGCAGTGCCAGCTCTGGAATGTCCGCGTAGTCGCCGGCATTCATGGTGACCAGCGAGGCATGATGGACGAGCGCCTGGGCCGCGATCATGCGGTCGAGCAGCTTGCGGCGCGAGGTGCCCGCGCTGGCCACGATGGCGCCGTAGGCGTCGGCGGCCTCGTCATCGAACGCGAGCGTGGGCACGGCGGCCAGGATGGCATCGAGACGCGCGCGCCGGACCGAGGCATGAGCGGGATCGCGATAGACGCCGCCTTCCAACTCGACGCGGGTGACGATCGACATCAGCACGGCATCGTCGAGCGCGGCCACCTTGGCCGTGACCGCCGGATCGCCATCGCGCAGATGAATGGCGACATCGGTATCGAGCAGGAACGCCCCGGTTCAGAGTCCCCGCCGCTCCGGCAGTTCCGCGCGGTCACGCGGCTCGTTGCCCGGCGGCGCCGGCAAGGCGCGCAGGCGCTTGATCATCGCCGGGATGGACGTGGCGGCCGGGTAGATCGTCATCACGTCGCCGGAACGGACGATCACCAGTTCGACGTCTTCGCCGAAGGCGATGTCCTTCGGCAGGCGAATGGCTTCGCTGTTGCCGCTTCGGAAGGTTCGGGTTCGGTTAAGCCTACAGAGTGTAAAACCTAACAAAATGCGATTTCACCGTTAACCAGCTGAAAGAACTGGCTTTCACTTGAGGCACATCTTCGGCTGTCTACTCGGAACGTCCGAAGATGCGCCTAAATAATCCTCTTCAACACCTTCTCCGGCAGCGGCCCCTTGTTCACCGCGGCGATCGCCTCGTCGAGGTGCTGCAGCGTCGAGTAGCCGATCAGCATGGTCGAGACGGCGGGATGGGAGATCACGAAGCGCTCGCCGAGTTCGGTGAGGCTCTCGGCGCCTGCTTCGCGCACCAGCGGCTCCAGCAGCTTGGCGCGCGCCACGTCGGTGGCGAAGTCGAGTGCCGAGCCGATCGGCGGGACATCCTGCATGGCGAGCGGATGCCGGTCGGTGGTGCCGCTGAGCGCCCCGCCCGCCAGCGCGCGGATGATGATGGTGCCCATGTCGGCCGCCTTCGCCTTGTCGAGCAGGCGGCCATAGTCGAGGCCGGGCATGCCCTTGGGCGACGGCCCGCCGGCGCTGGGGTTGAGCGCGTTGTAGACGACCTGGACGGTGTCGAAGAGCTTCGACTCGACGGCCTGGTGCAGCGCCGGCGGTTCGCCGACGCCGCTGAAGCCGATGAAGCGCGTCTTGCCGGCCTTCCTGAGCTTCTCCAGCGCCGGCGCCACCTCGTTCAGGGCGATGTCGATGGCGAGCCTGTCGCCGGCATCCATGGCAACCAGCGGATTGTGGAGCTGCAGGAGATCGACATGGTCGCGGCCCAGGCGCTTCAGGCTCTCGTCGAGCGACTTGGCGACGAAGCCTGCGACATCGGCGCGGTGCGGCGCTGCCAGCCGGAACTTGGTGCCGACGACCACATCGGCCTTCAGGCTGTTGAGCGCGCGCCCGAGGTTGCGCTCCGACTCGCCCTGGCCGTAGGTCGAGGCGGTGTCGAAATAGTTGATGCCGGCCTCGATGGCGCGCGCCGCGGCGCGCTCCTGCTCGCCCGCCGTGCCCTTGGTGAAAAGCCCGCCGACGGCACCGGCGCCGTAGCCCAGCACCGATACTTCGAGGCCTGTGCGGCCCAGTTTACGCTTCTGCATTCTTCCTCCAGCTTTCGTGTTCCCGTGGACCGCGCGACCCGCGCGCTCATGACCCTGAGCGCGCGGGACGCGCGCGGTCCGGAAGATTTAAGATTCTTCGATCCGAACCTTGCCGGCTTCGTTGTCCACGACGACATGGTTGTCGTAGTAGGTGACGCTGGGTTTGGCGCCGAACGCCGCCGTCATGCGCGCCTCCCACTCGGGCGTGTACCAGGCCCGCGCCTCGGCTTCCGACTTCCAGAGATAGACCCCGCCGCCGCCGGCCTCGCCGTTGAGGTAGTACTTGCGCAGCAGGCCTTTGGCGCCGAGCGCGGTGTAGGTCGGCGCCGACTTCGCGGCAGCCGCGACGGCGGCGTCGCGCGGGCGCTTGGTCATGGGGATTTGAACGATGGCGATGAACATGCTTGTTAGCCTACGGTCTTGGACGCTTTAGCCTACGGTCTTGGACCCTTTGGAGCAATTCATGTCCCTACCCCTCGCCGGGACCGCGATGTGCGTGTTCGACGCCTACGGCACCCTGTTCGACTTCAATTCGGCAGTCGCCCGCCACCGTGCCGCCATCGGCCCAAAAGCCGACGCGCTGGCCGACCTGTGGCGGCTGAAGCAGATCCAGTACACTTGGCTGCGCAACGGCATGGGCGCCTACGCCAAGTTCTGGCAGGTGACGGGCGAGGCGCTCGACCATTGCCTCGCCGCGCACGGCATCGAGCCGGCGGCCGCGCGCGACAAGCTGATGAGCGCCTATCTCGCCCTCGATCCCTTTCCCGAAGTGCCGGCCATGCTGGAGCGGTTGCAGCGCGCCGGCCTGCGCCTCGCCATCCTGTCCAACGGCAATCCCGAAATGCTCGACCCGATGGTCGCCGCGTCGGGGCTGGCGTCGCGCTTCGAGGCGGTGCTGAGCGTCGACCCCGTCGGCGTCTTCAAGCCCGACGCCAGGGTCTACCGCCTGGTCGAGGAGCGCTGCGGCGTACCGCCCGACAAGGTCTGCTTCCTGTCGTCGAACTGCTGGGACGCGCATGGCGCGGCGCATTTCGGCTTCCGCACCGTCTGGGTCAACCGCGCCGGCGCACCCGACGACAGGCTGCCGGGCAAGCCCGTCGCCGAGCTTCGCGATCTCTCGCAACTCCCCGCGCTGCTGGGTGTCGCCTGATGTCTCCCCTGCCCACCTTCGCCGATGTCCAGGCCGCGGCGCGCCGCCTCGAAGGAGTCACGCTCCGCACGCCGCTGCTCGAGAACGCGCGGGTCAACGCGGCCCTGGGCGGGCGTCTGTTCCTGAAGGCCGAGTGCCTGCAGCGTACCGGCTCGTTCAAGCTGCGCGGCGCCTACAACTTCCTCGCCTCGATGAACGAGGCCCAGCGCCGCAAGGGCGTCGTCGGCTGGTCGTCGGGCAACCATGCGCAGGGCCTGGCCGAGGCGGCGCGCCTGCTCGGGACCAAGGCCACCATCGTCATGCCGGCCGACGCGCCGGCGCTGAAAGTCGCCAACACGCGCGCTTCCGGCGCCGAGGTCGTGCTCTACGACCGGGTCAAGGACAGCCGCGAGCAGATCGGCCAGGACATCGCGCGGAAGACCGGCGCCACCATCGTGCCGCCTTACGACCATGCCTGGATCCTGACCGGCCAGGGTACCGCGGGGCTGGAGATCGTCGAACAGGCCAAGGCACTGGGGGCGACGCTCGATGCCGTCGCCGCCCCCTGCTCCGGCGGCGGCCTGGCGACGGGCATCGCGCTCGCCGTCAAAGGTCTCAGCCCGGCGACCAGCGTGCACGCCGGCGAGCCTGCCGGCTTCGACGACATGACCCGTTCGCTGGTGGCGGGCGAGAAGCGCACCAACGACAAGCTCTCGGGATCGATCTGCGACGCCCTGCTGGCGCCGACGCCGGGCGACATCACCTTCGCGCTGGCCAGGACGCTGCTCGGGCCCGGCCTCATCGTCACCGACGACGAAGTGCTCGATGCGATGGAGACGGCCTTCCGCGAATTCAAGATCGTGGTCGAGCCGGGCGGCGCGGTCGCGCTGGCGGCGGCGCTCGCGGGCAAGCTGCCCGTAAAAGGCCGCGCGGTGGCCGTGGTCTGCTCCGGCGGCAACGTCGATCACGCGACCTTCGCCCGCGCGCTCGCCCGGCGCCCACAATGAGGGTGAGCCACCGCGCGCGGCGGAATCGACGGACCATCGTCATCGTGCTCGCGGTGAGCGCGGCCGTCAGTGCCGTGTTCGGCTACCTGGCCGCACCGCCCGGCACGCCACGGTACATGTCGACGCTGCTGGGTGTTGCGAACGCCTTCGTCGTGGCGACCCCGATTGTGTTGTTCGAACTCTATCGCGCGCGCTGGACGTTCGCGCGGCGTATGCGGCACTTGCCGCTGCTCGCCTATCTTGCGCTCAAGAACGTCTACTACCTCGTCTGCATCGTCGGCGGCACGGTCCTCGTGCGGCTGATCTTCAATGGCCTCATAGGCCGGCCGCTCGAGGTCGACCGCATCATGGTCAACTCCTTCGTCTTCGGGGCGGTCATGGTGTTCTTCGGCACCTTCTCCTTCGAGATCGGCCGCCTTCTGGGCTGGGCCACGCTCAAGAACCTGCTGACCGGCCGCTACGTCCAGCCCAAGCGCGAGCAGAAGGCCTTCCTGCTGATCGACATGAAGGATTCGACCGGACACGCCGAGCGGCTGGGCCCGGTCCGCTTTCACGAACTGCTCAACGACTTCTTTCGCGACATCGCCGATGCGGCCCTCGAATGCGATGCCGAGATCCACAAGTATGTCGGCGACGAGGCGATTCTGACCTGGCCCGCCGGACCTGTGCTGGCCGATGGCGATTGGCTCGCCTGCCCCTTCATCGCCCGCGACGTCATCACCGCCAACGGCGAGCAGTACCGTGCTCGCTTCGGCGCGGTCCCCGAGTTCCGCGCCGCCCTTCACTGCGGCGAGATCGTCGCCGGAGAGATCGGCGACGTGCGGCGCGAGATCGCCTATGTCGGCGACACGCTGAACGTGGCGGCCCGGTTGCTGGATGCGGCGAAGACAACGGGCCGCGATGTCCTGGTCTCGGCCGACCTGCTCAAATCGATGGCGTTGCCGCCCGATCTCCGCGCCGAGCCGCTGCCCGTGCTCGCCGTCCGCGGCCGCAACGCGCCGCTCGAGATCTTCGCCCTATCGCGCGTCGGCCAGAATTAGGTCGGCGGCCTTCTCGCCGATCATCATGCAGGCGGCGTTGGTGTTGCCGGAGATCAAGGTCGGCATGATCGACGCATCGGCGACCCGAAGTCCCGCGATCCCGTACACGCGCAGCCGGGCGTCGACCACGGCGCCGGCGTCGCTTCCCATGCGGCAGGTGCCGACCGGGTGGTTTGCCGACTGGCCCTCGGTGCGGGCATGGTCGAGGAAATCCTGGTCGGTCTGGGCCTCGACGCCCGGCATGAGTTCCTCCGTGATGATCCAGGACAGGATGCTCGTCCGGGCGAGCAGGCGCACGAACCTGACGGCCGAGGCGGTCGCCTGCCGGTCGACTTCCGACGACAGGTAATTGGCGACGATCGCCGGCGGCACCGCGGGATCGGGTGAGGCGATCCGCACATGGCCCCGGCTTTCGGGTCGCGACTGGTTGGCGAGGATCGTGAATCCCGAAAACGGGTGCGGGCCGCTGTCGATGCGGGCGGTCGACCAGGGGAAGAAATGCAACTGCGTGTCCGGCTCATCCGACTGCTGCAGCAGCCGCACGAAGGCACCGGCGAAGGCCGGACTGGCGGTCAAGGGCCCGGTGCGCAGCAGCGCATACTCGACCGCGGCACTGGCGCGGCGATGGAACATGTTGATCTCGTCGTTCAGGGTCAGACGCCGCCACGTCCGGTAGGTCGAACGCACCGCCCAATGATCCTGCAGATTCCCGCCGACTCCGGCCAAATCACGGACGACCGGGATGCCGAAGCCGCCGAGTACGGCGCCCGGCCCGATGCCCGAAAGCTGCAGCAACTGCGGCGACCCGACTGCCCCGGCGGAAAGCACGACCTCGCAGCGCGCCCTGGCCGTCACCTGACGGCCGTCCTTGCGGTAGACGACGCCGGTCGCACGTCCATCGGCGATGTCGATGCGCTCGACCAGTGCCTCGGTGACGACGCGGCAATTGGGTCGGCGGCGGGCCGGCGCGACATACGCCCTGCCGGTCGAGTTGCGGCGGCCGTCGCTGATGGTCGCGTGATACAGTCCCGCGCCTTCCTGCGCGCGATCGTTGAAGTTGGAAACGGAGGGCAGGCCGACCTCGGCACAGGCCGCCAGGAAGTCCTCGCTCAGCTCATTCCGGTATTCGCCCTGGGTGATCTTCACCGGACCGTCGCCGCCGTGAAGGTCCGACGTTCCGCCCGGATTGGCCTTGAGATGCCTATAGCATTCGAGACGCTTGAAGTATGGCAGGCAGTCGGCGAACGACCAGCCGTGGTTGCCCATCCGATGCCAGCGATCGTAATCCGACGGCACGCCCCGGACATAGACCATGCCGTTGATCGCGCTCGATCCGCCGATGACCTTGCCGCGGGGCCAGTAGATCCGGCGTCCGTTGAGTTGGGCTTCCGGTTCGGTGGCGAACTTCCAGTTCACCGTCGGATCGACAAAGGTCTTGGCGAAGCCCATCGGAATGGAGAGCCACCTGTTCGTGGCTTCGTCCGGCCCGGCTTCGAGCAGCAGGACGGTATACCGCCCGGATGCCGATAGGCGGTCGACGATCGGCGCGCCGGAGGACCCTGCTCCGACGACGACAAAATCGAATTCGTCCATTCCTATCGCTTGCTCGACGACTTCATACGCTCCAGCAAGCTACCAAGAATGCCCTTGGGAAGGAAGATGATGAAGACGACGAGCAGGACTCCGTAGACGAGGTTGTCCCAGCCCACCGCCTTGGTTCCGAAGCCGATCCGCAGACCCTCCGCCAGCAGGATGGTGATGACGGCACCGACGGTCGGCCCGAGCGCGACATAAATTCCGCCGACCACGACCGCGAACACCATCTGGAGAGACACCGCGATGCCGCTCACCGTGTCGGGGGAGATGAACATCTGGTACTGGCAGTAGAGCGCGCCGGCGAGGGCGGTCATCAGGGCGCTGATCACGGTGATCTTGAGCTTCTCGAACGTCACGTTGACGCCGGCCGCCGCCGCCGCGTCCTCGTCCTCCGAAATGGCCTCCAGCGCATAGCGGTCCATGCTGCGGTCGACGCGATGCCAGATCAGCAGGCCCGCGGCCCAGACGCCGAGAGCGATCAGGTACCATACCATCTTGTCGTCGAACTGCAGCGCTACCAGATGGCTGCCCTTGGTGCGCTCGGGCGTGTAGCCCAGCGAACCGCCGGTATAGTCGCGCGTGGCGGTGATGATCTGCAGCACGATGCCCGACAGCGCCAGGGTCACCAGCGCGAAATAGTGTCCGGTGATGCGGAAACGAAAGCAGGGATAGGCCACGATCAGCGCCAGCGCGCCGGCGCACACCAGGGCGATCGGGATGCCGATCCACGGCGAGATGCCGAGGTGGTTCCAAAGCAGCGCGGTCACGTAGGCGCCGACGCCCATGAAGCCGCCGTGGCCCAGCGACACCAAGCCGAACCGTCCCATCATCGACCACGACGTGTAGGCGAACGACCAGATCAGGATGAGGATGAAGATATGCAGATGATAGGGATCGCGATGGACGAACGGCAGCGCGACCAACGCCGCGCCGACGACCCAGGGAACGATGCCGCGCAGGGTCATGAGCGACGTCACTGGCGCCTCGCCAGCAGCCCGCCGGGCCGGATGAACATCATGACGATGAAGAAGGCGAACGCCAGCACGTAGCCCCACTCGAGGTCGGAGAACAGCCCGCCCAGCGAGATGATCTCGGCGAACAGGAAGGCCGCCACGAAGCCGCCGATGAAGTTGCCCAGCCCGCCCAGCACGCAGATCAGGAAGGTGATCGGACCGAACGACAGGCCGACGAAGGGATGGACATCGTACTGCAGCACCAGCAGGCAGGCCGCGAGCCCGGCCAGCGCCCCGCCCAGCGCCGAGGTGACGAGGTAGATGCGCTTGGTGTCGACGCCCATCAGCGCCATGATCTGGCGATCCTGGGCGATCGCGCGGATGGCAGTCCCGGTGTAGGTCCGCGTCATGAAGAGGTAGATCACGACCATGCCGACCAGCGCCGCGAGGAACGAGAGAAGCCGCGAGTAGCTGAAGTGCATCTCGGCGAACTGCAGCACCGGCAGGCGGATGCCGAGATTGCGGAAGTCGATGCCGAAGGCCACCGTGGCGAAGCTCTGCAGGACGAACAGTACGCCGCCGGTCGCCAGAAGCTGGTTGATCGGCGCCGCCCCGAGCAGCGGCGCGATCACCAGGTAGTGCAGCAGCGCACCCATCGCCGCGACCAGCAGGATCGTGAGCGGCGCGGCGGCGTAGTATGGCAGGCCGTAGTACTGGACGAGGTAATACATGCCGTACATGCCGATCATGACCAGCTCGGCGTAGCAGATCCACGTCACGTCGATGACGCCGAAGATCAGGTTGAGGCCCAGCGCCAGCAGGGCAAGGACGCCGCCCAGCAGGATGCCGTTGACCATCGCCTCGAGCAGGTAGATGTCGAAAATTTCGAGGAATGCGCTCATCGCTGCCCTTTCTTCCTCCTCTCCCCCGCGAGGGGGAGAGGTTGGGTGAGGGGGTCGCGCACGCCGCCTCCTGCCCCCTCGCCTAGCCTCTCCCCCTTGCGCGGGAGAGGAACATGAACCGCTCTAAACACCGAGATAGGCCTGTTTGATCGTGTCGTTCGCCAGCATCTCGGCCGAGCTGCCGGACGCGCGGATACTGCCGGCCTCGAGCAGGTAGGCGCGGTCGACGACGCGCAGCACCTGCTGGACGTTTTGTTCGACGATCAGCACCGTGAGGCCGCCCGCGCGGATGCGCTTGACCAGTTCGAAGACCTGCTGGACCACGACCGGCGCCAGACCGGCCGACGGCTCGTCGAGCAGCAGCAGCTTGGGATCGGACATCAGGGCGCGACCGATGGCGCACATCTGCTGCTCGCCGCCCGACATGGTGCCGGCCAGCTGATGCCGCCGCTCCTTCATCCGCGGGAAGAGGTCGAACACGAACGCCAGCCGCTCGGCATGCTTGGCACGCGCCTCCGGCATGAAGGCGCCCATCTTGAGATTGTCCTCGACCGAGAGCCGCGGGAAGAGGCGGCGGTTTTCCGGCACGTGGGCGATTCCGAGACTGACGATGCGGTGCGGCGGCGTCGTCAGCACGTCGGCGCCTTCCATCTCGATCGTGCCCCTGGTCGGACGGATCAGGCCGGAGATCACCCGCATCAGGGTCGTCTTGCCGGCGCCGTTGGGCCCGATCACGCCCACCGCCTCGCCGGCGTTGACGTCGATGCTGACCCCGAACAACGCCTGGAAGCTGCCGTAGCCGGCGTCGACCGATTTGAGTTCGAGCATGCGCGCCTTGTCGCTCATGGCCCCCTCAGCGCCGCGCTTCCGCCGCGGCGGCCTGGGTCATGTGGGCGTCGGTGCCGAGATAGACCTCGACGACGCGCGGATCGCTCGACACGGCACTCGGCAGGCCTTCGGAAATCTTCTCGCCGTGGTCCAGCACCATGACGCGGTCGACCACGCGCATCAGCACGCCCATGATGTGCTCGACCCAGATGATGGTGATGCCGAGCTCGTCGCGGATCTTGCGCAGCATGTCGGCGGCCTGGTCCATTTCGGCCTCGTCCAGGCCGCCCAGGCTCTCGTCGGCCAGCAGCAGCTTCGGCCCGGTGGCGATCGCCTTGGCGAGTTCCAGCTTCTTGAGGCCGGCGGCGCCGAGCCCGTCGACGCTGGCCGAATGGTCGGTCGGAAGTCCGACCATGGCGAGCGCGCGTTCCGCCGACTCGTTGGCCTTGGCCAGGCTGTGGCTGCCCTGACCGTAGTACCCGGCCAGGGCGACATTCTCGAAGATGGAGAGCCGCCGGAAGGGCCGCGGGATCTGGAAGGTGCGGCCGATGCCGCGGTTGATGATCTTGTGCGGCGGCAGGCCCGCGATCTCCCCGCCGTCGAACTTGATCGACCCCGCCGAGGGCGGGAATGTGCCGGAGAGCATGTTGAAGATCGTGCTCTTGCCCGAACCGTTCGGGCCGATCAGGCCGAGAATCTCGCCCTGACCGACCTTGAACGACACGTTGTTGACGGCGGTGAAACCGCCGAAACGCTTGACCAACCCGTCGACAACGAGCACGAAACGTCTCTTCTCTTCAGCTGTTAGCGGTGGGCCGTCTACTTGTTGCTGTAGGTCGAGCCCGCCGGCAGAGGCAGCACGGCTTCGCGCTGCGCCTGGCTCTTCGGCCACACCACATAAGACTTATCGTCGATGTACTGGATGACGACCGGGAACGAGCGCTCGTTCTGGCCGGCCATCTTGGACCCTTCGGCGGGGAACTTGACGCCGAAGCCCAGCATCGTGCCGCCTTCCTTGACGTCGACATCCATGGCCGCCTGGCGCAGCGCGTCGGGCGTGACGCCGCCGTACTTCTTGATGGCAATCGGCAGCACCTCGGTGAAGAACAGGTAGGTGTTGCTGGCGGCCATGCCGACATGCGCCGACCGAATGGCCACGCCCGGCTTCGCCTTGTCGAACTCGTCACCGACCAGCTTGATCACCGGCGGCAGCCTGGCATCGAGCGTCTTCGGGTTGGTGAGCCAGATCGAGATCGGGTCGGTGTTGAAGAAGTAGTTGACGTCCTTGCCGAGGCCTTCCTTCAGCTTCTCGTACACGCCGTAGCCGGCGCCATGTCCCACGAGGGCGCCGAACTTGAGACCCTGCTCGCGCGCCTGGCGCAGCAGCAAGGTGATGTCCGGATTGTAGCCCGTATGGAAGATGACGTCCGGACGCGCGCGCTTGAGCTTCGTGACCAGCGCCGAGAGGTCGGGCGCGGTGGCCGAATAGCCCTCCTTCAGCACGACGTTGAAACCGGCCTTCTTGGCCCCGGCCTCGTTGCCCTTGGCCACGTCGACGCCATAGGCGCCGTCCTCGTGGATGATGGCGACGCGCAGGTCCTTGGCCGTCTTGCCGAACTTGCCGACGTTGTTGCTGATGAAGTCCATCGTCATGAGGCCGAACTGATCGCCGCTCGCCTGCGGACGGAAGACGTACTTGTAGTTCTTGCCATCCAGCACGGCCGACGAGATGCAGGTCGTGATCCACATGAACTTCTTGAGCTGCTCGACCCGGCCCGCCACCGGCACGCACTGCGCCGAGGAGTAGAAGCCCAGCAGCATGTCGACCTTTTCCTGCTCGATCAGGCGGACGGCCTCATTGATGGCGACGTCTGGCTTGCTCTGAGCGTCGGCGTAGACCGCCTCGATCTTGTAGCCCTCGACGCCACCCCGCTTGATGAATTCGTCGATCATGATCTTGGCGCCGATGTACTGCAGTTCCGAGCCGCCGCCGGCCAGCGGACCGGTCAGGTCGTAGATCACGCCGATCTTGATTTTCTTGTCCTGGGCCGCGACCGCTCCCGCGAAGCCCAGTGCCGCCGCCGTGGCGACCATGCCGCCCAGCAGGCGACGCCCGATATGCATCGTCATTGTCTTCCTCCCAAATCACGGCACGCTGTCGCGCGTTTTCTTGTCGCGCATCACAGATGTCGGGCCGTCCGATGTCAAGCGTCTCGCAACCCGCTATCGGCCCTCGCCCGGCGTGAGGATATCGAACATGAAGCCGGTCGGCTGTTCGAGCATGCCGAACAGGAGGGCGAACCTCGATGCATCGCCGTCGATCCTGAGGGCGCACGACATCATCGCCTCGGGCGCGGTGGTCTTGTGCAGAATGATGGCATCGAGCGTGGCGCGCGTCGTCGTGACCGACGCTGCAGCCTCCTCCGACCATTGGCCCATGCGGTGGGTGAGCGTGCAGTGCTTGAGCGTCAGCACCAGCTTCTCGGCGCGGTCGGTGAAGTGCCAGTTGAGCACCATCGATTGCCCGGCGGCCTTGGCCGGGTCGAGCCTGACCGCCATCGCGTCGAAGAACACGTCGGTCGCGAGTCCGGCCAGCGTGTCGGCGCCCATCGTCGCGCGCGCCGGCATCTGGAAGACTCCGTGCCGCAGCTCCTGCGCGCCATAGAGAAAGGCGTTGCGCCAGGTGGCCGACTCGGCCTGATAGCCCATCTGCTCCAGGGCATCGGCGCAGAGCTCGCGGGCCTCCTTGTTCGCAGGCTCGGCGTAGACGACCTCCTTCATCACCTGTGCCACCCAGCGAAACTCGCCCTTGGCGAAATCAGCGCGCGCACGGGCGATGGCCGCCGCCGCACCGCCCATGTATTCGACGAACTTCCTCGCCGTCGGCGCGGGTGGCAGCGGATGGAGATTGCACGGGTTGCCGTCGTACCAGCTGAGATAGCGCTGATAGACCGCCTTCACGTTGTGATTGACGGTGCCGTAGTAGCCGCGCACCGACCAGCGCTCGGCGAGGCCCGGTGGCAGGTCGATCGCCTCGGCGATCTCGGCCGGCCGCCAGCCCTTGTTCATGTAACGCAAGGTCTGGTCGTGGATGTGCTTGTAGAGATCGCGCTGGGCTTCGAGATAGTCGACGATCGCCGCCCTGCCCCACACCGGCCAGTGATGCTGGCCGATCAGGATCCCGGTGTGCGGCGCGTACATCGCGATGGCATCGCCGATGTACTTCGCCCAGATCCGCGGATCGCGCGCCACGGCGCCACGCAGCGGGATGAAGTTGTGCAGGAGCGGGCAGGCGTTCTCGGCCATGTTGAGGACGCCGAGCTCGGGATAGAACATGTGCATCTCGGCCGGCGCCTCGGTTTCCGGCGCCAACTGGAACACGATCTTCACGCCGTCGATCGTGTGCTCCTCGACCGGCTTCACGATCGACTGCGTCGGCGCGATCAGGCCCGGCGTGCCCCGCGCCACGCCCTTGCCCAGCCCGGCGTCGACCTGGCCGCGCGGCCCCCGCGGCAGCAGGGCGCCGAACTGGAACTGGGCCCGGCGGATCATCGGCAGGCCGGCCAGCACGTTCTCTCCCGAGATCGCATCCATGAAGCCGTTGGGCGCGATCACCGCGACCCTGCCGGCCTTCACCTCGGCCTCGTCGACGACGCCGCGCACGCCGCCATAATGATCGATGTGGCTGTGGGTGTAGATTACGGCCACCACCGGCCTGGCCGGGCGATGGGCGAAGTAGAGGGCAAGTGCCGCCCGTGAGACTTCCGCCGTCGTCAGCGGGTCGATCAGGATCAGGCCGGAGTCGCCCTCGATCACCGTCATGTTTGCGATGTCGAAGCCGCGGAGCTGGTAAAGGCGATCGGTGACCTTGAACAGGCCGTTGGCGAGATTGAGCCGGGCCATACGCCACAGGCTGGGGTTCACCGTCGCGGGCGCAAGCTCGCCATCGATAAAGGCGTATTCACCGAGATTCCACAGCACCGTGCCGTTCGGCGTCCGCACCATGCCATCCGGCACCGGCGCGACCAGCCCCCGCCTGGCGGCGTCGAAGTCGGCGACATCGGCGAACGGCAGGGACACCGCCATGGCGGCATTGGCGGCTCTCGTGGCGGGCTCGGCGTCCAGGGCGATATCGAGATGTGATGCCGGTACCGGCACGGCGGAGTCGACGGCCATTCGTTTCGTACCTTTCGTCACTTCTCCTCTCCGTTCATGCGGGGCAGTGAGGCGAAACGCAAGGGGTCACAGGCCGAGGACGTAGGCTGGGATTGATGCCCCCCTCCGCCCTTCGGGTACCTCCCCAGCTTCGCTGGGGAGGAAAGTTCGTCAACCTTCGACCCTGATGTTGTTGTCCTTCACCACCTTGGTCCAGCGCGCCGTCTCGAATTTCAGTTTCTCGAGATAGGCCTCGGGCGTCGAGCCGGTGGTGACGTAGCCGAGGTCGGCGAACTTCTTCTCGACGTCGGGCTCCTTGATGATCTGGCGCACGAGTCCGTTCAGCCGGTCGAGGACGGGCCGCGGGATACCGGCCGGGGCAACCACGCCGAAGAACACCGCGCTCACCATGTCGGGCATGCCGAGTTCGACCACTGTCGGAACGTTGGGGCAGACCGGCGAGCGCTTCTCCGACGATACGGCGATGCCGGTCAGGCGACCTTGCGCGGCGTGCACGCCGGCCGGCATGACGACGTCGATGACGATCGGGACGTGGCCACCCATGACGTCACGCAGCGCGTCGGCGGCATTCTTGTAGGCGATGTTCTCGAGGTTGAGCTTGTTGCGTGCCCTGAAGAGCTCGGCCCACAGGTGCGGCTGGTTACCCAGGCCGGATGTGGCGTAACGCACCTTCTGCGGCTGGCTGTTCACCCAGTCGACAAAGGCCTTGTAGTCCTTGATCGGTAGATCCTTGTTTATGGCGATGAAGTCGGGGATGTCCGCCAAGGTCGAGATCGGCTGGAAGTCCTTCAGCGGATCGTAGGGCTGCTTCAGGCCGAGCGCGGCGTTGGTCGCCAGCGTCGTCGTGCCGAGCAGCAGCGTGTAGCCGTCGGGCTTGGACTTGGCGACCAGCTCCATGCCGATGATGGTGTTGCCGCCGCCCTTGTTCTCGACGATGACCTGCTGGCCAACCAGCGGCGTCATCTTCTCGGCGAGCAGCCGGCCCGCCGTGTCGGTGGCGCCGCCCGGGCCATAGGGAACGACGATCTTGATCTGCTGGGCGGGCCAGGCCTGTGCCCTGACGGCGGAAGCGCCGACGATGGTCCAGCCGGCGGTTGCCGCCAGCACGCTGCGTCGCTTGATCATTGTAGCCTCCCTGCCCTGTTCCCGGCGGGAGGATCGCAAGCTGCCGCCCACCGCGCAATGAGCGGCGGCCAGCGACGTTCTACTCTGCGGGCTTGAGCGCGGCCTTGTGGACGTCCTGCTCGCTGGGCAGGAACGACAGAGCAAGGAACGAGGAAAACGCCACGCCCGCCAGCACCATCAACAACACCGGGAAGCCCGCGTCCTTCACGGCCGGCCCGATAAGGGCCACCACGAAGGAACTGACGCCGAAGCCGATCGCGAGCCGGACGCCGGTCACGCGGCTGCGCATGCGGTCGTCGATGTAGCGCACCACCATGGCGTCGGTGAAGGGAATGGCGCCGAACACCAGCAGCATGAAGCCGATGGCGGTCAGGAACAGCGCCCAGTCCTCGACTTGCGAGGCGAGCAGGAACAGCGGCACCTGCAGAAGCACGATCGGCAGGTAGACGTTCTTGAGCGGATAGCGGTCGATCAGCTTGCCGACCACGAGTTGCGCCAGCGACGCCAGCGCGAAGATGACGAACAGCATGGATGCCAGCAATACCGGATCCTGCGCGATGCTCTTGGCGCGCATGCTGAGCAGCTCGCCGTTCCCGTTGGTGGTGAAGTTGAAGATGATGCTGCCGGTGACGGCGGTGAAGGTCATGATCGCGAACACGCGCGCCATCACCGACGGCGGCAGGTCGAGCATCTTGGCCTTGCGCTTGGCCGGCGCCTCTTCCTCGCGCGGCACCAGGGCCACGAAGGCCGCGGCGCAAACGAGGCAGATCGCGCCGGGAATGACGAAAGCCATCTGCCAGCCGAAGCGCTGGGCGATATAGACCGAGACGCCGGCGGCGATGGCGATGCCCATGTTGCCGGCCAGACCGTTGATGCCGATCGTGAAGCCCGGATTCCTGGCCTTCTGCACCAGCATCGGAATGCCGACGGGATGATAGATCGAGGCGAAGGCGCCCATCAGGGTGAGCGCCGCTCCGATCTGCCACTTGTTGCTGCAGAGTGCGATCACCAGGGCGGAGACACCCATGCCGGCGAAGAAGATCACCATCATGATCCAGCGCCCCCAATGGTCGCCCAGGCGCCCACTCACGATCGAGCCGGCGCCGAACATGAACAGCGCGCCGTAGTTGAACGGCGTCAGTTCCGTCCATTCTACGCCCCAGACGCCGGCGATCACGCCCCAGCTGTAGGCGAACGCGACCAGGATCCAGTGATCCATGGCGTGGCCGATATTAAGCAGGATGGCGCTGGGACTGCTGTGATTCATGCCGTGCTTCTCCTCCGCCATGTAAGAGTAAGCGTGGCGACCCTGGCTGTCTTGCGCTAGATTGCCAACTTATGTCGAGAAAAAGACAGGCGCCTTCCCTGCCCGCCGGACGGTCCACCGATCCAGCCGACTATCAGCGCGTGCCGCGGGCCGTGGCGGCGATGCCCAAGGACTTTCCCGACGGTTTCGAGATCACGCCCCACAGCCACGAGCGGGCGCAGCTCATCTATGCCACAGCCGGCACGATGCGCGTGGCCACCAGCGACGGCATGTGGATGGTTCCGCCGCAGCGCGCGATGTGGATGCCGGCTGGCGTGCGGCATGGCATCGTCATGTCGGGCGACGTCACGATGCGCACGCTCTATCTGCGCGCGGACGCGGCCCGGTCCATGCCCGACGCCTGCCGTGTTCTGCCGGTGTCGCCGCTCCTGCGCGAACTCGTCGTGCGCGCGACCGAGCTGCCCATGCGCTACGACGAAAGCGGGCCGGCCGGCCATGTCGTGGCATTGATCCTCACCGAACTGCGCGGATTGCAGTCCCTCCCGCTGCAATTGCCGATGCCGCGCGCCCCCCGGCTGCGCGGCCTTTGCGGGCAGCTGCTGGCGACGCCGGGCGATCAGCGCACGCTCGGCGCCTGGGCCCGCACCATCAACGCCAGCGCCCGCACGCTCGCCCGCCATTTCCAGAGCGAGACCGGCCTCAGTTTCGGAGCGTGGCGCCAGCAGGCCCGCGTGCTGGAGGCCATGGGCCGCCTGGGTGGCGGCGCGCCGGTCACGCAGGTGGCGCTCGATCTCGGCTACGACAGCGTCAGTGCCTTCAGCGCCATGTTTCGCCGCGCGGCCGGCGCATCGCCCAGCCAGTACAGGCCCCGGCCGCAGGGCGAGTGAAAAGCCCTCATGCCGATGTGGGATTCCATGGTTTTGCAAGCGCTTAGCACACAGAAGCCTTGACGGAGGGATCGCAAATATCCCCAATGCGCGACCCATTTGCGATACTCTAAATCGTCATTTACCTCAGATCGGCCGCTCCGCCGCCGCTTGGAGTCTCTGTTGAAGCCGACCGATATCGCGAACCCCGACTATTTCCACAAAGTCGTCGACTGTCAGTGGGCCTGCCCCGCCCACACGCCCGTCCCGGAGTACATCCGGCTGATTGCGCATGGTCGCTACTCCGACGCCTACATGATCAACTGGAAGTCCAACGTCTTCCCGGGAATCCTCGGCCGGACGTGCGATCGCCCCTGCGAGCCGGCCTGCCGCCGCAGCCGCGTCGAGGATGAGAGCCTCGTCAAAGGCAAGAAGGAGCCGGTGGCGATCTGCCGACTGAAGCGCGTCGCTGCCGACTATAAGGATGACGACGAGATCGGCGCCCAGATGCCGAAGGCGCCAGCAAAGAATGGCAAGCGCGTCGCCTGCATCGGCGGCGGCCCGGCGTCGCTGACGGTGACCCGAGATCTCGCCGTGATGGGCTACGAAATCGTGATCTACGACCAGGATCCCAAGCTCGGCGGCTTCATCCGCACGCAGATTCCGCATTTCCGCCTGCCCGAGTCGGTGATCGACGAGGAAGTGGGCCACATCACCGGCATCGGCAATATCGAGTTCCGCCACAAGCGGGTCGACTCGCTGAAGGCGGTGCTGGCCGAGGGTTACGACGCCGTGTTCGTGGGCTCCGGTGCCCCGCGCGGCCGCGACCTCGACGTGCCCGGCCGCAAGGAAGCGGCCGCCAACATCCACATCGGCCTCGATTGGCTGTCGTCGGTCTCGTTCGGGCACATAACCAGGGTCGGCAAGCGCGTCATCGTGCTGGGCGGCGGCAACACCGCGATGGACTGCTGCCGCACAGCCCGCCGCCTGGGCGGTGAGGACGTGAAGGTGATCGTCCGCTCCGGCTTCGAGGAAATGAAGGCGTCGCCCTGGGAAAAGGAAGACGCGATGGGCGAGGACATCCCCATCCTGAACATGCTCGTTCCCAAGGAAGTCACCCACAAGAACGGCAAGATCACCGGCGTCACTTTCGAGAAGGTCAAGGCCGAGTACGACGCCAAGGGGCGTCGCTCGCTGGTACCGTCGGGCGAACCCGACCAACACCACGAATGTGACGACGTTCTTGTCGCGATCGGCCAGGAAAACGCCTTCCCGTGGATCGAGAAGGACGCCGGCATCGAGTTCGACAAGTGGGGCCTGCCCAAGCTCAACGAAAGGACCTTCGGCAGCACCCATCCCAAGGTCTTCTTCGGCGGCGACGCGGCATTCGGGCCGAAGAACATCATCTGGGCCGCCGCGCACGGCCACGACGCGGCGATTTCCATCCACAAGGTGCTGATGGGCGAGAACCCCGAGGAGCGTCCCGCGCCCGGCGTCAACATCGTCAGCCAGAAGATGGGCATCCACGAGTGGAGCTACGACAACGCGCCGACCATCGACCACCGCTTCAAGGTCCCGCATCGTGCCAAACAGGAAGCGCTGAAGGACATCATGGCCGAGGTCGAATTGGGCTTCGATCCGGCACTCGCCGTCAAGGAGGCGCAACGCTGCCTGAACTGCGACGTACAGACGGTCTTCACCGGCAAGCTCTGCATCGAATGCGACGCCTGCGTCGACATCTGCCCGATGGATTGCATCACCTTCGCCGACAACGGTGAAGAGAAAGACCTGCGCACCCGCCTCATCGCGCCGGCCATGAACCCGACCCAGGCCCTCTATATCGGCAACGACCTCAAGACCGGCCGGGTCATGGTCAAGGACGAGGATGTCTGCCTGCATTGCGGGCTGTGTGCCGAGCGCTGCCCGACCGGCGCCTGGGACATGCGCAAGTACTACGTGGAAATGACCCAAGCGGAGCACGCATGCCGCAAGCAATAGCCGCCGTTAACGACTTCGTCGTCAAATTCGCCAACGTCAACGGCTCCGGATCGGCGAGCGCCAACGAACTGTTCGCACGCTCGATCCTGCGAATGGGCGTGCCCGTCAGCCCACGCAACATCTTTCCCTCCAACATCCAGGGCCTGCCGACCTGGTACGAGGTCCGCGTCACCGAAAAGGGCCATCTCGGCCGCCGTGGCGGCGTCGACATGATGGTCGCGATGAACCCGCAGACCTGGGCCGAGGACGTCAAGGAGATCGGGCCCGGCGGCTACCTTTTCTACGACAGCACCAAGCCGATGCCGTCGTCGATGTTCCGCGAGGACATCAACGTGATCGGCGTGCCGCTGACGGCCATCACCAATGCCACCTACTCCGACGCCCGCCAGCGCCAGCTCTTCAAGAACATCATCTATGTCGGCGCGCTCTCGGTGCTTCTCGACATCGACGACAGCGAAATCAAGAAGCTGTTCAGCGAACAGTTCAAGGGCAAGGAGAAGCTGCTCGATTCCAACGTCAAGGCGCTCAACCTCGGCCGCGACTGGGTCAAGCAGCACATCGACCCGGCCTCGGTGAAACTGAAGATCCGCCGCGCCGACAATGTAGGCGACCGCATCTTCGTCGAAGGCAACAACGCCGCCGCGCTGGGCGCGGTCTATGGCGGCGCCACCGTGTGCGCCTGGTATCCCATCACCCCCTCCTCGTCCCTCGCCGAGGCCTTCCAGGCGCACTGCAAGCGGCTGCGCCACGACAAGGAGACCGGCAAGGCGAAGTACGCCATCGTCCAGGCCGAGGACGAGCTAGCCTCGATCGGCATCGTGATCGGCGCCGCCTGGAACGGCTCCCGCGCCTTCACCTCGACGTCGGGCCCCGGCATCTCGCTGATGACCGAGTTCATCGGCCTCGCCTCCTTCGCGGAGGTACCGGCGGTGATCGTGAACGTGCAGCGCGGCGGGCCCTCGACCGGCATGCCGACGCGCACGCAGCAATCCGACCTGCTCTCCTGCGCCTACGCCTCCAACGGCGACACCAAGCACGTCCTGCTGTTCCCCGAGGATCCCGGCGAGTGCTTCGACTTCACCGCCGACGCGCTCGACCTCGCCGACCGCCTGCAGACGCCGGTATTCGTCATGACCGACCTCGACATCGGCATGAACCACCGCCTCTGCAGGCCCTTCCACCGGGACGAACGGCGCGTCATCGACCGCGGCAAGGTGATGACGGCGGACGAGCTCGAGGCCGGCAAGACTTTCGGCCGCTACCTCGATGTCGACGGCGACGGCATCCCGTTCCGCACCTATCCCGGCACCCACCCGACCAAGGGCGCCTATTTCACGCGCGGCACCACGAAGGACGAGTACGCCCGCTACAGCGAAGAGGGCGCGGTCTACGTCCGCAACATGGAGCGGCTGCAGAAGAAGTTCGTCACGGCCGCCAGGATCGCGCCGCAGCCGATCCGCTACTCCTCGCCCAAGCCGACGTGCTACGGCGTCATCTACTTCGGCTCGACCAGCCCTTCGATGACCGAGTCGCTGGAGCAGCTCGAGGCCGGCGGCAACCACGTCAACGCACTGCGCGTGCGGTCCTTCCCGTTCGCGCAAGGCGTCGAGGATTTCATCCATGAGCACGATCGCGTCTTCATTGTCGAGCAGAACCGCGACGCGCAGCTCCGCACCATGCTGATGAGCGAGTTCGTTCTCGACGGCCGCAAGCTTGTGCCCGTGCTGCACTACGACGGCACGCCGATCACGGCGCGCTTCATCACGGCCGACATCGAGAAGAAGCTCGGCCAGCTCAAGGTGGTCTCTTTCGAAAAGGCGGCGTCATGACCTACATCGCCAAGCCCCGGCTGCATCATCCCTCGCTGGTCAAGAACAAGGCCGGCTACACGCGGCGCGACTACGAGGGCGCGGTCTCGACGCTGTGCGCCGGCTGCGGCCACGACTCGATCAGCGCCGCCATCATCCAGGCGAGCTACGAACTCGACGTCCTGCCGCACCAGATCGCCAAGCTTTCGGGCATCGGCTGCTCGTCCAAGTCGCCGACCTACTTCCTGGGCGCCAGCCACGGCTTCAACACCGTGCATGGACGCATGCCGTCGGTCATGACCGGCGCCAACCTCGCCAACAAGAACCTGGTCTACATGGGCGTGTCGGGCGACGGCGATTCGGCCTCGATCGGGCTCGGCCAGTTCGCCCATATCATGCGCCGCGGCATCAACATGACCTACATCGTCATGAACAACGGCGTGTACGGCCTCACCAAGGGCCAGTTCTCGGCTACCGCCGACAAGGGCTCGATCAGCAAGAAGGGCGTGGCCAACTCGGACGAACCGATCGACCTGGTCTCGCTCGCCATCCTGATGGGCGCGACCTTCGTCGGCCGCTCCTTCTCGGGCGACAAGCACCAGCTCGTGCCCCTGATCAAGGCGGCGATGGCCCACAAGGGCGCCGCCTTCCTCGACGTCATCAGCCCCTGCGTGGCCTTCAACAACCATCCCGGCTCGACCAAGAGCTACGACTACGTGCGCGAGCACAACGAGGCGCTGAACCGCATCGACTTCATCGAGGGGCGAGAGGAGATCACGACCTCCTATGACCCGGGTACCCTCACCACCGTGCAGCAGCACGACGGCTCGCTGCTCCGCCTGCGCAAGCTCGGCGAGGACTACGATCCCTCCGACAAGATCGCCGCCATGAAGCGCGCCCAGGAAGGTCAGGCTGAAGGCGAGGTTGTGACCGGCCTGCTCTACGTCGATCCGAGCCCTAAGGACCTGCATCACCATCTGAACACGGTCGACGTGCCGCTCAACACGCTGGGCGACGCCGATCTTTGCCCCGGCCCCGCGGCCCTCGACCGGATCAACGCCAGCCTGCGCTAGTTCGTAGGGTTGCGCCCCTGCTGGGCGCCGCCGCACCTAAGTAACGAGCCGCCATGGACGACATCGCCCGGGGCTTTCTCATCGGGGCCGCCTTCCATCCCTGGGGCACCCTGTTCCAGGCCGTGGCGCCCGGTGCGGTCGACGAGGGCTATGCCTGCACCGAACTCCCCTGCCCCGCCGCCTATGGCTTCGCGACCGTCTATGCCGAGATCACCGCGCCCAGGCCCGACCGGCCGGTCATGGGCCTCGCCTATGAACTGGCGGCGGCTGGCGCGATGCCCAAGGAAATCTTCGCCCAGCTCGTCATTCGGCTGGGCGCCCCGACCGAGGTCGATCGCAAGGAAGAGAATACTGGTAATTCGGACTCGGTCGTTCTTCACGCCCGATGGTCGCGGGGTGACATCGCCATCGCACTCTCGCTCTACGGCGCGCTACGCCCGTCGGCTTTCGGCGACGGGCTGGGCAAGCTCTATCTCTCGTGGGGCGACATCGATGCCGCGTCGGCGCCCTTCATCGACGCCTGGCGCGCCGCCAACGCCGATCTGGCGCGCGCCGCCGCGTCGGCGGCAACCGTGCACACTTTCTCCGTCGCCTATCCGATCAATCCCCTGCCGGGGCCGCATTGCCTGCATCACCCGGAGATACTGGAGACGCCGCCGCCGATCGCTGCGCGTCTCGGGCCCACCGGCTTCGCGCTGTGGAGCGACGCCGCCGGCCGGCGCTGGCATCTCTCGACGGCGGCCGACAGCATCGTGCTGGGCAGGCCCGGCAGCACGGCCGTGCAGGTGATCGAGATCGAGCCCGCCAAGGGCGGCGGCTTCGCCGCCATCGCGGTCGGCCCGTGGTCGGTGCGCAGCGCCTGGCTCTCGCGCGCCATCGCCGATGCCGCGCACGAACTCGAGACGCTGCCGGGCCTCACCATCACCCGGCACGACGGCTACGACGTCTGAGCAGCGGCCGCGTTCAGAGGTCGATGCGTTCCTCGGCGACCGTCTTGCGCCCGGCCATGTTGAAGCGGCCCGAATAGATCGGCCGTTCGCCGGTCGTCGGCCCGGGGTATTGCACGATCAGGATCTCGCCGCCCGTCTCGGTGTGAAACTCACCCTCGAAATGCGGATCGGGGTGATAGAGCATCGTGCCCGGCGAGCAGAGCCGGCCGTCGATGGTGAACTCGCCCTTCAGGATCAGCCAGACCTGGGCGAAGCCGTGATAATGCTCCGGGTGATGCGCGCCAGGCTCCAGCCGCAGGATGCCGGCGTTGGGCTCGGTCGGCCGCTCGGGCCTGGGATGGAACAGCATCTTTCCGGTCTCCCCTGGCCAGCGGATGGTCTCCCAGTCGACGTCGTCGAGATGGCGGACGTCGTACGGCAGATGGTCGTGACGCGACGCTTCGCGGGCGGTGCCGAGGGCCGCATTGGCCTCGGCCGTGTCGGGGACGAGCTTGCTCATCTTCCAGTCTCCTTGGAACGGATCGAAGTGGAAAGGTGCCACCAGTCGGGTGCGTCCGAGGCCTCGGCGGGCCGGGCCACGGTCATCAGGACGTGGGCCTGGCCGCGGCCGGCGTTCTCGGCGCGGTGCGGCTGCTGGGAGTCGATCAGAATGCCGTCGCCGGGCCCGAGCCGGTGCTCGGCATCGCCGACCAAGAACCGCACCTCGCCCGACAGGACGTAGCAATGTTCCTGGCCGGGATGGGAAACCATCGCCTTCATGCCGTCGCGGCGCGGGAAGACGAGATGGAACACTTCCAGGCGATCGAGCGGCGCGCCGCCGCCGAGATGGCGCCAGCGGTAGCCGGTGGCGGCGACCTCCTCGTACTTGCCGTCGGCGCGATGCAGCGCCACGCGCGTCTTGGCCGGCGCGGCATCGTTGATGAACAGCTCGTGCAGGCCGAGCCCCAGCGCGTCGGCGAGCTGGATCAGGTTGGCGATCGAGGCGGCCGCCTGGCCTCGCTCCAGCTTCGACAGGAAGCCCTCGGACACGCCCGCCTTGGTCGCGACCTCGGCCAGCGTCCGCCCGGCGCCGCTGCGCGCATTGCGAAGGCGCCGGCCGATCTCCTGGGTGGCCCGGGCGATTCTGTCCATCCTCGGAGCCTGCCCCGGACTTTCCTTACATGCAAGTTTCCTTCTTGTGGAGAAACATGCTCAGACTTTGTCGACAGCGCGCATCAGCATCGTCGGCGGACCACCCGCCAGCGCGTGGCGCTGGAATGGCGAAGGGACGTAGGCCAGTTCGTCCGGCAGATCGGCGGGCTCAAGCTCGATCGGCACGATGACCTTCCGGCTGCCCATCGCGAGATGGAGTTCGCGCACGACCTGGTCGGCGGCATAGGGGCTGGGCGACGCCATCAGCACCGGCGGATCGACCCTCAGGCGATCGTGATGGGCGTAGGAGACGAAGGCGACTCGCCGGCCGCGGCAGACGACGTTGCCACCGCCGCGCCTGCCATGGGCTCCACCGACGGCGCAGCTACGGTTTCGGTGACTGCAGGACGCCGTCGACGCCGGACCAGCGGAAGCAGGATCGCCACCAAGGCAACGCCGCCGCCCACGGCGCCCAGCCGGGCATCTTCGAGGCCGCCGCTCGCGAGCCGTCGGCGGCTCCGGCCTCAGGGCGAAGTTTCAGTTCTGCGATCTGGCGTTCGAGACCGACGATACGGGTATCGTCGGTCGGCCGGAACGACAACGGCGGTGGCGACGTCAGTGCGGCCACGCGACTGTCACGTTCTGCGCTGGAACTCCGCTCTCGCTGGCTGGCCTCCTGCACGCGCCTCGCGGCTTCGAGGGTGCGGCGCGTCGCGGCCTCTTCGGAACCCCATCGGATTTCAGGGCCGGGGGCGATGCTGCCGGCTACAGCCATGACGCCACGCCACCCGCAATGACCAACACCACAAAGGCGGCCGCCACGACCATCGGCCAGCGTCGCGTCGAGCGTGCCATCGCGGCGGGCGCGGGCGCGGGTTCGAATACGGGTGGCGGTGATTCGACCGGTGGAGGCTGCGGCAGCGCGGGCGTCCGAGCCTCTTCCCCAGGTGCAAGTGCAGCGTACAAGAGCTTGAACGCCGTCTCGCGTGCCGGCGCGCCGGCCGGCAGGGTTTCGAGATCGCCCAGTCCCAGCAGCAGGGGCGCGTCGTCGCGGCGGGCGACGACCAGGCGGCCCCGCGACCAGAGCTCGATCAGCGTCGGCAAGTCCGCGGCGGTCGCAGGCTGGGCGGCGCTCCAGACCAGCAGCACGGTTCGCTGCTCCCCGGCCGGCAATGAACGCGCGATCTCGATGTCGAGGCCGCGTGTCGCCTTGCGCACCTCCTCGGCAAAATCCGTATCGGCCACGCCGGCGACGATCAACACCCCACTCATGATCCCACCCTAGGCGGGCGCGGGCGCCTCGGCCAGGCGCCCGGCCTCGCCCGGTGGCCGCGTCATCTCGAGACGCCGCTCGTGCCATTGCCGCAGCGACGGCCGGTGGCCGATTGACACCAGGGTTGTGGCCGGCAGCCGCTCCTTCAGCGCGCCATAGACCGCCTCTTCCGTCGCATCGTCGAGCGAGGCCGTGGCCTCGTCGAGGAACAGCCAATCAGGCTTGAACACCAGCGCGCGGGCGATCGCGAGGCGCTGCTGCTCGCCGCCCGACAGGATGTTGGTCCAGTGCGTCTCCTCGTCGAGACGGCCGGCGAGATGGCCGAGACGGGCTGCCGTCAGCGCCTCGACGATCTCGCTGTCGCTCGCCGTCGAATGCTCATCGGGATACTTCACCGCGTCGCGGAGCGAACCTATCGGGATGTAAGGCTTCTGCGGCAGGAACAGCACGCGCGCGCCCGCGGGCACGTGGACGTGGCCGCTGCCGAACGGCCAGATACCGGCCAGGGCACGGAACAGTGTGCTTTTGCCCGAGCCGCTCGGCCCCGAGATCAGTGTCGAGCGGCCGCGCGGCAGGGCGAGCGTCGTGCTGGCCAGCAGCGTCTGGCCGTTGGGCAAGTTGAGCGTCATCGCCTCGACGCCGATGTCGATCGCACCCGCCTGCGGCTCAACCGCGATGGCGGTGGCCGGTTTCTTGTTGGAGGCCTCCTGCAGACCCTTCAGGCGATCCATCACAGCGCGCAGCTCGGCCACCGAGGTGTAGTTGGTGACGAAGAAGGACAGCGCGGTATAGACCTGCCCGAATGCCGAGGCGGTCTGCATCATGACGCCCAGTGTGATTGCGCCGGCGAAGAAGCGCGGCGCGGTCACCAGGTAGGGAAAGATGATTGCGAGCTGGGCGTAGCCCGACTGGTAGAGCGTGAGCTGCGCCTCGGTGAACAGAACGCGCCAGCCGTTACGAAAGACATCCGCGAAACACATGTTGAGCATGTCCATCTCGCGCTGCTCGCCGTTGTACAAGGCGATACCCTCGGCATTCTCACGCACGCGCACCAGGCCAAAGCGGAAATTGGCTTCGTAACGCTGCTTCATGAAATTGAGCGCGATCAGCCGTCGTCCCACCACGTTGGCGAGGAACGTGCCGACGACAGCGTACAGCAGGGCAGCAATTGCCATGTATCCCGGTATTTCGACATCAAGGCCGATGGGCTTGAGCGACAGCGGGCCGGACAGCTGCCACAGGATGAACAGGAACGAGATCAGCGTCGCCACGGCGCTGATGAAGCCCAGGAGCAGTTGCATGGTGTATTCGCCGAGCTGGCGCAGATCCTCGGCGATGCGCTGGTCGGCGTTGTCGATGGTGCGCTGCAGTTCGATGCGGTAATATCCGCGGCTGTCGAGCCAGTGCGCCAGGTAGCGGCCCGTCAGCCAGCGCCGCCAGCGCAGGCGCAGATAGGGACTGACGATGTAGCGCGTCACGGCGGCGGCGATGAACAGCGCGGCGAGCCATGAGAACGTCGTGATCTCGCGCCAGAAAGCTGCCTCGTCCTTCTTCTCGAGCGCGTCGTAGAAGCGCCGGCTCCAGTCGTTGAACAGGACTTCGAGGCCCACCGATCCGAGGGTGAGCGCGATCGCCCCGATCAGCAGCGGAACGGCGTACGGCCACTCTTCCGAGCGGAAATACGGGGTGGCCAAGCGCCACCAGTCGCCGATGAACGAGCCTACTCTTTTCATGGGAAGTCCTTTCGCGCCGCACACTAGCCGCCGATCAAACGATGACAAGGGCCGCGCCGGGGTCTATAGCGCCGCGCGATGGATTTCCCCCAACTCGCCTCCCGGCACGCCGCGCTCGACGTCCTGATCGCCTGCCTCGACAAGGGTCAACCGCTCGACGAGGCGCTGGCCCGGCACGCCGGATTCGCCGGCCTCGATCCCCGCGACCGCGCCTTCGTCCGCCTGCTGCTGGCCACGACGCTGCGGCGGCTGGGCGAGATCGAGCTCGTGCTGGGCGCCCTGGTCGAGCGGCCTCTGGAAGGCCCCAATGCCGCTGGCCGCCAGATCCTGCGGCTGGGCGCGGCTCAGCTTCTGTTCCTGGGCACCGCGCCTCATGCCGCCGTCGACACGTCGGTGCGCCTGATGGAAGACGCCCACCTGCCGCATCTCAAAGGCCTCGCCAACGCCGTGCTGCGCCGCATCAGCCGAGACGGCGTAGCGCTCCTGGGCGACCGCGATCCTGCCCGCCTCAACACGCCGCAGTGGCTGTGGCAGAGCTGGGCCGAGGCCTATGGCGAGGAGACGACCCGCGCCATCGCCGCCGCCCACCTGATCGAGGCGCCGCTCGACCTCACGCCGCGGTCGAACACCGATTTCTGGGCAGGCCAGCTCGAGGCCGAGGTGCTGCCAACCGGCACGCTGCGTCGCACCGGCGGCGGCCACATCGGCGAACTGCCGGGCTTCGCCGAGGGCGCATGGTGGGTGCAGGATGCCGCCGCCACCCTGCCCGTGCACCTGCTGGGCGACATCGCCGGCAAGCGCGTGGCCGATCTCTGTGCCGCGCCCGGCGGCAAGACGATGCAACTCTGCGCCGCCGGCGCCAACGTCACCGCCGTCGACATCTCGGCGCGGCGCATGGTCCGCGTCGGCGAGAACCTCGCGCGGGCCGGTCTTGCCGCCGAATTGGTCACCGCCGACGCCAGCAAGTGGACGGCCGAGCAGCCGTTCGACGCCATCCTGCTCGATGCCCCCTGCTCCGGCACCGGAACGCTGCGCCGCCACCCCGACATCGCCTGGCTGAAGGACGAGGAGGACGTAGGCCGCCTCACCCTCACTCAGGACCGCCTGCTGCTGCACGCCGTCGAGCAGCTGAGGCCAGGCGGGATGCTGGTCTATGCCGTCTGCTCGCTGCAGGAAGACGAAGGACCGGCCCGGATCGAGGCGCTGCTGGCGCGCGAGCCGCGTCTCAGCCGCGTGCCGGTCCAGCCCGCCGAGCTGCCGGGGCTGGAGAGCGCCCTCACCAAGGACGGCGACGTCCGCACATTGCCCTCGATGTGGCCGGAGCGCGGCGGCCTCGACGGCTTCTATATAGCTCGGCTGACGCTCTAGATGTGGAGTCTCAACAGGTTGTCCTCGGTCAGGCCGAGTCTGGTGATGGGTGGTCTTGCGCCGATACTGGCATGAGGTCGATGCCAGTTGTAGCGGTGCATGAAGAAGGGCAACTCCAGGGCGCGCTGTCTGGAGTTCAGATAGGCGCGGGCATAGGCCCATTCTCGCAACGAAGTCTGGATGAAGCGCTCGGCCTTGCCGTTGGTGCGCGGGGTGTAGGGCTTGGTGCGGATGTGCTTGAGCTTGAGGCGCCGGCAGGCCTTGGCGAAGGCACGGGATCTGTAGCATGAGCCGTTGTCGGTCATGACGCGCAGGACGGTGATGCCGAGGCTTTTGTAGTAGGCGACGGCGGCCGTGAGGAAGGCCACGGCACAACGCCCGCGCTCGGTCTTCATGATCTTGCTGAAGGCCACGCGCGAGGCATCGTCGATGCAGACCCTTCGGCTTCGCTCAGGGCAGGCATGGAGGAACTCCCAGCCGACGCCGCGGCTGTTGCTTTGCCCCTTGCGGTCGCCGGTGATGCGGTGGCCTATCCGATTGAACTTGCCGAGCTTTTTGATGTCGATGTGGATCATCTCGCCGGGCTGCTCGCGCTCATATCGGCGGGGTGGCTCGGCTGGTTCCAGGGCACTCAGCTTGCTCAGCCCCAGGCGCTTGAGCACGCGGCTCACCGTCGCCGGCGAGACGCCGACCGTGCTGGCGATCTCCTTGCCCGGCATGCGCTGGCGGCGCAGGCTTGCGATGCGCTCGATCACCTCCGGCGGCGTCGGTCGGTACAGTCGCTTGGGCCGCGAACTGCGATCCTGCAGTCCGGCCAGGCCTTCCTGCTCCAGGCGGCCGGCCCATTTGCGGCCGGTGCGAGGGCAAACGCCTGCGGCTTCACTGGCGGCCTCCGGCGTTTGCCCACCAAGGATCATTTTGGCCAGCCGCTCTCGACCGTGCGGTGTCAGGCGGGCACTCTTGTGGATGTCCATTCGGCTCTCCCCCAAGGAACGTTGACGTCTCGACAACATCAGCTTCCTCGGACCGAGCCGGATGGACAACCTATTGAAAGCTCACAGCTAGACCATCGAACTCGGCCGGTAGAACGGCTGGTGCTTGGAAGGGTCCATGTAGTTCTGGTAGAACTTACGGGCGTGCGGCAGCAGGGCGACCGAGAGCTTGCGGCGCTCGACCTCGTCGTCGGCCAGCGCCTTGGTGAGGTCGTCGTGCAGCGCCTTCAGCGCCACGGTGCGATCGACCTTGGTGAACTTGCCATCCTTGTAGATCACCTCGCCGTCGCAGATCGTCGTGGTGACGGCCTGCTGCTTGGCGCGCTGGACCACGGCATCGAGCGTCGGCGTCAGCTCGTCGAGATAGGGATAGGCGATGCTGTCCCAGTCGAGCAGCACCATGTCGGCGCCCTTGCCGACCTCCAACGTGCCGATGCTGTCGCCGTACGGCGTGGTCCTCGCCCCACCGACCGTCGCCATGCGCAAGACCTGGGACATGGTGGGCACGTCGGCCTCGACCATTCCAGGCACGCGATGGGCGCGCAGCACCAGTTTCAGCTCCTGCAGCATGTCGCGGTCGTCGTTGATGCCGGCCTCGTCGAGACCGATCGCGGTGTTGATGCCCTTCTTCTCGAAGTGATTGAGGGCAGCGACACCGGAGCGCAGACGGAAGTTGGACGAGCAGTTGTGGCAGACGCAGCCGCCCACCTCGGCCAGGCGGTCGATGTCCTTCTCGTTCAGCCACACGCCATGGCCAAGGGTCAGGCGCTTGTTCACCATGCCGAAGCGGTCAATGTATTCCAGCGCCGTGCACTTGCCGCGCCGCCAGGCATATTCCTTCTGATAAGCGGTCTCGAGCAGATGCATGTGCATCGGCACGTCGTACTTGGCCGAGGCGTCGGACAGGAGCGTGAGCGCCTTGTCCGAGCACCAGTGCAGGTTGGCCGGCGCCAGCTGGATTTTTACCCGCCGCTTGTTGTGATGCTGCGCATGGAACGACTTGAACATGTCCATCGCGTCGTCGAGGCTCATCTTGAAACGCTCGAACCAGCGCTTCATCGGGTCCCTGAGCTCGGCCGGCAAGCTGGCCACGAACTCCTCGTCGGCCTGGTAGACCAGCCGGTTCTGGTCGCGCACCGCGTAGCAGTACGAAACGCGCATGCCGATGTCTTCGTAGGCACGGATGGTCTCGTTCGCCCGCTTCTCGACGTCGGGCAATGTCCCCGGCATCCAGCCCTGGATGTGCTGCACCGTGGTGATGCCCGAGGAGATCATCTCGAAGGCCGAATAGAGCGTGTCGAGGTAGAGATCGAGGTTGCGGATCACCATGCGGGTGATGAACCACAGTTCCAGCGGCATGTCGGGGGAGCCCAACTGCACCGGTGTGAGACCCACGTGATGGTGGCCGTTGACGAAGCCCGGCAGCAGGATCTCCTTGCCCGTGCCGACGACCGGCACGGTCGGATGCTTGGCATGCAGATCGTCGTAGGTGCCGACGGCAACGATGACGCCGTCCTCCTGCAGCACCGCCCCGTCCTTCACCTCGTTCCAGGTGAAGCGGTCCTTGGTGCCTGTGATGGCGGCGCGGCTGCGGACGAGACTGGTGGCCATGCGAGGCTCTCCTTGAGGATTTCTCGAAATCGGCTCAGGCCGGGACGGCGAAAGCTTCCTGCTCGGCGAAGGCGCGGTCGACCTCGTCGCGCAGGAGCTCGGTGAGCTGGATGCGGATCGTCTCGGCCTCGCGCGAGAACAGGTTGCGCGGACGCGCCACGTCGATCGGGTAGATCGTCTTGATGCGGCCAGGCCGCGACGTGAACACCACCACTCGGTCGGCCAGCGCCACCGCCTCGTCGATGTGATGGGTGACGAACAGCACCGAGGCGCCCGAATCGCGCCACACGTCGAGCAGGAAGTCCTGCATACGGGCGCGGGTTTGTACGTCCAGCGCGGCGAAAGGCTCGTCCATCAGCAGCACCTTTGGCCGCATGGCGAGCGCGCGGGCCACGGCCACGCGCTGGCGCATGCCGCCCGAGAGCTCGTCGGGCCGCTTTTCCATGGCGGCGATCAGACCGACACGCTGAAGGGCTTCCGCCGCGACCGCGCGGCGCTCCTCGCGACCGGCGCCGCGGATCGAGAGACCAAAGCTCACGTTCTCCCACACCGTCAGCCACGGAAAGAGCGAGGTCTCCTGGAAGATCAGGCTGCGCTCCGGCGACGGCGTCTCGACGCTGTCGCCGAACGACCAGACCCTGCCGGACGTCGCGTCCTCCAGGCCCGCGATCAGGTAGAGCAAGGTGCTCTTGCCGCAGCCCGAGGGGCCGAGGAAGACCACGAACTCGCCCGGCTTGATGTCGAGGTCGATGTCGCGCAGCGCCTCGTGCGCCCGCTTGGTGCCGGCCGCCCAGGTCTTGCCGACGCCGCGGCAGACCACGGCGTCCCTGGAAGAGAAATGGGGCGCGTTCTCAGAGGCCACGCAGTCTCTCCGTGGTATCGGGCAGCCAGTAGAGGATACGGCGCTGGGCGAGGCGCAGCAGCCAGTCGAAGGTGAAGCCCAGCACGCCGATCACGGCGATGGTAAAAAACACCAGCGAGGGGTTGAAGGTGTTGCGCGCCAGCATGATGACCTGGCCCATGCCGTATCCGACGCCGGTCGATTCGGCCACCAGCACGACCATCCAGGCGCCGAACAGGTTCATGCGCAGGACCTGGAGCATGCCGGGCAGGATGGCGGGAACGATGACGCGCGCGTAGATCTGCGGCTTGGAGGCGCCCATGGTGCGCGCCACGTTGATCAGGTTGGCGTTGACGGTGTCGATCTGGTTGATGGTCGCCAGCACCATGTGGAAGAACAGCGCCACCACCACCATGAAGATGGCCGGCGCATTGCCGATGCCGAACAGGAAGATCGCCACCGGCAGCCAGGCGATCGGCGACACCGGCGACAGCAGCGTGATGGTGGGCAGCACCAGCCTGTCGAAGAACCGGTAGTAGCGGACCAGCACACCGATCCCGATCGCCAGCACCGAGGCAATCACCAGGCCGGCGAAGACGCGCGCCGTGGTGGCGCTGCCGGTGATCAGCACCGATTCGAAGGCCGACGGGCCCTCGGTCATGGACGAGCCGACCTGCCAGCGCGTGGCAGTGTTGAAGTACTTACCCTGCTCGGCGATGTTGCCGAGGAAAATGTGCGGTGGCGGCAGCAGCTTCGGGTCGGCCCAGCCCATCGCCCAGCACAGCTCCCACAGCCCGGCGAACAGGCTGATCGACAGGCAGGTCCACCAGATCCTGGTCAGCCAGTCGAGGCCCGCCATGGTGGCCAGCACCCGGGCTGCCGCCGCCGGGCGGGATGCTCCGGCGGCGACGCCCGCTTCACCGTCGCGTGTAACGACGGCCATCAGGCGGACTTGAACTTCAGCTTGCCGTAGAGGTCGGGATTCTCCTTGATCACCGCCTCGAGCACGGTCCAGTCGATGGCGTCACGGCCGGGCTTCTTCTTGATGTAGCCCATCTCCACGACGCTATCGGTGCGCTGCAGGATGAAGTCGGTCTGGCCGCGCGCATCGACCACCGCCGGCTGCTTGCCTTGGGCGATCTTGGCGTTCTCCATCGATGTCTTGTAGTACTTGCCGACAAGTTCCTTGAGCACCGCCTCGGTCTGCGTCTCGGCGTCGAGCTGGGCTTGCATCATGCTCTTGATGATCGCCTTCAACCCGGCCGGATTGTCCTTGATCAGGCTCGCCCGCGCAGCCAGCACGCAGTCGGTGTAGCCCTTGCCGTAGAGGTCGATGCCGTCGGTCAACATGACCGCGCCCTTGACGTCGGCCACCAGCGCCGAGGCATAGGGCTCGATGGTGCAGATCCAGTCGATGGCGCCCGCCTTGAAGGCCTCGACGGCCTCGGGCGTGTTGCCCATGTAGCGGACCTTGACGTCCTTGAAGGAGATCTTGTGCTTCTTGAGGTAGTCGTAGGGCATGACCTCCAGCGTATCCATCTGGAAGGTGCCGAGCGTCTTGCCCTTGAGCTTCTCCGGCGTGTCGAGACCGGGCCTCGCGACGATGGCACAGCCCTCGACGCCACCGCCGGCCACGATCTTGACCGGCGCGCCCTTGTCGTAGAGCGCCATGAAGCTGGTGTAGGGCATCAGGCCGATGTCGACCTGGCCCATGCCGAGGAACGTCACCATCTCCGCCGAAGTCGGCGTGTTGATGAAGATGAGTTCGGTGCCGGCAGCCTTGGCGTACTGCCGCGAGTGGGCAAGGAAGAGGTTGAGATTGCAGAAGCCGCTGCCGTGAGTCGACTTGATGCCGGCCGCGGCATGCGCCGGCCCGCCCATGAACATGCCCGGCCCAGCGGCCATGGTGATGGTGCCGACGGCCGCGGCGCCCTTCAGGAAGCCGCGTCGCGACGGCACGGCGGCAGCGCCCGAAAAATCCATCTCGGAAAGCTTGGGAAAATGCATACAGCCAATGCGGTCACACATGACGTGTCCTCCTCGATCAGCAGGGTGGTAGCAACAGGGTGGGTGGCGGGGGGATTCGGCTTTGTCGGTGTTCTGGCCCAGACGACTCCTCAGCAGCCGCCGCGAACGACAGCCATCATCGAAATTGCCGGCACGCCAACCGAGAAAGAATCGCGCGAGGCGATTCTGCGCTGCCTGACCTGAAGCAAGGGATGTGCCATGCCGCGAACCCGGCAGACCGAAGCTGCAGGCTCATGGCCTGGAACGCGCCATTCCAGTGGCGCTCCGGCTCTTCCGGAACACGAGGCTCGGGCTCTCTCATGAGGCCGCGCGGTCCAGAAGAGACAAGCCGGGAGAGCCGGCAGGCTAATACTTGGTCAACTGGTCAATTATTGTTCGGCCTGACCATCGCGCGATACCGGAGCCGTTCCTGATGGCCGAGATAGAGGCCAGAACAGACGATGACCCCCGCTCCGACCCAGATCCAGAAATCGGGAAAGTTGTCGAACACCAGATAGCCGAGAAGAGCCGCACCCAGGAGCTGCACGTAATTGAACGGCGCCACGACGGCCGCCGGCGCCAGCCTGTAGGCCACCGTCAGGAAATAGTGGCCGATCGCCGCCATGGCGCCGAGGCCGACGAACAGCACGAGGTCCCAGCCGAGGGTCGGCGTGATCCATTCGAAGGGCAGCAGCGGCGCCGCCGCGACGGTGCCGACGATGGTGGCCATGGTGGCCGAGGCATCGGGCCGCTCGACCTGTCCGTACCGCCGCGAATAGAGCTGGTAGAGCGAACTGCTGACGGTGCTGGCCACGATCAGGAGCGAGTACCAGTTGAAATTGGCATCACCCGGGCGAACCACGATCAGCGCGCCGGCAAAGCCCACCACGACCGCGATCCAGCGCTTGGTGCCCACGGGTTCGCCGAGAAAGCGCGCCGACAGCGCCGTCACGATCAGCGGGCTGGTGAGCGAGATCGACGCCGCCGTGGCCAGCGGCATATGGACCAAGCCGTGGAAATACAGGAACGACGAGAAGAACAGCAGCAGCCCGCGAATGATCTGGTGGCCGACACTGTGCCAGCGAAAGAGATTGAGGCCGCTCCTCGGCAGGAAGAGGATGACCATGAACACGAAGGCCACGGCATAGCGTGCCCACACCACTTCCACGACCGGATAGTCCCGGGTCAGGGTCTTCGACAGCGTGTTGAGGACCGAAAAGCACGACACCGAGAAGACGATGGCCAGGATGGCGCGCAGGATCCGGTCGGTCGGGGGAGGCGCCGGCGGCGGCGCGTTGACGGTCATGGCGCGGAACCTACCGTCCCTTCCGGCGCGGACAAGCGCGCTGCCGGGCGGCGCCTCTTCACGATTTGCATGGGTGGAGACGACGGCAAAGCCGCACGCATCAGGACGCCCGCTCCGCCTTCCGCTCGGTCTCGTTGGGCCACAGCATCAGCGAAATGACCAGCAGGATCGCCATGCCGCCGACGATGCCCACGAAGCGGTCGATGCCCGGCATGATGCTGGCAGGCGGCGCCGGGCCCTGGATCAGGGTCACGATGAACACGAACGCCGCCTGGGTCCCGAGGTAGCCCACGCCGTGGCGGCCGTTCTGGATATGCATGCCGATCCACACGCTTCCGCCGAGCATGGCGAGCCACCATGGGAACGACGTCACGCCGAGCGCCAGACAGCCCAGCGCGACGAGGCCGCCCAGCAGGCAGCCTAGGATCCGGTGCAGGGATCGTTCGGCGACGGCATGCCGGGTGCCGAGCGAGCCGTCACCGATCACGGGCGCCGACATCACCACGGCGATGCTGATCGCCATCTGGGTGACCTGCGGCAGGTCCATCCAGATCCAGACCTGCATCATGACGACGACGGCGATCGCCGCGCGCATGCCATGCAGCATCGCCGGCCATTGCGGCCCGAGCAGATGGCGCCATCCCGGCAGCGTCGGCGGCGGATCGGCGTGCCAATGCATGAGCAGGTTGGCGACGATGGCCGAGGCCGTGACGCCGATCCCGACCTCGAAGATGCGATAGAAGGCGATGTAGGGAACCTTCAGGGGATCGTTCAGCCCCTCCAGCAGCACCAGGATCGAGGTGATCGTGGCGAACAGCCAGGCGAGTCCGTGCGGACTGACCTGCATGGCGACCACCCCCAGCATCGTGGCCGCGGCGAGGAACAGGCTGAGGCCGAAGTGTTCGTAGGGCAGCCATCGCGCCACGACGAAGCCCACCGCCGCACCGCCGATCGTCCCGGCGAGGCGCAGCAGACCCTTGCGGATCGAGGCTGCTCCCGACGCCATGATCGTCATGTAGCCGCTGATCGCCGCCCACCACACCGACTCGACCTCGAGCCACAGCGCCATCGTGGTCGCCAGGGGAACGACGAGCGCCGCGACCAGACACACCCGTGTCCGCGCCGGGTCCGTCCCCAGTTCGCCGAGTTCTTTCCACCAGCCCTGGAACGCGCGATCCACCATGCGCCCGGCCTCGGCGAAGTCCGCGATCACCGACCGGAAGATCGATTCCTTCATGGGAAGATGCCCATCATGGAAAGATAATCGTCCGGGCATCGGCGCCCATGTAGAGCTTGAAGCCGACTGGCGGGTCGACCAGCACGATGGTCACGGGAATGCGGCGCTGCAGGCGGATCCAGTCGGTGGTCGGCGCCACGTAGGGCAGCAGCTTCTCCTGCCCCACTTCGCGGCTGATACCGCGGGCGATGCCGGTGATCTTGGCGCGATGGAAGACAAACGGTTGGCTATCCAGCCACACCCAGGCCTCGCCGCCGATGGTGAAGGAGCGGATGTAGTCCTGCTTGTAGTTGGCCATGATGCGCCAGGCGTGAGCATCGACGATGCCGATGATCGGCACGTTGGCATTGGCCGTGTCGCCCGTCCGCACCGTGAGATTGGTGATCGCTCCGTCAGTCGGCGACACGACCTCGGTCTTGCCGAGTCGCCATTGCGCCGTCGCCATCTCGGCCATCGCGAGGTTGAGCGCAGCCTGGTGCGCCACGATGCCGTTTTGCGCTTTCTCGATGGCGAACTCGGAGATCCGCATCTCGGCCGCCGTACGGCGCAGATCGTCGTTGGCCTTGTCGAGCTCGGCGCGCGGTGCGTACTCGCTCTTCGCCAGGTCGGCATAGCGACTTTGCTGCTGCCGCGCATAGGTATGGGCCGAGGTCGACGCCGCCAGCGCCGCCCGGGACGAGGAGAGTTCCTCCTGGGACACCTTCAGGAGCGCCCTCTGCTCATCGATCTGGGCCTGCCGCTGGTTGACGATGAGCTGGAACGGCTCGGGATCGATGGTGAAAAGCTTGTCGCCTTTCTTGACGTTCTGGTTGTCGACGACGTGGACCTGCAGGATCGGGCCCGTGACCTCGGAGGCGACGGCCACGAGGTCGGACCGCACATAGGCATCATCGGTGTAGGCCACGAAATAGACCAGGATCTCGTAGGCCACGAACAGGCCGAGGATCGTGCCGCCGACGGTGAGAAGGCGCCGCAACCGACTGGTCTCGCGCGGCGGCTTTGCCGTCTCGACAGCAGGGGTTGCCGTCGCAACGGGCGGTGGCGCTTCGGGACCCTGTGCCGGCGCCGGAGCAGCCTCCGCGGGCGCCGGCTCCACGGCACGCGCGGCCGGCGGCCTGGGTGCGGCGCTTGGCGATGGCGGTTCCGCGGAAGGCGTGGTGACGCTCATGCGCGGAAACTAGCGTCTCCGCCGCGGCGGGCAAGCACGCGGGCGGCATCCCGACAGATATTGACTATCCTATACACTATTTGATGACCTGCCCTCGCCTGATCTACGCCCCTCGCGACAGGCGCCTGCCGCCGGAGCGCCGGCGCCGAAGTCGACCGCACCAAGCGCCATCCGTGGCGCGGCCGGGAGGCGCGCGCGAACCTCGACACCCAGCATGGCGACCGGACAGGAGAAAGAGACGTCAGATCAAGGCACTGACCGATTGTGACGGTTTCCTTGCCAAGTCGGTCGCCGATTCCGGTCCTAGTCCGCGGCTTTGGCTATCGCCCGTTGCGGCTTGAAGGTCAGAATAGATCCGCCGCGCGCCGCCGGCAGCGGCAACGCAGGCGTCTCGACGCCGAGCGCCCGGGCGGCATTCCAGCCCCAGCGCGGATCGATCAGGAAGGAGCGCGCATGCGCGGTGCAGTCGGCCTCACCCGAGGCGATGATGCGCTCGGCCTGCTCCGGCTCGGTAATGATGCCGACAGCCCAGGTCTTGATGCCCGCTTCCTTGCGGATACGCGCGGCGAACGGCACATGGTAGCCGGGGCCGATCGCGATCTTCTGCGCAGGCGAATTGCCGCCCGAACTGGCATCGATGAAGTCGCAGCCCAGCGCCTTGAGCTGCCGCGCCGTCTCGACCGTGTCCTCGATGGTGAGCCCGCCCTCGACCCAGTCGGTCGCCGACAGACGCATGCCGATCGCCTTATCCCTGGGCCACGCCTTGCGGCAGGCCTCGAAGACCTCGAGCGGAAAGCGCCGGCGCTTTTCCATCGTGCCGCCGTACTCGTCGGTGCGCCGGTTGCTGAGCGGTGAGAGGAACTGGTGCAGGCAATAGCCATGCGCGCCGTGGATCTCGATCAGGTCGAGGCCGAGCCGTGCGCTGCGCTCGGTCGCCGACACGAAGGCCCGCTTTACGCGCTTGAGGCCGATGGCGTCGAGCGCCACCGGCGTGTGCCACTTGGCGGCCGGATCGTAGGGCAACGCCGAGGCCGAAAAGGTGGTCCACGGCAGGTCAGGCGCATCGGCTTGGGTCAGCGGCCCGCCTCCCTTCCATGGCCGTTGCGCCGAGGCCTTGCGGCCGGCGTGGGCGAGCTGGACGCCGAGCTTCACCTGGGGCATCCAGCCGCGCACCCACTCGACGATGAGCCTGAGCGCCGCCTCGTTCTCGTCGCTGTAGAGGCCGAGGCAACCCTGGGTGATGCGCCCCTCGCGCTCTACGTGCGTTGCCTCGAGGCAGAGCAGTCCGGCACCCGACATGGCCATCATGCCGTAATGCACCTGGTGCCAGGGCTGGGCGCTGCCGTCGACGGCGGAGTACTGGCACATCGGCGAGACGACAATGCGGTTGGGCAGCGTGACGCCGCCGAGGTCGATCGGGGTGAAGAGCTGGGCGGTCATCGTGATTTCCTTGGACTATCCGTTAATCGACGCGCCGGCCTCATGGCCCAGCCACTCCTCGATCAGGCGACGGGCGATGGAGTCGCGGCGCGGCATGAAGAACGAGCCGTCCTTGGGCATGTTCTCCGGCCGCAGCTCCTCGCGGCTGAGCCAGCGCGCGCTCTCGAGTTCGGACTCGTTCACGCTGAAGTCCATCGATTCGGCCTCGGCGTGGAATCCGATCATCACCGAGGCGGGAAACGGCCAGGGCTGCGAGGAGCGGTAGATCACGTTCTTCACCCGCACCTTCACCTCTTCGTAGACCTCGCGCGCCACAGCATCCTCGAAGCTCTCGCCGGGTTCGACGAAGCCCGCCAGGGTCGAATGCATGCCGCGGGGGAAATGCTTGCCGCGTCCCAGCAGGCACTTGTCGCCGTGATGGACCAGCATGATCACCGCCGGATCGGTGCGCGGGAAGTGCTCGGTCTTGCAGCTCTCGTTGGTGCACACGCGGACGTGGCCGCCGCGCGTCACCTTGGTGGTGGCGCCGCAGACGCCGCAGTAGCGGTGACGTCGGTGCCAGTAGGTCATGCCGCGGGCATAGGCCAGCACCGAACCTTCGCGCGCGAATAGTAGAGGCCCGACCTGGCGCAGGTCGACGAACTCGCCCAGCTCGCCCAGCGGCGTCTCCTTGCCGGTGACGTCGACCGCGAAATAGGGCGTGCCCTCGACGTAGCCCAGGAAGATCTGGGTATCGGCCGCGCTGGCCACGGCGCGGGCCATCATGCCCTGAAGGAACACCGCCTCGGGATTGCCACCGGTCTTCACCAGGTTCTTTTCCGAGTCGATGGGAACGAACCGCGCCTCGCCCGACGAGGCGAGTTCGATCATCCGTTCTTCGTCTTCTCGTTCGTGGCTGGCGCGGTCGATGTCCGCGCTGGAGTAGGGATTTCTAGGTCTTTGCATGTGGCGGAGACGGTGCCACAGCGCGTCGAACGCTGCAATGTTGGCTCACGCCGCCAGTCTTCAGACGAGGGCGCGTGCCAGCACCTGGGCGACGTGTATCGCCTGTCGGTCCGTGCCGTCGGCGATCTGGTGGCGGCACGAGGTACCGTCGGCCACGACCAACGCGCCCGCGTCGGCCTTGCGGATGGCCGGCAGCAGCGAGAGTTCGGCCATGGCGATCGAAGTCTCGTAGTGCTCGGCTTCATAGCCGAAGCTGCCGGCCATGCCGCAGCAGCTCGACTCGATCGGGGTCACGACGAGGTCGGGCACGAGCGCCAGCGCTTCCTGCACGGCGCTCATCGCGCCAAATGCCTTTTGGTGGCAGTGGCCGTGCAGCAACGCGCTCTTCTCGGGCAGCGGCTTGAGGTCGAGCGCGAGCCGGCCCGCCTTCTTTTCGCGGACGAGGAACTCCTCGAACAGGAAGGCATTCTTCGCCACCGACTCCGCTTCCTCGCCCAGCCCCATGGCCAGGAATTCGTCACGCAAGGTGAACAGGCACGAAGGCTCGAGGCCGACCACGGGCACGCCCTTGGCCACGAACGGTGTCAGCGCCTGCAGGAGCCGCATCGCCTCCTGCTTCGCCTTATCGACCTGCCCCGTCGCCAGATAGGTCCGGCCGCAGCAGAGGGCGCGCGCGCCCAGCGTCGGCCAGGCGACGGCGACACGATGACCGGCCGCCTCCAGCACGCGCCGCGCGGCATGCAGGATATCGGGCTCGAAATTGTTGGAGAAGGTGTCGGCGAAGATCACCACCGTGGCGTCGGCCGCATCGACGTCCGTGGTCGTGAGGAAGGTGTCGCGCCGCCACTGCGGCAGCGTGCGCTCCTTGGCAAAGCCGAGATAGGACTGCACGAACCAGGCAGCATTGAACAGCCACGGCAGGCGCCGCGCCCACGGCGCGGTGGCCGGCAGGTCGCCGATCAACCGGTCGCGCCACCGGAGGCCCCTGGCCATGCGACGCGCCGACCTGGCCTCGATCTTCATGCGCGCCATGTCGATGCCGGTCGGGCAGTCGCGCTTGCAACCCTTGCAGCTGACGCAGAGATCCATCACCGCCGCCACGGCATCGGAACTGAGCGCGGCGGGGCCAAGCTGTCCCGACAGGGCAAGACGCAACGTATTGGCACGGCCCCGCGTGAGATGCTTCTCGTCGCGCGTGACGCGGAAGGACGGGCACATGGTGCCAGCGTCGAACTTCCGGCAATGGCCGTTGTTGTTGCACATCTCGGCGGCCTTCGCGAAACCGCCGGCCGGATCGCCGCCGGTGCCCGGCGCCGACACGGCGTCCGTCAGCGCATCGATCTGGACATCCCACGCCGACCAGTCGAGCGCCGGCTTGTAGTCAATGCCGGCGTAGTCCGGCTTGAAGCGAAACAGCGACCGGTCGTCCATGCGCGAGGGCCGCACGATCTTGCCCGGATTGAGAAGACCCGCCGGATCGAACAGGTCCTTGACCGTCTCGAAGGCCCTGGTGAGGCGAGGCCCGAACTGCCAGCCCACCCACTCCGAACGTACCAGCCCGTCGCCGTGTTCACCCGAGAAGGCACCCTTGTATTCGCGCACCAGTGCCGAAGCCTCCTCGGCGATCGCCCGCATCTTGGCGGCGCCGTCGCGACGCATGTCGAGGATCGGCCGCACATGCAGCGTGCCGACCGAGGCATGGGCGTACCAGGTGCCGCGGGTGCCGTGCTTGGTGAAGACGTCCGTGAGGCGCTGCGTGTAGTCGGCGAGATGCTCCAGCGGCACGGCGCAGTCCTCGATGAAGGACACGGGCTTTCCGTCGCCCTTCATCGACATCATGATGTTGAGGCCGGCCTTGCGGACCTCCCAGAGCGCGGCCTGCGGCCCGGGCTCCGGCATCTCGACCACGCTGCCGGGCAGGCCGAGATCGGCCATCAGTTCGACCAGCCGTGCGAGATCGCGCAACTGCGCCTCGCGCTCCTCCCCGGCGAACTCGACCAGCAGGATTGCTTCGGGAGCGCCGATCAGGGCCCGCTCGATCACCGGCCGGAACGCCGGATTGGTGCGCGCCAGGTCGATCATGGTGCGGTCGACCAGTTCGACGGCGGTGGGCTTCAGCTTCACGATGTGCTGCGCGCTGTCCATCGCCTTGTGGAAACTGGTGAAGTTCACCACGCCCAGGGTCTTGTGCCTGGGCAGCGGCGCCAGCTTCAGCGTCAGGCGCTCGGTCACGGCCAGCGTGCCCTCGCTGCCGACCAGCAGGTGCGCCAAGTTCACCGAGTTGTCGGTGGTGTAGGGCCGCTCCGACTGCGGGAAGAAGATGTCGAGGTTGTAGCCGCCGACGCGGCGCAGAACCTTCGGGTACAGGCGCTCGATCTCGTCCTTCTCGGCGAAGGCCAGCGCCGCCACCCTGTCGGCGATGGCACGCACGCCGGCCGGCATATCCTCGGGCCGCGCCGAGCCAAAACGCGCCCGCTGGCCGTTGGCCAGGATGGCGTCGATCGAGGCCACGTTGTGGACCATGTTGCCGTAGCGGATCGAGCGACTGCCGCAGGAATTGTTGCCCGCCATGCCGCCCAGCGTGCACTGCGCCGAGGTCGAGACATCGACCGGATACCAGAGCCCGTGCGGCCGGAGCCAGGCGTTGAGTTGGTCGAGGACGACGCCCGGCTGCACCGTGACCTCGGCCCGGCCCTTGTCGAAGCCCACGACCTCGCGCAGGTGCTTGGAGACGTCGATGACCAGCGCCTCGCCCACCGTCTGGCCGCACTGCGAAGTGCCGGCGCCGCGCGGCAGGATGGCGGCCTTGGCATCGCGCGCCACGTCGACGACGAGGCCGAGGTCGGTCTCGTCGCGTGGCACGACGACACCCACCGGCTCGATCTGGTAGATCGAGGCGTCGGTCGCGTAGCGCCCGCGCGAGGCCTTGTCGAAAAGGACCTCGCCCCTGATGGTACGGCGCAGTGTTTGTTCGAGCTGGGTCAGTCGAGTTTCACCCCGGCCGCTGCAACGACCTTCTGCCACTTCTCGATTTCGGCGCGAATGCGCTTGGCGAAGTCGGCCGGCTGTTCGCCGCCGGCCTGCGCCGTCTGGTCGAGCCAGATCTTCTGCAGCTTGGGATTGCCCAGCGCCTTCACCACCTCGGTGTACATGCGATCGACGATCGGCTTGGGTGTGCCCTTGATGGCCCAGAGGCCATACCAGGTCGACACGATCCAGTTCGGCACGCCGATCTCGGCCGCGGTCGGAATGTTTGGAAACTCCGGGCTGCGCTTGGGCGTAGCGACGGCCAGTCCAAGGAGCTTGCCTGCCTTGATCTGCTGCGCCGACGTGCCCATGCCGTCGAACATCATGTCGACGTTGCCCGCGAGCAGATCCTGCATCGCGGGGCCCGCGCCGCGGTAGGGGACATGGGTGATGTTGGTCTTGGTTTCGAGCTTGAACAGCTCGCCCGCGAGATGATGCGCCGTGCCGGCGCCGGGCGAAGCGTAATTCACCTTGCCCGGATTGGCTTTCACGTAGGCGATGAATTCGGCCGCCGTCTTCACCGGCACCTTGTTCGGATTGATCGAGATCACCTGCGGTACCAGCGCGATCATGGTGATCGGCTCGAAGTTCTTCTCGAGGTCGTAGTCGAGGCTCTTGTAGATCGAGGGCGCGATGGTGTGGTGGATGGCGCCGACGAAGAACACCGAACCGTCGGGCTTGGCCTTGGCAGCCTGCGAAGCACCGACGGTGCCGCCCGCCCCGCCCTTGTTGTCGATGATGATCTGGCAGCCGAGCTGCTCGCCGACCTGCGCCGCCAGCGGCCGCGCGAACACGTCGGGGCCGCCACCGGCCGGGAACGGGG
>Ga0082335_1001215_pt1 | contig 57172 bp, 45 predicted proteins | sample Subgrocontami58m_FD_72375 | JGI IMG/M metagenome (GOLD analysis project Ga0082335, IMG submission 72375) | Subsurface groundwater microbial communities from S. Glens Falls, New York, USA - GMW37 contaminated, 5.8 m (SPADES assembly) (version 2) ... | reverse complement strand
CCCGAAAATGAAATTGCAAGGTTCCGGGGCTTCAAGCCCCAAAATCTTGCAATCTCAAATTACCCGGCACGGCAAAAATTGACTCGCCCTCAATCGCTTAGCTGTTCTTCACGGGCGACTAGAAATCATAGATTTGCTCGTGTGGCTTTGGTTCAGAAGTTCCCTCCCGACCCGGCCGCAAGGAAGGGGGAACTTCTGAACCGCCACACGAGCCGAGTTCCGCCTTGCGTTGCGCAAATCGCGCGCGCGTCACTTGATCTCGACGTAAGTAATCTTGCCGCTTGCGTCCTTCTGCCAGCGGAAAACCACGAAGTCGAGACGGGTAATGTCGCCTTTCTTGTCGTAGGAAAGGTCGCCGATCACCGTCTTGAATTGCTGGCCGGACTTCATCTGTTCGGCCACCTTTTTTGGGTCGAGGGATTTCGCGGCTTCCGCGGCCTGTTTGATGACCTGCGCCGCGGCGTAGCTGTAGAGCGTGTAAGCTTCCGGTTCGATTTTCTTCGCGCGGAACTTTTCCACGATCGCCTTGGCTTCCGGCCGGTTGCGCTGGTCGGGTCCGTTGGTCATCAGCGTGCCCTCGACGCCGGGGCCGCCGACCGCGGCAAATTCATCCGAGGCGATGCCGTCTCCGCCCATCAACACCGCCTGCACGCCCTGATCGCGCATCTGGCGAACGATCAGTCCGGCCTCGGTGTATTCGCCGCCAAAGTAGACGAGGTCGGCGCCCGACTGTTTGATCTTCGACACCAGAGCCGAATAGTCCTTCTCGCCGGCGTTCACGCCCTCGTAAAGGACTTCCTGGATGCCGCCGGCATTGATCTTTTTCTTGGTTTCGTTGGACAAGCCTTGGCCATAGGTCTTCTTGTCGTGAACGATGGCAACCTTCTTGCCTTGGAAGTTTTTCAGGATGTATTCGCCGGCGACGGTGCCCTGCTGGTCGTCACGCCCGCAGGCGCGGAAGATGTTCCACATACCGCGATCGGTGATCTTTGGATTCGTGGAGGCGGGCGTGATCTCCAGGATGCCGTTTTCCTGATAGACTTCCGATGCGGGCATGGTGACGCTGGAGTTGAAGTGTCCGACCACGAACTTCACGCCCTCAGCTGCGAATTTGTTGGCGACGGAGACGCCTTGCTTGGGATCGCCGGCGTCATCGCCGTAGCTCAGGCTGATCTTCTTCCCGAGGATACCGCCGCTGTCGTTGATGTCCGCCACCGCCTGCTCGGCGCCGTTCTTCAATTGCGCGCCGAAGGCCGCGTTAGAGCCGGTGTTGGGTCCGGCGACGCCGAATTTGACGACGTTGCTCTGTTCGCCGCCGCACGCGGCGAGCATCAAGCCGAAGCCGAGCGCGAGTGGTATCCACCTTCTCATAGCTGCCTCCATCGGGCGAATGGACGACACGCTGCGGTCACGGCTAAGCGAGCGTGGTCCTGGACGGGGTGGGAAGCCGTGATCGCCGCAAAAGTAACTTGAAATCATCGTCCGCGCCATATCCGCGAAGCCGCGGGCATGCACAAAGCTTCGGCGATGCGGCTTGGACAGCTCCGCCCTATAAGAGCATGATCCCAAAAATGCCTGCCCCGGACATAGCCGTCCGAAGGACGGCGTCGCTTCGCTCGCCTATGATCCGGGGTGGAAACCGGTTTCCCGCCTTCGCGAAGCCCGCTTCGGCGGGCGAAGGAAGGTCGGAAAAGATCATGCTCAAACAAAAAGCTAGAGCCCGGTTCTGATTTAATTAGAACCGATAAGGCTCTAGCTTGGTTCCCGGTATTTCTTCCCGCCGGCGCAAGGCGGGTGGAACAGGCTCGCCTGGAGAATCGGGGTAAGCCCAATGACGGCGCGGAGAAGAGGGGGGGGCGGGGCACCCCGACAGGTCCCGGAGGCGGCCCCGGGGCGGCTACCCTGCAACGAGCCCCCGCCGGCCCGCCGCCTAGTGTGGCGGTTCAGAAGTTCCCCCTTCCTTGCGGCCGGGCCGGGAGGGAACTTCTGAACCAAAGCCACATCAGAGCGTTTTCAAGCGAAGTGGAAACCGGTTCGCGTGAAGAAAACGCTCTATTCTAAAGAGTTAGAGCGCGTTCGGACGCAAAACCGGTGCCCACTTTTGCTGAACGCGCTCTAGCAACGCTATGATTTCTAGTGTCCCTTTGAATCCGAAGTTCGCAAGAGCGTTCGCAGCACGGTATATGCGAACTTCGGATTCGGGACACCAGTCGTCATAAGCCATTGATATTAATGATAATTATATGGAATTTAACAGGGGTTAAGATCTTGTGCTTTTTAGGTGACACCCCCCGGAAAAAAGCCGTTTATCCGCCTGAAAAAGCCGCCTTGTGGCCTTGCAGCACTGGCTTTCCCCCCGCGTTTTGTATTTCCTAGGCGCCGTCAGCTAACCCATAGACCCAAATCGCAGGCGCAAGGTTTGCGATGCAGGGGTCGCAAGGAGGGGGACAAACAATGACGTCTATCAAAACTGTTCTGCTCGGTTCTGCCGCGGGTATTCTCGCGACAGGCGTCGCGCAGGCAGCCGATCTTCCGGTGAAGAAGGCTGCGGCCGTGCAATATGTGGAAGTCTGTCCGGCATACGGAAGGGGCTTCTTCAAGCTTCCCGGCACCGATATCTGCATCAGGCAGCTCGGATACATCAAACTCGGCATAGCGGCTGCGCCTGCGCATGACGCTAAGCGATCATCAGGCGGAACCATAACCAGAGCACACGCTGGCGATAATGTCGGTTGGCAGTCTAGCGTCCGTCCGGGCTGGGATGCACGCAGCCCGACCGAGTATGGCACCTTGCGCACGGTCGTGCAGCTCCGCCTCGACCAGCGTAACGGCCTTCTGGAAGGCCGGCCGCCTCAGGGCACCGGCGCCTTCCGTCCGTCCACGCAACGCGCCTACATCGAATGGGCCGGGTTCACCTTCGGCCGCCAGGCCACCCAGTTCCAGTTCTATGATCAGGGTGATATCCTCGGCGCCCTCGGCGGCAGCCCGAAGACCACCACCCAGCAACTAACCTATACTTGGCAAGCTCCGGGCGGACTCAAGGCCACCATCGGCCTCGAAGACCCGGACGCCTGGTCTGCGGGTAATGGTGCTGTGAGCACTGTCGGCGGCACGATGGTTATCGTCCGTGGCCCCACCAGAATGTATGACGTGGTCGCGTCCTTGAGCACCGAGCAGTCTTGGGGTAGTGCCAAGATTTCCGGCGCTGCACATGAAGTCTCGACCATCGCCACGACATCGAGCGGCGGCCTTGTCGGCACCAATTGCTCGTTGTTCGCCGGCGTCGGCACAAGTTCCGGAAGCTGCGTGACTGAACGGACTACCGGTTGGGCGGCCTTGGCTGGCGTGACCTTCCTTCTGCCGTCCTTGGGGGCCGGTGACCAGATCACCCTCGAGGCGTCTCACGGCAATGGCGCGATTGCCTATGCCGGCGTCAACGGCGGCGGTACTGCCAACCCGGGCTCCTTTGAGCGTACCGGTCAGTGGACAGGTGGCTTGGTCCGCGATGGCGACGCTGATGTCTTTGCCGTCAATAACGGCAATGGCACCTACAGTCTGCAAAAGACGAAGGCTACGAGCTTCATCGGCGAGCTCCGGCACTACTGGAACCCGCTGCTCCGCTCCAACCTGATCGTCTCCCACACCCGGATCACCCCGCCCGCCGTCGCGCGGAACTCTACTCTCTCGGACGGTGGTATCGGCAAGGGGAACGTCACCGACGTCGGCGTGAACCTGATCTGGGGCAAGAGCAGACAGACAGCCGAAATCGGCGTGGAAGTGGTGTACAAGAAGGTCAAGCAGAATCTGCCTCTTGGCCAACCGGCGCTTGCCGCCGGTATCGATAAGGATCCCAGCGCTTGGGGCGTTAATGCCGTTATCTCGCGGACTTGGTAACCGAGAGGTTGGTAGTTGACCGTTCTCTGAACGGTTGCCTCTAGCGAGGTCTTGATCAAGGGAGCGGCGCCTTCTCAAACGGGAAGGCGCCGCTTCCGCTTTTTTGGGCTCGCCTTTTCTGTTTCCCTCTCCCCGCAAGAATGTTTGACCCGTCATCCTTCGAGGCTCGCCCTGCGGGCTCGCGCCTCAGGATGACGGGTCAAACATTAGTGCCGTTAGTATCATACCAACGGCCGCAATCACTGACTCATCTCCGTCACCCTGAGGTGTGAGGCGACGAAGTCGCCGAGCCTCGAAGGGCGACGGCCCGCCATCCTTCGAGGCTCCCCCGGCTTCAGGCCGGGGGAGCACCTCAGGATGACGGGTGGAGGTTGCGGCCTGTGTCCACGGCTTGCATAATCCCCGCCTCGACAGGGGAGAGATGCGATGACGATAGCTCCGGGACATGTCACGGCCGCCGAGCCCGCCGACGCCATCCCGCGCGATTACAATTTCGCCGCCGATATCCTCGAGCGCAACCTCAGCGCCGGCCGCGCCGACAAAGCGGCCTATATCGACCCGCGCGGCACCTGGACCTATGGCGCGCTGGCTGATCGCGTTGAGCGCTTCGGCCAGGCGCTGCGGCGGCTCGGTATTGAGCGCGAGCAGCGCATCCTGATCTGCCTCACCGACACCATCGACTGGCCGACCGCCTTCCTTGGCGCGATCAAGGCCGGCGTCGTCGCCATTCCGGTCAACACGCTGATGACCGAGGACGATTACCGCTTCATGCTCACCGACAGCCGGGCCAAGCTGCTGGCGGTGTCGGAGGCGCTTTATCCGAAATTCGCCAGCCTCATCGGGCAATGTCCGGACCTTAAGCAGGTGATCGTGTCGGGCGGCAACGCGCATGGCCAGCACGATTTCGAAAGCCTGTTGGCCGGCCCGAAGTCCGAGCCCTATACCGCGCCGACGACGCGCGATGACATTTGCTTCTGGCTCTATACCTCGGGCTCCACCGGCAAGCCCAAGGGCGCGGTGCATGTGCACGCCAATCTGCGCCTCACCAACGATCTCTACGGCGGGCCCATCCTGGGGCTGACGGAAAACGACGTCTGCTATTCGGTGGCCAAGCTGTTTTTTGCCTATGGACTCGGCAACGCCCTCACATTTCCTTTGTCGGTTGGCGCCACCATGGTGCTGATGCCGGAACGCCCGACGCCGGACTCCGTGGCGGCGCTGCTGCGTGCGCATCCGGTAACCGTGTTCTACGCAGTGCCTACCTTCTACGCGGCTTTTCTCGCCAGCCACGCCGCGCCGCAGCGCTCCGAGGTGAAGCTGCGCCGCTGCGTCTCCGCCGGCGAGGCGCTGCCGGCGGACGTCGGCCGGCGCTGGAGCGAGAAGTACGGTGCCGACATTCTCGACGGTCTCGGCTCCACCGAGATGCTGCACATCTTCCTGTCGCTGCGCGCCGACGACGTGCGCTATGGCACCACGGGCAAGCCGGTTCCCGGCTATGACATCAAACTTGTTGGTGAGGACGGCACGCCCGTGAAGCAGGGCGAGATGGGCGAGCTGCATGTGCGCGGCCCGACCAGCGCCATCATGTATTGGAACAACCGCGAGCAGTCGCGCACCACTTTCCTTGGAGAATGGACGCGCTCGGGCGACAAGTATGTGCAGGACAAGGAAGGCTATTTCGTCTACTGCGGCCGGCGCGACGACATGCTGAAGGTTTCCGGCCTCTATGTCTCGCCGTTCGAAGTAGAGGGCGCGCTGCAAAGCCATGCGGAGGTGCTGGAAACCGCCGTGGTGGCGTGGCTCGACGATGAAGGGTTGGTGAAGCCGAAAGCCTTTGTCGTTCTGAAGGTGTCTGAGCGCGCGGGCCCTGCGTTGGCCAAGGAGCTGCAGGACCACGTGAAGACCAAACTCGCGCCTTACAAATATCCGCGCTGGATCGAATTCCGCCGCGAGCTGCCGAAGACGGCAACCGGAAAAATCCAGCGCTTCAAGTTGCGGGCCGAAGGGCCGGACGGGTAAGGCAGGGCTGCTAAGGGCTACAACTACCGGCTCCATAGTTGCCTTGGCGGGTTAAAATCCATTTTCCATCAATGGGTTGCCTTCTGCGCAAATCCGTCTATCACTTTGTCCCGAGTCAACTCCGCCTCATCCTGAGGAGCCCGCGCAGCGGGCGTCTCGAAGGATGCGGCGGCCACATGCTTCGAGACGCGTCGCTACCGCGACGCTCCTCAGCATGAGGCCGAACAACCGTTTCGTACGTTGCGTGATGAGAAAGCCTAATGCCGCCAGAGGATGAAGCGAAGAAAAAGACGGCCGCCCACACGGTTGCGGACCATCTTTATGGTCAGGACCTCATGCATGAGCATGAGGGCGATTCCGACCACGACCATGACTGGATTGACGAGAACGAACGGCTTGAAGACAACCCGCTCTGGATCCAGGACCATGTCACGCTGCACAGCGTCGGCATCGACATCGGGTCAGCCGGCACGCAGATTATCTTCTCGCGCATCAACCTGCGCCGCCTCGGCGAGGATTTGTCCAGCCGCTACTACGTCGTCTCGCGCGAGACATTGTTTCAATCGCCTGTGGCGCTGACGCCCTATCAAAATGAGGAGCGCATCGACGAGGCAAAGTTGGGAGCTATCATCGACGACGCCTATAATGCCGCCAAAATTCATCCCGACGACATCGACACCGGCGTGGTGATTCTCACCGGCGAGGCGCTGCGGCGGGAAAATGCCGAGGCCATCGCCGGCGTCGTCGCGGAACAGGGCGGCGAATTCGTCACGGCTACCGCCGGCCATCACATGGAAGCAATGCTCGCGGCCTATGGCTCCGGCGCAGCGCGCGTATCGAGCGACGACAACAAGCGCATCCTCAATATCGACATCGGCGGCGGCACCACCAAACTCGGCGTGGTGGAAAAGGGCAAGGTGCTGGCGACCGCCGCGTTCCATGTGGGCGGGCGGCTACAGGTGGTCGATGAAAGCCAAAAGATCATTCGCCTTGATCCGGCGGGGAAATATCACGCCAGGCAGGCGGGCTTTTCCTGGGATGTCGGCGATACGGTGCGCCCGGAAGAGATGGACCGCGTCGCGGAGGGAATGGCGGACGCCCTGGTAGCGGCACTCACGGCGCGTCCGCTGCCGCATGACATTGCGCATCTTTATCTCACCGACCCCATCCTCGATCTCGGCAGAATCGACGGCGTCATGTTTTCCGGCGGCGTCGCTGAATATGTCTATCAGCGCGAGAGCCGCGATTTCGGCGACGTGGGGATTCGACTCGGCCGCGCCATCCGCCAGCGCATCGAATCCGGCGCGCTGCCCTGGCCGCTGCTGCCCGCGGGCGAATGCATCCGCGCCACGGCGCTGGGGGCTTCTGAATACAGCGTGCAGCTCAGCGGCAATACCAGTTTCATCTCCCACCCGGGCAAGCTGCTGCCGCGGCGCAACCTGCAAGTGCTGCTGCCTTCTTTCGTCTGCGAAGACAATATCAACCCGGACAAGCTGGCGCAGGCGATCCGCGCGCATTTCACCGCCTTCGACGTGCCGCTGGACGGCGACGGCGAGGTGGCGCTGGCCTTCCGCTGGCTTGGCGCGCCCTCCTATGAGCGTATCTCCGCCTTCGCCGAGGGCATCAAGCGCGCCATGGCGGCGCGGCTTGCCAAGCGCCAGCCGCTCTACGTGATGCTCGACGGCGATGTGGCGCAGACGCTGGGCGCGATCCTGCGCGAGGAAAAACATATCGAAGGCGAGATTCTGGTGATCGACGGCGTTGTCCTGTGGGATTTCGATTACATCGATCTCGGCAAAATTCGCATGCCGTCGAATACGGTGCCGGTGACCATCAAGTCCCTGGTCTTCAGCGAAGACCCGCGAGGTCCGCGGCCAAGGCAGCGGCTGCATCATCATGACCACGGCGACGATCATGGCCACGATCACCACCATGACCATGACCATGAACACGGACATCACCACCACCGCTGAGCGACATCGTGCTGACTGTCAACTCCCTCCCCCTGAAAGGGGGAGGGTGGGGTGGGGGTCGTTCGCTGACTGACCCCCACCCGATTTGCGGAGCCTGTCATCGGGTGGCGCGTGGCGCCGACCCGATGGCAAATCGACCCCGGATCAAGTCCGGGGCAGGCTCTCCCCCTTTCAGGGGGAGGTAAGAAAGAGGAAGCTATGGAACTCGGCGGGGACGCGTGATAGGTCGATGCCAGCGATAATCGCAAGAGCAGGAGCGCAGGAGAGATCAGTATGGCAAAAGACGCCATTGTTTCGGACGACTTGGCTAAGAAATTCGCGACGGAAAAAGAGACGCCCTATACCCGCTGGGTAGCCAAGGAAGGTCTCGACATCATTCCCTCGCTCTATGTGGAGAGCCTCCACACCGTACCGCTGAAGCCCTGGGCGCGGCGCGGGGGCAAAGGCGTCTTCATGAATCATGAAGCATCGCGCACCTCTAACGACTGCTATGTGGCCGAGATTCCGGCGGGCGGGAAGCTCGCTCCCCAGCGTCAGCTCTATGAGGAAATGATCCTGGTGCTGTCCGGCCGCGGCTCCACCTCGGTGTGGAACGACGCGGGCCAGAAAGTCACGTTCGAATGGAAGGCGGGCGCGCTGTTCGCCATTCCGCTCAATGTCTGGCACCAGCATTTCAACGGCTCGGGGCAGGAGCCCGCGCGCTTCGTCGCGGTGACCAATGCGCCGCCGGTCATCAACCTCTACGAAGAGACGGAATTCGTCTTCAACACCAAATACGACTTCAAGAGCCGCTTCGCCGGCGAGCCCGATTATTTCAGCAATAAAGGCGAGCAGAAGGGCCTGTTGCTGGAGACCAACTTCGTGGCGGACGCGGTGAACCTGCCGCTGATCAGCGCGAAAGAGCGCGGCGCGGGCGGCGGCCATATCCGCTTCAACATGGCCAAGGGCTCGATGAACAGCCACATCTCGCAGTTCCCGGTCAGCACCTACAAGAAAGGCCATGCCCATGGTCCCGGCGCACACGTGATCGTGCTCAGCGGCGAGGGTTATTCGCTGATGTGGGCGGAAGGCGAGGAGCCGAAGCGTTATGAGTGGCAGGTCGGCACCATGATCGTGCCGCCCAACATGTGGTTCCACCAGCACTTCAACACCGGCACGACGCCGGCGCGCTATCTCGCCTTCAAGCACGAGGTGGTGTCGATCCGCAACGCGCAGGGCGTGCCGAAGGCCTGGATCAGCCGCCGGCTTGGCGGCGATCAGATCGACTACGTCGATGAGAAGCCGGTGGTGCGCAAGATGTTCGCGGAGGCGATGGCGAAGCACGGCATGAAGTCGAAGATGGACCAGGCCTACGAGACCGAGAAGGTGGAATTGGCAAACCTGGCCAAATCAGCGTGATGACAATTCCCTCCCCCTGAAAGGGGGAGGGTTAGGGAGGGGGTCTGAAGCGCTGCGGCTATAGACCCCCACCCGGTTTGCTGACGCAAACCGACCTCCCCCTTTTAGGGGGGTAAAGTTTCCGCTCTGAAATCAATTGTGGCCCGCCGAAACCGCCCCTCGCGGCATCGCCTCGCTCGCGGCGCTCTTGCTTCGCGCCATCCTGCGCCGCAATTTATCCAGCATCAGATAGATCACCGGCGTCGTGTAGAGCGTGAGGAATTGCGAGACCAATAGGCCGCCAATGATGGTAATGCCGAGCGGACGGCGCAATTCGGTGCCGGGCCCGGTGGCGATGACGAGCGGCACGGCGCCGAGGATGGCCGCCAGCGTCGTCATCAGGATCGGCCGGAAGCGCGCGATGCAGGCTTCGAACATGGCGCGTTCGGGTGTGAGCCCGCGCCGCCGCTCGCCCTCGAGCGCGAAGTCCACCAGCATAATGCCGTTCTTCTTCACCAGGCCGATCAGCAGAATGATGCCGATGAAGGCGATCAGGGTCAGCTCCACATTGAACATCTGCAATGCCAGCAGGGCGCCGAGGCCCGCGGATGGCAAGGTGGAAATGATCGTCAGCGGGTGAAGCAAGCTCTCATAGAGCACGCCCAGCACGATATAGACCGTGATGAGCGCGGTCAGGATCAGCAGGGGTTGTGCGCCGATGCTTGTGCGGTAGGCGCGTGCGTCGCCGGCGAACTCGGCGTGCAGCGTGTCGGGCATGTGCATCTCGGCAACCGCCCTTTCGATGGCGGCAGTGGCAACTTCCATCGGCACATTTGGTGCGAGGTCGTAGCTGACCGTCACGGCGGGGAACTGTCCTTGATGATTGATCACCAGAGGCGCAATACCGCGTTCGAACCGGGCAACGCTTGAGAGCGGAACCTGGACGCTTCCGTTTCCGGCAACGTAAATTTTTCCCAGGTCCGTTGGATCGCGCTGGAAGCGCGGATCGGTTTCCAGAACGACGCGGTACTGATTTCGCTGATTGTAGATGGTGGAAATCTGGCGCTGCGAAAACGCGTTGTTCAAAGCGTTCTGGATATCCTGGACGCGGACGCCAAGCCGCGACGCCGCAAGCCGGTCGATCACCACATTGGCCTGCAGCCCGCCCTGATCGCGGTCGGTGTTGACGTCCACCAATTCAGGCAAATCCTGCAAGCGATCGACGACCTGGGGCACCCATTTGTTCAGCTCCTCGATGTCCGGGTCCCACAGGGTGAATTGGTAGCGCGAGTCGCTTGAACGCCCGCCGGAACGAAGGTCCTGCGCGCCAAAAAGCGAAACGCGCAGTCCTGGGGTGGTGGTGAGCTTGCCGCGCAGGCGCCTCACCACTTCCGCCGTGGTGATGCCGCGTTCCTCCAGCGGCTTCAGGCTGATGAAGAGCGTGCCGCGATTGACGGAGGCGTTGAAACCGGATGCGCCGATGGACGATCCGACGCCCGACACCGCCGGATCGGCGAGGACGATGGCCATCGCCTGCTGCTGCAACTCCGACATGGCAGCGAAAGAAATATCGGTCGAGGCCCGGGTGCTGCCGAAGATCAATCCGGTATCGTCCTGCGGGAAATAGCCCTTCGGCGTCTTGATATAAAGACCGACAGTCAGCGCGATGGTCGTCAGGAACAAGACCAGCACCAGCGCGCGATAATGCAGCACGAATTCGAGGCTGGCTGCATAGGCGTGGATGAGCCGTGAAAAAACAGTTTCGACGGCGCGGTCGAGCCGGGTCGCGGTCTTGCTCGGGGCCGAGCGCACGAAATAGGCGCAGATCATCGGGGTGACTGAGAGCGAGACCAAGGTAGAAATAGCGATAGCGAAAGCCAGCGTGACGGAAAATTCGCGGAACAAGCGCCCGACGATGCCGCCCATGAACAAGAGCGGAATGAAGGCCGCAATCAATGAAACGCTGATGGAAATGACGGTGAAGCCGATCTGCCGTGTGCTCGCCAGTGCGGCGCGAAGCGGCGACACGCCTTTTTCAAGATTGCGGAAGGTGTTCTCGATGACGACGATGGCGTCATCGACGACAAAGCCGACCGAGACGGCTAACGCCATCAGCGAGATATTGTCGATGGAGAATCCGGCGGCCCACATGGCCGCGCAGGTTCCCGCGAGCGATAGCGGAACGGTGACGCCCACCGCCACGGTGGCCGCCATGCGCCGCAGGAAGACGAACACCACCAGCATCACCAGGACGACGGTGGCACCGAGCGCGAGCTGCATGTGGCCGATGCCGGACTTGATGGTCCGGCTGCGATCCGACAGCACCGAAATTTCGATGTCGGCTGGGATCCAGCGCTTCAACTCGGGAAGCAGATCATTGATGCGCGCCACGGTCTCAATGACATTGGCGTCGGCTTCCTTGGTCATAATAAGCAGAACGGAGGGCTGGCCATTGAACCAGCTCGCGGAACGGCTGTTGCGCACGCCCTGGTCGATGGTGGCGATGTTGGCCAGGCGAACGACATTGCCGTTGGCGTTTTTGACCACGAGGTGGTCGTATTGGCGCGGCTGCTGAAGCTGATCGTTGGTCGCCAGCGTTACGGCTTGCTTGGTTCCGTCGAAGGCGCCAAGGGCCCCGACCGCATTGGCGCCGGTGATGGCCGTTCGCACCTGCTCCATGCTGATGCCGGTAGCCGCGAGCGCCGCCGGATTGACCCGCACGCGGATCGCCGGCTGCTCCGCGCCGCTGACGCTGACATCGGCAACGCCTTCGATTTGCGAAATGCGCTGGGCAATCACGCTGTCGGCGATGTCATAGATGGCGCTCGGCGCAATGGTCTTGGACGTCAAGGCAAGAATGAGAATGGGAGCGGCGGCCGGATTTGCTTTGCGGAAGGAGGGCAGGGTGGGCAGGTCGCCCGGCAGGTCGCTCAAGGCGGCATTGAGCGCGGCCTGCACGTCGCGCGCGGCGCCATCAATGTTGCGGTTGAGGTCGAATTGAATGGTGATGCGGCTCGAGCCCAACGAACTGCGCGAAGTCAGTTCGGTGACGCCGGCGATTTCGGCAAGCCGCCGTTCGATCGGTGCGGCCACGGTGGCTGCCATGGTCGCCGGATCGGCGCCGGGCCGGCTGGCGGACACGCTGATCGTCGGCAAATCGACCGTGGGCAGGGCTGCGACCGGCAAGAATTTATAGGCCACCGCGCCGACCAGGAACAATCCGGTCGCCAGCAGGGTGGTGCCGATGGGACGACGAATGAAGGGGTAAGAGAAATTCATGGCTCACTCCGCCGGATGCGAAACCGGGGGAGAATCGGGGAGCCGGCGCTTTTTGCGTGCGACCGGCGCGCGGCTCAGGCGCGCTTTCACACGGTCCATCGCCAGATAAATGACCGGCGTGGTGTAGAGCGTCAGCAACTGGCTCAGCAGCAGGCCGCCGACAATGGTGATGCCGAGCGGGTTGCGCAGTTCCGAGCCGGTGCCGCCTTCCAGCGCCAGCGGCAGGGCGCCGAACAAGGCGGCGAGCGTCGTCATCATGATGGGGCGAAAGCGCAGCAGCGCGGCCTGCACGATGGACTCGCGCGGCGACATGCCCTGGTGGCGCTCGGCCTCCAGCGCGAAGTCGATCATCATGATCGCGTTTTTCTTCACGATGCCCATGAGCAGGATGATGCCGATGAGCGCCACGATGGAAAGGTCGTAGCCGAACAGCATCAGCGCGAGCAGTGCGCCCACGCCGGCCGAGGGCAGGGTCGAGAGGATCGTGAGCGGGTGAATGAAGCTCTCATAGAGAACGCCGAGCACGATGTAGATCGTGACAATAGCGGCCAGGATCAGCCAAGGCTGGCCGGCGAGCGATTTCGCAAATTCCGCCGAGTCGCCAGAGTAGTTGCCGGTCACGCTGGACGGCATTCCGATGCTTCGTTCGGCTTGTGAAATCGCTGCGACCGCGTCGCTGAGCGAAGCCCTTGGCGCGAGATTGAAGCTGATGGTCACCGCGGGAAATTGCTCCTGGTGGGCGATGACCAATGGCGCGGTGATATGGCTCGTTGTGGAAAAAGCGCTCAATGGCACCTGCACACCGCCGGTTCCTGAAACATACAGCTTTGCAAGAGAACTGGGGTCATCCTGGTATTGCGGCAGGGCCTCCAGGATCACGCGGTATTGGTTGGCTTGGGCGTAGATGGTCGATATTTGGCGCTGGCCGAAGGCATCGTTGAGCGTGTCGTTGACCGCTTGCAGTGAAACTCCGACCCGGCCGGCCTTTTCGCGATCGATTTGCACCAGCATCCGCAAGCCGCCTTCCTGGGCTTCGGAGGCCACATCGCGCAGGGCGGGGTTTGATTGCAGCCGTTCGGCCAGCCGATTCGACCAGATCGCCACTTCCTTCGCGTCGGTGCCGGTGAGCGTGTATTGATACTGCGCCCGGCTGCTGCGCGTGCTGATCTGGATATCCTGCACCGGCTGGAAATAGACCACGATGCCGGGGATCGATGCGACTTGCCTGTGCAAACGCTCGATGATCTCGCTTATCAGCGCACTGCGATGGTCGCGCGAGCGCAGCGTGATCTTGGCGTGGCCGACATTGGGCGTCGGATTGATCGGGCTGCTGCCCACGACGGACACAACGCCGGTCACGTCCGGGTCCTTGCGGATGGCATCCTCGACGGACTTTTGCAGCCGCTGCATTTCCGCAAAAGAAACATCCGGCCCGCCTTCGACCACCGCCGTGATCAGGCTGGTGTCCTGCAGCGGCAGGAATCCCTTAGGCACGACGACATAGAGCAGAATGGTGACGACCAGCGTTACAGCCGTGGTGATGAGGGTCAGCTTCTGCCGCTGCAGCACCCATTCAAGGCTCCAGCGATAGCCTTCCACTGACCAATCGACCCAGCGGCTAAACGTGCGGGAAAGCTCGCCGCCGATGCTGGCGCCATCATGATGACGCAGAAGCCGCGCGCACATCATGGGAGTCAGGGTCAGCGACACGATGGCGGATACCACCACGGCGATGGTCAGCGTGAGCGCGAATTCGCGGAACATGCGGCCGACCAGCCCGGTCATGAACAGGAGCGGAATGAAAACCGCGATCAGCGACATCGTCAGCGAGATGATGGTGAAGCCGATTTCTTTCGCGCCCCGCAGCGCCGCCTGCAGCGGGTGCTCGCCCTTTTCCAGGTGACGGACGATGTTCTCGATCATCACGATGGCGTCGTCGACCACGAAGCCGGTTCCGATGGTGAGCGCCATCAGCGACAGGTTGTTGAGGCTGAAGCCGCAGAACCACATCACGCCGAAGGTGCCGACGAGCGACAAGGGCAGCGCCACACCGGCGATGATGGTGGCGCGGATGGTCCGCAAGAACAGGAAAACCACCAGGACCACGAGCATGACGCTGAGCACCAGCGTGAACTGCACGTCGCGGATCGAGGCGCGAATGGTGGTGGTGCGGTCGTTGACGACGGTCAACTCAGCGCCGACGGGGATGGCGCGCCGCAGCCGCGGCAGCTCCGCCAGCACGCGCTCGACCGTCTGAATGACGTTGGCGCCCGGCTGGCGCTGGATATCGATGATGACGGCGGGCTTGCCTTGATACCAGCCGCTGATCTTGGAATTCTCCAAGCCGTCGATCACTTGCGCCACATCGCGCAAAAGGACGGCGGCGTTGTTGCGATAGGCGACGACGACGGAACGATAGGCTTCCGCGCTGTCGATCTGGTCGTTGGCGGCGATGGTGTAGGACTGATGCGAGCCGTCAAGCGCGCCTTTTGGGCCGGCGACATTGGCTCCGACAACCGCGGCGCGCAGATCGGACAACCCGATGCCGTAGCTCGCGAGCCGCGAAAGATCCGCCTGGATGCGCACGGCGGGGCGGATGCCGCCTTCCACGGAAACATGGCCCACGCCGGTAAGCTCGCTCAGCCGCTGCGCCATCAGCGTATCGGCAAGGTCGCTCAGCTCGCGCAGCGAGATGGTTGCCGATGTCAGCGCGAGCGTAACGATCGGCGCGTCCGCCGGGTTCACCTTGGAATAGGTCGGCGGATAGGGGAGGTTGCGCGGCAGCGTCGAGCCGGCGGCATTGATCGCGGCCTGCACGTCCTGGGCGGCGGCGTCGATGTCGCGGCTGAGCTCGAATTGCAGGGTAATCTGGCTGATCCCATAGGAGCTCGACGAGGTCATGGTCGAGAGCGAGGGGATGCGGCCGAACTGGCGTTCGAGCGGGGCGGTCACGAGCGAAGCGGTGGTGTCCGGGCTGGCGCCGGGAAGCTGGGTGGTGACCTGAATGGTCGGAAAATCCACTTGCGGCAGGGAAGCCACCGGCAGCAGCCAATAGCCGAGCGCGCCGCCGAGCATGACGGCGACACCCAGCAGCGACGTTGCAATCGGACGATGGATGAAAGGTGAAGAGACGCTCATTGCGACGGGCTCGCGGCCGCGCCGGAGCTTGAACGGCGCTCCCGCGTGTCGCGAGACGCGCCCGCCGGACGATTGCTGTCGTCGCTTTGTCTTGCCCCTTCGGTGCCCGCGGGCCTGTTCTGCCGCCGGTTGTTCTCCGGGCGCGGGCTTTGCGGCGGTCCCGAGCCTTCGCCCGCGGTCACGCGCACGCGCGTGCCGTCGGTAAGCTGAGCGAAGCCGGTGGTCACGACGCGCTCGCCCGCTTGCAGGCCGCCGCCAATGACCGCTTGCGTGTTGTCCTGCTGGGAAACGGTGACCGGACGGACTTTGGCCGTCTCGTCCGCTTGCACGACAAAGACGAAAGGACCGCTCGGCCCGCGTTGCACCGCGCCCGTGGGCACCACCACGACCTGGCGGCGCGTATCGATGAGCATCCGCACGTTGACGAACTGGCCGGGCCAAAGCTGAAGAGTGGCGTTGGGAAATTCGGCCTTGAGCCTCACCGTTCCGGTGGTCGGGTCCACCTGGTTGTCCACCACCTGCAACACGCCGCGATCGACGGTGGCTTCGTTGTCCGGCGCCAGCGCTTCCACCGTGAGCGGCCCCTGGGCGAAGGCGCTGTTGACCTGCGCCACCACCTGCTGCGGCAAATTGAAGATCACGGAGATAGGCTGGATCTCGGTGAGGACGACGATGCCGTTCGGATCCGAGGCGCGCACGATATTGCCTTCATCGACCTGGCGGATGCCGGTGCGCCCGCTGATCGGCGCGGTGATGGTGGTGTAGGACATTATCGCGCGGGCATTGTCGATGGCGGCTTGGTCGGCGTTCACCTGCGCTTCGAGCTGCGCGACCATCGACCTTTGAGTATCAGCCTGCTGCTTGGTGATGGAATTGGACGCGGCCAGGCGCGTATAGCGTTCAAGGTCGAGTTGGGCATTGGCCAGCAGGGCCGCGTCCTGCGCCTTTTTGGCGATCGCCTGATCGAGTTGCGCCTGGTAGGTGGTCGGATCGATGCGGGCGAGCACATAGCCCTTCTGCACGTCCTGGCCTTCCTTGAAATTGACGCTGATAAGCTTGCCTTCCACCTGCGGGCGCACGGTCACGGTGTTCAATGCCTTGGCGGTGCCGACGCCGTCGAGATAAACCGGCACATCGGCAAGGCGTGCCGCGGTGACCAGCACGGGCACCGGCCCGTCTCCGGCGCTACGGCCACGTACGCGCCGCTCCTGTACCTGCTGCTGCGGCGCCATCATCAGCGCCACGGCGCCAAGGATGATGACAGCGCCAAGCACAATGGCGATGAGGCGGCGGTTCTTGGCCAGCGCGCCGAGCGAGATGGCTATGAGGCGCGGATCCTTGATCATGGCGCCTCGTTGGCGGTGACGACGGACGGGCGCACGATCCAGCTGCCCCCCAGCGCCTGATACAGGCTCAAGACCGCCTGAAGATGCGCAAGACGGGCCTGAGCCAGGTTGTCTTCGGCCTGGAACAGGCTCTGCTGCGTGTTGAGCGAAGTCACGAGGTCGATGGTGCCCTCACGCAGCCGCGTCTCGGAAATCTCGAAAGCACGGCGCGAACTCGCCACCACTTCGCGCTGCAGCCGTTCGCGCCGCGCCGACTGTTGAATGGCAACCAGCGCGTTTTCCACGTCGGCGAAAGCTGACACGATCGCCTTGCGATAAAGCTGCAACAGTTCTTCCTGGCGGCCGCGCTGAAAATCGAGGTCGCCTTGCAGGCGCAGGCCGTCGAAGATCGGCTGAGTGAGGCTGCCGGCTGCCGAATAGAAAGCCGCTTCGGGCTGGAACAAGAACTTCAGTGCATTGCTTCGATACCCGCCTTCGCCGGTCAAAGAGATGGTCGGGAAAAACGCGGCCCGTGCGGCTTCCACATCGCCATTAGCGGATGCGAGTTGCGCCTCCGCCTGGCGAATGTCCGGCCGCTGGGTGAGCACGTCCGACGGCAAGCCGGGTGTCACGCGCGGGATCGCCAGTTGCGACATGCTGCCGCCGCGAAGGTTGAAGAATTCGGGAGGACGTCCCAACAACACGGCAAGCGTGTTGATGTTCTGGCGCAGTGTTTGTTCGAGCAGCGGAATCGCCGCCCGCTGCGTGCCGACCACGCTTTCCTGCTGTGCAATGTCGAGCGAGGATGCCGTGCCGGCCTGCAGCCGCTGTTGAAACAGGCCGAGAATGCGCGATGCGCTTGCTTCGTTGCGCCGCGCCACGCGCAAGCGATCCTGCGCCGCCAGGACCTGAAAATAGGCATTGGCGACGCTGGCAACGGTGGTGAGGTGCACGACCTCACGGGCGAAGCGGCTGGCGACGGCGGCTTCTTCCGCCGCCCGCAGGGCCGCGCGGTTCTTGCCCCAGAAATCGATCTCGTAACTGGCGGACAGCGACGTGCTAAAGGAGCTGCGCTCCGATCTGCCGCTGGTCGACGTTTCCGTGGCCTGCGACGCGCGGGTGCGGATCGCATCGGCGTTCAAGTCGACGGCCGGCAGCAGCGCCGATCCCGCAATCCGGGCCTGCGCGTCGGCCTGCACGATGCGTCCTACTGCGGCGGCGATGTCGAGATTGGCGACCTGCGCTTCCTCGATCAGCGCCGTCAGCTCGCGCGAGCGAAAGGTACGCCACCATTCGAGCGAGGGCAGGGCGGCGTCCGGCGCGGAGCCGGCAGCCCGGTAGGCCGGCGGAATATCGACCGCAAGTTCAGGCTTCTCGGAACCCAGAATGCATCCGGACAGCATTTGCGCGAGGCAGATACTCCAGAAGATCGAAAACGCCGGACGAAAGCCGGTGACATCACCGCGCGACGCAATCCCTGCAAATAGCCCACGCATACGAATGCCTTTCGAAACGCGAATGAACTACCGGCCGACAAGGGCGATACTACGCCACGATAAACCCCGTTTCGTCGCATAATCCGCGGGGCCGACAAGTGAAATATTGGTCACGTTAACGGAGCCGGGGGCTGCCCCCGGGAAGTACAGAGTGGCTAGGCGGGTCATCGCTGCTCCTGACAAGGTCCAGTTTAGCATAAATTATCTAATATTTCCAATATATTAGATACAATATTCTTTTCCAAAGCCAGTTATTGTCTCTTAAAAGAAGATCATTCTATAAGATGGTCTGGAGAGTGGCTGTTACGGCAAATAACAACAGGCGCCTGATATGGCTTTTTACCCGATTCCCAGCACAGCGCCCTTCGCGCAGGAGGAGATCGAAATCCTCAACCGCGTGGTGGGGCCTGCCACCCCTATTCAGCGCGCCTGGCTGGCCGGCTTTCTCGCGGGCCTGGATGCGGCTGCCGCCGGTGCCGCCGCGGCTACGGCCGTTCCTGCCGCCGCTACAGCGGCCCCGCAACCGGCTGCTCCGGCGCAGCCCGCCGAGCCACTGACCATCGTCTATGCTACGGAATCCGGCAATTCCGAGCGGCTGGCCTCGGACATGGCCAAGGCCGCGCGCAAGATGGGCTTCAAGTCTTCCGTCGTGGACATGGCGGACCTGGAGATGGCCACGCTCGCTTCGGTGAAGCGCCTCGTCGTCATCGCCGCAACCTGGGGCGAGGGCGACCCGCCAGCGCGTGCGGTGCGTGCCTACGGCGAGCTGATGGACGAGGGTGCTCCACGTCTCGACGGCGTGGAATTCAGCGTGCTCGCGTTGGGCGACACCGCCTATACGGAATTCTGCGCCATCGGCAAGAAGCTGGACGCGCGGCTGGAAGCGCTCGGCGGCAAGCGCGTGGCCGACCGCGTCGATTGCGATCTCGATTTTGAAGAGCCCGCGGGCAAGTGGATCGAGACGGCGCTCAAGGCGCTGGCGCCGGCTGCGGAACCCGGCTCCAGCCGCGTCATTGCCGTCGATTTCGGCGCCAAAGCGGTGCCTGCGGCCGAGCTGGGGCCGGTGGAAGCAGAGATCATCGAATTGATCGACCTCAATTCCTCCCGGTCGGACAAGGAAACCTATCACCTCGAACTGAGCTTCGATGGCGCGGCGCCGGCCTACAAGCCGGGCGACTCGCTCGATCTCTATCCCGAGAACGATCCGGCCTATGTGGAGGATTTGCTGAAGGCCGCGGGTCTTGCGCCGGACACGGCGCTGCGCGCCGAGCTGGCCAAGAGCCGCGACATCACGACCTTGTCACTGAAGGCTGTTGAAACCTACGCTGCCGAAACCGGCCATCAATACGTGAAGGAACTGCTCGACTCTGGCAAAGCGCGCGATTGGATCGTTGGGCGGCAGCTCATCGACCTGATCCAGCAGTTTCCCATCGCGCTCACCGCCGACCACATCCGCAAGGTGACGCGGCCGCTGGCGCCGCGCGCTTATTCCATCGCTTCCTCGCGCCGCGAGGTAGGCGAGGAGGCGCATCTGCTGATCTCCGCGGTGCGCTACGAAAGCTTCGGCCGCGCGCGCAAGGGCGTGGCTTCCGGCTATGTCGCCGATCAGTTGAAGAAGGGACAGCGGGTGCGGGTGAAGCTGCGGCCCAATAGGCATTTCGCGCTGCCCGCGCCGGACCAGGACATCATCATGGTAGGTCCCGGCACCGGCGTCGCTCCCTTCCGTGCCTTCGTGCAGGAGCGCCGCGCCACCGGCGCCACGGGCCACTCCTGGCTGTTCTTCGGCGACCGCCAGTTCACCCACGATTTCCTCTACCAGCTCGACTGGCAGAATGCTTTGAAGGACGGCTCGCTCACGCGCATGGACATCGCCTTCTCCCGCGACACGCCGGAGAAGATTTATGTGCAGCACCGCATGTGGGAAAAGCGTCGCGATCTCATCGAGTGGCTCGACAAGGGCGCTTATTTCTATGTCTGCGGCGATGCCAAGGCGATGGCCAAAGACGTGCGGTCCACGCTCGTAAAGGCCTATGCGGACGTGAAGGGCCTGAGCGCCGAAGCGGCGGAAAAGGCGGTGAGCGACCTGGACCGCGCGCACCGCTATCTGCAGGATACGTATTGAACAATGCCTTCTCTTCACCTCTTCCGCTTGCGGGGGAGGTTGACCCAGCGAAGCCGGGGCGGGAGGGGGCTAGGCTTCAAATCCTGGCAAAAGTAGTTTTTCCCTCCCCAACCCTCCCCCGCAAGCGGGGGAGGGAGTAAAGTTGACGCCGACATGAGCATCATGAGATGACCAAAGACTTCTCACGCAACGAGCGCATCAAGGAAGCGAGCGCATATCTGCGCGGCACGCTGGCGGAAGGCCTGCGCGAGGAAATCACCGGCGCGATCATTGAAGAAGATCAGCAGCTGGTGAAATTCCACGGCATGTATCTGCAGGACGACCGCGACCTGCGTCCCGAGCGCGGGCGCAAGAAGATGGAGAAGGCGTTTGCCTTCATGATCCGCCTGCGCATTCCCGGCGGCGTATGCACTCCGGCGCAATTCCTTCATCTGCATCATGTCGCCAACACCTATGGCAACCGCACCATGCGGCTGACCACGCGGCAAACGTTCCAGCTGCACGGCATCATCAAGTCGAATCTCAAGGCGACCATGCGGGAGATCGACCAGGCGCTGCTGACCACGATCGCGGCCTGCGGCGATGTCAACCGCAACGTCATGTGCAATTCGAATCCGCATCAGTCGCGTGTCCACGCGGCCGCCTATGCGACCGCGAAAGCGATCTCCGACCATCTCTTGCCGCGCACGCCGGCCTATCGCGAAATCTGGCTCGACGGCGAGCGCATCGTCGGCGGTGAGGAGGAGGTGGTGGAGCCGATCTACGGCAAGACCTATCTGCCGCGGAAGTTCAAGATCGTCGTCGCCGTGCCGCCATCAAATGACGTGGATGTTTATGCCCACGATCTCGGTTACATCGCCATCCTCGACAAGAAGGGCGACGTCGAGGGCTACAATGTCACCGTCGGCGGCGGCATGGGCATGACCCATGGCGAGACCGAGACCTATCCGCGCACCGCCGATGTGATGGGTTTTTGCAAGCCAGATCAAGCAGTTGCAGTAGCGGAAGCGGTGGTCACCGTGCAGCGCGACTGGGGCGACCGGGTCGAGCGCAAGCATGCGCGCCTGAAATACACCATTGAGGATCGCGGGCTTGATACCTTCCGTGCCGAAGTGGAGAAGCGCAGCGGCGTGACGTTCGGCAAACCGAAGCCTTTCACCTTCGATTCGACTGGCGACCGCTTCGGCTGGACCGAAAGCGAAGATGGCAACGGCCACCTGACGCTGTTTGTGCAGAATGGCCGGCTGCGCGATATCCCCGGCGGGCCGCAATGGCTCACCGGACTGAAGCAGATCGCCGAGATGCACGACGGCGATTTCCGCCTCACCGCCAACCAGAACATCATCATCGCCAATGTGGCGCCGGACAAGCACTGGGACATCGGAAAACTGGTTGAGAAATATAAACTCACCGCCGATGCTTCGCCCGTGCGCCGCAACTCCATGGCCTGCGTCGCGCTGCCGACCTGCGGCCTCGCGCTGGCAGAAAGCGAGCGCTATTTGCCCGACCTGGTGACCGAGCTGGAGGAGCGCCTGGCCTCGCATGGGCTGACCGACGACGAGATTGTCATCCGCATGACTGGCTGCCCGAATGGCTGCGCGCGGCCTTATCTCGCCGAGATCGGCTTGGTGGGAACCGGGCCGGGCGAATACAACTTGTATCTCGGCGCGGCCTTCGACGGCTCGCGGCTGTCGAAACTTTTCGCCGAGGATCTCGATCACAAAGGAATTGTCGCTGCGCTTGACCCCATCTTCGCGGCCTTTGCGGCCGAGCGGTATGAGCGCGAGCGCTTCGGTGACTATGTGATCCGTGCCGGCTTTGTTGCACGGAGCGGCAACGGCCGGAATTTCCACGCCAATGTGGGCAAGAAACGCACGGCGTGAAATGACTGACGAACGCACACCGGTCGAAACCCGAACGCCGCGCATGGAAGCGCTGGCGCGGCTGCCGATATTTCTCGCCCTCGAAGGCAAGCGCGCCGTCGTTGCCGGCGGCAGCGCGGCGGCGGCATGGAAAGCAGAGCTGTTGTCCGCGGCGGGCGCAAATGTTGATATCTACGCGGACGATCCGTCGGAGGAGTTGCTGGCGCTGGTGGCTGACGCTCCGCGTGGCGCGATCGTTCTTCACCCGCGGCGCTGGGAGTCGGCGGATTTCCCTGGCGCGGCCATCGCGGTCGGAAGCTGCGCGGACGACACCAAGGCCGCGCTGTTCGCCGCCGCTGCGCGCGCGGCGGGCGTGCCGGTCAGTGTCATCGACAAGCCGGCCTTCTGCGATTTTGCCTTCGGCTCCATCGTCAACCGCTCGCCACTGGTGATCGGCATTTCCACCGACGGGGCGGCTCCGGTCTTCGCTCAAGCCATCCGCGCCAAAATCGAATCGCTGATCCCGCAAGGCTTTGCTCACTGGGCGCGTGCCGCCCGGCGCTGGCGTGAGAAGGTGAAAGCCTCCGGGCTGTCCTTCGCCGGGCGCCGCCGTTTCTGGCAGATTTTCACCGCTTTTGCGGTGACGCATCCAAACCGCGATCCGGCGCTATCGGATTTCGACCGCTTCCTCGCGCAGACGCAAGGCGAGGGCGCGGCGGTGGATTCAGGCAGCGTAGTCTTGGTCGGCGCCGGTCCAGGAAATCCGGAGTTACTCACACTACGCGCGGTGCGGGCGCTGCAATCCGCCGACGCGATCCTGATCGACGATCTGGTGTCATCGGAGATTTTGGATTTCGCCCGCCGTGAGGCGAAGAAGATGCTGGTGGGCAAGACCGGCCACGGCCCGGCCTGCAAGCAGGATGAGATCAACGCTCTGATGGTATCGCTGGCCAAAGCCGGCAAGCGCGTGGTGCGGCTCAAAGGCGGCGACCCGATGATCTTTGGACGCGGCGGCGAGGAAGTCGCCGCCTGCCGCGCGGCGGGAATCCCCATCGAAGTGGTGCCCGGCATCACCGCGGCGCAGGGCGTGGCGAGCCGGCTGGCGGTCTCGCTCACCCACCGCAAGCACGCGCGGCGCGTGCAATATGTGACCGGTCATGGCGAGAACGGCCAGCTTCCCGACGACATCGATTGGAAGAGCCTGGCCGACGCTTCCGCCACCACGGCGGTCTATATGCCGATGAAGACGCTCGCAGACCTCGTGGCCAAGGCCGTCGCGGCGGGGCTTGATCCTGTGACGCCCGCGATTGCCGTCGCGCGGGCCACGCGGCCCGATGAGACGATCATTGCCGCGCCGATCGGTGAGCTACCGGCGCGGCTTGCCGCGGAAGCGCCAAGCGGTCCGGTGCTGGTTCTCATCGGCCACGTTCTTGCCGAGAGCGCCACTGCGACCGTCACGGATTGGCTCGGTGCCAAGCAGATAGCGAAGCAGCGCTAGAAATACCGATCGAAGTGCTGCTGCTCGAGCGGGACGCCGGCAAGGCGCAGCACCTCCGCCATGGCGTTGACCATGGGTGGGGGCCCCGCGAAGTACCATTCGAATTCTGGCATGTGGTTGCCGTGCATTTTGGCGACGACTTCGTGGATAAAGCCGAAATGTCCGGACCACTCTCCGCGTTCAGTGAAACCAGACTCGGAGATCGCCGGGTGAAAATGGATGGTCTTGCCCCAGCCGGGCAGCTTACTCAGCGCGTCCTCGCCGGTGATGTCGCGCGGCGCGCGTCCGCCCATGAAGAAATGCAGGGTGCGGCCTTTCATCTTCGGTGAGGCCGCCATGCCGCGCGCGATCGACAGCATGGGCGAAATCCCCGACCCGCCGGCGACGCAAACCACCTCGCGCGGGGAATCCTCGCGCAGATAGGCGTGGCCGTAGGGCCCGTCGATATGCACCGTGTCGCCCGGCTTCACGCGCTCGAACAACGCGGTGGTGGCGGCGCCGCCCGGCTTCTTGCGGATCTGGAATTCCCAGTCCGTTGCGGGCTCGTTGGCGATATTGCTCATGGAATAGCCGCGCGGCGCCGGTACGCCTTCGATATAGAGCTGCGCATATTGCCCGGGCAGGAAGCGATGCGGCTTTTCCCCGTGGAACTTGAACTCGGAAATATCGTGGGTCACTTTGGTCGCGCTCACCAGCTCGAATTTCTGCCGAAGGGGCTTCACTCGTGGGATATAGATGTCCTCCAGGCGCACGCGGATGGTGACGTCGCCCTTGGGGCGGGACTGGCAGGCCAATTGGCGCCCGCGCTTGCGGTCGCGCTCGGTCAGCGCGGGAGCGTTGGGGTAGAGATTCTCCACCTCGCCCTCCACCAGCTCGAAACGGCAGGTGCCGCAGCCGCCCGCATTGCACTCATAGGGCATGCCGAGGCCGGCCTTGAGCCCGGCGCGGGTGATAGTGTCCATGCGGTCGCAGGGATAATGCGCCTCGCTTTTTTCGATACGTACTTCGCCAGCATGCGAGGCGTCGTGCATTAAATCCGTGCCAGCCATGGAAACTCCGATTGATTGGGAAAACGTGAGTTATATAGGATAAAGGGACAAGTCCAGACACCCCCGCCCCCGCGCAGATTCTCGCGTTTTGGCAAGGAAACACGCATGATGAAACTGGAAGCCGTGATCGATGAGCTTGTCACCGCCAACCGCATCCTGGCCAGGGAGGGGATCGTCGATTCCTTCGGCCATCCCAGCATTCGCCACCCGGACAGGCCGGACCGGTTTCTGCTGTCGCGGGCGCGGGCGCCCGATCTCATCGAGCCCGAGGACATCATGGAGTTCGCCCTCGATGGCGCGGTGATCAACGGCGGAAACCGCAAGCCCTATCTGGAAAGGTTCATCCACGGTTCGATCTATGAAGCGCGGCCGGACGTGAACGCCGTCATCCACAACCACAGCCCGAGCGTGCTTCCCTTCGGCGTGACCAAGAAAAAACTCAAGCCGCTGCATCACATGTGCGGCTGCATCGGCCATGAAGTGCCGGTGTGGGATTCCCACGACAAGTTCGGCGACACGTCGCTGCTGGTGGCAAATGTGGAGATGGGCCGCGATCTGGCGAAACTGCTGGGCTCTCGGCCTGCGGCATTGATGCGCGGCCATGGCTGCGTCGTCGTTGGCAATGACATCCGCCAGGCGGTTTACATCGCCTATTATCTCGAACTCGGCGCCAAGCTGCAGATGCAGGCGATGAGCATGGGCGAAATCACTTTCCTCACGCCGGGGGAGATCAACAACATTATCGCGCGGACCGGGCCTTATTCTTTCAACCGAGCCTGGGAAAACTGGTGCCGCCGCGCGGGGCGTAAGATGCTCGACCGCCCGGACGAAGTCGTCGTGGTCAAAGGCTGACGGTACGTCAGCATGCAATACATCGATGCCTTCAATCATTTCTTTCCCAAACGCCTCTGGGACAAGATGCTGGCGTCGGAAGGCGCCGCGCGTGACATCGGCAAACGCATGCGCGGCATCCCGTGCATCTACGATCTCGACGAGCGTTTCCGCGTCATGGATCTGTTCAAGGACAAAAACTACACGCAGGTCTTGTCGCTCGGGATGCCGCCGCTGGAAGCGCTCGGTAGTCCGCAGGTGACGACGGAATTTGCCCGCCTCGGCAATGACGGCATGGCGGAGCTGGTGGCGAAATATCCCGATCGCTTCGCCGGCTATGTCGCCTCGCTGCCGATGAATGCGCCCGACGCTGCCGTGAAGGAAGCCGAGCGCGCCTTCACCAAAGCAGGTGCCAATGGCTTGCAAATCCATTCCAACGTGAATGGTGCGCCGCTGGATGAGCCGCAGTTCTTCCCCGTGCTCGAGCTCGCCGCGCAATATGGCAAGCCGATCCTGTTGCATCCCAGCCGCGGCGCCGACATGCCCGACTACAAAACCGAGAGCAAATCCAAATATGAAATCTGGTGGACCTTCGGCTGGCCCTATGAGACCAGTGCGGCCATGGCGCGGCTGGTCTTCTCGGGCATCATGGACCGCCTGCCAAACCTGAAGGTCCTGGCGCATCACATGGGCGCGATGGTGCCGTACTTCGAAGGCCGCGTCGGGCCGGGCATGGATCAGCTCGGCAAACGCACGTCGGATGAGGACCTTACTGCCGTGTTGAAGCGGCTGAAACGAAGGCCATTTGACTATTTCAAGGACTTCTACGCCGACACGGCCGTGTTCGGCTCGCGCGCGGCGACGGTCTGCGGGCTTGCCTTCTATCACCCGGACAAGGTGCTGTTCGCCTCGGACTCGCCTTTCGATCCGGAGAGGGGCCCCGGCTATATCCGCGACACGATCAAAGTTCTGGAATCGATCGACATGCCGCAGGACCGGCGGGAGAAAATCTCGTTCCGCAACGCGCAGCGGCTGTTCGGCTTGAGCTGAAGCGCCTGGCATGGCTATTTTTCCAATGAAATTGTGGGTTAGCTACACAGCTGCCTTGCTAAGGTAGATCGCCTCGGGTTAAGCGGATTGCAGTCGCCGCTGCCTGGCTGCGGCGTCATTGGTGGGCACCATGCTTCGCTGGTTCTATGCGCTGATGCCGAAGGAGGATAGCTTCTTCGAGTATTTTGCCCAGCACGCGCGCGCCATCGTGGCGGGAGCCGAGGCGTTGCGGGCGATGCTGGAAGGCGGCGAGGCGGTTCCCCGGCAGTTCGAGATCGTGATGCAGCGAGAGCAAGAAGCCGACGACGCCACGCGGAAGATTCTCATTTCGGTGCGCCGGACATTTATCACGCCTTTCGACCGTGGTGACATCAAGGATCTCACCACCTCGATGGATAACTCCATCGACATGATGCAGAAGACCGCCAAGGCGGTGATGCTCTTCAACATCCGTGAGTTCACGCCGCAGATGAAGAATATGGCGGATGTCATCGTCAAATGCGCGCTTCTGGTGCAGGAGGCGGTTCCGTTGCTCAGCGCCATGAGCACGCACGCGGCGCGCATCGGCGCGATCGCCGAGAAGATTTCCTACCTTGAGGGACAGGCCGACGAAATGCACGACACCGGCCTCAGGGAATTGTACGAGCGTTCGAAAGCGGACCCGATGGCCTATATCACCGGCAACGAGGTCTACGACCACCTGGAAAAGGTGGTCGACCGGTTCGACGACGTCGCCAACGAGCTTCAGGGCATCGTCCTCGAACACGTATGACGGTAGCGGAGAGAATGTAATGGAGGCCGTCGCGCTCAGCCTGCCTCTGCTGATCGGGCTTATCGCGGTTGCGCTCCTGTTTGATTTTCTGAACGGCCTGCATGACGCCGCAAATTCCATTGCGACCATCGTCTCGACCCGTGTGCTCAGGCCACAGCATGCGGTCGCCTGGGCGGCATTCTTCAACTTCATCGCCTTTATTTTCTTTGGGCTGCATGTCGCCGAAACGCTGGGCACCGGGATCATCGCCGCCACGGTGGTTGATCCGCGCGTTGTGTTCGGCGCGCTGACCGGCGCGATCGCGTGGAACGTCATCACCTGGCTGTTGGGCATCCCCTCCAGCAGCTCGCATGCGTTGATCGGCGGCTTGGTGGGCGCAGGCATGGCCAAGGCTGGCCTATCGGCGATCGTCTGGAGTGGATTGAGCAAGACAACGGCTGCCATCGTTCTTTCGCCCTTGACCGGCTTTTTCCTCGCGTTGATGCTGGTGCTTGTTATCTCCTGGTGGCACGTCCGAGCGACGCCTTACGCTGTGGATCGCCGGTTCCGGGTCATGCAATTCATATCAGCGTCGCTCTATTCGCTCGGCCACGGCGGCAACGATGCGCAAAAGACGATGGGCATCATTGCGGTGCTGCTCTATTCGCAAGGGCATCTGGGAAGCACGTTCTACGTGCCGTTTTGGGTGGTGATCACCTGCCAGGCTGCCATGGGGCTCGGCACGCTGTTCGGCGGCTGGCGCATCGTCAAAACCATGGGTTCGAAGATCACGCGTTTAACGCCGGTGCAGGGATTCTGTGCCGAGACGGGTGGCGCGATCACTTTGTTCGCCGCCACATGGCTTGGCATTCCGGTTTCCACAACTCACACCATCACAGGCGCGATTATCGGAGTCGGCGCCGCTCGCCGAATTTCGGCCGTGCGTTGGAGTGTGGCCAGCAACATCGTCGTGGCCTGGATCATCACGATCCCGGCCTCCGCGACGATCGCGGCCACTACCTATTTCGTTATTGGATTGCTGGGCTGAAGAGCCGCGCCGCCTCGGACTGGGCGGTCAGCTGGCGACCTTGCCGAGGAAGTCTTCCACTTCCGCGCGCAGCTTTTCAGCGGCGGTTTCCATCACCTCGGAGGTGGCGAGCATCGTCTGCGCCGACGCCCGCGCTCCGGTGGCCGCGCCGGCGACTTGGCCGAGTACCGAAACAATGACCTTGGTGCCATCGGCGGCGCTGGAGACGTTCTGCGAAATGGCGCCGGTGGCGGCGTTCTGCTGCTCAACGGACGCCGCGACATCCGAGGTGTATTCGTTGATCTGCTGCATGCGCTCGGCGATGCGGCGGATGGCGTCGACCGCTCCGCCGGTGGAAGCCTGCACCGCCGAGATATGACTGATGATCTCTTCGGTAGCCTTCGCCGTCTGCACCGCGAGCGATTTCACTTCGGACGCGACGACGGCAAAGCCTCGGCCGGCTTCTCCCGCGCGCGCCGCCTCGATCGTGGCATTGAGCGCGAGCAAGTTGGTCTGGCCGGCGATGTTTTGAATCAATTTGACCACCTCGCCGATCTTCTCCGCGGCGCTGGCCAGCCCGGCGATCTCTTCGTTAGTGGCCTGCGCCTCGGTCACCGCGGTGCGCACGACATCGGCGGTGCGGTGGAGCTGACGGCTGATCTCCGCGATTGAGCTGGACAGCTCGTCAGCGGCGGTGGCGGCGGTGGCAACGTTGGAGGAAGCCTCGTTCGAGGTCTTCAACGCGCCTTCGGCGTACTGGGAGGTCTCATCGGAGGAACCGAACAGATTGGTCGCCGTCGAGCGCAGGGATGCCGTGCTGTCGCCGACCGTCCGCAGAACAGACTCGACCCGCTCGCGGAAGGCAGAAATGGCAGCATCCACCATCGTGCGGCGCTGTTCCTGCTCGATCATCGCCGCCCGCTCTTCCACGGCACGCCGACGCTCGGTGATGTCTTCATGCACGCCGACCCAGCCGCCGCCGGCCATCGCCTGATTCAATACCGAGATGATGCGTCCGTCAGGCAGCATCATTTCGGTGCTGACCCTTCCGCCCTTCGTCATCAGCTCCATGATGTTGTCATGGTATTGTTGAACGTTCCCGCCGAACGTGCGGGTTCCGATACGCTGTTCCAGATAGTCAAAAAGAGAGCAACCCGGCTTCACAACGTCGGGCGACAACCGGTAAAGCTCAAGAAAAGGTGTATTGCAGACGACAAGGTGGCCGGTCGCATCAAACATGCACAGGCCGTGCGACATGTTGTTCAATGCCGATTCCAAACGCGAATTGTGCTCGCGGACGCGGCCGTCAGCGAAGGCGGCGACGGCGCTCGTGCCCAACAGCGCTATTGTTGCACTGGCAACCGCAATGGAAAGCCAGAGGGGGGAAAGGGACAGAGGGTTAATTACACGGGCCAGATCAGGAACGATCTCGACGGCGCCCATGGCGGTGAAGTGCATGGCGACGATCGCCAGCGTTAATAGCGCGCCGGCACCCACTAACCCACGCATATCGCCGCGGCGCGCAGCGACCATGAGCGCACTCATGCCCAGTACGGCCCCAAACAGGATCGATACGGTCACGAGGTCCCAATGCCAGTCCACATATCCGGGAAGTTCCAACGCCGACATCCCGAGATAGTGCATACTGGCGACGCCCAAGCCGACCACCACACCGCCGGCAGCGGGAGCCCAGGCGCGGGGTCCGTATACCGCTGTGGCGAGGCCCAGGCCGGTAACGACCGCCGCCACCAGAAGCGACAACAGCGTCAAAGTGACGTCATAGCCAACGGCCACGCCGGGATCGTAGGCGAGCATCGCGACGAAATGCGTCGTCCAGATGCCGCATCCCGAAGCGGCGCCGGCGATGACCAGCCAAACAATGCGTGTGCGGCCGCTCGTCGCCAGCGCGCGATAGAACAGCGTGATTGTGACGATGCTTGCGAGAAGGCAAACAAGAGCTGCGATAACAACAAGCCGCCAGTCGTGCTGCGTCGTCAGGCAGTTGAAAATTCGAAACATGATGCTACCGGTTAGGCCGATAAGAGATGCTAGGTCCGGAGGGTTTTTTTGCGGTTAATAGATGGTTAGTGAATGCTTAACTATCCCTATCTGCCCACCGCCCGCGGGGCTCAGGTAAAGTACGAGACCGATTCGGAGATCCACCCAAATGCCGGCGTGTAGGCCCTTTGTGGAAATAGCTCTTTGCGCTCTTGCTGCCGCGATGCTGGCCGGCTGCGCCGACCCCGATTCCGGAACGGGGCAGCCGAGCTTCTACCGCAGCCTTGCCCAGGCCGGAGTCCAGGTCGACGCGCGCGCCGCCGCGTCGATGATTTCCGGCTATCGGAAGAACAATGGCCTCGGTCCGGTCACGCTCGACCCGGCGCTGACGCGTCTGGCCGAACAGCAGGCGCGCGCGATGGCCCGGAGCGACAAGCTCGATCACAACGCCGGCGGGTCCTTTGCGGACCGGATGAAGGCGTCCGGCTATCATTACAAGGCAGGAGCGGAAAATATTGGCGCCGGTTACTATACCCTGGCCGAAGCTTTTTCCGGCTGGCGCGATTCCCCGCCGCACCGCGCCAAGATGCTGCTCAAGGACGTGACACGGATCGGCATCGCCACCGTCTACCAGCCAAACACGAAATACAAGGTCTTCTGGGCGCTCATCCTGGCCGCGCCGCTGGAAGATAAAGACCTTACCGTGGGGCCACCAGGCGTTACAGTGTGGGAATCAGCGGCGCCGAATCTGATCGCGCAATGATTTTGCCGCCGCGATTGCGGCGCGCCGCAAAGCCTCCAGCCGCGTCGCCAGAGTGAAAGAGAATCCCGCATCTGCGCCCGCGGTGATAAGGCAATCTGCCACCGTGAGGCGCTCGCCCCAAACCCAATTTATCATGGGATGCGTGCTGACCGCGCAGGAATCAACATGGGAGATCGCAGCGTCGCCAAGCAGCGTCTCCGTTGCCGCGGCCAGCAACATGACCCCAGGCGAGTAAGCTGAAAAATTTTCGTCGTAAGCAATTTTCCAGCCCCAGGCTGCGTTTCCACTCTTAAGCGTGATGCTCGCCGCGATCGGTTTTTCGTCAAGTAGAAGCCGGTGAATGGAGGCTTTCCCCTCGAGGCCAAGCTTTACGACAGCTTGCTGCATGAATTGGCAGGCACCCGCGTTGTTCAGCATGGCGGTGCCGGCCCGGCCTTTCCAGCCGCCCGCTTCCAGCGCCAGGAAATCGTCAAGACTGCGCGCCAGCTCCGGGCCGTCGTCCGCTTGCGCCACCCTTACGTTGCCAAGTTCGTCCAGCCGGCGCTTTTGCCGGCGCAGCTCCCGTTGCCTCTTCGCGGCCCAGGTGCGCTCGAAATAGCGGGCGCGGTTCTCGCCGGGTGCCAGCAGGGCGCGCTGGTGCCGGTCGAAGGACTTTGCTTCGCAGCCATTGCGCGCGAGCACCGAGGCGAGCGCCGCCGCGAACGGCCCTTCCTCGGCGAATAGGCGCATGAGCACCAAGTCCGGCAGGTTTGCATCGTGCGCTACGTGATCGAGCCAGGCGGTGATGACCGGCTCCGCCATCTCGCGATGCACGAGCGGCGTGCCCAGCGGCGCATAGGGATGCGTCCATGCCACCAGCACGGACATGGACACGGCATAGCGGTGCCGGTCGATCCGCACTGGAAAAATTCCGGCAAGCCGCCGCGGCGTCCCGCTGGCCCATACCAAGCCTGCCATGACGTCCGCTCCCAGTAGCGGCGCGGCGGCGAGCGCGAAGGCCGGATCGTAGAAAACATTGGGTTCAATGGCATGCGCGGCGAGGTCCCGCCACGGCTCGACAATTGATTCCAGCGCCGCGAGCGGCCGCACCTCGACCTCCAAGGCCGTCGCTGAATGGCGATCCGCCGCGGAGGCGCGCCGCGCGCTTGCGATTGCCGCGGTGGCGTTGTCCAGCACAGTCATTGCAAGGCGCCGCTATCCTTGGGCGCGCCCCAGATCAGGCCATGAAGGCCGATGCGGCGCTTGGTCAGGAAGAACAGCGCCGCCGATTCGAGGACGAGCGCCGACGAGATCGAGATCGCCGCGCCGAAGATTCCAAATGACGGAATAAGGATGAGGCACAGCAGAACATTGGCGGCAAAAGCGCCGGCGAACACGCCCGCGCAGGCGCGCTGCTCGCCGATCATGTTGAGGAAGGCGGCGAGCGGGCCGACCGCCGCGCGCGCCAGCAGGCCGACCGCAAAGATGAACATCAGCGGGTATCCGGCGACGAAATCGCGCCCAAACAGCCACAACAGCGGGATGCCGGCGATCAGCACCAGGATTGTCGCGGCAAGTGACGGCCAGAATGTCAGCTTGATGGCATGCGTGAGAGTCGCGCTAAGCTTTTCGCGCTCACCCGCGACATGATGCTGGCTGAATTTGTGCGCCGTGGTCTGGGTGACGGCAAAATGCACGAAGGCGACCAGCGCCAGCGTCTTCTCGGCCGCGTAGTAGATGGCGATGTCGTGCGGTGTCTGGAACAGTTGCAGCAACAGCACGCTGCTATAGGTCAGCAGCAGGTAGAATCCGTCCACCATGACCATCGGCAACGATAGCGTGAGCCAGTTTTTGACTTCGTAGGCCTTCACGCCCAGCTCGATCTTCGACGCCAGTTTCCGGTTCAAGATGACAAGCTGGCCGATGCCGATGATCCACACGGATGCGACCGACACCAGCACCGCGGTGACGGCGTCGGTTGGGAACGCGGCGAGATAGGCGGCGCCCATCAGGCCGATGAGCAGAAGGTGGCGGATGACATAGGTCGGAAGCTGCGCGAGCTGAACCCAATTATGCGCGCGCGCGATGCCGGCCTGCACCTGCAGCAGCCCGCAGACCGGCAGCGCGAGGCAGGCGAGATAGAGCGGCCAGCGCTCGTAATCGTCGAACCAGGGTTGCAGCAGCATAATGGCCAGCACGCACGCGACCGCTATGACGCTGGAAACACCGAGCACAAGCCATCGGCTCGCGGCGTGAAAGCCGCGCAGCAGGTCACCGGTCTTGCGCTGGGTATATTCCGGGATGAACCGTTGCGCGGCGGCCGAGAGCCCCACATCGATGACGCCGGTGAGCAGCATGACCCAGGTCCAGACATAGACATAGACGCCGAATTGGAAGGTGCCCATCCAATGCGCGAAGAGCACTTGCGAGGCAAAAGCGAGAACAGCGCCTACGGCGCGGATCACGAAGGCGGTGCCGGCCATGCGGTTGGCGCGGGAGGATTCGCTGCCGTCTACAAGCCAGAACTTGAGCTGTGCTACGAGCGCGGCGGCCGCGGCGCGCGTTGGCGGCGGATTGTTTCCAGTGCCGATGAAGGCCAAACCCATCTCCATCGCGGTGCCGGGAACGGCGCGTTGCACGAATGGCTTAGCAACGAATCCTTAATATTCAGTTCGAAGATGTTAAGATTTGAGGCAATCGCTTCAGGGTTCTTTTACCTTTGCTGCGCTGGCGGGACGAATGAACTCGGAGAGCGAGCCGCTCTTGCTGCGCCATTTGGACCGCATGCGGTTCAACGGCAGGGCCTGCCCGTTTCTCAGCCGGCGAAGCCGCCGGCATCGAGAAACGCCTGCTCCTCGGGGGTGGTGGCGCGGCCGAGCACGGCGTTGCGATGCGGGAAGCGGCTGAAGCGACGAATGATGTCGGCATGCAACTCGGCGTATTTCAGCGTGTTCTCGTCTCCGGCTTCGCGGCACAGATCGACGCAACGTTCCTGGTCGGCCAGGGCCTCCGAATGCATGAACGGCAGGTAGAAGAAGTTTCGCTTCGGCAATCCCAGTTGCTTGTCGAAGCCGCGGGCGACGGCGCGGTCGGCAACGGCGTGGGCCAGCGCATCCGTGGCGAAGGCGCGCGGCGAACCGCGAAACATATTGCGCGGGAATTGATCGAGAACGATGACGAGCGCTAGCGCTCCCTCCGCCGTCGCTTCCCAGTCAGCGAGCCACCCTTGCGCTGCCGCCTCATAGGTTGGCAGGAATTTTTCGCGTATTTGGGCATCAAAACCGGCGTCCTTGGTGAACCATTTCTTCGGTCCGGCTTCGAACCAGAAGGCGAGCACGTCGGCGCGAGCGGCGAGATTCACAGACGGCGTGGCGATCATGCTCTGGCGTCAGGCGGCTTCGGTATTCGGCTTATAGGGTTCCTCGCGCAGGGCGCGCCGGAGAATCTTGCCGACATTCGTCTTCGGCAGTTCGGACCGGAACTCCACGAATTTCGGCACTTTATAGCCTGCGAGCTGCGTGCCGCAGTATTCCCGCAACTCTGCCTCGGTCAGCTTCGGGTCTTTCCGAACTACGAAGAGCTTCACCGCCTCTCCGGAGCGCTCGTCGGGCACGCCAATCACCGCGCATTCCAGCACTTCGGGATGGGCGGCGACCACCGCTTCGACCTCGTTGGGGTAGACGTTGAATCCGGAGACGAGGATCATGTCCTTCTTCCGGTCCACGATCTTCACCTGGCCTTTTTGATCCATCACGCCGATGTCGCCGGTGCGCAGAAAGCCGTCGCTGGTCATGACCTTGGCCGTCTCCTCCGGTTGCTGCCAATAACCCGGCATGACCTGCGGGCCGCGCGCGCAAATCTCGCCCGTCTCGCCCAGCGGCACTTCCTGACCGTTGTCGTCGCGGATCGAGATGATGGTCGAAGGCAGCGGCAAGCCGATGGTGCCGGTCCAAGCCGTGTTGTCGGCACGGTTGCAGGTGAGCACCGGCGAAGTTTCCGACAGCCCATAACCCTCCAGAATCGGACAGCCCGTGGCCTTGAACCATTGCTCGGCCACCGCCTGCTGCACCGCCATGCCGCCCCCGATGGAGCATTTGAGCAGGCTCCAATCTATTTTTGCGAAGTCCCGATGGTGCAGCAGCGCGTTGTACAGCGTGTTCACGGCGGGAAACGAATTTACCTTATATTTGCGAAGCTCTTTGATGAGATTGCGCAGGTCGCGCGCGTTCGGAATGAGCAGGCAGGCGCCTCCGATCCGGATGCTCCCGAGGAAACATACCGTCAATCCGAAAATATGGTAAAATGGCAGCGCGGCGACCACGGTCATACGCTCGATCTTCGGCTCTTTCGCGAATATTGGCTGCTGCCATGCGTCGACCTGAAGCGTGTTCGCCACCATGTTGCGATGAAGCAGCATGGCTCCCTTGGCCACGCCGGTTGTCCCGCCGGTATATTGCAGGAAGGCAACGTCTTCGGAGCTGATGTTCGGCGTCTCCAAGCGCAAGCGCCGGCCCGCGTCGATGGCTTCCTTGAACCTGGTGGCGCCTGGAAGCGCGTAGGGCGGCACCATCTTCTTCACGCGGCGGACGACCAGGTTCGTCAGCGGGCCTTTGAGCGGGCCCAATAGGTCGCCCACCGAGGCCACGACGACATGTTTCACGGCGGTGTGGGCAATCGCGTGCTCCAGCATTACCGCGAAGTTCTCCAGCACGATAATCGCTTCGGCGCCCGAATCGTTGAGCTGGAACGCAAGCTCGCGCGGCGTATAGAGAGGATTGACGTTCACCACCGTCATCCCGGCGCGCAAAATACCGGCAATGGCTACCGGGTAGGGCAGCATATTCGGCATCATGATGGCGACGCGATCGCCTCGCCTTAGGCCCCTGCCTTGCAGCCACGCGGCGAACGCGCGCGACAAATCGTCAACCTCTGCATAGGTGATCGCCTTGTCCATGCAGACAAAAGCCGTCTCCGCGCGGAATCTGGCGAAGCTTTCCTCCATCATCGCTACGAGGGAGGGATATTTCGATGGGTCGATGTCGGCAGGAATCCCCGGCGGATAATGCTTGAGCCAAATGCGTTCCATGGCGCTTCCCCTCCGCGTCGAATCGGGGGAATCGATGCGGTGCTGCTTCAGGCCAGATTGAGCAAAGCGTTGCGGCGTGGCAAGGGCCCCGGCCCTTCCATCGATCGGTGCAGGCGGGAAGAGCCCCGCGAAGCCGTCAGCGTTTGTGGGGCTTGACCTGCGGCCGGGACCGCGGGAGTGGCACGGTGATGGGTGTTTCCGACAGGACCGCTGCCATCGACGGCGGGGGCGCCTCGGCCAAAGGCGTCGGGGTCAGGCTCGTCCAGGGCCCGTCGCCGGCCGCGGCTACTTTCGCGGTGGCGGTGGATCCGGTGACGATCTGCACCGGCTTGACCGCGACCTTTTTTGGCGTGACTGCGGCCGTCTTGGCGGCGGCTGCCGCGATCAATGCCGCACGCGACGGCTTCTTCGGCGGGCCGACAAAAACCTCGATCGGCTCGGCGCTGGCTTGCGGCAATTGCGCCAACGAGAAAGGTTTACCCGCCGGCGCCCGCAGGGCGGACAGCGTCACCGACGGCCCTTCAGAATCTCCGTTGGAGGCCACGACATCGTCGGAATCGTCTTCGTCCTCGGAGTGGTTGCGGCGACGCTGACCGCCGCACATTTCTTCACGCAGATTCGGTGGCGCGGCGGCGATCGGCGTGAGCGCGTCCACGGTGCCGAGCGAAGACGTCAGCCACGTCAGGCCGCCGCCGTTGAATCCGCGCTCCAGCAGCTGCGCGGCCTTCACCGCGCGCACGGAGGAGGAAGGAGCGCCGAGCACGACTGCGATCAACTGTTTTCCATTTCGCGTCGCGGTGGCGACCAGGTTGAATCCGGAAGCGCAGATGTAGCCGGTCTTCATGCCGTCAGCGCCGGGATAGCGCTCCATCAGCTTGTTGTAGTTGCGCGTCACCTGCTTGCCAAACTTGATCGCGGGAATGTGCCAATAGAACTCATATTCCGGAAAATCGTGGATCAGGGCCCGCGCCAGGATGCCGAGATCGCGCGCCGAACTGATCTGGTTGTCGGCGGGAAGGCCGTTCGGATTCACATAGCTGCTCTGCACCATTCCCAAGCGCTGCGCGGCTCCGTTCATGTCGTCGGCAAAGGCTTCAACCGAACCGGAGACGCCTTCGGCGAGCGTCACGGCCATGTCATTGGCCGATCTCACCATCAACATTTTCAGCGCGTTATCGACGGTGATTTGAGTTCCTGCCTTGACGCCCATCTTCGCCGGCGCCTGCGCGGCTGCCTTCGCCGAAACGGTGATCGGAGTATCGGGCGCGAGACGCTGCTCTTTGATCGCCTGGAGCGTCACATAGAGGGTCATCAGCTTGGTGAGTGACGCCGGGTACCACGGATAGGTGGCGTTCTCGGCATGCAGCACCTTGCCGCTTTCGGCTTCGAGAAGAAGAAGCGCCTCGGCGGAAGCGGGCGCAGCGGCGAGCATCGCCGTGGCGACGCTCGTGCAACCGAAAAGCACGGCCCTGGTCAGGAATTTTGCACAAAATGCCACAGGTCGGGGTCCGTTCTATTTCCTCGGGCCTCGGAACTTTTCAGTTCCACGGGCAGTCTATTTAAGCCCATGGCGGTATGGAAGGCAAAGCCGGGCGGAAAACAAGCCTAACGTCGGCGGCTCCCCCGCGTTCATTGGGCCGTTTCACCCAGAAAAACGTCCAAAATTCGGCAGGCGTCAGCCTGGCCGTTTCCGTCCGTCAATCCTGCGTTGCGCCGCCGGCGGCAAAAATGACGCATCGAAAACGTCCGATGGCGCGGGCTTCATCTTGAACTTGAAGGTCTGCCCGAGCTGATCGATCGCATGGGCAAAGCGCGCGGCGTCTATACCGCCCAGCCCGTTCTTTTCCACCTCGTCGGTCACGATGTTGTCCTCGATCGCCATGCGCAGGCGTTCCAGCTCGACATCCTTCTTGGCGGCTTCGTTTCGCTTGATCACCGAGTCCACGGCGCGCGCAGGATCCTTGATCGTCGCCGTCAATCCCTTCACGTACGCGAGGAGAAAGGCCTTCACCGCGCTGGGGTGATCCGAGGCGAATTTGGTGTTGACGATGATAGCGTCCCCGTAGAGCTGCAGGCCGTAGTCGGCCATGGGCAGAATCAGCAGATCGTCGATGGGCACGCCGCGTTCCTTGAGATTGAGATAGACGGAATACGAGATGCCGGTGACGGCATCGACCTGGCCGGCCGCGAGCATGGGTTCGCGCACCGCGGCGGCAACGTTCTCGATCTTTACTTTGGAAATATCGATGTCATTGAGCTTGGCGAAGAGCGGCCATTGCGCGCTGGCCGGGTCGGCGGCGGGCGCTCCCAGCCTCTTGCCTTCGAGATCCTTGGGCTTGGCGATACCGCGGCTCTTGCGCGCGACCATGGCATAAGGCGGCTTATTGTAGACCATGAATACGGCCTTGATCGGGGCGTCCGGATTCTGGTCCCGGTATTTCATGACGGTATTGATGTCGGCGAGCGTGACATCGGCAGCGCCGGAAGCGACGCGGCTGATCGCGTCGGGCGCCGCGCTTATCGCATCGATCGATGTGTCAAGCTTTGCGGTGCGGTAATAGCCCCGGTCCTGCGCGACAAAAAAAGGAGCGGACGGTCCCTCGAAGCTGCCATCGAGCGCGACCTTGATTGGCGTTTGCGCCGCGGCCGGGCCGGCGGCGAGCGCGGCCGAAACAGCGGCCACAGCGGCAAACCCGGCACGAGCGAGCGCGAGGTGACGCAAGCTCATATTCTTTCCCTCTCGCCTCCCACTCATAACAAGCTTCACAAAAGATCATGGCAATCCAAAGAGCAAGACCAGGCTCGGAAATTGCCGTCGCCATCCCTAACAGCGGCCGCGCGGGATCGTTTGCTGCACCGCTTTCTTACCAAAAGATCATGTTCGGCGCGTCGTATTTCGCCTTAATCGCCTCTGAGAGTTGCAGGCCATGCGTCAGAGCTTTGCCAATGAGGAGAGGATCATGCGTCCGCGAACCAACCGTGCGACGGCCGCTATCGGTGTCATTACCCTTGCGCTTGCTTTTGGCTTGCAATCGACAACGGCATCGGCCGCGCCGCGCCGGCAGCGTGCCGGAGATGCGCTCGCGATTGCCGCTTTTGCCGCAATCATGGGTACGATCGCTGCCATGGCGGCCGAGGAGCGCCGCGAGCGCAACCGCGAGCGTTATTATGGCTATGATGAACCCAGCTATGACGCCCCACCCGGTACTACCGGCAGCGTCTGCGGCGAGAGCCGTATTAGCCTTAATGGCCCGCGCGTATGGCCTTGTTAACGCATGGGCTTTGAGTTCGCGCTATGGTGGGCTGCATGAGTGATTCGATCGCCCGCCTGCATAAGGCCGTCCTGGCGGCCCGCACCGGTGACCCGGCGGCGTCGCGAACCGCGCGATTGCTGCAATCCGGCCGTGCGAAAATGGCGAAGAAACTGGCCGAGGAAGCGGTCGAGGTGGTGATCGACGCCATGCACGGCCACAATGACGCCGTCGTGCGCGAAAGCGCCGATCTCATTTATAATCTCGTCGTGCTCTGGGTCTCCGCCGGAGTCCATCCGCAGGACGTCTGGGACGAAATGGCCCGGCGCGAGCAGCTTCTGGGCATCGCCGAGAAGATGCCGAAGGCGCAAAAGATGCAGGCGGCGTCCGCTCCACGGCGCAAAGTCGTCGCCCTCGAAAGCCGCCGCGTCCGCAAACAGCGCTGAGCCCTGCCATGGCTTCGAAGCGGCGGACATAGACATGCCCTGCCGTCGCCGCTAAGCAGACCCCCCATGCTACGCCGCCTCTACGACTGGTGCATCGCCGCCGCCGGCAAGCCGCACGCCTCCTGGATCATGGGCACGGTGTCATTCGTGGAAAGCTCATTCTTTCCCGTGCCGCCGGACGTGATGCTGGTCCCGATGTCGCTCGCCCGGCCTGACCGGGCCTATTTTTACGCCACGCTTTGCACCCTGACGTCGGTGGCGGGCGGGCTCCTCGGCTATTTCATCGGCGCCTATCTCTACGATTCGGTGGGCCTGTGGCTGATGCAGCTCTACGGCTATGGCTCCAAGGTCGAGGCCTTCCGCGAAGCCTATCAGGAATGGGGCGCCTGGATCATTGTGCTGAAGGGCATGACGCCCATCCCCTACAAGATCGTGACCATCACTTCCGGCTTTGCCAATTACCCGATCGTGCCTTTCATCTTGCTGTCTTTTGTCGCGCGCGGGATGCGATTTTATCTCGTCGCCTTCCTGCTCAACCGCTACGGTATACGGGCCCGCGCCATACTGGAGGAACGGCTGGAATTGTGGGTGGGGCTTGGCGCGATCATCCTTATCGCCGGGATCATCGGCGCGGTGTATATCTTCTAGGGTGCCTGCGCCGTCCGCAGCCTTCCTCAAATTTGCCACGGAACCGGCGCAAGATTATGCGGTGCCGGAAATACGCTGTGGCGGCGCCACCGTTACGCCGGCGGGAACGCCCTGATGAGCGGGAATAGACCGTCCAATCTGCCCGGCCGATGGGCACGCGGCATTGCCGTGCCCCCGGCTGCGATAGCCGCCGTGCTGCTTTTCAGCCTGGCCGTGACGGCGCAGGAGGCGCAGCCGCCTCGGCAGCCCGCCTCGCCTGCGCAGCAAGAAACCACGCGCCGCGCCGAGCCCGGCATGCTCGAGAGCATCGGCCGCTGGTTTCAGGATTCCTTTGATCGGTTCAAGTCCGGCATTCAGGGCGCCGGCGGCACGATCGGCGATCTGGGTGATCGCGCCAGCGGTGCAGCCAAGGACGCCGCCGACGTCGCCAAGGATGCGGCTAAGAGCGCCGCCGATGCCGCCAAGGGCGCCGCCAAGAATGCCGCGGATACCGTCGCGCGGCTGCCCCGGACGCGGGTGGTCGACGGGCGCGAGCGCTGCGCCGTGGCTCCCAACGGTGCCCCCGATTGCCGCGTGGCCGCCGACGCGGTCTGCCGCGGCAAGGGCTTCGGCTCCGGCACCAGCCTGGACATCCAATCGGCGCAGAAATGCCCGGCGCGGATCTGGCTTTCCGGCCGGTCGCCGGAACCGGGCGAATGCGAGGTCGAAACCTTCGTCACCCGCGCCGTGTGCCAGTAGGCAGCGGCGAGCGCGGCGCCGGCTTCTTCTTCGGCGTGCACAACGTTGCTGTGAACTCCAAGGGCAACGTCTACACCACCGAGGTGTTCGAAGGAAAACGCACCCAGAAATTCAAGGTGGTCAGCGGCGCGCCGGTGAAGTGATTCTTATCCCTCCCCCCTTGTGGGGAGGGTGGCGAGCGACCTCAGTCGCGAGCCGGGTGGGGTCTTTCGCGCCGCAAGGCTATGCGATGGTCGTCGCGCGCGCAGATGCCGGAAGTACGCAGGCCCTAATCGGCCTTTCGAAAGCGCCTTAACAGCCGCTCCTTGTAGCGTCGAAATCGGGCACCACGCCTATGATATTTGATCCGCATTGCCCCGGATTCGAGAAAAACGAGGACATATTCGATTAGGGTAGGATCGATCAAATCTTGCTCAATAAACACATTAGTTCGCGGATGCTCTTCGGTGAGGACGCGGACGAAATGCTGAAAGACCGGATCGTTCGCAAGGAAGTAGCCACTTTCTCCGTACTTTTTGAGCGACACTCCCGAAATCGAAACTGGCCGGCGTCCGCGATTGCGAATCGTAATGTCGATATATGTCTTGGTTCAATCATAGCGCGGAACGTTCAGCACCCTCATATTCGAGCTAATAGAAATGGAGAGCCGCGCGCGGTCTCGCCATGCGGCGAGGCCGGTAAATATCAGGCCAATGGTAGAGACGACGGCGGCGTACCAAGCCACCATTTCCGCTGTTATTGTGATTGAGAATTGCTCCATCCGGTTGTCCCACTCCGCTGGCCTTCAAGCGCATTTCAGCCGATGCACGATAAAATGATGCTTAGAGAAAAAGTTAGGAAGCGCAGAATGCATCAATTCTGACGCCCTCAGCGCTTTCTCTCGAGTTGCATAGCCCCGGAGCAATCCGGGGTTTTCCGCACCGAAATATCCTTCAAAGAAGAAAATGACACTTAGAATCGTTTGTTGTCGTCTACGACAAAATTTTTACGTCACCTCCATAATCCCGCCACATTCTAGGACTATATTCCGCATCACCTCGCTCACTGAGGGGCGTCAACCGGTGATGCTCGGAAGATGGAGCGGGGCGCGGCGCCCGCGGGTTCGGCCTCATCAGCCGGGCACTCGGGACGCCTCGGGTCACCGTCCGGCCCCACTACGGGGGTCTGCCTTTAATGGCTGGACGGGGCAGGACGAACGCGGCGAAAGCCGCGGGATCGGGCGGGCGAAGAGTCCGCTGTCCGAGCCCCGGAAGTACGGTCCCGAGGTGCAAAGCCCCGCGATGGAGCGCCGAGAGGCGCGGCATCCTCGCCGGGATGCCCACGCCGCAAGGCGTGACTGTTGGTGCGCCGCTCGGCGCTCCGTCCCCCTCGCTTAGGCGAGGAGGGAAAAGTGGAAGACGGCGCGCCCGCGCCGCAAACAACAGGGCCTGCGGAGCGTTGGCTTTGCTTCGCCGAGAAAGGAGTGGCTGTTTGAAAAATGAATCGGAGGAAATGCGAAAGTGATGATCTAGAATCTCTTTTTGGCGAAGGCTCTGCCTGAATGAGATTTCAGATATTTCTCGAAATCGTACGCTTTTTATTTTTGTGGAAAGGCGATGTAGCACACCAGTTCCCACGGAACGAACTTGGCGGTGTGCGGAGATTTGGCTGCATTGTGGTCCGCGAGGCGGCGCTTCAAGTCGGCAGTTGCACCAGTATATTCTTGGTTCGGAAAATTGATGCTTCTGATAATATAAGTGTACCACACAGCACGCTCCAGTCCGTCTTCGCCCTTCGCCCTTCGGGCTTCGCCGGACACGCTACGCCTTCGGTTTCACGTGGCGCGCCACGCGAAGCCGAAGGCGTATCCTGGTGCCCCTGGCCGGACTCGAACCAGCACGATTTGCATCACCTGATTTTGAGTCAGGCGCGTCTACCAATTCCGCCACAGGGGCAAGAGGGCCGGATCATACCGGGGGGCCGCGCAAGGTCAACGCCTGAACGGAATCGATACACCATCGGATGCCGATTTGCCGACCATGAATCCAAGTAGTTCTAAATTGACGACTTCTTATGGCCATGCGCTATAGAAGATGGGAGGGGGCGCATGCAGCCGGAAAACCTAAAGACTCACGGGCCTGAGCGGGTCTGGCTGGTACCCCTGATCGCGACCCTTACGATCGTGATCTTTTTCTTGGGCTTTACGCGAATGTTCGACGCCGCGTTCCGCGGCAACGATGACACCATCTATTTCTATCAGATGGCGGTCGAGCAATTTCATCCGGGGAAGTCCGCGCCGCTGCACGATGAGATCCGCACTTACCTGGCCCAGCAGGATCATTCGGAATTTCTTTTGCGGCGGTGGAATTTCCGGGCCAATAACGCCACGCATTACCTTGTGATGAACACGGCCATTTACGGCGCCAGCCGTGTCATTCGGCAGTTCGTCGATGGCGTCCGGTTCGATTATGCGCTCATCATCTCGTTATCGGTGGCTCTCGGCGTTATTGTGGGAGCGATGATGGCTGCCGCAATCTTCAGGTGGGTCATCATCAGCAGCAATGATGCGATGCTGGCGTGCGGCGTGGCGCTGGGTATGGCAATTATTGCAATCCTCAACCTGTTGCCGCTTCCGGCGTCGCTCACGAATCCATTTGGGATGTCCTTTGGCGCCTTAGCCGGCGAGAAAGCGGCCGGGACGATAGACTTTGGTAGTGCCGCCGCTTTCGTTTTCAGAATTTTTCTCTCGGGAGGCGCGGAATATTCGGTATTTGGATACACGCCGCGGAGCCAAGTTTTCTTGATAGGGCTTGCGGTATTCCTCTTGCGGTGGCGCAAGGCTTGGCTGGCGTCCTATGTTCTCGCCGCTGCTCTGTCGCTATTCCATCACAGCATGGGCGGGTTGTTCTTCGCCTGGCTTATCGCGATTGACGTGATCGTCCGTCCGCAAATCTTTAATCTGCGGATCGTTGCGCTTTGCGCTCTTGTGCTGACGAGCGCCTTGCTGCGCGGGACCATCCTGGCCGATTTGCAATTGCGGCCATTCGCGGTGGCTGGAGCGGTGGTGGCCGGCTTGATTGCAACAATATGGTTTGTGCGCCGGCAAAATCTCAATTTTGCGCTCTATGACAGCCTTGAAAAACGCTTGATCGCGCCCTTCAGACATCGGCTTAATCAACTTGGCCCGATTGGCAGCGATCTGACGGTGGGCATCAGCCTATGTCTGATGATCATACCCGTTGCGATCGTGATGAACCGTATAGGCGATCCATATTCCGCCGTCGTCTTCTGGTCTGATCTGGTCGTGCGCAGCCTTGCCATGCTTCAGCCGGCGTTTTTCGTGGGACTGACGATCCTGGCCGTACGTTGGGTACGAGCGCGGGTTGTTTGGGATGCTAACCGGTTCTATAGCGCGGTGGTTGGCCTTGCGATCTTGCTGGCTGTGCCCGTGGCTTTCCGGGCGGTCACTCCCACGGGACTCGGACGCGCCACGGAACAAATTTCTCAAATATCGCCATACATAGGTCGGCCATTGCCAGAACTCCGCACTCAAGGACGAGATGCTGTGCTTCACTATGCAGTCGCATTTCAACTCGATACCGGACAGAACGTCTTGGGGGCGATGCTCGCGCGGCAATAACAAATCGGTCCCACGACGGTTTAGCGGGTGACACAGAGGCAGGCTGCCGGAAAGAAGGCGAGGATACATGCGCGCGAGCGTCCAGAACGTAATCCGTGACGAGCCGGTTGCGGCGGCGGCCGCCGCCGTCGCGCTCGGCGCCATGGCGACCATCCTCGGCGCCTGGTTTTTCGAATATGTGCTCGGCTATGTGCCGTGCCCACTCTGCCTGCAGCAGCGGATTGCCTATTACATCACGATCCCGCTCGCGGTGATCATCGCCGCCGGCGCATTGGCAAGATGGCCGCGCAAGCTTCTCGCCGCGGGACTGGCGGTGATCGCCCTCTCGATGCTCTTCAATGCCGGTCTCGGCCTCTATCATTCCGGCGCGGAATGGAAATGGTGGGCCGGCCCGCAGTCCTGCGGCGTTACGCTCGGTGGTCTCGGTTCCGGAGGCAATCTGCTTGAGCGTGTCCAGTCGGCGCGCATCGTGCGCTGCGACGAGGCGGCCTGGCGATTCCTCGGCCTGTCGCTGGCGGGCTGGAATGTTTTGATCTCGCTCGCGCTGGCGGCCGTCGCGGCGGCGGGCGCGTGGGCGGCGCTGCGGCCTTACGGCTCCAGCTCGGTATCCCAATAGAGATAGTCGAGCCAGCTCTCGTGCAGGTAGTTCGGCGGAAACAGCCGGCCGTTGCGGTGCAGGTGATGCACGCTCGGCTGGAACGGCATCTGCGAGGGCCGCATGGCCGATTCATCCATGGTCTTGTTGCCCTTGCGCAGATTGCAGCCCGAGCAGGCGGCGACCACGTTGATCCAGGTGGTGTGGCCGCCGCGCGAGCGCGGCAGCAGATGGTCGAAGGTAAGGTCGTCGCGCGCGCCGCAATATTGGCAGGAGAAGCGGTCGCGCAGAAAAACGTTGAACCGCGTGAAGGCGGGGTGCGTCGAGGGCTTCACGAAGGTCTTCAGCGACACGACGCTGGGCAGCTTCATCTCGAAGCTCGGGCTGTGCACCGCGCGGTCGTAATTGGCGATGATGTTCACACGCTCCAAGAAGGCGGCCTTGATGGCGTCCTGCCATGACCAGAGCGAGAGCGGATAGTAGCTCAGCGGACGGAAATCCGCGTTGAGCACCAGAGCCGGGAAACCGCTGGGCGGCACGTGCACGTTCAAATCGACGCTCCTTCACGCCGTTGCGCCCGTCGCCAAGCGCAACGGGCATAGTCTACAGGCAGCATGACGGGATTGTGAAGCACATACGGGGGGCTACCCGCAACAGCATGGATTAGCCAGACTTGAACCGCCGTGCCAAAAATTCCCCGCCCTGGCGCAGGCCTTCCTGGTCGATGCCGTGGCCGATTCCTGGCGACAGATGCCATTCCACCGGCACGTCCAAGGCGGCCAGGCTTTGCGCCGCATGGAACAGGGCCGGCGCGGGAATGAGGTCGTCCTGCGCGCCATGGATAAGCAGCACCGGCGGCTTGCTGCGGATCTCGGCTGCGAAAGCGCCGGGCTCAAGCTTCTCGGGCATGGCCAGCAGGCCGGAATAGCCGACGATGGCGGCCGGGGCTGTGGCGCGGCGCAGGCCCACATGCAGCGCCATCATGGTGCCCTGGCTGAAGCCGACCAGCGCCAGCGCCGAGGGCGGCAATTGGCGGCGGGTCAGCTCCGCATCGAGGAAGCGTTCGAGAACGGGCGCGGCAGCATTGACGCCGGTCCAGCGCTCGTCCGGGTCGCGGAAGGTGAGGGGAAACCATTGCCGGCCGCTCGGCGCCTGGCCGCAGGGTTCGGGCGCATGCGGGGAGACGAAAGCCGCCTGCGGCAGCAGCGGCTGCCAGGCGCGGCCGAGTTCAATGAGATCGTTGCCGTCGGCGCCATAGCCGTGGAGGAACACCACGAGCTGCCGCGCCGGCGCGCCGCCGCGCGGCTCCAGCTGCGGACCATCGAGATCAGCAATCATCAAGCCTCCTCTTTGTCCTGCAGCGTGCATGCCGCACCGGGCTCGTGTCGCCGTTTGCAGATCAGTTTCATCGCTTTGCCCAGATCGAGAGCCGCCTGTTGTTGAAACGACGGTGACAGCGCAGTCCAGCCTTGATCGTCCACCCCCTTGCGTTTGTCGAACACAAGAAATCCACCGGGTACAAGCGCCTGCTGAATGTAGGAGACGTATTCACCGAGCGGATAGTGAAATCCCATGGAAATATTTGAGATGATCAAATCCACAGGAGCATGATGCAGCGGCTGCCTTCTCGGATTGCAGAACTCGATCTCGGTTGGCGGAATGCCATTGGCTTCCAAGAAGCGGCGTGCAGAGGTATTGTCCGAATATCCGGATCCGTGCTGATGAAACCCGTGTTGATGCTCAGCTGAGGCTTCAATATCGACGAGATAGAGCTTGCATGAATGCTGCCAGTACAAAATAAGCTCGAAAATACATAGGCCTGGGCCGATACTTGTGACGCTTTTTATCGCAGAGAAATCAATGTGCCTGCCCAACGTCTCAACCTCGCCCATGATGTCCTGCAGCACTTGGTTGACGAAGAGATCTGCCGCCCCGGCTTGTTTGAGGAAGGAGAAGATGGGCTCCTTGTCGCCGGTGGTGAACCACTGATTTAAGGCCTGCCGGCCGCCCAAGGCGATCAATGGCGCGGTTCTTTGCAGCGCCAGGTTCGCGAGGTCTAGGGCTGACAGATCAAATTTTATCTCAGCGCTCATTGGGTCGAAGATCCTCTCTGCCTTTGTCATTGCCGGGCTTGACACCGCAAGTCGGGTATATCCGACTTACGGCACTCCATAATGCGGAACTCGGGCAAGCCCCAGGGCAATCGCATATGGAATTCGGCAGAGAATCTGGTTCTCCCGATCGGGCCGGTCGTGAATCAAAATGCTCCGAACTATTTTGGGAATACTGCCTCGGGAGAATCTTTTGATTCCTCCTATACTCATATGCGATTCCCCTGGGGCAAGCCCGAGTTCCGATGCAATCCATTCGACGTGGAAGTCTTTATGCCTTGAAGATGGACCCGCGGGTCAAGCCCGCGGGTGACGAAAAATGAGCGTCTTCCGTCTCGCGCCGAGTCCCAACGGCTATCTGCATCTCGGGCATGCGCTCTCCGCGCTGCTTGATTTCGAGATGGCGCGCGCGGCGGGCGGACGCTTTCTGCTGCGCATCGAGGACATCGATCAAACAAGGTGTCGGCCTGAATATGAGAAGGCGATCTATGAGGACCTCATCTGGCTCGGCATCAATTGGGAGCAGCCGGCGCGGCGGCAGTCCGATCATCTCGGCGAATATCGCGCCGCGATCGCCAAACTAGACGCCATGGGGCTGGTCTATCCGAGTTTCGAAAGCCGCGGGGAGATTGCCCGCTTCGTGGCCGAGCGTGAGGCCGACGGCGCCTGGCCGCGCGATCCCGACGAGACGCCGCTCTATCCCGGCACGTCGAAAAATCTCCCGCCAACCGAGCGCGCGCGGCGGATCGCGGCGGGTGAGCCCTATGCTTTGCGCCTCGACATGGAAGCAGCTATCGCGCGGGCCGCAGCACTCACCTGGACGGAAACGGGCAGCGGTCCGAATGGCGAAACCGGAATCGCTCCGGCAGCACCCCAAGCCTGGGGCGACGTGGTGCTGGCGCGCCGGGAGACGCCGACGAGCTATCACTTGTCGGTGGTGGTCGACGATGCCTTGCAGGGCGTGACCCATGTGGTGCGTGGCCAGGATCTGTTCTGGTCCACCAGCGTGCACCGGCTGTTACAGGCGTTGCTCGGCTTGCCGGTGCCTCGCTATCACCATCACCGCCTGTTGCTCGGCACGGACAACCGCAAGCTCTCGAAATCCACGCGCTCAACGGCCCTGCGGGAGCTGCGTTCCCAGGGCCTGACGCCCGCCGGCATCCGCCGGATGATTGGCCTTGCCTGACTTCGGCTGTGGCCCCTTGCCGCCCGCCGTGCCATGGTACGCATGGCCGGGGCCGGGGGCTTCATGCCGCGCAAGCCGTCGAAATCAGCAGCTAAGCGTCCGCGCGCCAAAGCGCGTCCGCGCAAGCGGCGCCCGTCCGTGCAAAAGGCGCGCGGGGCCGAAGTTGCGCTCGCTGCTTTCGCCCACGAGATCCGCACGTCGCTCACCGGCATACTGGCGCTGGGTGAATTGCTCGTGACCTCCGGTCTCGGCGAACGCGAAGCGCGTTGGGCGGCGGGGGTTAAAAGCGCGGCGGAGCATCTCGCCTCGCTTATCAATCTCACCATCGATTCGGTGAAAGCGGATGCAGAAGGTCTGGCGCTGCGGCGCGAGCCTTTTCACCCGCGTCGCCTTGCCGATTCCGTGGCGGCTTCCCTGTCCGCCCGCGCGGAGACCAAGGGCCTGCGCACCGAGGCGGCGATCTCCCGCGATCTGCCAGAAAGCGTGGTCGGCGATGCCGTGCGCCTGCGCGCCGCGCTGGAAAATCTTATCGACAATGCGGTGAAGTTCACCGACAGCGGCAGCATCAAGCTCGCCGTGGCTGCCAAGCCCCAGCCGCGCGGCCGCCTCCGGCTCGACTTCACCGTCACCGACACGGGCATCGGCCTCAGGCCGTCGGAGATCAAGCGGCTGTTTCGGCCCTTCGGGCAGGCGAGCGATGCGATTGCGCGCCGTTATGGCGGTGCCGGCCTCGGCCTCGTCTTCGTCAAGCGCGTCGCCCAGGCGATGGGCGGGGATTTGACCGTCACCAGCGCCCCTGGCGGCGGCAGCAGCTTCCATCTCACTACGATGGTCGAGAAGACGGCGGCCTCCACCGAGCCCTCACGCGGTGCCGACGAAACGCGGTTCGGCGGCGCCTCCGCGCGCTCACTCAAAATTCTCTGCGTCGAGGACAATCCCTATGGTCGGGTCGTGTTGAACACGATCCTGACCGAGCTCGGCCACCGCGCCGAATTTGCCGGCAACAGCGAGGCGGCGGTCGCAGCAGTGACACGCGGGACTCACGACCTCGTGCTGATGGACGTGATGCTGGCCGGCACCGATGGCATCGAGGCGACGCGGCGCATCCGCGCCTTGCCGCAGCCGCGCGGGCGCGTTCCGATCATCGGCATTTCGGGCCGCGCGGCGCCGGGCGACGAGGCGAAGGGTCGCGCTGCCGGCATGAACGGCTATCTGACGAAACCGGTCAGCCCAAGAGCGCTCGCGGCGGCCATCGCTGCTGTCGTGCCGGAATAACCGTCAGGCGCTTTTCGCCGCGCGTTGCTCGCGCGCCCGCCAGATGGCCGCGTTAAGCTCGCCGCCGTAGATGAAAATCGACGCATTCACGTAGAGATAGACCAGCGCGATCATCGCCGAGGCGAGGCCGGCATACATGCTGACATAGTTTGCCGCGAAGTCCGCCAGATAGCGGCCGAACAGCGCGCCGCTGGCGAGCCACAGCACCAGCGTGGCGACGATTCCGGGCGCGATGTTCCCAAGGCTTCGGCGTCCTGCCGGCAGCCACAAATGCACGAGCACCAAGGCGACGATCAGGATCGCCGACGCCATTCCATAACGCAGGAAGGTCGATGCCCAGGAAAAGGGATCCTCGGCCCAGGGAATGTATTTCGCCGTCTTGACGAAGATCAGCGGGGCCAGGACCACGAGGAAAGCAAGCGTCAGCAGCGCCACCGCCGCCACCAGCACATAGCCGATGGACTCTAGCCGCAGCAGCCACCACGATCGTTGCTCGCCAATGTGATAGGCGCGGTTAAGTCCAATGCGCAGGCTTTCAACGCCGCTGGAGGCAAAATAGACCGCGAGCGCCACGCCGATGGTAAGAACATCGCCGCGGGTGACGGTGAGGACGCTGTGAATTTCGTGCACGATCGGTTCCGATACTTCCGCCGGCCAGGCATCGAGCAAGAGCTGAGCAGCCTGGTTGGCCAGCTCCTTCGACCCGAAATAGCCGGCCAGCGAGGTCACCACGATCAGGAAGGGAAACAAAGCCATTAACGTCGACAGCGCGATATGGCTCGCAATCGCCCAGCCGTCGGCGACGAGGAAGTGGTCGTAAGCATCGAGTGCGATGCGATGGAACCGGCGAAGAAGTCTCAAGGCATTCCCCAGGAGAGGAAATATCCGGACTTGAGATTGTCGATGGCGGCGCGATTAGCAAGGGGGTCGCCGCACGGTTCCCCGTTACGAGCCGCCGATCAAGCGGCTTGCACCTCTTTGAGGAAGCGCCGGACCTCGCTTTCGAGATTCTCGGCTTCGAGTCCGAGCGTGTCGGCGAGCGCCTTGACGTCGGCCGCCGTGGCGCGGGCGTCGGTGGTCGCGCCGGCCACCCGGCTCATCGCCTCGGCGCCCGTGCGCGCGTCGGAGGAGGCCCGGTTGACGCCCTCGGCGATCGCGCCGACGGCCATGGTCTGCTCTTCCACGGTGGAGGCGACGGTCGAAGCGATGGCCGACATTTCCTCGATGATGAGGTTGACCTGTTCAATCGCCTGCGCCGCGTCGGCGGCGGCCGATTGGATCGCGCCGATCTGCCCGGCGATGTCCTCGGTCGCTCTCGCGGTCTGCCCGGCGAGCGATTTTACTTCCGAAGCCACAACGGAGAAGCCGCGGCCGGCCTCTCCGGCGCGGGCGGCTTCAATGGTGGCGTTGAGCGCCAGCAGGTTGGTCTGGCCCGCGATCGCTTGAATGAGGCCGACCACCTCGCCGATGCGGGTGGCGGCGGTGCCAAGCTCCGTCATCGTTTGCGCCGTGCGGCCAGCTTCAGTGACGGCGCGGCCCGCGACTTCGGTGGATTTCGTCGCCTGCGAAGCGATTTCTGCGATGGAAGCCGCAAGCTCTTCCACCGAGCTTGCGGCCGCCGTGACGTTGCCCGAAGCGTCGCTGACACGTTCCTCCGCCGTGCGCGCCTCGGCGGAAACCGCATCCGCGGCGCTGTTGAGCTGGCTCGACGTGGACTCCAGGCGCCCTGCGGCGCCGCGCACCTTTGCCAGGGCTTCATCAACGGAACGCTCGAAATGCGCGATCTTATTGGCGATCGATTCGCTGCGGATCTCGCGCGCGCGGCTCGCTTCTTCCTGAGTCATGGCAAGCCGCTGGCGCTCGATCATGGTGTCACGGAAGACGATGACGGTGCGCGCCATGGCGCCGATTTCATCGCTGGCCTTGGTGGCTGGGATACGGGCCGAAGTATCACCGTCAGCAAGACGCTTCATCACCGCGGCAAGTCCGTTGAGCGGCCTCGTGATGCTGCGTCCGATCAGCCAGCTGAAACCCAGGCCGAACAACACGGCCGCGCATCCCACCCAGATGATGATGCTCTTGGTGCGGCTCTGCGAGCGCGCCAAAGTCTGCGACGAGAGAGCTGCCGCCTGTTGCACTGACGCGATAATGCCGTTGGCTGACGGCAGCATCTGCTCGATGTCGATATTGATGATGGTGACGAAAGGCTCGATTTCTTCAACGGTGGAGCCCCATTCTTTGAGAGTGTTGGCATAGGCCTTCACTTCGCGCGCTAGGCGGTCCTTCACCTCGGCAGGGGCGTTGAGATTGGCGAAGATCTTGTTGAACCGGTTGAATTCGCTGGCAAAGAGTTGTCCGAGATATTCCTTCCGCACCAGCCGATAGTCGGCTTCGTAGCGGCGCATGGTCAAAAGCGAGATCAGCAGCTTTTGCGCGTCGGTGTCGCGCAGCCAGGCCGTGTCCTCCTTGGCCATATCTATGTTGACGAAGCGTTCCACGTTCTGCGCGGCGTCTCGCAGCCGGCGCCGTATGCCTTCGTCATCGGTGAAACCTAGAGCCTCTTGCTCCTTCACGAGATTTCCAAAGGACTTGGCCACCGAGAAAAGGCGGTCGCGCAGGCCCATCACATCCTTCCGCTCCTTTTCGGTCAGGGATTGCTCGATGGTGTCCAGGCTTTTCGTCGCGAGCTCGCGGCTTTCTCCGAAAGCGGAAACAAGGCTGCCGTCTGGCTTGGACGCGAAATCACGAACGGTGAGCCGCATCGTAGCGAGCGCCGCCTTGAAATCATGGGCGGCATCCGAAAGCGCTGCGGCGCGTTTGACGCTTGCGAAGGCGGCCGCGACGTCGGCTTCGCCCGACGTGAAGGCAATGCCATTGGCGAGGAAGCCCACGACCGGAATCAGAGCGAGGGCGATGATGCGGGCGCGGACGGACAGCGCCGGCAGAAAAAGTCTTTTAATTACTGACATTTGGCTCATAGGAAATGAAATCTGGGTGATAAAATTGCTGCCGCAGGCTTGAGCTAACATCCTTAAGAAACCGCAAAATGGTTAAAATGGAGGAAAGTGATAGCTCTTGGTTGCATGCTCGGTCGTGCTCGCTGCTTCGGCGCGCCTTGCTTTCATTCGTTGCGCGGGTAGTGTCCCCGCCCCGCAACGCCAGCAATTGCCCATCCATCGACGGAGCCAAGAAATGCCGCGTTCCAGCCCAGAGGCCGGTCACGACTTGATCGCGATGGCGGAGGGCGCCGTCGGTGCCGTTGAGGCGCTCCTGGCCGACGCGATCTCCAAGGTCCGCGGGCGCGTTGCCGTCGACGGCCGCACAGTGACCCGGATTTTCGACCGTGAGCAGCGGGCCGCTCACGTGCTTGCCTGGCTTGCCACCTATGTCGAGGCAATCCGGCAACTTGCCGCCTTTGCGGAACGCATTCACGCGGCGGGCGGCCTGGGCGAGATCGAGGAACTCGTCGTGCGCATCGGCCTCGGCGAATATCTCGCGCAGATTTTCGGCGGCATTCCCATGAGTCAGGGCGAGATCGCGCGTCCTGCTGACCTTGGGCTTACACGGGCCGACCTCTCGCCGCGCATGACGGCATTTGTCGAAACGCTGATCGCGTCCGGCAATACCATGCAGCGGCGCGCGCGCCTCGTCGAGTTGCTCCGCGCCCAGCATGAAGCCGGTGCCGGCGCGACCGGTCTTGATGACACGCTGGAATCGATCCGTGATGAGATGCGCAAGTTCGCTGTCAGCGAAGTGATCCAGCAGGCTCAACGCTGGCATTTATCCAACAGCTATATTCCGCTCGAGATCGTCGCGCACATGGCGGAGCTTGGCGTCTTCGGCCTTACCATCCCAGAAGAGTTCGGCGGAATGGGACTGGGCAAGCTGCCCATGTGCGTCGTTTCCGAGGAGCTGTCGCGCGGCTATATCGGGGTCGGTTCGCTCGGTACGCGGTCCGAGCTCGCCGCCGAGCTCATCCTTTACAACGGCAGCGAACAGCAGAAGCGCCACTGGCTGCCGAAAATCGCCGCGGGAACCACGTTGCCGACCGCGGCTTTTACCGAACCCAGCAGCGGCTCCGACCTCGCTTCGATCCGCACGCGGGCTGTGCGGCAGGGCGACGTTTACAAAATTCGCGGCAGCAAGACCTGGATTACGCACGCGGCGCGGGCGGACCTGATGCTGCTGCTGGTGCGTACCAATGCGAAGGAAGCCGGCCACCGCGGCCTCTCCATCCTGCTCGCGGAAAAGCCGCGCGGCGGCGACGACAAGCCGTTCCCGGCGCCCGGCATTACCGGCAGCGAAATCCCGGCGCTCGGATACCGCGGGATGAAGCAATTCGAGATCGTCTTTGACGGTTTCGACGTGCCGGTTTCCGGGTTGCTGGGCGACGTCGAAGGCATCGGCTTCAAGCAATTGATGCGGACCTTCGAAACCGTGCGCATCCAGACCGCCGCGCGCGCGGTCGGCGTCGCCCAGTCGGCCATGGATCAGGCGCTCGGCTATGCCGGGCAGCGGATGCAATTCGGCAGGCCGATCGCCGATTTCCCCCGCGTGGCCGACAAGATCGCGATGATGGCGGCGGAGATCGCCATCGTACGCCAACTCACTTATTTCGCCGCCCGCAAGAAGGATTCCGGCGGGCGTTGCGATCTGGTGGCGGCGATGGCGAAACTTTTGGCCGCGCGGGTGGCCTGGGCGGCGGCCGACAACGCCGTGCAGGTTCACGGCGGCAACGGGCTGGCGCTGGAGTTCCCGGTCTCGCGCATCTTCTGCGACGCCCGTGTTCTCAATATCCTCGAAGGATCGGGGGAAATTCTGGCGCAGGTGATTGCGCGGCGCTTGCTCGACGGCGCGGATTGAGCGCCGCCGGCCGTCGTTGCTCGAACGGCAACTGAATCGCTTCCACGGAGTTGACCCCTAGCTTGGCGAAAATGGTGCTATTGGTTCGATTTTCAGGGAGCATTACTCGATGCCTAAAATCAAAATCCAGCAGGGCGAATGGGTTGTGGTCTGCGACGGCGCGAAAGCTTTGATATTGACCAACGTCGGAGATGAGAAGTTTCCTAGCCTCAAGACCAAGAAAGTGTATCAACAGGACGACCCGTTGACTCATGAGCTGGGGACGGACGCTCCAGGCCGCTCGATTCAATCGCGCGGCACCGCGCGCAGCGCGATGGAGCAGACCGATTGGCATGCCCAGGCGGAGGAACGCTTCCTAGAGAAGCTCATGGCTCGTCTCGATGCGGCGGTCCAGGCGGGCGAGGCGAAGTCATTGATCATCGCCGCCCCGCCGCGCGCGTTAGGTGTGATCCGGCAGCATTACTCGCATGCTCTGCGCACCGCGCTGCGCGCCGAGATCGACAAGGACCTGGTCAAGCTTCCGGTTCATGAGATCGAGAAGCATCTGACCAAGTAAAACGCAACGCCGCGTCCGGCGGGACCGCGGCGGGGCACCCATGGCCTAAGGCCGCGCGTGCTGTTAAGAGGACGCGACCATGTCCACTCTGTTGAACAATCTCGTTCCCATCGCCATCGGCGCTGTGGCCGTTGTGCTCGTGCTCGGACTCATCAACATGATGCGCGGGGGTTCGTCCAACACGTCGCAGAGGCTGATGCGCTTGCGCGTACTGCTGCAATTCATCACCATTATCGTTATCATGGCCGCGGTCTGGGCTATGGGGCGCTGAGGCAGCAGCATGGTCGTCCTTAACCGCATCTATACCCGCACCGGCGATGACGGCACTACGGCGCTCGGCAGCGGCGCGCGGCGCAAGAAATACGATCTGCGCATTGCCGCCTATGGCACGCTGGACGAGGTCAACGCGGCAATCGGGCTGGTGCGGCTGCATACCGCGGGCGACAAGGCTTTCGACGAGGCGCTGGGGCGCGTCCAGAACGATTTGTTCGACGTGGAGGCCGAGCTCTGCCTGTCGGAAAAGGGGCCGGGGGGGGCGCGCATGACCGTCACCGATGCGCAGGTCGAGTGGCTCGAACAGCAGATCGACCGTCTTAACGCCGATCTTGCGCCGCTGAAATCCTTCATCCTGCCGGGCGGCAGCCCCGCCGCGGCCTATTTGCATCTGGCGCGCACCGTGTGCCGCCGCGCGGAGCGCATGATGGTCGAGCTCAAAGACAAGCCCGGCGAGGGGGTCGCCGCGCCTGCGCTGAAATACGTCAACCGGCTGTCCGATTTTCTCTTCGTCGCCGGCCGCCATGCCAATGACAAGGGCGCCCACGACGTGCTGTGGGCGCCGGGGGCCCACCGCTGAGTGTTTTCCCGGTGAATACTGCGATGCTCGCGCGTTGACCCCGCTGCGCCCCGCCTTTACGTTTCGCCGCGTCGCGCCCCCGGGGGAGGGGGAACAATGAAAATTCTGGTGCCCGTAAAACGGGTCGTCGACTTCAACGTCAAAATTCGCGTCAAGGCGGACGGCTCGGGTGTCGAGCTCGCCAACGTGAAGATGTCGATGAATCCGTTCGACGAGATCGCCGTCGAGGAGGCGATCCGGTTGAAGGAAGCCGGCAAGGCGGCGGAGATCGTCGCGGTATCGATCGGCCCTGCGCAAGCGGCCGAGACCATCCGCACCGCGCTCGCCATGGGCGCCGACCGCGGCATCCTGGTGAAGACCGACGCACCGGTCGAGCCGCTGGCGGTGGCGAAAATCCTCAAGGCCATTGTCGAAGCGGAGCAGCCCGGCCTGGTCATCATGGGCAAGCAGGCGATCGACGACGACTGCAATCAGACCGGCCAGATGCTGGCGGCCCTGCTCGCGCGGCCGCCAG